>Ga0326511_10000084_pt1 | contig 68635 bp, 99 predicted proteins | sample 0_2496_0518_D_FD_203701 | JGI IMG/M metagenome (GOLD analysis project Ga0326511, IMG submission 203701) | Bovine rumen microbial communities from UC Davis, California, United States - 0_2496_0518 | ecosystem: Host-associated > Mammals > Digestive system > Stomach > Rumen | place: USA...
CATTTCTTCTATTACTCTTGACGAACTTGAAAAAATAAAGATTTCAAGAGATAAAGATGAAGAAACAAAGCACAGAGTGCGGAAACTGTTATACTGGATGTATTTACATCAAGATAGATATACTGTTATACTTCACTCTGGAGATTATAAAAATGCGGATGATGCCATAATAGAAGATGCTTGTTCTATTAAAGATGATATCGTAACATTCTTTACTTCTGATTTAAGTTGTTATCATAGAGCAAGAATTAAACTGTGTTATGTTGAATATGTTTCAGATATGAAAGAAAACGATAAATATACAGGCTATAAAAAGTTTGCTCCGATGTTAACAGAAGCAGAGAATGATTTATATGAAAGAATTTTTAATAATGAAAATTTTGCGGATTTTATAGAGAACGAGTATCTTGTTGTAAATTGCGGCAATGGCAAGAAGGATTACTTCAAATGGAAGAATAATCGGTTTGAGAAAGTGCCTTTTAGAACTGTTGAAAGTATGCACTTCGGTATCTTTAAGCCAAGAAATGATGAGCAAGTTCTTGCCCTTGATAGTATGTTCACGAATAGGATAACCTTGCTTGGAGGCCCTGCCGGAAGCGGCAAAAGTGCAGCATCCTTGGCTTATTTATTCAATCAGCTTGAGAATGGCAAGATTGATAGGATTATCGTGTTTTGCAATCCAGTCGCGGCTAAAAATGCAGCCAAGCTTGGTTTCTACCCCGGAGAGTTAAGACTCAAGCTTCTGTCGTCACAGGTTGGTAATGTACTGACAAGCAAGATAGGAGATTCAGTCGAGGTTGATAGACTTATCGACTCGGGTAAGCTGGTCTTGATTCCTGCAGCCGACCTCCGAGGATATGAGACTCCCGCAAATTCTGGTGTATATATAATGGAAGCGCAGAACTATGATACTGTTCTTATGCGTATGCTCTTGCAGCGTATTGGAAATGATTGTCAAGTAATTCTTGATGGAGATAGGTTTGAGCAGACTGACCTTGATATTTACGAGAATGATAACGGTATGAGAAAAGTATCCGAAGTTTTCAGAGGAGAAAAAATATTTGGGCAAGTAGACCTTAAAAAGATAGAGCGTGATGAGATTGCCCGCATTGCTGAAAGGATGAAGTAATATGAACACATAGACTATTTTAGCTATAATTATATCTATGCTTTTGGGAATTGTTGTAGGATGGGGTCTGGTAGACGTATTTAAAGACTTCTCTTCCAAGAGTAAAGATGAAAAGCTAACTCTTATAAAGAATTGGCTTCTTGTTGCTGTTGCGGAGGCTGAAAAAATTTATGGTGCAAAGACAGGTTCATTAAAGCTGTCCTACGTTTATGACCTTTTTATACAGAGAATGCCCGACCTCGCGGAGACTATAAATTTTGAAACTTTCAGTTCTCTTGTAGATGATGTACTTTCAGTATTTAAGAAGATGTTGAATGATAATAAGGCAGTTAAGACTTATGTTGAAACAAAGCCTATCATTCTTGAAAGTGCGGGAACCCCTGAAATTTTGCCTGCAACACTGGAAACAATAGAAAATTAAAAATTAAATGGGGGAATAGTTCCCCCATTTTTTATTTGCAAATTTAATTAAAATATGATATAATATATATAGAGAATTGAAAAAAGGAGTGAAAAAATGTGGGATACGGAATTGATGATATTCAACATTTGGAAACGCGAGAGGCGATGAGGTCAAGGATTCAAGTATATCTTGGTTCAGACGATACTGAGGGGTGTTATCAAGCCTTAAAGGAAATTGTCAACAATGCAACAGATGAAGCTCTCGCAGGATATGGAAAGAAAATAAAAATTAAACTTGATGAAAGTAAGAATGAGATAACAATATCTGATGAAGGTAGAGGAGTTCCTTTCGGTATGAAAGATGGAAAGAACGTCCTTGTTTCAATCTACACAGAGAGCCATACAGGTGGTAAGTTTACAAAAGGAGCATATAAGAACTCCAGTGGTCTTAATGGTCTTGGCGGGACTGCCGTATGTATGACTTCAAAAACTTTTAAGGTTATAAGTTGCCGACAGGGTAAGTCCGCAACTGCATATTTTGAGCAAGGTATCCTTAAAGATTATAAGGAAACTCCAACAAAACTTAAAGATGGTACTACTGTAACTTTTATTCCAGATAAAGAAGTTTTTAAGAATATGACAGAAAACTATTCTTATGATAGAATTTGCGATGAAATAAAGCGAATATCTTACTTCAATAAAGGTATTTCTTTTGAGGTATCGTCAGGTACTAAGAAGAAAGAGTTTCTTTCAAAAAACGGTATTGCAGATTTTATTAATGAAATAAGTACAAAGCCTCTTATGAAGCCTATCTTTTGTCATGCAGCAGACGAAACTGACGAAGTTGAAATCGCTTTTATGTGGACAAGCGATGCCTCACAGAATTATACCTTTGTCAATAGCCTTGAAGTGCCCGAAGGCGGCGCCCCTGTTACCGGAGCAAAGACAGCTCTTACTACAACGATGAAGAAATTGAGTAAGAAAGATTTTGATGCAGAGGTTATCAGAAAAGGCTTGATTTATGTCATTAATTGCAAGGTTGCAGAGCCTAGTTTCGCTAATCAAACGAAAAGCAAGATTAATAACGCTAATCTTCGTACTCTTGCAAGCCAAGCTTTTAAGCAAGGTCTTGAAGAATTTGCAAAGACAAGAGAATTTGACAATATTATTGAAATGTTGAATAAGGTTCAGAAGGCAGATGCCGCAGCAGAAAAGGCAAGAAAGCAAGTTCTTGAAGCATCAAAAGAAATAGAAAAGAACGCTTCAAAGAAAGTATTTAATGCAGATAAGCTGAAGGATGCTGAACATCTTGGCAAAGATGCGATACTTCTTATTTGTGAGGGTGATAGTGCGGCGTCTGGTATCGTAAAAGCTCGTGATTATAGTAAATATGGCGTTATGGCGATTAGAGGTAAAATGATTAACTCTCTTGCTAATCCTGAAGAACACTTTATGCAGAATGAGGAAATTAAACTTCTCCTTAAAGCAATGAATATTGTGCCCGGAAAATATGACGCAAGAAAATTGAGATATGGAAAGCTTGCGATATGTACTGATGCTAAGTAATATTGGCTGTGTAATACTTTTCAAGTTCACCACTTGGGTAGTTTTATTTTATATCAATAACAATTTTCCTAAAATATGAATAAAATTAAAGCTGCTAACGGGGAAACCTGACCAAGTAATGTTGAAGGCAATCCCGTGGGAAACTTTATTTAATTCCTCTTTTTTAACTTAAAGGAGGATGAAGAAAATGGTAGGAATCTACAAAATTACCAACAAAGAAAATAACAAAGTATATATAGGATAGTCAAATGACATTGAAAGGAGACTCTCTGAGCATAAAAAGAAGAGAGTCGTAACAATTGATGACTATATTAATTGTTTAGGAGTAGATAAGTTCACTTATGAAATTCTCGAAGAGTGCTCAGAAGATGAATTAGATGAAAAAGAGCAACTATATATACAAATGTATAATTCAAAAAATAACGGATATAATCTTCAAAACGGTGGATGTAATAATTCTCGAGGAGAAGGTAATGGAAGAGCAAAATTAACAGAACAAGAGATTTGTTTTATACGAAAAAGTTATGCTGAACATAAATCTCAATCTGAAATTTACGAGAAATATTTTAAAGATAAAATTACAAAATCTTCCTTTTAGGCAATCTGGCAAGGAAAATCTTGGTCATATATTATGCCTGAAGTATATACAGAAGAAAATAAGAGATATTATACTTCTGAACAGCAATGGACAAAAGCAAGTTTAACAGTAGAAGAAGTATTAGAATATCGGCAATATTATGTAGACCACACTCGCGAAGAAGTATATCAAAAATTTTTTGAAGAGCATGGAACATTATTAAAGAAAAATACTTTTATTAAGATATTGGTTGGAGACGTTAAACCCAATAGCATATATTTAACGATTCCAGTCTATAAAAAATCTTTAAATCGTTGGGAATTAAATAAAGAACCTGTATCGACTATTCCCGAATCGGGGAAGTAAGGCTGCTATTGGTACGCAGCTTGAAATGGTATCCTTTTTATTTAAAAATAAAAAGTAAAAGATAGTCAAGCCCGCCAGAAATGGCGGAACTGCTGGATAGTGATGGAGCACATATTGGGTTGCTTATTATGGCAAATCTTTATAAGCTTGCTCCTCAGTTCATTGAGGAAGGTCGTCTTTGTTGGTTGAGGTCGCCGCTTTGGATTGTAAAAGAAAATAAAACTGAAAGTTATTATTTTACTGATGCCGAGATGGATGCCGCAAGACCTAATATTCCTGCAAAAGCAGAAATTCAAAGAAATAAGGGTCTTGGTTCATTAAGTCCTGAACAAGCTAAAAGGTCAATGTTCATGCCTACATATCAGCGACTTGATACTATTAAAGCATCTCCAGAAGCACTGGAATTGCTTGAAGCTCTTATGGGAGAAGATATTGAGCCTCGTAGAGAGTATGTCTTCAACAATATTGATTTCTCTACAATAAGAGAATAATTGAAAAATTATTGAAAATATGATATAATATTTATAGAAAATATAAAAGGAGCTGTAATATGAACAAAGAATTGAATATGGCGGATGTCATAAACGAGTCTTTTACAGCTTATGCGGGTGCGGTTTTACAGAGCCGCGCCCTCGTTGATGTAAGAGATTGTATTAAGCCTTCCGCTCGACAAATTTTTTATTGTCTATATACAGATAAATTTTTACCTAATAAGCCTTTTAAAAAGACACTTAAAGCAATAGGCTCTGCAATGAGGACTTATATACACGGTAGACAAAGCGTCTGAAAATAGAGAATATAAATTTTGGTCTAATTTAAAGAATGTATATTTGAGTTTTTCTAATATAAATAGATAAGAAAATAAAGGAGTGCTATTTATGGAAAAACTTAAAAAAGATATTATTAATGCTATTACTTATTTAAAGCAAAACCCCCATACAAGTGCAACTAAAGCTGGACAAATTTTTAATGTCAGTAGAAAAATTATTGCAAAGTATTTAAAAAATGATGAATATAAAAAATTTATATATGAAAGCCCTACCGAAGAAGAGTATCTTTATTATTTCTCTGCAGAAGAAAAAGCTGCAATAGATGATTATGACTATTGTTTAACTTATGGATATTCTCGTTTTAAAGAAAAACATCCCAATGCTCCTGCAAGGAAAGAGACTTTAATTCGTTGGCTTGTTATTTTAGGGATAGACCCAAAAATATAGAAAAGGAATAGTTATCATTTTAATAGAAATGCTTTTCAAACTATCAAAACTGAAGAAGATGCTTATTGGTTAGGCTTTATTACCGCAGATGGTTGTATTGTTAATGAGCAAAGATTGTCCATAAATCTTGCAGAAAAAGATAAAGAGCATTTAGTTAAATTCTGTAAGTATTTACAAATGCCAGAAGAAGAAATTGATATGATTATTAAGACTTCTACTGGCGGAGCCTACACTAGAGACAATCCAGTAAGCGTATTAAATATTTGTTCAGTAGATATTGTCCATAATTTAGAAGATAAAAAAATTTGTGCAAGAAAGTCTGGAGCAGAAATTCCTTATATTTGTAGTTCTATAGAATTAGAAAAATCCTATATTAGAGGTTTAATAGATGGCGATGGCTATATTAGAGAAACCCAATATGGATTAGGATTAGTAGGGAGCTATGATATATGTCAATATGTACAAAATTTTATTTCGCAAAACATTAAAGATATATCTTCTAATAATATCCGAGAACATGGAACAATTTATAAATTAGAATTAACAGGTAAGTTATAGTCTTAGTAGATATTAGATTACTTATATAAAGATGCCAAAATTTATTTAACTCGTAAATATTCTCTTTATAAAACACGATATTGCCGTGGCTAAATTCCGGAATTAAACGGGAAGGCTAAGTCGAAAGATATGCTAATCCGAACCGAAGGCTAATCTAAGATTAGTCAGGGGCAACGCATAGGGAGTGAAAAGATATAATCTCCCCACGAGGCCGGAACATTCTAATTTAATAAGAATGAAAAGATATGCTGAACTTATAGGAAACTATAAGAGCCAAAGGATAAAAAGCCTTTGGGATAACAAATTGGACAGTAGCGCAGAGGGAGTTATGCTTAGAGCCTCACAGGATTTTGCAATGCGTTATCCTCTTGTTGAAGTTGAAGGTAATAATGGTAATTTAATGGAAAGCGGCAACTGGGCGGCTTCGAGATATACTTCTTCTCGTTTAACAAATGTTTGTGTATCTATGTTTAATAGCATAGACAAAGAGACAATAGACGAGTGGAGAGATAATTATGATGATACTGAAAAGTATCCCGCAGTTCTTCCAACCAAAGGCTTCTATAATATTGTAAATGGAAGTTTTGGTATAGGAACTGGTGCTGGCGCAAGTATCCCGCAGTTTAATCTTAAAGAAATTAATAAAGCAATGGAGAAACTTCTCCTTAATCCTGATATTTCTTTTGATGAAATTTATTGCTGCCCCGATTTTGCAACTGGCGCATATCTTTTAAATGAAGCAGAGGTTAAGGCGGCACTTGAAAAAGGCAATGGCGGGTCTTGTAAGCTCAGAGCAAAAATGAAGTTTGATGAAAAAGACAAATGTTTTATTGTGACAGAAATCCCTTATGGTGTTTATACGAACACTATTTGCGGAGAACTTGAAAAGATACTTGAAGACATTGATAATCCCGGTGTTGAAAGATTTAATGACTTAACAGGTGAAAAGCCTCTTATTAAGATTTATTTAACAAAAGATACAGACTATAAGAAAGTAGAGAAATATCTTTATAAGAAGACTTCTTTACAGTATCATTATACAATAAATCTTACAATGTTAAAAGATGGAAGATTTCCTAAAGTATTTACATGGAAAGAGACTCTTCAAGAGCATATAAATCATGAAATAGAAGTCTATACAAGAGGTTATCAGTATGATTTAAAGAAAATCCTTGCTCGTATTCATATAATTGAAGGTCTTCTTATTTGTCTTGCTTCTATTGACGAAGTTATTACTGAAATTAAAACTTCTTCTTCAACAGCAGAAGCAAAACAGAGATTAATAAAGAAGTTTAAACTTTCAGATGAGCAGGCAGATGCAGTTCTTCGTATGAAGTTAGCAAGTCTTGCTAAGCTTGAAGTTAAAAAACTTGAAGATGAAAAGAAAGAATGCGAAGAAGAAAAGGCCAAGATAGAAGAAATACTTAATGATAGAGACAAGTTAAATGAACAGATTATTAATGGTTGGAGAAATATCTCTGTGACATACGGCGATTCCCGCAGAACTGAAAGTGTTACAATTATAGATGAAAAGGAAGAAGAAGTTCTTCCAGAACCTGAAGATATTGTAATAACGGTATCAACTAATAATAAGATAAAGAGAACACCTGTAGGAAAAATCAAGAGACAAAATAGAAATACCAAGGGAACACAAGTAAACAGTGAGGTACCTCTTGTAGTATTAAAGACTAATACTATTGATATACTTTACCTTTTTACAGACAAAGGAAGAATGTATAGTCTTAATGCGGGCGCTCTTGAGGACACAGATACTTTTGTTCATTTCTCTCGTTATCTCAATATAGAAAATGATGAAACGATTATTGCAGTAACAGCAAAACGCAGAGAAATAACAGACAAATATGTAGTATTTTTTACAAAGAACGGTTATCTTAAAAAGTCAAGTATGGATGAATATAAGATGGCTAAGAAGAAAGTTGGTCAGCAAGCAATAAAACTTGAGACTGGTGATGTTATAACCAATGTTGTCTTTGCAAATGATAGTGATGAAGTTTTTGTGACAACAGAAAATGGCATGAGTATTAGATTTGACCTTGATACAGTTAATCCAATAGGTCGAGTAGCACGTGGAGTAGTCTCTATAAAACTTGATAAAGACGATAAGGTTCTTGCAGGTATTATTCTTAATGCAGAAAATCCTTTCATTCTTGCCATAACGGAACAAGGTAATGCAAAGAAAGTATCTATTGCGGAGTTTCCCTCACAGAGACGCGCAGGTAAGGGTATTACTTTAAGCAAAGAAAAACTTGCAGGCGTTCTGAATATAAATGGAAATGAAGATATAGCTGTAAATAGTGGCATCCGTAGTATTTGTATTCCTGTAAATACCATTCCTGAAATGAATAGAACTGCTCTTGGTGTAAAGACCATTAAAGACGGCAAAGTTTCATCTGTCGCCATAGTAAGATAAGATAAGGGGCTTATGCCCCTTATTTGATTTATATAAAAAAATATGTTATAATTATTATAGAAAATGAGAAATAAAGGATGTGAAAAAATGGATGAACTTCGTTCACTCATAGATTGGTTAAATGCTCGTACGATAGAGTATGATAAAGGTTCACCAACTGTAACTGATAAAGAGTGGGATGAAAAGTATTTTGAGTTAAAGAAGAAAGAAGAAGAAACTGGAATATATTATCCCGATTCTCCAACACAAAGTCTTACAACAGATTTTGAAGTTGTTTCAGAATTAAAGAAGGTAGAACATTCTCATCCTATGCTTTCTCTTAACAAAACAAAAGATATGGATGAACTGAAAAATTTTATCAGAAGTACGAAAGAAAGCTGTATTATGATGCAGAAAATGGATGGTCTAACAGTTTCTCTGGAATATAAAGATGGCTACCTTATAAAAGCGGAAACCCGCGGCAATGGATATGTGGGAGAAGATGTTCTTCATAACGTTAAAACAATAAGAAATATTCCTACTAAGATACCTTATATAGATCCTCTCATTGTAGATGGAGAAGTAATTAGCACATATAAGGATTTTGAACCTTTCTCTGATATGTATTCTAATACTCGTAATTTTGCGGCAGGCAGTCTCCGCCTACTTGATTCCAGAGAGTGTGCAAAACGTAATCTTACTTTTGTAGCATGGGATGTTCCCTCATCCGCATATGATAATTTAGCTGATAATTTGCAGTTTCTTTCAGACTTAGGTTTTACAACTGTCAATTGGCATCTTATACTACCTAATAATTGGACAGACGATTGGATTGAGTCAAGTGTTTCTTATTTGAAGAAAGAATCACAAATTCATTCTTATCCTATTGATGGATTTGTCGTTAAAATTAACGATAAGAAAAGGTATGCGGAGGTAGGCACTACCGCACATCATCCAAAGGGAGCGTTGGCACTCAAGGAGTACGATGAAGAAGTAGAAACTGAACTGACCGATATTGAGTATACAATGGGTAAAAGCGGAGTTCTAACTCCCGTAGGCATTTTCCGCCCTGTAAATATTCTTGATGCTGTTGTTTCAAGAGCAAATCTTCATAATCTTTCTGTTATGGAGAACACTTTAGGAAAACCATATAGAGGACAGAAGATAACTGTTTTTCGTGCAAACATGGTAATACCGCAGATTTCAGGAGGAGAAATACCTTTAGAGCAAGTTGATTTTTTTGAAGTTCCCAAGACTTGTCCTTATTGCGGCAGTCCTACACAAATTATCACAGATAATATAAAATCTGTTTTAACTTGCACGAACGAGAAATGCGGAGGTCGCATAAACAATATTATAGAACACTATTGCTCTAAGAAGGGCTTGGATATAAAAGGTTTTGGTGAGAGAACAATTAACTTTCTTCTTGGAAAAGGATGGATTACAGATATCTCAGATTTGTATACTCTTGAGCAGTATAAAGATGAGTGGGTAAAGTGTGATGGTTGGGGAGTTACCTCAGTCAATAATCTATTATTTAATATATTGAATAGTAGAGAGTGTGAACTGCCTAACTTTATTGCGGCTATTGGTATCCCCGATATTGGTATAACAATAGCAAAGAAGATTTGTGAACACGTATCCACTTATGAAGAGTTTAGGAATCTTATAAATAGTAATTATGACTTTACTCAATGGTATGGATTTTCTTATGAGACACAGAAGAAGCTGGTCAACTTTGATTATTCTATTGCAGATAGAATTTATAATAATTACCTAACAATTTCTGAATATAAGAAAGAAGAAATTCAGGAGTCTCCGCTTAATGGAGCGAAGATAGTTATTACTGGTAAGCTATCAAAATTCAAATCAAGAACACTTGCAAAAGATTATTTTACAAAACTTGGTTGTAGTGTTACTGACACTGTAACAAAATCTACTACTTTTCTTTTGAATAATGATAAAAATTCTACAACAGCAAAGAATAAAAAGGCGCAAGACCTTGGTATTCCTATCTATACAGAAGAAGAAGTGTATGAAAAATATAATTTGACATAATTATAAAATTATGTTATAATTATTATAGAAAATGAGAAAAGAAATAAATTAAGTCATAAAGAAAATATTTGATAACAAATAAAATTTATGATATAATTTATATATAAGAAATAAAAAAGTTTTTAATTGTATCGTAAAGAAAATATTTGACAAAAAATAAAATTTATGATATAATTTATATACAATAAAAAACAAAATAAAATTTTTAAGGAGAGATTTATTATGGCAAAGACAAGTGCAAAGGCAATCGAGATTTATGAGTATGTGAAGGCTCACGAGGCAGAGAATATTACTGCGGCAGACATCGCAGAGGCAACTGGCTACGATGTAAAGGTAGTCAATGGTACTATCACTGGTGCATTTTCTAAGAAGGGCTTCATGGAGAGAGTTCCCGCAGAGATAGAGCTTTCTGATGGTTCTCATAAGCCTATCAAGCTGATTAAGCTCACTGAGGCTGGTAAGTCTTGGGTTCCTGTTACTGAGGACTAATAACTAAGGCGGCAACGCCTTTACATAAGAAGAAAGGGAGAAAAAGAACCTAATGAATAATTAGCGGACTTTTCTCCCGCTTTTTATTAATAAGTAATATGACAATATTTTTAATAATTATAAGTTTAGTCTTATGCGGATTTCTTATTTACACTTATTCTTTATCAAATCAAGAGAAGATAAAAGCTAAAAAATTTGAAGAATAGTTAAATGTCGCTTTAAAATAGCAGGCTATTTGTTAGAAAAATTATGAATAGCAGAAATTTTTAAGTGCGGGCTATGAGCATACGATAGAACTATTAAGATAGAATATTATTGAAGAGTATACTTCCGAAGAAGCGAAACTTCAACAAGAATTAGAAACTTTAAAATATGAATTAGAGAATACTAATTAGTTATATGATTAGGCTTTTCATAGATTACAAGAAACAGAAATGAAAGCGGATGCTGTTCAGTGTCAAATGGAAGCACGAGTTGCCGCATTACAGAGAGAACAAAAGATAAAAGATAATCTTTCTGACTATTGCTTGCAAGTTTCAAATGCGGACTTACAAGATATTGAGACATTAGAAAAAATTAAATCAAAACTTAACAAACCCCGCATTTTATGTATGTTAATTTGGTAGACATATTTTTAGAAGCAATTAACCACTTTAAGCAATAAAATCCTTGGAAGCAAGGTTGTCTGTGGTATCTATAAGATAACAAATCAGCTTGATAATCAGTGCTATATTGGTTAGAGTACGAATATCAAGGATAGATGGGCTGATCATGTTAAGTGTGGATTAGGGATAGACACCCCCGCAGGAAATAAACTTTATGATGCAATGCAGAGAGACGGAGTTTGGAATTTCTCTTTTGAATTATTAGAAGAATGTTCAAGAGATATGCTAAATCAAAAGGAGAGAGAATATATTTCAATATATGATTCATATAATTTGGGATATAATAGCACTTCTGGTAATAAAACCATTAATCTGATAATAAGAAAATAATTGATTTTTATTATAAAATATGTTATAATATATATAGAAAATGAAAAAGGATGGTACTTTAACAATGGATAAGATATTTAGAGAGATTGATATAATTGATAATATTTTTAATTGCAAGAGAGATAATGTTGATGTTGCAACAGTAATGGATTTGTCTGCATCTCTTAACCGAGAAATTCATATTCCTGAAGTTCTTGAGGGATGCGGCGGAGAGGTTGACCTTGCTGTTCGTTACTGGAACAGACTTGATGAAGAGAAGAGAATACCCGTTGAAGAGAGACAGCCGATTCTTTTCTATATAGATTGCTCTGGTGGTAATCTTACGGATGCTTTTATGATTTCTGATACTATTAAGCAGTCTAAGACTCCTGTTTATACAATTGTTACAGGCGCCGCGCTTAGTGGAGGATTTATAATCGCTATTTCTGGTCATAAGAGAATAGCTTATCCTCATGCTTCGTTTCTTTTCCATGAGGGCAGCGGAGGTTTCGGTGGAGATGCCAATAAGTTTGCTAATTTTGCTCTTTTTTATAAGAAGCAGCTTGAGCAGATGAAGGATATTATTCTTAATCAGACTTCTATAACAGAAGAGAAGTATAAGGAAATAAAGAATGATGACTATTGGATGACTGCGGATGAAGCGCTTGAACTTGGTGTAATTGATGAAATTTATGGGAGTGATACAGTAATATGAAGATAATTGAACCTTCTGTTGAGATTATTGATTGTCCCGCATGGTAGGAAATGTTTGAACGCATTGAGAAGTGCGGAAGAACTTGTTATAAGAGTGAAAAGAGCGTTACTCCTGAAAGTGCAGAAAAGTTTATCAGACAGATTATTAAGAGTGGGCATGAAAGTGTTCTGGAGCATGAAAAGATAACAGTTAAAGTAGTGTGTGACAGGGGAGTCACTCATGAAATTGTAAGACATAGACTTGCAAGCTATTCTCAGGAAAGTACAAGATATTGCAATTATGCTAATGATAAGTTTGGGGCAGAACTTACTTTTATTAAACCGATTTTTTGGGATGAAGATAGCGTTCCTTTTCATGAATGGGTAGCTATGATGGAAGATATAGAAGAAATTTATCTCCGCCTTATAGCGTATGGAGTAAAGCCAGAAGAAGCAAGGTCTATCCTTCCTAATTCCCTAAAGACAGAAATCGTAATAACAATGAATCTTAGAGAGTGGAGACATTTCTTTAAGATGAGACTTTCAAAGCGGGCGCATCCGCAGATGAGAGAAGTAGCTAATCTTATTTGGGAGACACTGAAAGAGAGAGTTCCTATTGTTTTTGATGAAATTCAAACACAGGAAACCTGATTTGATTTCTAAGAAAATTTATGGTATAATAATATTATGACAAAGAAAAAGAAAATATTTCTAAGTGAATTTTGGGGTTTGGTTCATGCTGCTCAAGAGAATGGAGAAGAGCCGCCCTTTTCAGAAGAGTCTATTTCTTTTGTTGAAGAAACTCTTATGGAAGAGCCAATATTGACAGATGCGGCAAGAGCAATTCTGTATTATTTGCAAATAAAAGAAAAAGAAAATAATAATTTTACATTAGCTTCTGATTGCGCAAGATTTTTACATACAACTGGTTATAGTTTAATTCCCTCTTTTAAAATTCTTGCTCGTTACGGACTTATTACTCATTCTTATGTTGGACATGATGAAATAAGCGGATACAGTTTAACAGATAAGGGAAGAAAATTTGAGCCATTAGGAAAAACAAAAAATATAAATGATATAATTTTAAGTATTATAGATTAAAGGAGATATATAATTATGAAGAAGCATTTTATTAACGAAGCAAGAATTGAAGGATATGTTTATCAGCATACTCTTCAGGAAAAGACGGTGCAGAACACAGCTTCCGCAAATTTTGGTAAGCCTTTTATAAATGGTTCTGTGTTTGTAGCAACTGATGAAGATGGTCTTAATGTTGTAGAAGTACATTATTCTTATGTACCGCCCGTAACAACTAAGGAAAAGGCAAATCCCAATTATAAGGCTCTCAAGAGGATCATGGAAGGCCCGACATGGATAGAAAATGGCAAGGATGAAGCTACTAAGGTTATCCTTCAGCCCTCTGTTGCTATAAATGATTTTTATGACCCCGAAGGAACTCTGGTTAGCGCAAAGAGACTGGAAGGCGGATTCGTTACAATATGTGAAGGTCTTGTAGAACTGAATCCTAAGCTGGAAGATAGAAATAAGTTCATTGTTGATATGGTAATTACTTCTGTTAAGTTGGTCGAGGCGGATGAAGAGAAGGGGTATGCTGAATATGCAGAAGTAAGAGGTTGTATTTTTGACTTCAAGGGAGCACTTTTCCCTCTGGATATCCGCATGAGAAATTCTGATGGCATAAACTGGCTGCTTAATCTGGACATTTCTCCGCAGAACCCTTATTTCCTCAAGCTGTGGGGTAAGGTAGTTTCTGAAACAGTTACAATAGAGACGACAGAAGAATCTCCTTTTGGTGAGCCTCTTGTTAGGACAGTTCAAAGAAGTCATAAGGAATGGGTTATGACTGGTTGTAATCCTGATACAGAGCCTTTCGGTGAGGATAGCACAATCAATAAGGAAGAGCTTGATGCAAAGGTTCAGGAAAGAAATGTATATCTTGCTACTGTAAAGAAGAAATCTGATGAGTATCGTGCTCAGAAGAACAGTGGCAATAAGACTGTGGCATCTGTTCCCGCATCTTCTCCTGATGGTTTTAATTTTTGATTGAAAGAGGAGGAATAAATTATGGCTATTAATTTACTTACTCTTGAGCCTCATAAAGTATCCAGAGATCTCTCTGGATACATAACTTACGTGTATGGTGCGCCTAAGGTTGGAAAAACAACACTTGGTTCGCAGATGCCATCTCCCCTCCTCCTTGCTTTCGAGAAAGGCTACAATGCCATCCCCGGAATTATCGCCCAAGATGTTACTTCATGGGCAGAAGTAAAGATGGTTCTTCGTGAACTCAAGAAGCCAGAAGTAAGAGAAAAGTTCAAAACTCTAATAATAGATACCGTAGACCAGGCGGCAGCCTGCTGTGAAAAGTATGTTTGCTCACAATACGAGGCTGACAGTATAGCCGCGGTGGGAGCTTACGGCCAAGGCTGGAACATACTAAAGAAGGAGTTTGAAGACCCCTTCCGTCAGATGGCTCAGCTTGGCTATGCAGTAATGTTCATTTCTCATGAAAAGGAAGGAACATTTAAAAAGCAGGATGGAACAGAGTATTCGGTTATAAGACCTGCTATTACAAATACTTATAATGCAATCATAGAAAATATGGTTGATATATATGCAAGAATGTATACAAAGATTGAGAACGGACAGACAGCGGTAAAGCTCATGCTTCGTTCTCAGGATGGCTCCGTGACGTGCGGAGGCCGCTTTAAGTACATTCCTGCTGAAGTAGACGGAACTTACGATGCACTGGTTGCCGCTTTAAATACTGCTATTGACAGAGAAGCAGAAGAGAGAGGTAACAAGTATGTTACGGAGTCAAGAGAATCCTCTGTTATAAAGACAGAATATAATTATGACGAACTCAAGACTTCTATTAATAAGAAGATTGAAGAACTCACTCAGGGTCATGACGAAAATGACTTTAAGGAGAATATTGCTCCCCGTATAACTCAGATAGTTGAGCGTTATCTTGGTAAGGGTAAAAAGATTTCACAGACATCAAGAGAACAGGGCGAACAGCTATTCCTTATTAATACAGACTTGCAGGAAATAAATTAACTGCTTGGGGCGAACTCTATCGTAAGTTCAAAATTAAAAATAGGTTTATAACTTTTCAAGCGGGCATTTTGTCCGCTTGACTTTTTATATAAAATATGTTATAATATTAATAGGAAAAAGAATGGAGTTGATATAATGGCTCACATGGTTAAATGTCTGTACTGCGGAGAACATTTCGATGCAGATAAAATAGCTTTTATAAAAATTGGTAGACGATATGCTCATGAAGAATGTGGCAATAGACAGAATACGGAATCTACAAAGAACGGTATTTATCAATTACAGCAAAATAAAGAGCAAGATGTAGATGAGAAGCGTATTTTTTTTGATTGCATTAATGAAACTTGTAAAGGTCGCTGTGAAGTTGATTGGGCAATGATAACAAAAGAATATAAAAGACTTGAAAAAGCGGGATACTCAATTAACAGTTTAACAAAAACATTTTATTATGTGTATGAAATTATCCGACAGCCGCTTCCCGAAAAATTAAACAATTTGTTTTTAGTAGAAAAATATTATGAAAATGCGAAAGAATATTATAAAAATGTTTTTCTTATAAATAAAGCAAATAAGACAAAAGCAAAAGCAGATTATGAAACAGATATGATTGAAACTTCAATCGTATCTTATACTAAACCACTAAAATTTTTTGATATAGGAGAATAATATGATAAGATATGTTGATATACCCTCTATTATGCAAGTTATTGGAGGGGTCTTTATAGATAATTCTCTTTTGGATAATGATAAATATGTTTTTTCAGAAGATGATTTTACAGAAGAATTTCATAAGATTCTCTTTGGCTCTATCTATAATATTCATCTTTTGGGTGGAGAAAAAATAGATATTACTTCAATAGAGCATTATATAGAACAAAGACCAAAGGCTTATGGAATATATAATGCAAACAAAGGAAGAGAATATTTACAGAGGCTGGCGGAAATCACCCAACTTTCAACTTTTGATTATTATTATCAGAGGATGAAAAAGATGACCCTCTTCCGCAGTTATCAAAAGATTGGAATGGATGTCTCTTGGTTATATAATCCAGACGATGTTCTAAATATAAAGAAGAAGCAGTCTCAAGAAGATTGGTTAGATAGTACTTCTCTTGAAGAAATTGCGGATATCATTAATGATAGAATTGAAGATATTCGTCAGAAATATGCGGAATGTGGCGCGGATAATACTGTTCAAGCAGGCGCGGATATAGATAATTTTCTTGAAGATTTAAAGAAGAATCCTGAATACGGGTATCCGCTTTATGGGCCTCTTATTAACACAATAACGAGAGGAGCAAGATTGAAGAAAGTATATCTGCGGTCTGCTGTAACGGGTCTTGGAAAGGCTCTTGATAATGAAACAGTTCTTCCTACTCCAAATGGTTTTTGTCAAGTCAAAGACATTAAAGTAGGAGATAAACTATTTGGCGCAGACGGAAAGCCTACTACTGTCATTGGCGTATTCCCGCAGCCTGAGCCGAAGCAAGTCTATATTGTTCGTCTTGTTGATGGTAGAGAAATAAGATGTTGTGAAGATCATTTATGGCAAGTAAAAATTTTAACGAGAGGAACATCTCGTTGGATAATTAAAACTACAAAAGAAATTTTTGAAGAAGAGCAAACGTCTGACACACCTTTCTGTTTTATCGACCAAAAAGGTTATACACGTCCAAAATGGGGAATACCTCAAAACAAACCAGTGGAATATGAATACAGAGAATTGAATAGAGATATTGAAGATTATGCACAAGAAGCATATGGATTTAATACGATGATACCAGAAGAGATAATGTTTAATACTTCCGAAATTAGATTTAAATTTGCGAAAGAATATTTAAGAGGTAGAAAACATTTGGTATATTTAGAAGAAAATTCATATTGGTGCTATGTAAGTTTTTTCAGAGGATTGGGATATACTGTTCATACTTCTGAAATATATGATGAAGAAGAAGAGAGATTTGTTTATGTCTTGAAGATTCCAGGGAACACTTCTAAAGTTCATTGCGCTATACAGAAAATAATAAAAACAAATGAATATGCGGAAATGACTTGCTTTACTGTTGATAATAAAGATTCTCTATTTTTATGCGGCGACCATGTTGTAACACACAATACTCGTATGATGATTGCGGATGCTTGTAATTTCGCTTGCAAGAAAATTTATGATAAGGAAAAGCGGAGTTGGCAAGAGAAAGATTATCAAGTACCTACGCTTTTTATAGCAACAGAGCAAGATATAAGAGAAATTCAAACGATGTTAGTAGCTTTTGTTGCAGATGTTGATGAAGAGCATATTCTTACAGGTCAGTATGAAGATGAAGAATGGGATAGGGTAAAAGAAGCGGCAGACATAATTAAAAATGCTCCCTTATATGTAGAAGAATTACCAGACTTTTCAATGCAAGATATTGAAAAAATTATTAAGCGAAATATAAGAGAACATCAAATAAAAGCAACTTGTTTTGACTATCTGCATTCGAGTATGAAAATACTAAGCGAAGTTTCTGGTAAAGCAGGCGTTAAAGGTTTAAGAGAAGATAATGTATTATTCATGATTAGTGTGCGTTTGAAAGACCTTGCTAATCAATATAATATTTTTATCATGACCTCGACTCAGTTGAACAGTCAATATTTGGACGGAAAGCTTGACCAGAATTCCCTTCGAGGTTCAAAGGCTGTCGCGGATAAAGTCGATTTTGCGTCTATCCTTGTTAAGGCAACTAAGCAAGATTTGGAATATTTGCAATCTATAATAGAAATGGGTTTTCCCGCACCAGATATTAAAATGTCTATTTATAAGAACAGAAGAGGAAGATATAAAGATGTAATTTTATGGTGCCGTAGCCGCAGAGAGAGCTGCCGCATTATTCCTATGTTTATGACAGATTCAAATTATGAATGGATAGATATTAAAGATACTAATATAAAAATAAAGAGTGATGAAAATGTTTGATAAAGATGAAATAAAAAACAATCTAACAATAGAGCAAGTAGAAGCCTATGTTGCGGAACTCGGAGGGGAGCCGCAACAAGGCAGAGGTTGTTTAATGTGTAAAACAATTTGTCATCATGATGATGCAGATGCCGCAAGTCATAAATTATATTATTATCCGAACACTCATTTATTTAAATGTTTCACTCATTGTGAGCCTTCTTCTTTTGATATTTTTGATTTAACTCTAAAAGTCAAGAGTAGGAATAATCCTTCTTTTTCTTTTGGTAACGCTATTCAATATGTCGCTAATTATTTTAATATCAGTTCATTTTCTTTTGTGGGTGAAGACTTTCAATTACCAGATTGGAAAATTTTTGATAAGATAAAAGGAGAAGAAAGAACTTCTTATTCATCAGGTCAACTTGGTACTTATAAAGATGATATTCTGAAATATCTTCCGCAACCTTTAATACAAGATTGGCTTGATGAAGGAATATCAAAAGAAGTGATGGATGAGGCGGGCATTCGCTTTGACCCAGTTACAGATAGTATTATTATTCCGCATTATAATATAAACAATGAATTGATTGGAATAAGAAGAAGAACTCTAATAAAAGAAGAAGAAAAATATGGAAAATATCTTCCCGCAATTCTTAACGGAACCATGTACAATCATCCTTTGTCTTTTGCTTTATATAATTTAAATTTATCAAAAGAGAACATAAAGGTCGCGCAAGCCGCTGTTATCTATGAATCAGAAAAAAGTTGTTTAAAGCATAGAACTTTCTTTGGCGCGGATAATGATATAAGTGTAGCGTGTTGCGGAAGTAATTTGATTTTACACCAAGCAAATATATTAAAAGATTTGGGTGTTAAAGAGTTTATTATTGCTTTTGATAAACAATGGCAAAAAGTTGGAGATGAAGAATATCATATTTGGACTAAAAAGTTGATTGAAATTAATAACAAATATAAAGATGATTTTTTAGTGTCTTTTGTTTTTGATAAACAGAATGAATATTTAGGATATAAAGATAGTCCTATTGACAGAGGTGGCGAGGTATTTTTAAAATTATTTAAGGAGAGGATATATCTATGAAATATACATTATTAGGTAAAAATAGTTTATCATTATATGATATATTAGAAAATAGAAATATAACAAACCCATAGAAGTATTTAAATTTAACAGATGCAGTTATAAATAATTATGAACTATTGGGAATAGATAATCTTAAAAATGCGGCGACCACCTTACTTAATACGATACAGCAAGGTTAGAAAGCGGTAATCGTGGTTGACTGTGATGCTGATGGTTTTTGCTCCTCAGCATTGTTTGTCAACTATCTATGGCATTATTTCCCATCATGGGTAGAAAATAATCTTGATTTTTTCTTACATGAAGGCAAAGTTCACGGTCTTGCAGATTGCTATGAGAGTTTTATTGAAAAACGATATAATTTAATTATCTGTCCAGATAGTTCAAGTAATGATTATGAATATCATGAAGCCTTGGCTAAACATAATATCAAGGTTATTATTCTTGACCATCATGAAGCTGAAAAAGTAAGCCCTTGTAAGAATATCATAACAATTAATAATCAGCTTAGCGATTATCCAAATAAAGATTTTTGCGGCGGAGGTATTGTTTGGCAGTTCTGCCGCTTTCTGAACGACAAACTTTTTCATGATGATTATTATTTAAAATTTCTTGATATTGTAAGTTTAAGTTTAATTAGTGATATGATGAGTTTAACTTCGCCTGAGACTGCTTACCTTGTCAGAAAAGGTCTTGAAGAAAATAATCTCCATAATCCTTTTATTACTTATATAAGAGAGAAAAACTCTTATTCGATAGGGCCTGTATCAACTCCGATGGGATGGGCTTTCTATATTACTCCTTTTGTAAATGCAATTGTGCGAAGTGGCACAATGGAAGAGAAAGAATTAATTTTCAATTCTTTTATCGAATATAAAGCCTTTCAAGAAATCCCCTCTACCAAAAGAGGATGCAAAGGACAGCTTGAAAAACTTGTAGAATAGGCTGTTAGAACTGCTACAAATGTTAAAGCAAGATAGACAAAAGCTCAAGATGCGGGAATGGCATTAATTGAAAAGAAAATAGAATAGGAACATTTACTTGAACATAAAGTAATTTTATGTTTGTTAAATAAAGAAGATATCGCCCCAAGTTTAGCGGGTCTTTGCGCAAATAAGATCATGGCAAAATATCAAAGACCAGTTTGTGTATTAACAAAACGAGAAGAAAAAACACTACCTTGGGAAAATGAACAAGAGACAATTGTAAGCTATGCGGGAAGTGCGAGAGGATGCCCGCGAGTTGGAGCAGATAATTTTAGATAGATTAGTCAAGATTTTGATGGCACAATATATGCGCAAGGTCATACGTCAGCATTTGGCTTATCCTTAAAGGGAGAGGCAATTAATGAGTATCTTGCCTACACAGATGAAGCGTATAAGGACATTTCAGATGAAGCTGTTTATTATGCTGATTTTATTACGGATTATGGAAATTTATTAAGCGATAGTTTCATGCTCTCAAAAGAAATAATGGAAATAGGTAGTGCAGATGAACTTTGGGGTCAAGATGTTACCGAGCCATATATTGTAATAGAAAATGTCACTGTTACACCTGATATGGTTAATATTTATGAGAAAAAAGATATCACTTTAAAGTTACAGCTTACACATGATATTGCGGCAATGAAATTTAAAATATCAACAGAAGAATTAAAGTTATTTAGAGATATAGCGGCAACTGGCTCAATTACTATTACTATTGTTGGACAGTGTAGAATTAACACTTTTAATGGAACGACTTCCGCATAGATAGAAATAAAAGATTTTGATTTATTAGCTACTAAAAAGTATGATTTTTGATTTTATAAGAAAAATATGTTATAATAATAATAGAAAATAAAAAGTAGGAGTTAATAACATGGAACTTAATAGCGGACAGCAGAAAGCGTTAAAAATTATATTAGATAGATATGAAAGCGGAGCAAGGTTTGTTACCATAGCAGGGTATGCAGGTACAGGTAAATCATTCTTGGTCAGACACGCTATCCAAGAAATGGCAGCTCGATATGATATTGACCCCGAGACTGATATTATATATACTGCATATACTGGCAAGGCTTGTGAAGTGTTAGCAAAGCGAGGTAATAATCCAACCTCTACTTTGCATAAATTACTTTATTATTCAAAATTAAAGCCTAATGGAGACTATGAAAGAACAACCGTAGACTATTTGCCTTATAAAATAGTTGTTGTAGATGAAGTATCTATGGTTCCGCCTGAAATGATAAAAATATTGGCATCGTTTAATGTTTTTTGTATCTTTTTAGGAGATAGTTTTCAGATTCCTCCCGTATCAGAAGATTCAGACAATGGATTATTGAATAGTCCTCATTGTACTCTAACGCAAATCATGCGGCAAGAGGAAGGTGGAGAAGTTGTTCAAGTAGCTACAAAAGTAAGAAATATGGAAGCTGTTCCTTGTATGAATGGTGAGAACGTTATGATTTTGCCAAAAGATAGTTTAACAGACGGTATGCTTTTATGGGCGGATGTCATTATTTGTGGAACGAATAAGAAAAGACAAGAAATTAATCAAAGAATTAGATTACTTAAAAATTACGATGGAGACCTTGTACAAGGAGAAAAAATAGTGTGTCTTCATAATAATTGGCATAAGTTTAGCGATAAAGGAAGCTGTCTTATGAATGGTATGCAAGGTACAATTGTTTCAGAAGTAGAAGAATACGAGGAAAGAATACCGAGAAAAACAAGAACATCTGGTGTTATTCCAAAATATAAGTTTAATTTCCAAACAGATGAAGGAGAAATTTTTTATGGTTTAACCGCAGATAAAAATATGATGTTAAACGAAAAGGCTTCTTTATCTTCCAATCAAATTTATAGTATTGTACATAGCAATTATGCTTTCATTCTTCCAGAATATTTTACTTATGGAAATGCAATAACGTGTCATCGAGCGCAGGGGTCTCAGTGGGCTAAAGTTCTCGTAATTGAAGAAAAATTTCCATTTGATAAGACAGAACACGCAAGATGGGTTTATACAAGTCTGACAAGAACAACAGATAAAGTAGTGTGGATAAAATGTTAAATCTTAAAACTTCATATTTTTATTAGATTAGAAATTTTTCACCTTATATGATACCTGTGTCGGTTTGTATATCAGACCCCGCATGGTATCATAAAGAACGCGGCAATGCGTATATTTATAAGGATAAAAGAAACGTAGTGAACGGTCTCCGCTTTGAATATATGATTGTACAAAATAAAGTTTTACATAAATGTCCTTGTAAAATGGAAGAACCGATGGAATGTGATTTTTTACAAGAGTATTATAGAGAATTAAATAAATTAGATTTTGATTATATAAAAGAATAGCTAATTTTATTAACAGAATTTGAAAAAGAAAAACTGAAATTACAAGAAGACCCCGTAATTGTTTTTATGTTACACGAAGCATGGTATAACCCCTGTTCAGAAAGAAAAATAATACAGAAATATTTTAAAGAACATGGAATTGATTGTTCAGAATTAATATATCCAATATCGAAGGAGGAATAAAATTATATGCCCAGTCAGTATGATAACAAAGGCGGCTATGCAGGCTATAATAAAAATAATAAAGAGAGAGCGGCTCTTGATTATTATGCTACGCCAACAGAAGAAGTTACAAATATTTTAAATATTCTTAATCTTGATTTTGAAGCGGACGATATTATCCTCGAACCTTGTTGCGGCGGCGGTCACATGATAAGAGGTATTGAAGAATATTGTAAAATTAATAACGTATATCCTTCAATTGTTGGAACAGATATTAAAGATAGAAACCCTTCTGTCACCTTAACCAGTACCTCTTGTTATAGCGGAGAAGAATATGATTTTCTTCCTCCTGATTATCCGATAAAAGAAGCTGATTATATTATTATGAACCCTCCTTTTTCAACATTGGAATTTTTTGTAAGCAAAGGAATAAAGATGTCAAGAAAGGGCTTGCTTGTTTTTGGTAGGCTGCAATTTCTTGAATCAAAGACAAGATTTGAGAACATCTTTAAGGATACTCCACCTTCTAAAATATATGTATATGTTGATAGAATTGGTTGTATTAAGAATGGAGATCCAGATATCAAAGTACCAAAGATTCAAGCATATATGTGGGCATATTGGGACTTTCTACCTAGCGTGCCTTTCACTTCATTAAATTGGATTACAAGTGCCAATTATAAAGGGGCAAAGTAATTATGAAGTATATGGGAAGTAAAAGAAAATATTGGAAAGACATAGTTCCAATTATACAAAGATATATAAATGAACATAATATAGAAGTTTTTATAGACGCTTTTGTTGGTGCAGCAAATTTGTCAGAGCATATAATAGCCCCTATTAAAATAGGTAATGATTTAAGTTTTAGCTTAATAGGTTTGCATAAACAAGCACAAGCAGATTTTTCTAAAATACCAGCAGAAGGTAGCAGAGAAATGTGGGATAAATGCTATTCTGAATGGAAAAGGATTAATGCTTTGCCGCTGGAAGAGAGAAAAGAATCTGAGATACCTTTCTATGAAATTGGTGCAATTGAATGGTATGGGAGTTTTAGCGGAAGAGGCTTTCCGGGCGGATATGCAAAACCGAACGAAACAAGAAATCCTTATGTTTCAAGTAGAAATACTCACGAGAAAGAAGCTAAAACTTCTCTGTATCAAGATATAATTTTTACTTGCGGAGACTACCGTACAATACTTGAAAGATTCAAAGAATTATCTGATAAGAAAATCCTGTTTTATTTTGATAGTCCATATAAAGGGACAAAAGCCTATGGAATATCCCCGCATTTTAATTTTGAAGAGTATTATGATTATTTGAGAAAAATATCCCAAACTTATCCTTGCTTTATTTCAGAATAGGAAATGCCAGAAGACTTTCCTATTGTTTGGGAGAAAGCAGCAGAAAGAACTGTTGGCTTAGATAATCATTATCAAGCAACAGAGAAGCTCTTTCTATTAGAGCCTGCAATCAATTGAATAATTTATAAAAATATGTTATAATTATTATAGAAAGTAAAAATTATAGCATATTTTTATTTTGAAAGGGGATGGTTAAATGGCTACTCTGAAAAGAATGGAACTCCACTCTCATACAGAGTATTCTTAAAAAGCTAATCTTCGCATTGTGGATAGTATTAACAAGCCAGAGGCGCTAATAGACAGAGCAATAGAATTAGGCTTGGCGGGTATTGCAATAACAGACCACGAGAGTTTGTCTGGCAGCATCCGCATAAATAAATATGCTAAAAAAATCAGAGAAAAATATCCAGACTTTAAAATTGCAATTGGTGACGAAATTTATTTAGTAGATGAAAGACCTACTGATAAGCATTACCATTTCATATTAATTGCGAAAGATGCCGTTGGGCATAAGCAACTTCGTTATCTATCTTCTCTTGCATGGATGAACTCTTATTATGCGAAGGGTCTTGAAAGAGTAGATACTCTGAAATCCGATTTGGAGAAAGTAATAAAAGCAAATCCCGGTCATATTATGGCGTTTTCAGCGTGTCTCGGTTCAGAGATCGACCAAGCTATATTAAGATTGACAAAAGCAGAAAAAGTAGACGATGAAGAAGAGAGAAAGAAAGCTCATAATGATATTGTAAAAATGGTTCTTTGGTGCAAGGAATTGTTTGGAGAAGATTTCTACCTCGAATGTCAGCCCGCCTGTTCAAAAGAGCAGATTACTGTAAATAGAAGATTACTTTCAATTGCAGCTTGTTTTAATGTAAAGATGACAGTTTCTTGCGATGTTCATTATTTAAAGAAAGAAGATAGATATATTCATAAGGCTTTTCTGAATAGTAAACAAGGTGAAAGAGAAGTTGATGCTTTTTATGAGTATACATATCTTCAATCAAATGAAGAAATATATGAAAATTTAAAAGCCTGTGATTATGATGAATTATTTGTTAATCAGCTTTTTAATAATACGATGGAAGTGTGGAACAAAATTGAATTTTATGATTTTGAACACACTCAGCAAATCCCCTCAGTAGAAGTGCCGATTTATAACAAGCGGCAGCCGCCCGCAGAATTAATAGAAAAGAATGAATTATCAAGAATGTTTCAATCTGATGACGATGTAGAACGTTATTGGGTAAATTATTGTTGGGATAAGTTACAAGATTATTGCAAGAAAAAGAATAAAGATATCGTTCCTTATATTGATGAATTAGAAGAAGAAGCCGAAGTAAAAACAATAGTAGGAAAGAAACTTGATACAAATATGTTTTCTTATCCTGTCGTTTTACAACATTATATTGATTTAATTTGGGAGTGCGACAGTATTATTGGGGCAGGTCGTGGAAGTGCGTGTGCTGCTTTAAATCATTTCTTGCTTGGAATTACCCAGCTCGACCCATTGGACTGGTCTTTTCCGTTCTTCCGATACATGAATAGGGAAACAACCTCGCTTGGAGATATAGACATTGATGTACAACCGAGTCGAAGGCCCGCAATTATGAAAGCTATAAAAGAAGAGCGAAGTAAGAATATTAAATCTACATATGATGATAAAACGAAAACTGAGCTTGGTTGTACTTACGTAGCAACATTTGGAACAGAATCGAGCAAAAGTGCAATACTCACCGCCGCAAGAGGATATCGTTCAGAAGAATTTCCTGATGGAATTGATAGTGATATTAGTAAATATTTATCTTCTCTTATACCTTCTGATAGAGGTTTTGTAAGAACTTTATCTCAAGTCGTTTATGGAGATGAAGAAAAAGATTATAAGCCTATTGCTCCATTCGTTGCGGAAATCAGCCAATATCCTGGCTTATTAGAAATAGCTATGGGAATTGAAGGGCTAATATCAAGACGTGGTATTCACGCATCTGGTATTATTATGTTTGATGAAGATCCATATGCAAGATGTTGTTTTATGAAAGCCCCGAATGGGAGCATTACGACTCAGTTTGACCTCCATGATGCGGAATATATGGGCAATGTAAAGTATGACCTCCTTGTTACGGAAGTCTGCGATAGGTTAGGTCAGACTCTCAAGATTATGCAAGAGAAGGGAATTTTTGATAAAAATTTAACTTTAAGAGAATTATACAATCAAACCATTCATCCTGATGTTTTAAATATAGAAGATGAATCAGTATGGAAATCTATTCAAGAAGCAAATGTTTATGCTATGTTTCAGCTTGACTCAAATGTTGGCAGACAAGGGACAAAAGCAATCAAGCCTACTAATATGTGGGAATTGAGTAATACAAATGCTTTGATTAGACTGATGGCGGAAGAGGGTGAAGAACGCCCGATGGACAAGTATATCCGCTATCGTAAGAATCCAGTCTTTTGGGAAGCAGAAATGGATAAATATGAATTAACAGAAGAAGAAAAAGAAGCCGTGCGGAGACAGCTTGATAAATCTTCTGGGGTAGGTCTTTCTCAGGAACAGCTTATGAAGATTTTGATGAACGAGCATCTTTGTCATTTTAGTCTTGCTGAAGCCAATGCAGCGAGGAAAGTCGTTTCAAAGAAGAAGTTCAAAGAAATCGAGACTTTAAAAGAAAAAGTATTTAATCATGCCAGAAATGAAAAGCTTGGTCAATATATTTGGACTTCGGTTGTACAGCCTCAGCTTGGATATTCCTTTTCCGAGATACACTCGCTTAGTTATAGCTACATTGGTTATCAAACCGCATATATCTCAACCCACTGGAATCCTGTGTATTGGAACACGGCTTGCTTGATTGTCGATTCAGGCTCTCTCGATGCAGAAGAAGGAGAAAAAGAGAAGAATACAGACTATTCTAAAGTTGCTAAAGCAATAGGAATGATGAAATCTCAAGGAATAGAAGTTTCTTTGGTAGATATTAATAAATCTTCTTTCGGTTTTGAAGCAGATGACAAAAATAATAGAATATTGTTTGGTTTAAAAGGATTGTCAAAGATAAATGATGAGTCAGTAGAAAAAATAATAAGCGGAAGACCATATACAGGAATAATTGATTTTATGAACAGATGCCCACTTACAAAAACTGCAATGCTATCTTTAATAAAAGGTGGAGCATTTGATGAAGTCGATTATGAATGGGCTTCAAAAATAAATCCCGAGCCCCGCGTTGCAATTATGGCATATTACATTTCTATTGCTTGTGAGCCTAAAAAGAAATTAACAATGCAAAATGCGGCAGGTCTTATTAAAGCGGGATTCATACCAGATGATTTTGATGTTCAAAAAAGAGTCTTCGCTTTTAATAAGTATTTAAAGAATAATAAAAGTGGAGAATATTATATCTTAGATGCTCCATGTCAAAACTTTTATTCAAAGTATTTTGACCAAGATAAACTTGTTATAGATGAAAACCAGAATATAAAGATACTTCAAAAAGAGTGGGAAAAAATATATAAAACCGAAATGGAAAAAATCAAAGTATGGCTGATTCAAAATCATGACGAAGTTTTAAAGAAATATAATTTTCTTCTTTTTAAAGAAATGTGGAATAAGTATTGCGAGAATACGATTGCTGCATGGGAAATGGAAGCTTGCTGTTTCTATTCTCATCCGCATGAATTGCTTAATATAGACAGGGGAAAATATGGATTAAGCGATTTTTCTCAATTGCCGCAAGTCCCAGAGGTAGAATATTATTTTAAGAGAGGCGGAAGAGATATTCCTATCTATTGTCTTACAAGGATTGTAGGAACAATTTTGAATAAGGATGATGTTCGCTCGTCTATATCATTACTTACTCTTGACGGTGTTATTACAGTGAAATTTACGAAAGAATATTATGCAAATTATAAGAAGCGTATTTCTCAAGTAAATCCCGATGGAACAAAGACTGTTATTGAAGATGGTTGGTTCAAGAGAGGAAATAAAATAATGGTTACAGGTTTCCGCAGAGAGGATACTTTTGTAGCAAAGAGTTATACAAATACTCCTACACATCAATTGTATTTAATTACTTCTATTTCAAAAGACGGAACAACTATGGAACTTGAACATGAGAGAGCGGATGTATAATCCGCTTTCTTTTAGGAGGAATATTATATGACTAATTATCAAAAAATAATAGAAATGCTTTTAAAATATGGGACACCAGAGATAGAAGCAGAAGTTGTATCTTTAATTAGTGATTGCATTTTTAAATATTCAGGTATAGATAAAATAGAGTTAAGTGATGATACTATTTATAGATGCCCGTGGAAACATGCAATAGCGAAAATGGAAGAAGCTTTTCCTACGCCAGTTCTTTCAGAAGAAGAAAAAATTGAAATGCTAAATTTTCTTAAAGAAATGAAAGAAGAAAACTATCGTAATCTTTTTAGAAAATAAATGAAAATATTTTATGTTTGAAAAAAAATAAAAAATATGTTATAATATATATAGAGAATGAAAAAAGGAATGATTATATGAAAGATATATATAGATTTTTTGCGAAGTTAACAAAAGAAGCGTATGATATGTGGGACAATAATCAAAGAATAGCTTATATAGATTTTACAGAGGGCTTTTCGGGTAATAAAATATTTTATAATATGCGAAAATTGATACCTCTGTTAACGGTTTATTTACATCATTTTTCTAATGAAGTTCTTAAAGAGCCTGCAACTATTCAGCAAGTAGAGAGATTTTTACATTTTTATATTCCTGATAAAAAATGTTGGTATAATATTTCTTGTTATATGTATAATGATAGAACTGATTGGGATATATACAAAGGAGATAGTTGTTATTCAATGTCTGAAATATTTTCAATGTTGCTGAAGGTGAAGAAATGAGATATAAAATAAAAGACATTAAGGTAATAATTAATAATGAAGTTTATAAAGTAAATACTAAATTTCTTAATTTCCCTAAGAGTATTAGAAAAAGCATTATTAAAGATTTTGCTAATTTAATAGAGGAGAGATATAAGTGATAATAATGCATGGCGATTTGTTAGAGACTCCTTTTCAATTTATTGCACATCAAGTTAATTGTATGGGTGTTATGGGGGCGGGCCTTGCCAAGCAGATAGCTCAAAGATATCCTTTTATATATGCGGCATATAGAGATTATTGTGCAGACTGGGATTTTAGTGAAGAACTTTTAGGTAAGGCATTTGGAGTAGGTTGTAATGATGGGCATACTGGTCATATAATATATAATCTTTTTGGTCAATATAAATATGGCAGAGATAAAAAATATACAAATGAAGCAGCTTTAGAAGAAGCTCTTTGGAGAATGATAGATGATATAAGATTTGAATGGAGTCAGCAAGGTGATTCTGGTATAGGTCAAATCTGTATTGCAATCCCTTATAAGATAGGTTGCGGCTTAGGTGGCGGAAATTGGGAAGAAGTAAAAGCGATATTTGAAAATATTGAGAAAAGTCATAATGTGTTATTTGTAGCGTATGATATAAGGAGAGAAATTTTATGAAAGTTTATATAGATGATGCAAAGTTTACAGTCCCATTTAAAAACCTCATTCCTGGCGATTGCTTTACAGTTCCTGGCCAAGATAATAATTTGCTAATGAGAGTTGAAACTTATAATGACTATATTAATGCTGTTAATCTTAGAACAGGAGAGCTTCTGTATTTTAGATTAGATGACCAAATCTTTGAGGAAAAAGACTATGTAATATTGAAGGATGAGTGATAACTATGGCAATAGAAAGTAAAACTGAAAAAGAAGAATACTATCGAGATACGATGGTTAATCACCCCCCGCATTATACAGATGGCGGCATTGAGGTTATTGATTATATAAAAGCTAAGAATCTTGATTTTTGTCTTGGAAATGCCGTTAAATATATTTCAAGAGCGGGAAAGAAAAGCGATGCGGATATGACATAGGTTGAGAAAACTATACAAGATTTAGAGAAAGCTATTTATTATTGCAAGAAAGAAATCGAATGGCTTAACAATTCTGATTAATTTTATTGAATAAATTTTTAAGATAATTATAGGTATCCCCTAAAATAATTTATATAATGGAGGAATCATTTATGATTATTATTAAACGTGACGGAACAGAACAAGAGTTCGATAAAAACAAAATAGTTTCCGCAGTTCTCAAAGCGTTTTCCGCAGTTGACGGAAAAATTACAGAGTATGCAGAAAAGAAAGCGGAAAACATTGCATCTTTTATTGAAGACTTGTGTGAAACAGAAGATGTAGCTTTGGATGTTGAGACGATCCAGAACTATGTAGAACGGGGCTTAATGGCAACAAAAAGACGAGATGTAGCTAAGGCTTACGTTCTATATAGAAATGAAAGAAATCAATACAGAAATGCAAAAGAAAATTTATCTAAGAAATATGAACAACTTAATGCTCTCTTGAATGGAACGGATGAAGAGAGTAATAAAGAAAATTCAAACAAAGATACAAGAATTATTCCTACAATGAGAGATTATATTGCGGGATTTACTTGTAGAGAGTTAGCTAATGAATTTCTTTTGCCAAAAGATATATCTGAGGCTCATACTCAAGGTATTATTCATTTTCATGATAGCGATTATTCACCGACAATGCCGATGCACAATTGTGATCTAATAAATCTTGAAGATATGCTTCAAAATGGAACTGTTATTAGCGGAACCCTGATTGAGAAGCCTCATAAGTTTAGTACTGCTTGTACAATAGCTACACAGATTATTACTCAAGTTGCTTCTTCACAGTATGGCGGACAGAGTGTAAGCGTTGAACATCTTGCTCCTTTTGTAGAAGAGACAAGAAAATCTCTTAAAAAAGAATATCCAGAATTAAGTGAAGAGACAATAGAAAAAATGACAAGAAGAGACATAAAAGATGGTATTCAAACTATTCAATATCAGCTAATTACAATGTCCACTACGAATGGACAAGCTCCTTTTGTAAGTTTGTTTATGTATCTTGGTGAAGCAAAATCAGAAAAAGAAAAAGAAGATTTAGCTTTAATTATCGAAGAGATTTTAAAGCAGAGAATAGAAGGCGTAAAAAATCCTCAAGGAGAACCTATTACAACAGCTTTTCCTAAATTACTTTATGTTCTTGATGAAGAGAATATGAGAGATGGAAAGTATTATTATCTTACAATGCTTGCGGCAGAATGTTCTGCGAAGAGGCTTGTTCCAGATTATATTAGTGCAAAGAAGATGAGGGAGCTAAAGCAAGGTGACGTATACCCATGTATGGGATGTAGGTCGTTCCTACACGCCGACCCCATCAATCATAAGTATTATGGAAAATTTAATCAAGGTGTGGTTACAATAAATTTGCCTTATCTGGCTTGTCTTGCAAGAGAAGAATATCCAGATGATACAAACGAAAGAATGAAGTCTTTTTGGGGTTATTTATACAAGTATCTGAATCTTTGCTATGATGCCCTAATGATTAGGCATAACAGTTTAGTAGGAACAAAATCTGACGTTGCCCCAATTCTTTGGCAGCATGGAGCGTTAGCAAGATTAAAGCCCGGCGAAGAGATTACACCACTTCTTTATAATGGAAATTCATCTATTTCTCTTGGTTACGCAGGTCTTTGGGAATGTGTTTATGGTCTAATTGGGGAAGAACTAATTTCTGCGAATGGAAAAGATTTAGGCTTAGAAATTATGAAGTGCTTAAACAATGCTTGCGAGAAGTGGAAAAAAGAAACAAATATTTACTTTTCAGTATATGGATCTCCTATCGAAAGCACTACTTTTAAATTTGCCAAAGCACTACAAAAGAAATTTGGAATAATAGAAGGCGTTACAGATAAGAAATATGTAACAAATAGTTATCATATTACACCATCAAAAGAAATAGATGCATTTAGTAAGTTAAGTTTTGAATCTGAGTTTCAGGTGTTAAGTCCGGGAGGTGCGATCAGCTACGTAGAAGTGCCTAATATGACTAAAAATATTCCTGCAATGCTTGAAATTATTAAACATATATATAATACCATTCTTTATGCGGAAATAAATACTATGACTTCTTATTGTCAGGTTTGTGGGTGCAAAGACATAAAAATGCAAGATAATCTTGAATTTAAGTGCCCTCAGTGCGGAAACACTGATTTTAATAAGATGAATATAGCATTAAGAATATGCGGATATATCTCGACCAATCCTTTCAATGAAGGTCGTGCAGCAGATATTCATGATAGAGTATATCATGTCGGAATGGAATAATCAAGGTGAGATAATAATGGCAAGATATTCTAAAATAAAGACATATGATATTTCAAACGGAAGAGGTCTCCGCACTTCAATCTTCTTTAGTGGATGCCCAATTCATTGTAAAGGGTGTTTTAATCAAGAGCTGTGGAATCCTAATGTTGGACAAGAGTACACAGAAAAGACGTATCAAGAAATAAAGGATAGTATGAATGAACATATTGATGGCTTGTCTATCTTAGGAGGAGAACCGTTAAGTGATTATAATTTATCAACGGTAATAAAACTTTGTAAAGAATTTAATAAAGATTTTCCAACTAAATCCATATTTCTTTGGACTGGATATGAAATTGAAGATTTCACAGAACAACAGAAAGAAGTATTAAATTATATTCATGTTCTTGTATGCGGACCTTTCGTTGAAGAATTAAAAGATTTGAATTTAAAGATGAGAGGAAGCTCTAATCAAAGAGTGCTTCCTATTAGATACACAATATTTAAGGAGTGAAAGCAATGAGTGAGAATATAGAAATAGGTAATCTTTACGATTTAAATAAAGATATTATGAAGAAAGCGCCTCCTCTTACGTCAAAAGAAATAGAAGATAAGAAAATTGCTTTGCAGAACTTTTTCTCAAAAGAGAATGGATATTATTATATGCTGCTTTGTAACGAGCAGAAAGATTATACAGTATTTCATCTTTCTTTTTCAGCAATGGAAGGTATCCCGTCATTTGTTGCCGCCGCAGAAGAAGTAATAGAGTGTCTTAAAAATCGTGGTAAGATTTTGGCTATTGATTATATAGAAGAAACTGGCGCATATGAGTGTTGGATAAAGAGAAGCGGGCTTTGTTATATGTATGCGTTATTCCCCTATGATGCGGCAGTTATAGAGTGCTAAAGGAGAGCAAATATGAACATATATGTAAATATTAAGCCTTTTGAAAGACTCCAAGAAATTTTAATGGAAAATAATGGAGAAACTTTCCATCACTATGTTTTTCTTGAAGACATTCCCGCTACGATTTTAAATGATTATAAGCATAAGACACCTTCTGACTCTTGTACGATAAGGCTTATCGGTAATATTACTTTTAATCAAGAGTGCGAAAGAAAAATTAATGAATGTTTTATAAAAGAGTATGGCATAGCAGATTATATTCTTATTAAAGAAAAAGGAGAATAATTATGAGTAAGTATCTTATTAGTTCAGTTGATACATATAGAGTAGATAGCGAAATGGAAGCTAAGGAACTGATTGAAAAGGCAAAAGCAGATCCTATGTTTAATATAAAGAAGTACACAACAGAAAAAAGATGTACAAAGTCTAAAGGAGAAATTATTGATGAGTGGATAAGAATTTAGATCACTCGTGAATTTACTTCCGAGAAGGAACCCGACAGACAGGTTGAAATTAATTTTGAGGAGCTTTGATTTATGATAGAAGTAGATATGAATATGTGTACAGTACCAACTGTAAATTTTAAGAAGCTCACTCCCTTTGCAACGACTCCTACACGCGGGACTCCTGACTCCGCAGGACTTGACCTTTATGCGGCAGACACGATTGTTATTCCGCCTCGTAAGTGTGGGAAAATACCGACTGATATTGCAATGGAAATTCCCAGAGGCTATTTTGGCGGAATTTATTCAAGAAGCGGTGTTGCTACAAAACGCGGACTTCGTATTGCGCAGGGGACAGCTGTGATTGATGCCGATTACCGAGGTAATATAATCGTACCTCTCTTTAATGATTCCGATGAAGAGCAGATAGTTGAAAGAGGAGAACGTATTGCACAACTGATAATTCAACCTTATCTTGAAGTTAATCTTTCTCTTGTAGATGAACTCAATGATACAGAACGCGGCAACGGCGGATTCGGAAGTACCGGTACGTAATATAAAGGTGGTGATTTGATGAAAAAATTAAAAGGCTTTACTTTAATAGAATTAATGATTGTTATTGCTATAATTGGTATTTTAGCTTGTTTGTTAATTCCTGCAATGGCACAATATATTCGTAAAGCGCAAATCACCACCGATGTTACTAATGCAAAAGAGATATATGACGCTGCGCAATTCATTATGATGACAGATATGCAAGCATATAATGAAGTTATGGGAAATGGTCAAGATAGTCGCGGAGGCTTCCGACCAAGCGATGGCGGATGCTCAGATTTGATAGGCAAGGATAACCGAAAACGCTTGACAGTCGCAAAAATACAAGGCGCCCGCACGCAGTATGGCAATGATAATTACTGGATGTGGACTCTTGATCGTAATCATCATACAGATACTTTTTGTTACGATTTAAATTAGGCAATGGGATTTGTACCAAACAGAAAGCCTAATGTACATATGAAATGTAGATCTCATTCACAAATAGGTAATACAAATAGTAACAAGAATGGCGGTCGTAGTTCATCTACAATAAAAACCGATAGATATTTAATAGCTCGTGTTCAAGGTACTGATACAATAGAAATATGGGCTAGCAGTAGTTATGGTGCAGGCGGAGGTCAATATGGACTATTTAGACTTTGGCCTTCTCCAGATATAGAATATCAAGTTTAAACCACTCTTTTGAGTGGTTTTTTCTTTATCTTGCCAATGGGGCGCTTACGCTCGTCAAACCAAAATCAAAAAATGCTCTACAACTTTTTTTAATCAAAACTTGACATATTAAAAAATTTTTGGTATAATAAAGAAAAAGGAGTTGAGAGCATGATTATCATGTCAATAGATGCAAGTACAAAATCAACTGGAATAGCTATCTTTAATGAAGATAGTCTTATATATAAAGACTGCTTAACTGCAACCGCATCATGGTCTTTATTAAAAAGGATAGTGGCAATAGTTAACAAAATAAAAGATGTATTAGATAAATATAAGGTTGATAAAATTATTTTGGAAGAGGTGCGTCCCGAAGCGGCAGCCGCGAATATAAAAACATGGAGAGCTTTAATGTGGTTACAAGCCGCAATAAATTTAATGCTCTATGAAGAATATCCAACGATAGATGTAGATTATCTTTATCCCAGTGAATGGCGGAAATATTGCAAAATAAAATAGGGCAGAGGAACCAAAAGAGAAGAATTAAAAGCGGCAGATATTGAATGGGCATAGAAATAGTTCAATGTAGAAAATATAAATGACGATATTGCGGATGCTATTGGAATTGGTTATGGATATTTAAAGCAAAAAGAAGAAAAATCGCATGAATTAAATTGGGAATAAAAAAGCGGAGACAATTAGTCTCCGCTTTCTTCATACATAAATAAAGCCTTCTCTGCACTATCTTCCCCTGCGGATATACTTACAACTTCTGTAACATCTATTTTATCAAACATTTCATAGATACAAGTTGCTCCTACTTTTAGAACTTCTGTACTATCTGTTTTATTTATATAAATGTCCATTGGATAAGGTGTTTCAATAGAGAGTCTTTCTAAAGAATTTATACTTTCTAAGCTAAGAGTATGCGCAAACCTGCTTTTTATTTTCCCCATTTTCTTTCCTCCTTAATTTACAACATAGTGATAATCTACAATAACCGTAGCGGAAGAAGGAATGGATAAAGAAGTAACTGGCATCTCTATTTCAAAAGTACCCGAATTGCCAATTATAATTTGCTAACCATTAAGGATTATCGCAGTTCCCGCCTGCGCAGTAATTCCAATATGGTCAGTCGTAGAAGGTAAATCAACAGTAAGATAATCCGAAGAATCTTCTTTAAGATGATAATATTGACCAAAAGGCGGTATAAGCATAAAAATCCTCCTCATATTTTAGATAATGCTTTTGTTGCATTAATTGTCATTGTGCTTCCTAAGCCAAGAGACAAATTGATAGATTTTATTAAGAACAAGTCATTAATATTTGTCTTATCATCTTTTACTTTTATCAAAGTGTTTGGCTCAAGGTGATAGATAGGCACTGTGGTTAAGCTGATCGTCTCATTGAAACAAGTATACTAATAAAGCAAGTCTTTTGCCGCAACGTCTGCGCCATTGGGAGTTGATTTCATTGACAAGGAAGGATAATCTTCACGAGAAATAAGCACATAATGATTAGTTGTCTCTTTACATATGTCAATTTGGTCTTCCTAATCTTCTCTACTATAATATAAATCTTTCGCTGCGGCAATCACAGCGTTGCTCAATGCTCCCATAAAGTCGTCTCTTGATTTATAAGGTGTCCACTAAGAAAGGACGCTATCAGGATTATCTGAACTAAGTAAAAATGTCCATACATCATCTTTTTTATTAACGTATTTTCCATTAGTATAATCCTCGGCATATGATTGAATAGTATCTATTGTTGTTCCCATAACAGTATTGAAATACGAATCTAAATCTTGTAAATTCGTTATCGTAACTCCGCTACCTGTCATATGACTATAAATAGCATTACGGAAATTAGTACAAGGAGAAATAAGCGCAACATCAGGAGTAACAGGTTCAAAAAGACAATTTATACTATCGTTAGTTAAGACTTTTGTTCGACGACCAATTTCAGAGACACTGTATTTTCCTATGTCCGAAGTAGTATCAATAAAATCCAAGAAATAATTTAAAGTTTCAGGCTTGTCTCGAATTTCTTCCTTATAATGTCCTTCTTCAATATTATATATCTGAGGCCAGAAGGCTGACAATTCAGAAAAATAATATCCAGGCTCGGTGCCATTCTCATATGCAAGCTCACCCTAAAAGAATAACTCTGTTCTCCAGTCTCTTGCTTCTAAGATATTTCCGCTTGTATTAATGTTATCTTCTGTGATTTGCATTAAATCTTTGTAAATTATGTCTCCATAAGCATCCTCAGAAGCCTCTCCAATATATTTTCCGCCGAAAGGAGGCTTTTTGTCAATAGCTAAATGATAGCGGATAGCTATACTTTCTCCTGTACTGGTCTTCCTTTTCCCTTGAATAATGAAATCATTTTTAATATTGTCATAGTTAGGGCTATTCGATATTGCAACGATTTTAGTTCTGTCAGAAAAATCATAAGCTACTTTTCCTCTTGTTCTATCTACAATATAGCTACTATTGTTATCTGTTACATCTCTATCATAATAATATACCGTATCTGATATGTAACTTCCTTGCTCTCCAGGCTCGTAATTAATTTGAGTCATCAGGTTACTACTTAAAGAAGTATTTAAATAATTTTTCACTTCCTAAAATCTAAAGTTACCAAGAGTATCATAAAAATATTCATAGTTTCCTAAAGCATCTCGAACTTTATCTAAGACTGTCGTTACTGCGGAGCCCGCCTCCCCTGTTAAAGTTCCAGGGTAAGTAAAGTCTGTAATCTCATATCCAACTGTGTTTAAATTTGAATAAGGTTTATAAGCGCCCCAATCAGTAGGAGGAGATGAGGAGATGGCATATCTTACTTGTAAAGTATCTGTCGAGTTTAAATCATCTGTACTAAGATAGAAGTATTTCGTTTCTTCTTCATCTATTGCTATTGCGGTTTCGCCAGTTTCAGTAGTGGTCATTGAATAAGAATAAGGCTGAGAAGTATCTGTATAAGTTTGTGTCCATGTTATGACTTTTTTACTTGTCTAAAGTAAATCCCCGATTAAAATTTTACCAAGCTGCTCTCCGCCCCAATGGTTAACAGCTTCCATAATAATTTGATACATAGTTACTTCTTTATCGACAGTATCTTTAAGTCGTTCATCATACAATCTTTTTGTACTAAAATCAACCGTTGCGGGAAGTACACCGCCAAGCGTACCATTAAGTAAGCCCATCTTATCTACTAAATTTAAAGATACTGTATAATTATCCAAAGAGTGAGAAATAGAGCAACCTGTAATACAAAATTCTCCTTGCGGGAACCAGATATAAGGATATTCTTCTTGTGTATAAACAGTCTCTGTAACTTGCTCGTTCTTCACGCCTATCAAAAGAAGAAGTCTCTTGTTCAAAGCAAATTTTGCTGTTAAATCGTTGTAGCCAACAGACTGATTAATTGGACAGAAAGTAATTGAGCCAGTCCTTCTTAAACTTGAACTTCCATCAATATTAATATTTCCATCTACTATCAAGCCTTGAACTTCCTCTATCTCTCTATCATACTAATCTAAAAGAATACATTTTATTTTTGTCCTCTGCACTCTCTAATCGTCAATCTTTTTTAAAAATCCGTTATCTAATAGGTATGGATATTCGTATAGTAAGCTCATTTCTCACACCCCTTTCTTGTATAAATGAAGATGTATTTCTGTGGGAACTTCTTCAACACTCGTTTCTTCATCCGTGACTTCATCAATATCTATGACACCTAAAAATCTTAAATCAGTTACTTTTTCCTCAAGAGAGCAAAGTTCAGTCCATCCGATTGTTATCTATTCTTCATTTACAAGAAACTGACTACCTTTTCTACTCTCTATTTCAACTTTATCATAACTTTCTCCTTGCGGCAACAGATTAGTATTTAGAGTAAGGCTTTCCGCGGGAACTACTAAATCGAAACAAGAAGTATAAGGATTTGAAGAAAGAGATGATGGAAAATCTACATCTGTTATTTCTGCATCTGACTTCTTTTCAAACTTTGCTTTATATTTAATATCAACATCATCTTCTTTAAAGAAAGTTAAAGAAGTTATTTCAAAAAGAGAGTCAGATTCAAGGTGATATTTGCATTGTTCTCCAACAAGCACTCTTTCTCCATTTAAATAAAAATAATATCCATAAAAAACCGCATTTTCTTCATCTATATTAAAATTTTCATTAAAGTAATGAGGCGCAACATAAGAAGTATTAAAAGTAATGTCTAACATATAAAACCCCATTAATTTTACTTCTTCGGTAGTCCAGTGTTTAGTTATAATTGTAGCTATGACATTTTCATTAGGATGCTTCATATCAGACCCACCTCTGTTACATATGCGGTATAGGTGTAAACATGGGCGCCGCTGCCTTCTTCTTCTGTATAAGCCAAATATTGTATATTATATTTATTATAGTTATCAACAGTGCAATCATCCAATTCAACAGCAGTACAAGTAAAGTCATAAACTAAATTATCCAATTCTGTTTTTGGAGTGAAAGTCATATCTGTAAGTCTAACTAAAACGTTTCCCTCTGCCGCAGTTTTTAAGAGGAAAGAGTTGCCACTTTGTAAGAAAGACATAACAGCTTTTCTATATTCTCTTTCAAGAGTAATATCATTAAGATTATTAATTCTGTTCTTACCATTAAAAGTAGTATAATTATCAAGAACTCTGTCATACTTAAATAACTGTTCTTTTGTGCGGAAACCCTTGTTTACATTTACTGAAACAAGATTATTGTTTTCTATAACCGTAGATTCTTTATCAAAGCAGTCTTTAGAAAAAACTAACTCTTCATTATTGTCATTATATGATATTGTTCCACTTAAAGAGAGGGTTCTATAATTAACTATATCATTTCTATAAAAGTAGGGAAACTGAGAGCCAATTGTCTCTATTTGAGCTTCTCGAATATTATTACTATAACTCGTTACAGACTCTCCAAAAGAAATCGCTAAATGACCAAAAGCATTAGATAAAAACATTCCATCGTAGAAAGGAAATAAAGTTTTTGGATCTTGCTCTTCCTCTCCTGCCTCTTTCATACTTCCATCTTCTTGAACAATATAAACGCTACTTCTTGAGCCAGTAGCATTTTCAATAGCCTATAAGCCATACCAATACTGAATCCCGCTTTCCGTAGTTACATCCTAAGTATTGATTATATGAGCGCCTTCTTCTAAAACTATAATATTTAATTCTTCCCATTCTGAAAAATTCGTTGTGCTGTCTGTTCTTATAACAGCAAAAGAACAATCATATTCTTCTCCGTCACCAATAACGACCGGTTTAAATTCCTCCGTTGTACTAACCGTTAAATCTACCTATCCTCTTGGATCGTCTTCTGAACAAGAGAGAAGAATGTTAGAGAAAGAGCCTTCTAACGGTTCAACGTTCGCTGTAAAATGTAGAGTTCCGCTCCATCCATTACGAGTCTCCGCATAAATAGAAATTGAATAGTTAGCCTTATCAAGCATCTTTTTGATTTTATAAGAAAAAGAATTATCAATATTCTAAGTGCTTAAAGAAATATCTCCAGAATCATCAATAAGCTCTCCTGAAAGAGTAGTTGTTTTAACTCTGATTTTCTTTAAAGTCTCTGGCTCTAAGCCATCTTCAGGAATAGTTAATCTACCTATAATATTAATAAGAGGAGTTCCGAAAGTTAGTATACTATTTTCTGTAATAGGCTAAGAATTGATAACCCATTCTGGAGAATAAATACTTTTAACAAGTACTACTGTTGACCATTCAGATACAAAGTTGTTTTCTTCTAACCAATCTATACATTCTCTCTTTCGCGGCATTACCTAACGTAAAAGAGTTAACGGATTTTCTTGGCTTCCAGAAGTTTTTGCACTGTTTGCCGCATTTTTATATAAGTCTGATAAATATTTAATCGCCATATCTTTAAAGCCATATGCGTCTTTATGAAGAGTGCAGTTTTCCTATGAAGATTCTTCTTTTTCTATCAGAACATTGTGAGTAAAAATATCCTCTAAAGAATCATCATAAGTCCAAGAAGGTACGCTATTGTAATAAACAGGGTCTTTGGTAAGCCTTGCTTGAACTCTATAATATTGCCCAGGCATCCACTATCCTGCATCAAGCTGTCGTGCGGCAATAGCATAAGAAAAAAGATTGTAATTATACTTTCCTTTTCCCATTTTTGTATCTCTAAAGACAATCTAATGATAACTTATTTCTTCCGAAGCAAACTATCTTGCTAATATAGTAGTATTATTCCTTACTGTGTTGGCAATAGATTGGATAGAATAAGTTGACTTATAATATCCTTTTTCATCTACTTCCCGCGGGTCATTCTCTCTCGCGCTGTAATAATAATATTTATTATCTCCGTTTGAACTGCTCCTCTATTGAAAAGGTGACAAATCAAAATAAAAGCGTGCGTTCTGTTTGACTCCGTCTATTTCTGTTTCAAATACGGGTATCATCGTATCGACAATAGGCGGATATAGTGGTTCTCTATTTGCCATTCCTTCTCCCTCCTTTATCTCTTTAACATATTATTCCGCTCTATGCGGCAATGCTCTTAATTCCTCCATTAATTTTAAAATAAAAGAATTGCCGCCTTCTTCCGTATAATGCGTAAATCTTTTTTCTAATATTTCTAATGAATAGTCATCTATCCATCCCTATTCTCTTACATAAAACTTATATTCTTTTGTTATAAAAGATTTAATAGCATCCCTATCAGACTCCTTCAAGATTCTTACAGCATCCTTTAAATCATTTAATTCGGCTAAAATCATTTCCTATTTATCTAAAATGGAACTGATTTTTTCATTCTGTTGAAGTTCTGCATTCTTTTCTTTCTCTTGCTTTTTGAAGTGGGCGCCCGTCCTGTCCATCAACCAATCAAAGAAAGAAAATGCTCCTCTTATTGAAGTAGCTAATAAAACAATAAAAAGAACTATCTAAGAGACAGAAAACTATTCAAATAACTTTTCCATTTTCTATCTTTACCCCCTAAAATTAAATATCTGTCCAAATAAGGCGACCTGCACCACCTTTGAAAGTTGCAACTTTTTCTAAACCTGATAATGTTCTTCTGTATAGTCCACTATCTTCTTCACAAGATACATATTTCCCATAATCTATCTATAATAATGAACTTGTCATTTCTTCAATAGTAAGAAAATCACGAACAATTTCGACTCCCGCACCTCTACGTCCTCCATAGAAAGAACTCATAAAAGCACCTCCTTAAAAATCGAATCCTTCTAAGCTAATAACACTTCCATCTGGTTTCTGAATTGCTATTGCTTCATCTTCATCATCATTTAAATGTATATAATAAGTTAAAATTGAACCATCTTTGTACTCTTCCGTTATAATATAATATTTTTGGTCTTCTGGCTTTGTCATCGTTGCTTTCATACAAGCGATAGTCTTTTCTCTTCCGACTGTTCTAATAATAACGTTATCTCTCTCTTGCCCATTCTAAGAGGAAAGTATCTAAACAGTTGAGCCAGTAGCTAAAAGACCCCATTCGTTATTATCATAAGCAACTATTTTTCCGCCATCCTCTAATTTAATTTCGTACTAATGATTTTTAGCATCCTTTACCCTTACAATTTTCCCTATTAAGGTTTTATTAAAATCAGCTTTTTCTATTTTTTTATCTGTAATATAGTCTACGACTTGAACAATAGCATCTGCCATTTCATCCGAAGTCATTTCATCAAAACTTTTCTTTTCTTTATCTACCTTAGGAGAACTTGTTCCAGGCTTTTTCTCATCTACTTTGTCCATACATAGACCTCCTTTAACTCCTTAATCTCTTAAATTCTTCAAAAAACAAACAATAGCATTAAACAAAAGCGGCAAGTTGTTACCTTGCCGCAATTATTTTACTTATTATCTGTCATTTCTGTTGCTGCTTTATTATAGAGTTTCTCAAATGCGGCAGCTATTTCATCTGCACGAGTTTTTCCATCAAAAGTAGCATCTATTTCAACAAGTTGTTTAAGTATTTGTTGACGGTCTGCTAACAGTTGTATAATTCCTGCTACACCTTGTGCAATACTTGCTTGCGCACCGCCCTGCTCTGCTGCAGCAGTCATTTTGTCAAAAATGCCATTAGCTATGTTAACAGCTCTCTCATGAGCTTTCTTTTCTTCTTCTTCCATCTAAGCGGCATTAGCAGCCCTGATTTCTTCTTTTGATACTTCGGAGGCTTCTTCTTCTTTCTTCTTTGTGCGGTCATATGCTCCTAAATCTGTTGAACGATGAGAGTATCCGAAGGCTCGAGGGTCTTTCTTTGCATTTCGAGAGTCTTTGTCATAGCTTCCTAATGTGGAGATATCTTGAATAGTGCTGATGCCTTCCATTGCTTCAATTTTGCTTCTTCCTCTGTCTCCATAGAGACTTTCGTCGTAATAAGCAATACCATCCTTCATCCAATAGTCAACAGTGCCACCATAGTCAACTGCAGGAACTGTTCCAGTCGAAGACCCTGCATCCGCATTCCCGAAATCAAGAGCACTGATTTCCTGTTCTCTCATCAAGAGACTCTCTTCATAAGCGTTTAAAGCCGCATCTATGAGCTACTGTAAAAGATCTTCTACTCCTTCAAGTTCTTCAAGGACTTTTTCCATTTGAGCGAGTTGGTTTAACATATTATCTACTTCAGAAGCAAGATAATCAGCCATTGTCTGTTGAATACCAATATCACTCTCAATATAGCTTTCAAGCATACTCTGAATACTTGCAGCTTCACTTTCTCTTTCTGCAGATGCCGCAACGGATTCTTCAATATCTTCTTGAGAAAAATCTCCAGAAGTATCTAATTTATCTTTATATAAATCAATGAAGCCTTCGTCTCCGCCCTTAGAATAGGTCTGCATATCTTCAAGAGATTGACTTAAATCTCCTCTGAGTTTTGTGATTAATCCATCTGCTCCAAAATATTCTTCCCACAGAGAATTTGCTTTTCCGCTCTTCTCTTCTGTCGTTAAGCTGTCATCTTTAAAGATAGACTCCATAAGAGAAGTAAACTTTGTTTGTAAAGAATCGATGGTATTACCTGTCTCTTTTACATTGTCACGAGCTAAATTGTAAAGCTCATTTTCAGCTTTCGCAACCTCAGCCTCCGCCTTTTTCGTCTCTTCTTCATCCGCAACATATTCATATCTATAATTACCTGCCGCGTCTCTTCTCAAGCGCATCTTAGATTTATTTTCTTTTGCTTCATCAAGAGCCATCTGCTTTAAAGTTAATTCATAAAGTTTATTTGCTCTCTCTATTTCATATTTACTTATTTCTTTTGTTGTATTTAATCTTTCATTTAATCTTTCATTAATTTCTTGCTGCACTTTAAGTAATTGTTCTGATGCGGCGGTATCCGTCATTTCCGCAAGAGAATCATTAATTTTTTGATTTAAAGCATTGATTTGATAAAGAGAATTAGTATAATTATAAAATGCTTTATCTTCGCCTTCTTGTAACTCATTCATCCAAGAATATTGTAAAGAAGTTCCTGATAATTCGTCTTGCGCCTTCTTAACTCTTTCAGTAATGCTATTAATAGTATTTTCAAATTTCTCATTAATAGAGTTCAGAGCAGTTTCAAAATATCCATAGCTTGAAGATGCGGCATCCTAAAATGCGGACATCCATTTTTGAGCAGCATCTTTATTCCCCTTTGCAACTGCCTCAGCAAACTTCGATGCATATAAATCAGCCTAAGAACGTGCGGTATTTGCAACAGCGAGGTTTGTGCTAATAATTCTCTCTAAATAACCATTCAATCTATCATATGCTTTATCGCCATAAGCTAATTTAACGCTATTTGAGAGAGTGCCTAAAGCGGAAACAATTTGATTAAGACTCGAAAGAAGCTGACTGTTTGCGGAAATGATAGCGTCAATAGCAGAAAGATAAGTTTCTTTCATCTATTTTATATTATCCATTGCCGCCTGTGCATTGCTTCCAAGCTAATCTCGATATTTCTCTAAATCACTAAAAGCGGCAGACTGATCTGTTCCGTAAATTTTTGAAGTACCCCCGCCCTGCATTGTACGGATTTCCGCCATTATATCATTAACATGATCTGTTAAAATCTGAATACTTCCACCAGGTAATGTCGAATTAGGATTTGTCTTTATGTATTCTTGAAGTTGCTTGAATTGAAGATTGAGATTTCCTAAATAATCATCATCTCTTAAACCTTCTAACTCTGCACGCAGTTTGTGCAGGTTTCGCCATGCTTCTTCGATATTTACTTCTACATCAACTTTTGCATTAAAATTATTAGACAATTCTTTTGCCATAGCATCTTTAATAGCTTTCGCTGCATCCGAGGCAGAATCTTTAGCAGATTGTACCGTATCAAACTGGGAAGCCACTTCTGCCCCCTATGAATTAAGAGCCTCAAGATTACTAAGAAGAGCATCTCTTTCATCCCTTCTTAAGCCTACCGCACTCTCAATTGCGGCAACCATCTCATAATAATTAGCAAGAGAGGCATCTTCATTAAGGACTATCTATGCTTCTATACCGGCTTTGGCTAACGCCATCTAAAAATCTTTAATTCTTTCTTGCATCTATTTTTTCAATATAGCAAGTTTCTTTTCTTCTTGTGCTACGATCTTTTCCTGCACTGCAAGTTGTTGACGCAAGTTATTAACCAGGGCTTGTCCAGTTAAGTCAGATTGAGCTTTCTTCAATTTGCTTAATTCCCTATTTAGTTCTTTTACTCTCTAATCTACTTTACTTGTCTCGATTTTGTCTTCCGCAGCTTTAACTTTTTCCGAACTTACGGCAATGTCGTCCATAATTTCTTTATATTTTTCTGCGGAATCTCTTGCGGACTCTATCTTTTTCCGAATGTCTTCCCATACTTCAATTAATGAATTATTTTTACCATCTGCATTATTGTCTTTAAGTTCTTTTAATTTGTCATCTATTTGGTCTATTGCATTATCAAAACTTTCAAGACTCTCAATATCAAGAGAATCTATGTCAACACCCGCTTCTGACAGCATCTTTCCTAAGTCATCTTTACTAAGAGTATTTTTTAATGCGGTAACTTGATTTTCGTATTCTTTTAACTTTTCTTGCTCTTTTTCAAAAACTTCTTCTTCAATTTCAATCTTGTCTGATAAACTTAAATTTTCTGAATCACTACGGAGTCGTTCAATGCTTTTATTTAATTTATCAACATCTTTAGAAGATTCTTCTACTATACTATCAAATGTTACCCACTGTTTAGAAATATTATTCTTAAAAAGAATCTCTTCGGATTCCGCAATGTTCTCAAGACCATCATCTATCGAATCAACACTGCTGCTAACATCGGAAATCAAAGATAAAAGTGAACGAGACTACGCTTGTATTTCTGAAAGTTTTTCTTTTGCTTCTTCAAGGGGTTGTTTTGCAGATTCATCGCCTTCATCAACACGCCTTTGCAATTCATTTACAACATCGGTCTGTGCGGAGCCAGCTTTATTTAAGACATCTACTGCAGTCTATACAGAATCGCCAGTGAATCTTCCCTTTTTGTCAGTAGCTAAAGTAACTCCATATTGAGAAGCAATTTCCTAAGCCTCTTGACGTTTATTCTTAAGACTCTCTTCTTCTAAACTATTTGACTATTTCTAAAGCTCAATTCTTTCTTTTTGTTTTGTGTTTATCTCTTCGTATATTGAGAGGAGTGCGGGACCTGTCGCGTTTTCAGCTCTTTTTTCTAATTCAGTAATTTCTTTATCTTTATCTTTTATTAAAGTATCGATATAATTATAATTATTTTCTGTGTCTTCCCATTCAACAGCTTTAGTATAAGTAACGGTTTTTGAAGTATCTTCTAAATTGGGAGAAGCATTAAATATTTCATCAGATGCTCTTAAGGCATCCTAAAAAGGTTTTATACTATCAAGCCAGTCTTGATAGTCTTGATAGTCTGAGGCTGAATTAATTGCTCTCGAACGTCGAAGTTTCTCTTCTTCTATTTCTTGAAGAGATAATAAGTTAATAGAATTTCTTATCAATCCCTGCTCAATTGCTTGCTATGCTAAATACTCTTGATAAGCCTCTTTCCTTTTCTCTGCTATTTTTTCAATTTCATTTTCTTGAACTACAAGCTGTCCATTAATTACAGAAAATGCATCCTAAAATTCAGCAGGTAAAGAAAATAAAGATTCCATTGTTGAGCGAGAAATTTGACCGTATTTTTCCTGTTCTTCTCTTGCCGCTCTAATAGTTACTACATTTTTGTCATAATCAGATAAATCAATACGCTTTATTTCGGAAGAAGTATCTAAAAGGATGTCTTTAAAAATAACAAAATCTTGATTAACACTTTTCTACTACTCTTCTAAGTCAGCTAACTCTTCATTTAAGTCAGCTAACACTTTATTATGCTCATCTTTGTTATGATAATCAATACCAAACCTTAGCTGACTATTTTTTTCTATCTAATCTCTTTTCTCCTAAATCTTTTTATCTAAATCTTTATTTATTTTATCTAAAGTATCTTCTGCGGTAGATAAAATTGTATCTGTTACTAAATTAGCTATTCCAGAAGTATTAAAACTAAGTTCTCCATCTTTCATAAATAATTCTTCATAAGCTGGAGATATATCCGTTTTTAGTTTCGCCCATGTTTCAGGAGAAATTTTTCCATCTTTGTTATATTCTTCTTCCGCTGCCTAAAGAATCTTTTGCTGTTCTCTTAAGGATTCTATCGATTCTCCAGAAATAATATTTTGAAATTGCGTCATATAACTTGAAAAATCTCTACCTTCTGAAGTTTTCTCTAATGAAGATATAGCTAATTCAAGTCTATCAATGTCTTTTGCTGCACCTTTAGCTTTTTCAAAATCTTCAATAGCCTTAACGTAGCTTTCTGCATATGCTAATACTGGGTTTGATCCATTTTCCTCTTCAAAAACAGAAAGATCTGATAAGACTTTTTCTGAAAGCCCCTCGTCCTCTATCCGCTTTATTAAATCGTCTATCTCAGAATCGGTTAATTTACCTTCTAAGATGTGCCTTAAAGAGGATTCTTCCTTTTCAATTTTTTCAAAACTTCCTTGACTTTCTATCTCTCGAAGTTTATCAATTTCTTCTTCCATTAAGGAAATATTTTCGTTTTTGTTTAGCTCTGCTCGTTTCGTTGTATAAGAAAAATATCCATCTACAAGATTTTTTCTCTCTTCAAAAGAGGCTTTCTCAAAATCTTCTATTGTCTGTATAGAAGATTCTTCCTTCTCTATATATTCTTTAAAGGATGTCTAAGCAAAAAGGGTAGAAGCATCTTCTTCATTCTAATAAGAAGATTCTATTAATCTTTTAGCAGCATTTGCACCTGAGTTATCAGAGATAGCTTGAGAAGTTATATTATAAGAAGCCTATTGCTTTTTAATACCTTCAACGGATAAATCAGTTAAGCCCTGGCTATAAGAAGAATATAATGATAATACCTCTTCATCTGTAAGCCCCTCAATAGTCTCTTTAACAGCTGGATCCTTAGTAAGTTTTAATAAGAAAGCTCTGGATTCCATTGCGACAGTATCAGATAATTTTAGAAAATAGTTATGGACATATTCTTCGGCTTCCTCTTCGGAGAGTCCTAAATTTTCCATATAGCGGATAAAAGCACTTCTATCAGTAGAGAAGTCTGAAAAATCTTCAAAAGAATCTCCCATTCGCAAAGCAAATAATTTCGCGCTTTCTTCAATACTATTATCCACAGCAGAGATAATAGCATCTAAATATTCTTTATTATCTGCATATATTTTTTCTATGTCTTTATAATATTTTTTAGATTTATTAGAAGCATCTTCAAGCCAAGCAATCAAAGATTTAATATTTTCTGGATCAGATAATTCTCTGGAACTTATGTTAAACGACGTTCCCTGACTATCCATTGTAGGAGTAAAACCTATTTCCCTTAAGTCATTCTAAAAAGCTGCTGTTCCTCCCTACTTGATAACACGCCCACCTACCTTTAGATGGTAAGCGTCTCCTTCTTTATGGAAAAGTTTCTCTATTACATCTGCTCCTATATTAGTTTCCGCATTTTCTTTAGCAGCATCCAAATTTTTCTTAGCAGTATCTACAACTTCTTTCTGTTGTTTTAACTCCATATTTGACATTATATCATTTAATTCTGCTTCAGATGCCGTAAGAGCTTGTACTGCTGTATTTAACTCTCCATATTCAACAAGTAAATCATGGGTCTTTTTTCGAACTTCCTCTAAAGAGGTTTCTCCGTCTTCATAGGTCTTATATAAATTTTTGTATTCAGAAACGAGACTCTCTAAATTCTTTGCCTCTTCTTTTTTCTATTCATACAATTTAGAAGATTCTTCGGCATTTTCCTTTGCTTTTTGACTTTCTTTTTCTATCTCGCTCGTTAAATCTCCATAAGCTACCCCTAAAATACCTATTATAATAGTGATCGCAGCAGCTGCTATATTACTAAATCCAAGTGCTGTTGTAAGAAGTTTTATTCCCTATGCGGCTCCCGTTGCAGCCATGCCAATAGAAGTGAGTCCTGCAGCAAAATTTCCTTGCTCAAGAGCTTGTGCAGCGCTTGCAGCACTGCTTGTTAGAATCATAAAAGAAGTTATTCCTTGAGAAATTCCTGTAAGAGCTGCTTCAAAATTAAAATTTTTAAGTTTTTCAAGAGCATTCTCTGCCCTCTTCGTTTCTATAACTACACCAGAGATACTCTCGGTAAATTCTTCAAATGCAGCTTTTCCTTCCTCTGCGCTCATCCCTGCGGCTTCTGCAAGTTTTAAAAACTCTTCCTTTAACGAAGGTAACAGATTCTTAGCATCTCCTCCTCTTAGTACAATATCATTTAACATGGAAGTCATTTTTTGTTTTATCTAATCAATTTGTTCTGTAAACTGTCCTTTATCTGTTAAAGATTTAAATAAAGGTACCGCATCTATTGTTTTGCTTGCTAATTGAGTATTGATTTTATTTACATAGGCTTCAACGAGTCGTTTTCCAGCTTCGCTCCCCGCATCTTTACCTTGTAACTTGCTTATCACGTTCTTCTTAAACTCTGCGGCAGCTGCCTTTAAGGGAGAATAATTGCCTGTCTATATATAATAAGAAAATTCTTTAATAAAATCATCAGCCTTTTTCTGTACAGAACCATGCAAATAAGCTGATTCTGTTCCGCCTAACTTTGAGGATTTTGTGTCAATTGCTGAAAAATCTATCTATCCTGTTAACTTGTCTAATGGCGCCTACATTGAAGAATTTCCCCATTTAGCTGATTCCCAGGCCTTTAAACTGTCAATATTTTTCTTTATTGCGGCAGAAAATTGTTCATATTCCTTTTTTGCTCTTTCTATCTCCTGCTGCTGTTCTTTTAAAGATTTATTATTTAAATCTATCTTTAATGTATTATCTGTCTATGTTTTGTTCCATTTTGTTGTAGAAGTCTGAATTTCTTGAAGTTTTACATTTATAGTAACTAAATCATTTGTATAGTTTTGTAAAATTTGCCTGCTCTGCTCTAATGATTCTTGTGTAAGATAAGGAGCATTTCTAAAATAGCTCTCTTTATTATTTAAAAGGTCATCTACACCCGCATTTTTACGTAACTGCGGGTCAATCTTATCGCGAACACTCTATAAAGATGCAAATCCTGTTTCTATAACTTGCTTATTATATCTTGGAGCAACAAACATATTATTATATGTTTGATTCATTGCCTAAGCAATCTGCTTGCTAAACAACATTCCCATTAATGGAGCAACTTGGCTTAAAATACCCTTTAAGCCACCCATACCGTCAACAATTTTTTCAATAACCTGTAAAACTTTTGTTGCGGCATCCGCTACGTCATTAATGCTATCCGCATCAAGCAAACTATTATAAACACCCTCTGCGGCAGTCCTTACTTGCTGTAAATGTGCAGCAGTAGTTTCCATATAGATATCTTGCTGTTGATTTAAAGTTCCTGCTGCGGTTGCGCTATCCTCCAAGGCTTGTTCATACATATCCCAGTTTTCAAACAAAGCCATGAGGTTGTTATATTGTCTTGTCGTAAAACCTTATATGTTTCCATATGAGCCAGACTATATCTTCACTTATCTCTAAGTGCCCCCCATTTCGGAGTTATGCTCCTACTTCCTCTCGGAATAGTCGTTGAGCCTTATTCTCAAAGAGAATCTTGGTTGCGGATTACCCAATCTTTAATCTTTTTACCATACCTGAGTAGTTAATTCAGCCACTAAATATATCACTATTTTAGTTTGGTAATTAAAGCTCTAAGGGACTCCCCGCAGTTAAAGGGGTTTTACGCGAGCACAAAATCAATTATTTTTACCCGCCATAACTTGAGCAAGAGCAATCTTCTATTCTCTACCCATTGACTACCATTTTGTACCAACTTCGTCAATGACATCGCCCATATCTCTTAAATGTCCAGTAGCATCAAGTACATTAATACCGAAGCCCGCCATCTTTTCGGTATAACTATCAAGAGTAGCACCATCTTCAACATCTTCTCCTGCGGAAATAGATGTCATACGAGCAAGGATTGTCTTGTACGCTGTACCAACTGTTTCTGGAGATTGTCTCGTTACAGAAATAGTCGTTGCGAGGATTGCGTTCATGTGGTCAACATCAACACCGACAGTATTTGCGGCAGAAGCAACTTTAGACATACCTGTTGATAGCTCTTCAAGGTCTGCGGCAGTCGTTGCGGCAACCTTAGCGAGTTTATCAACATAAAGTTCTGCTTCTTCTGAACTTACTTGATAACCATTCCAAAGAGCGGTGAGCTATTCAGATACAGCCGCAGTTTGTTGTTGCGTAACGTTTGCCGCCTTGATAGTAACGTCTGTCCTTGCCTTTGTTTCTTCATCAGACAAACCTTGCTGATAGTAAATTAATGCGGCATTGGTATAGTCTTTAGTGCCTTTACCTAAATTAATAGCAGTTTTATTAGCTACCTCCGCAAATCTACCCATCTCATCTGCAGACTTACCAGTTACAATTCTTATATTATTTAAAGAAGAATCTAATGCTTGTACATAACCATATGCTTCTCTCACAGAATTAAGAATTGTATTAGAAATAGAAGAATAAACTGTCCATTTTAAACTTTTAAATGCTTCCTCACCTATCTTATCTAAAAATGTCTCTGTCTTCTATAAATTAAGATTAACAGTAGTTAACTGATTAATTGTAGAAGCTAATGCGCCATAGCCTTGAGAACCAACTTTATTAAAACTTTGCGCAACTTGATTTAAAGACGTTCCAGACAGCTTTAATTTCGCATTTAAAGTATCCACATTATAAGTGTTTAATTTTACATTATATGCGGCAGACATTGCCCTTTGCAACTTAGTAGCTTCTTCTGATGCTTCTCTAAGTTTTTCTTTCATAGGGTCGCCCGCAGGTGTCTTCTAATAGGCTTGCTAAATCTTATTTATTTCGTTTTGCAAAGTCCTAAAAGACTAAGAATCGGTTTCTGCACTAAACCGAATCTTATATTCCTCAGTTTTGCTTGCCATATAATATTCCTCCTTTTACTCATCAAAATAAAAGTCTCCTTTGTTATTCTTAACAAAAGAGACTATATGATTATTTAATTAAGACCGTCACTTTTTAATTATAACAGGTTTATTAGTCTTTATATCTCTATTTCCGTTAGCGGCTTCCGCAAATTTCTTAACAGCTTCAAATTTTTCAGGGTCAAACTGATTTACAAAATTCATTGCAGCTTCCGCATTTTTAGGCATATCTTCAATTATAGTATTAATAACTGCTGCAGTTGTCTTGCTATATTCCTGTATTCTCTCTATTGTTTCTTCAACAAAAGAAAGAATAGTTTGATAGTATGTGGAAGGTATTAAGTTTATAATTTCTTGCATCAATCCGCTACTCTCTAACTGATCATAAAGCGCGAGTTCGTCTGCGCGGTCATCCGCATCAAATACAATATCTGTCATAAGATACACTATATTTAAATGAGTATATAAATCTACCTTAAAAGGTGAAAAATAACCATTCTCTCTTGACTTCTGTAATACGGAATTAATTAAATCAAGCATATCCTGCGCCATTATGTACTAATAAACTTTAATTTCTATTCCATTATAATTTAAAGTTTTATACTTAAAATAATTTTCTTTCTTCATATCCTTATAATTAAGGACTTCTACATTTTCTGACATTTTAGCCAGCCTCCTTCTTCTCTGGCAAGATATTTTAATCTTGCTTTTTTCTTTATTATATCATAAATTTTTTAATTTGTCAAAAAGTTTTTTTAATAAGGTTTACAAAATATCGTACACTTTCTTGTGTACTATCTCGAACAAGTTTAGCATATGCTGTCTATAAAGGTTCTTTCATTTCTGTTTCAAAAAAGAAATTTACAATATCTGTCGCATTAGGATTCTCAAAGATTCTTCTCATTTGTACTAATGCATTATAAGTTGCCTAAATGGAAATACTTGCAGTAGAACCTATTTTAGCTTGTAAATATATAAAAGTTCTATCCCCTTCTCCATTAATTGCCTAAAACACAACGTCAGCTCCTTTGTAAAAAGGTACATCATTTTTAGACTATTTAGCAAGAGTGGTTACGAAAGGACCGTACGCTGGTATTGATTTATGAATAGACAAATCAGAAGCTCCTCTAAGCATTGCCTCAAATAGTTGTCCTTGATTCAATTCACGAACAGTCTTATGAGTATTTTCTTCTGCTCTATTATAAGTTTTTAAGAATACAGTAACAGAACGATCCAAAAACTACAATATTGTTTCTCGAATATTATCTAAAGCTTGTTGTTGTTCCATTTCTTTAACAGCCTTAACGCTGGGAACTCCTATCTTATTAATTCTTGAAGTTACCTCTTCTAATGTTCCAGTTATATTTACTCTTTTACTTGCAACCGCCCTTATTTTAGTATTTTTTAAAAAAGTTTCGCCTTCTGAAAAAGCTATTTTATCAATAATTTTCTCTTTAGAGAAATCGTCAGTTTTTTTACCTTCTAAATTTACCAAGCCCGCTGTTGCAACGGTATAAATAATTTTTTGTCCCGTTAATTCTTCACGTATTTCTTCTACAAGTCGAACACCGTCCTAAGCAAGAGCCGTAAATTCTCCCGTCGTTTCCCCTTCCTTAATTTTATTATTAGCTTTTACTATCTTCCGTAGGGAACGGACAATTTCAGATTTAGAGTCTTCTGTTAAAAGTATAGATGATTCTAATTGCTATATATGCTATTCTACAACTGACTCATTCCTAATTTTACTAATATACTAATTATATTTAATAAACCAATTATTAATCTTAGACAAATAAGGTAACATAGCTTCTTTTAAATCGCTTGAAGAAATATTAGCTAAATCTTTTAAAATATCTTTTGATAAAACTGAAGCCATTCTCCCACCTCCTCATTAGCATAAAAATAAGCGGCGGTAGTCGCCTACCACCGCCAAAACACTAAATCTATTGATAAAGTGCTATTATCAAGTATTCTTTGTGTACAGGCCTGCTGCAACAAGAGTTCCCCAAGTTTGCTCGGTAACTGCCTGAGTAACAAATCTGGTTGCTTCCTTATTATCAGCCGCATCAGCAACAAACTTGTAGTAAGTACCAGATGCATATTCTGCGGAAGTAGGTACTCTTGTGTAACCATAGGCCTTAGCCCAAGCTACCGCAGTATTAGGAACGTTGTCGTAAGGAACTGCGCCTGCCTCTTCCTCAGTACCCTCAATTCTGTTCTCTTCCCCATCGGTATGAGCCATAACAGAAGTATAAGTTACATCAGAATCATCTGCATCTTCTATAATCTGAATAACAACAAGGACTTTCTTAGTCTGGTCAAAATACGTATAACCAGGCATAACATCCATTGTGAAAGTAAATGTACTGGGATCGCCAGTTGCCGCCATTGTGAATGTCCAGTTAGACTGAATCTTTGCATTAGGTATTGTGATATTAGCAGGGTAATCCTTACCATCTATCTGCGCTCTAAACAGAGTATCTGCTTCTATGTAGAAGTAGCCACCGAAGTTAGCTGCATCTACCTGAAGTTCAGTTACCTTTGCGGCATCCTTAAGAATGTAGTAGTCAACAAGAACATTAAGACCTGCTTCTACACTTGCGGCATCCGTTACTTCAATCTTCTTACCAGTAGTATCAACAGCGCCAGGCTCATAAGTAACACCAGTGATAGAACCATCACCTTCTACGCCCATTATAAAAATAGGAGCAGTTGCGCAAACCTTATCATTTCTGCCAAGAGCATCTGTTAAATCTACCCAATACTTATCATTAGAATCTTTGCTAATAGTTGTAGCAGTGGTCATATGAGCATGAACCTGGTCATATGTAGAAGTTGCGCCCTTTACTACACCTGCACCAGAGAGCATTGCGAATGAAATGGGGGAGATAAGAGCATCCTCAACAGTCATGGTAATGACCTTTTCTCCTTCCCAGGCAACGAGTCGCACGTTACCTCTTCCTCCTGTTGCATAAACGGAAGTAGCAGAGCCTTCAAGAGTAGAGGTTTTTGCGGAATCCATGAAGAATACGGGCTGACCCTTACGGAATACAGCGGAACCTATCTTCATGTCATTCTTCGCACGGAAAACGACATTACATATTTCGCGTACACCATACCTCATAATAAAATTCCTCCTTTATGAGTATACTTTAAAAAATATTTTTTAAAATATAAAGATTATCTTTCTTTACTATCTTCATATTCTTTACAATGAATATCCTACATCCAGTTTTTAGGTTCTTCATTCATCTTCGCGCCTGCAAGCGCCGCAGACATATTCATATCAAATTGTGATTTCAAAATAAAACGTTCAAATTCATCATATAATTGATATACAGAATAATTTAATAAACTATTCATATCTTTATGTTCTCCAACAGAAAGAACTGAAACGTAATTACTTAATATGGAAATTTTTTTATTTCCATCACCTTTTTGCTATGCAATTTTCTATCTTCCTTTTTCTAATTTTTCTGCAATTCTTCTTGCTAAACTTCCTTTCGGATTATAGCCTTCTTTTTCTAACGGTTTTAGACAAAAGAGAGATATAAGAATATTTTTAAACTCTTCAAAATTTTTTTCAGAAATAATAAATACAGAGTTATCTTCTGAATGTAGTTCTATCACATCAGTAAAATGAATAGTCATATTAGGAAATAGTAAAGATAACAACATAGTAACACTATTTTTAGCTTTTTGAATTTCTATTGACTATTCATCGTGTAATACTGACATTAATATATTAAAATTAGAGTAAGACTCTAAATTAACATTGTCCTATTTTGTTAAAAATTTTTGCTTATCAAAATTTAACATCTAACAACCTATATAAAAATCATCTTCTCCAATAAAACCTATCTCTTTAATAGTGGGAGTATGAATTGTTAAATTAGCTTCTATAAATGGAATATCATTTCCAGACAAGAGTAAAAGGTTAGATAGCTCCATCTGCAATCCAATCGTCAGAGCCGTGAGTTGCGGAATAAATTAAACTATATCCGCTTAACTTCTCATCTAAAACTATCTTACTGCAACCCAAAAATTGCAATGTACCAATGCCTGAAAGTTTTGAATTATTAAGTATTCCATCTATATATCCGCATATTTTAAGCGGACGCATCCTATAATTACCGATGTCCCAATAATCAGTATTGCATATAACATCAAAAGTTACAACACAATCTCTAAACTGCGGGTTATGGTAATCAGGAGTAAAGTTATCAAATCCTATTAAAATATAAGATTTAACTTCCTCATGCTCAGGTAATTTAATAATCGGCGCTAATCTAATGTAGCCTTCATCTAAAAGATTTTTAATAGATGTATTGTTAATTTTATCTTTATATATCTGACTATCTTGATTGTCTAAACAATCTTTTGTTTCAATAATCAGAAGTCTTTTTAAAATATCTGAAAAAGGTCTGCTTTCAATGAACAGCTTCCTCATGATAGTTTCAAAATCTTTCTCACAAGAGAGAAAAGATGATTTTATATCTAATTTTACCAAATCTTTTCTCATAAATTTTCTCCTTTATCTCACAGAGATTCAATAGTAATGGGCAATTGTGCAGCAACCTCTCCGTCAATATAATATTGTAAATCTATAAAACCGCTTTTTCCAGTTATTATCTCAATCTTTACCCAATTAGAATCTTCTTTTAAAATGCGGGCTTTCTTCGTGGCGAGTACCCAATGTCCGCCTCCCGCATTTTCAATTTTATATTCTTTAATATCATAGGGATAAACAACATTATCTCCTATAATACTCGGAAGACCCGCCTTTCTTCTTCTTTCTCTTGTTTCCTCAGTCTCTTCTTTTCTTTCTATATCTATTGTGGACTGCTGTTCTTGAATAGTATTATTAAAATCTTCCATTAAAGCAACTTTAATAATACCTTCTCCACTTGCGCTATTTACTGCAACAACTTCCCATGTTTGTCCATCAATTTTTACTTTCTAAAAACGGTGGAAGAACTCAAGAGTTTCCGCATTTTTAGTAATATATATCTCTGAGGAATAGTTCATGTCATTCCATTCGATATTCACTTTCTGATTCCAAGGAATAGAAGTTTCATCAGGTCCTTTATAATAAACATGATATGTATGTTCACCTATTATTATCTCTTTCTCGCACATACGAATATCCGCACGAAAATAAGCTAACTCTTCTATAAACTAAAGATAAACTATCCAATAACTATTCGTTTCTTTCCAGTAAAAGACGTCTCCACATTTTATACCAACGTCAACCTACCCCTATGTGGTAGTGCCTGCTCTTGGTTTATTAATTTGAACATCTCTATAAGGAATAGATAAAAATTTCTAATCATAGTCATTCTTTAATTTATCAGGATTAATTAAACATTTAAACCCTCTTGTAAAACTATTATCAGTCTAATTTTCTTGTAAAAATATTGTGGCTGTCTAATAAGATTTTCCAATAGAAGATTTCAATGTGCGGAGTTTATCAAGTATCATTCTGTCCTACTAATAACTTCCACCATTGTGGTTCAGTCTTTGGTGCAAATTTTCATATCCGTACATTTTGACCTTAACCTCCCCATTATATTTAAACAATCAAATATAGTCTTACGATAAAGCGGGAAGTCGTCCTCTAAAAGGCGCAACCCCTACAATTTACACAATAGCTGAAAAACTAATTCCTATTCTTCAATAAGAGTATATTCCATTCCCGCTATTTCCTCTGTTATTGTAAGAAGCAGTTGCCGCCATTCTTGACCTTCCTCTTTCATCGGCAAAAGCTTATATATTTGATTTATTAATCTCTTTAAATTGTTATCTATCGCCGCATTGGAAAGTTCTAAAGAATGTATTAAAACCATGTCTACACTTCCCTTGTCGAGCGAAGACAATCCATTGTAGAATCGTAAATACCATCATCATTTTTTAATCTGCGGCTATATAGACGCTGGAGATGAAAACCTTCCCTCTCATAATCTTTCTTGAGTGTGAGTAACTTCGAGAGATGGTTGGCCTAACTTGTAAATTTGAAATCTGCAAATTGTTATCTTAAAGGCTTTTTATCCTTTAATTCTTATACTTCTTATTCGTATAAGTTCGGCATATCTTTTTACTCTTGTGGAGTATTTAGGCTCGTGGGAGTCTATATCTTATTGAGTATAGAAAAATATTTTTCTTTCTTCCGAGGCAGACTTAAATAATCATTTTCATAAAATAATTTTCCTAATTTTAGAGTATCTTGTTTACAATAGCATATTGCAAAATTATTATGGTCATTCACAATATTTTTAGGAGACAGTCCCTTGCCTTGTAAGAATGTTGCAAATTCTTGTAGTAAATTTTTATTTGCACAAGTAAAACTCATTCCAATACGATAGCGACCATTTTTTTCGTAGGTTTCGTAAATACTGCCATCTCCGTCAAAAAATCCTCTGATAAAATCTAAAACATATTCTTCTGGAATATCAGGTATATGATTAAATTGAAAGGTCTTTGCATTAACAATTCCGTAACTTTCGCACTTCTCTCTAAGCACTTTAGAAGTAATTGATAAACTTGAATTATAAAAAATTTTACCGTTAAGAGATACTTCATTCTAATATATAGGCCCATCATAATTTAGTTCTTCTTTTATCAATTGCAATACTTCTTCGTCCTTCCGAGCCAAAGTTAAAACAATTTTATTTTTTGCGCCTTTTGTAATTGGTAAATATCCATCTGCGGCCAAGAAACCTAAAAGCCAAGCTCCATTATGACTTTCTAAATTATAATTATCATTAAGATGATATTTTCTTAAATCTGGCATAACTCTAACTTGCGCAGATTCTTGCACATTTCTGATATATATGTTATTATCAATTAAAATAGACCTTACTTTATCAAAACTAAATGTTAAATGCAAGGACTCTACAATTTTTTCTAAACCATACCCTTCTTCATACAATGCAATTATTTGATTTTGAAGTTCTTGAGGAACTTCAAGTTTAGGACATCCAACTTTAGCCTCTTGATAAGTCCTAATATGAATATTGTTTTCTTTTAAAACTCTTTTTACAACACTTTGATGAAATGGAAGGTTTAATGTTTTAACAATTCTTCCTAATCCATATTGTTTATTAACATATAAATCAATAATTGCATCAATCTGTTCTTGTGGAACAATAATTTTACTCATAAGTTTGTCACTCCTATGCTCTGTGCGTGTTAAGGCTTTTAAACCTTAACTTCCGCTCGGATTAGCATTTCAGCTTTCCCGTTTTTCCTAAAATGATATTCTCTTGTGGAGAACAGGCCCATTATATTAAGCCACTGTATTTCATTCTTGTTAATTCAACAGATGCAAGTTGGTAATCAAGCCAACCAACTATCATATAATATACAAGAATCTCTATCTCTTCCTGAGATAAATTATTCTCAAACTAACCACCAGTATATATTATTAAAGAGACTAATTCATGATTACTTTCAACACCTGAATAGGTATCAGAATCAACAGCATCAAACAATTCATAAGTTGATATATCATGGCGCGGGAACTCAAAATTTGGAATTGCGGAAACCAGTAAATCTTGAAGTATCCGCCATGTATCAAGTTCACTAAACTCCATAAACATATCATCTGTTATTCTGTTTAAAAAGGTGTCATACACTTCTGAAAAAAGTGTTCCCATTTTTCAACACCCCCTATTAAGTTACAATATTGTACTTCCTTATCTTCTTTTCTTCTGTCTTTATCGGTTCTGCCTTACGAGTCTTTTCTGCGGCAGCCTCTTCCGAAAGATCATCCTCCGCAAGCGTCTTATTTACTCTAATAGCATTATCGACAGAAAATCCAGTCTTCTTTTGAATGAGTTCTCTCTTTCTTATATCGGGTATTTCAAGTGAAACTGCGAGAGACTTTACTAAATCAATTACCCCCTGCGGAGCAAAGTTTAAGCAATCTTCTAACTGATCAAGATTTCCCTCAAGGAGCAGCTTCTTAATTTCTGCTTCGGTGTAAAAATATTCGGGTTCTGTTTCTATATTAAGATATTCCAAAGCACTTTTGTCTTTTATCATCAGATAATTACGAAGAAGATACTCTCCGCCAGGAACTACCATAAGTTCATTTAACTCGTCAATATCTATCTTCTTAGTTTCATTTAAGTTAAAGTCTCTATGAAGTCCGCTTGAAAGAGTATAACCAGTTGTACCATTATTTCTATTAGTAACTTCTACATAATTCTTTGATGTAATTTTCTCTTCCATAATAATAATCTCCTTTATCTCCTGTAAAATTATGACCTCTCCTCTCTCAAGGAGAGGTCTATATATTTAAACATTAAACACGAGTAAGCTGAGTATTCTCGTATACGCAGATATCATTGCTGAATATCGCACGCACGCCAACCTTTTTGTAGACCTGTACTTCCTTAGACCTATCATAGTTGGTATATTCATCCACGACAGTACCGCCCTCAAAGGCTATCTTTACGGGCTTGTTTGCGCCGTCAGGAATAATCCAAGCGTACTTAGGATCAATAACCTTAACCATATTGGTCTCATCCTCATAAGACTGAGAAAGAACAATAACTTTATGGTTCTTGTAATTTGCAAGATAACCATTGTTCCACTTCTCATTTCTCATTTCATCAGAAACCCAACCAGTTGCGGGAACCATAGTTGCCGCAAACTCAAAAGTGCAATAAATAGTAGACTTTCCACCGTAAGAATCAGCAATAGAAATCAGCTTATCCATTGCAGATTCAACGAAACCAGTCTGAGAAGTCTTGTTAGCAGTCTGTACATTAGCAACTGCGCCAATGAGCTGCTTCTCAATCTCTACATAAATGCACTCATCAATACCCTCAAGTACGATATCAAGGACATCCGCAAAGTCTACACGACCATCAAGATATTCCTCGAAACCAATCTGAGCAGCACCACCAATAGCATTAGTAGTTACTTCATAAGACTTACCATCGAGCTTAAATACTTCGTAGATACCTGCAAGACCAACCTTGCCGATAAACTGCTTTGCGCGTCTCTTTGCAGCCTGGGTTATCTTCTGTGTAAATATAGGCTTGTCGCCCTGATTAAATGTCTTAATTTCAGCAAACTGACCATACTGCTCCAGAACTCTCTTGGGAAGTACATCATCAATTACCTGCTCAATAAGAGAGAACAGCTGATTCTTGTTTTCTCTATAAAGAGCATAAGTACCAACGAGTTCCTTTAACTCTGCTCTAAGAGTTGTATCCAGGTCTTCGTATGAATAAGTCTTATCACCAAGAGAGAAAGCGGTTGCTGTCATAGGCTTAGCATTAGCTGTTGCCTTTGCGAGTTTTACTAACTCATTAAATTCAAGTGCCATAACTACTTACCCCCTTATCATACTATCCTCTGAACCTTAAGACCAGGCTGACCATCAGGCATAGTGTAAACCTTTACAACTACAACCTTAACAGTGCTAATAGTGCCATTCTTAGAAAGTTCAAGAGTATTTCTTGTAGTCAGCTTAGGAGAAAGAACATCTCCAACAGCGTAATCAATAGTTCCATCAACTTCTACCATGTTCGTAGTCCAAATATCACCAACGTTGGTCTTTACGAGGCGGGGAGCGATGCCGTCCATCCTGTAACCATACTCAACGTGACCATCAAGGGTAACAGTCTGACCAGAAACAGGGTCGGTATAAGTTGCGGAAGGTACTACGCCAACGGTAAGAGAACCGTCACCATAAACTGTGCCATCTGCATTTGCGGAAGTAAGACGACCAATCATAGGAGGATTTGTAACGTAGTTATCACCAACTCTAAACATTGCAAAATCCTTATAAGAAAGCCAATCCTCATAAATCTTAATCTCATTATAAACAAGATAAGGCTCTGCATTAACAGAAGCATCTGTACCATCAGTTGCGGAAACGCAACCAGTTACATAATCATAAAACATAAACTCACCATTCTGGAGCAGGTCTACTTTAGAAGCAGTTCTGCTATCCAGAGGAAGAGACGCGAAAATCTAACCAGTCTTTATACCAGAAAGCTGATTAGCCTCAACCTAACCATATCCTATACGTGTGAAAGGCATATTTTATTCCTCCTTCAAAAATTATCTATTTTTATTACTTTCAACAGCCTTAACCCAATCGGGAACGTCTGACTCCATTTCCTCAACAGCCGCACCCATAGTTAAAGTAAACATTGTAGGCTCTTCTAGTGTATTATCATTTTTCTCAGAATCATCTAAATTAAAGTTGACCTTTTTTCTAAAACAAATTACTGCCAACTTAGATTCAATATCTTCTAAAGAATATTTATCTTTATTATCAATGACATCTTTCTTATCTTCATCAGAAAGCATATAGAACTTATCTATAAGAGCATCTTTCCGCTTTGTCATTTCAGCATTATAAAAAGTTTCGAGTTCTGCAACTTTATTCTGTAAAGCAGCATAAGAATTTTCTAAAGCAGAATATTTGCTTTGAAGTCCAGCATACTCTGCTTCAATAGACAGAGAGTGTTCAGATGCGGGCTTGTCTTCCTCATCTTCATCTTTTTTCTCTTCTTCGTCCGCTTTCTTATCTTCCTCTTCTTCCTTCTTCTCTGACTCTGTTACATCAGGAGTTGCGGAAGTCGTGGAAGTATCAGAAGTCTCTTCAACTTTTTCGGACTCGGTGGGAACCTCTGCCTCCTCGGGAGTTGCCGCAGACTCAAGAACTTCCTCAGTAGTCTTTTCGTTGTCCATCTTATTACCTCCTTCTAAAGCAAATTTTAATGTATTTATCATTTCTGAAAATTCTGCTTTAAAATCAACATCTGAATTTTCTATAAAAGAGAACGTACTTGCGGGAGCTGCAATACTTGCGCCTTCAAAGCAAGGCTCTACATCGTCTCCTAAAATACATAATTTAGAAAATTCGGCATCAGTTATTATGAAAAAATCTCTACCTGTATTGCTATCATTTGCCCAATGTCCTTCAAGGGTTGACCCCTCTATTTCCATCGACTGCGGCTATCCTTCTTTTAAAATTTTATCAGCTTCATTAAACTAACCGTTCCAAATGTAGCCTTCACACATCAGATACTCTCTTTCAACAGTATTACCAAATTCATCAGTATCTTCAAAAACTTGGAACCATACTTTTGCGTCAGTAGAAACAAATCCGTATGGAATGGTTAAAACTTCTTCTTTAATACCATCCACATCAAGTATCATTCTGTGTCCGTGATCTCCAAAGTCCTCCTTGTCTTTTCTATAATACCCAACAATAGGAGAACCTCTTAAAGTATCCGCCATCTTAGTTGCGACTTCCTTAGAAATCATTGAACCATTTCTATTCTTTCCCGTATATAATACTTTAATATCACATTTAGACATTAGAGTATTTACAGCAAGGGGAGAAAGATTAAGAAATTCAGGATTTCTAATTGCAACACTTTTATTCTTTATTGCCATTTTTGTTTTCACCTACTTAACTCATAGACTCTCTATTCTAAATTGTCTTTTCTGATTTTTCATCATCTGGCTTCTCAGGGCGGCCGCCCGTATTGTCATCATTATTCAAAGATTTAGTTCTATTGAGAACATCCGCGTTCATAACGTTTGAGCTAATAGGCGGAATAAATACATTAACCAAATCAAGAATATCATTTTCAAATACTGCGTTTGCGAGTACAGACGATTGAGATTGACCGAGAGCGATTTGCGGCAGCATCTTTGAATAACCTAATTGGGTCTATTCTTTATATAATTTTGCCATTTCTTTATAATTATAAATTGTAGTTGTTAATATCTATACTCTAAAAGTAATTTTCTTTGTCGAGTTAAATGGCTAAATAAGAAGATTAAGAAAATCTTCAAATTTCAGAATTAAATTATATATAGAAGCCTCATCGTTTAAGATAGATTTTTCAAGAGCAATATTACCGTCAGTGTTGAATTGCATTTGAGAAACGCCCGCCTCATTATAAACAGCTCTTTCAATTCTTTCCAAATCATCTGTTGCGGTAGAAGTTGAATTATCTGCCATATCTTCTACATCAACATCCGCAAAAGTAGTTAAGACATCAATACCAATAGCTCTACCAATCATAGCAACCGCATTATTGTGCATTTGTTTAGCTTCTTCCATGTCGAAAAGCATATCGCCATTTTTGTCAAGCGGCAACTTCTGTATAATTATTTTGAGAAGCTCTTGTTCAAGTTTCTTTTTATCTAATTCCTATGCCGCATCCAAATCTATAATTGCGGGGATTACCGACATCATAAAAGGCTAATCGTCGTCATTTAAATTGAATTTTACGGCATTATGAATATCTAAAACGTACCAACCATTTGAATCACCAGGATATACGGGTTTTAACTTTCCTTGTTTATAAAGGCGGTAGCCTTTTCTAAATTCTTCTGGAAACAGTTTTAACATTTGATATCTATATGCCGCATCTCTAAAATAATCATCAAAGAATTTCATATTAAATTCAACGACAGGTCTGTTATCAACACAGAAACGAGAACGACAATATTTAATAGGTAACTCTTGGATTGCCGCTTTGTTCTTATATCTTATAATATATCCATAATAGCATCCGTTTTTTACTACCTTTAAAGCAATCTCACCAAGAATCCTTTTAATTTTAAATTCGTCTAAGAAAGTTAAGATTTTAGAAAATTTAGTTGTTAGCTTTTCTCTATCTACTTCTTCTTTATCAAAGTAAGGAGTAACCATCCAATCATATCTATATAAGTAAGCAATATATCTACATAAACGAGAATATATTCCGCTAATCTTAAAAAAGTAATTTGATATTTTATACATTTCTTCATAGCTATTCTTCTACATTGCGGATAATACTTTCATTTTTGTAGCTAAGTTATTACTTACCTTTTGATAATCTCCAATAGTCAAAGTAGCATCTTCCAGCTTTTTTGCGCCTATTCTAATCTTTGAATAATCTATGGGAGCCGCTACTTTATTAGACATTAACTCTTGTCTATTCTTCATTATTTCACTCCTTTCTAATTAATTATAGCATAATTTTTTTATCTTGTCAAAAAATTAGTAGCCTGCCGCGTGCATAATATAGTCATAATTAACGCGGGCCTCATCCCAGTAAGGCACAAGCACTAAGGTTATACCATGCTTTTTACAATATTCACGTTTACGCATATCATTATATTGCTATTTCCGCAGCCCACTAAAACCGCCAAATTTACTTTTAGGCTCATAATGGTAGGTGCTGGATTCCCTAATACTCTATTAAGAAATCCAACTCATTATTATCATCGAAAACAGCAAAATCAAACCTAAGCGGAGTCCCTGATTTTGTGGTTAAATCTGGGAAGCTATATTCTTCTTTATAAACTAAGCCCGCTTGGTCAAGTATATCACAAATTTTAATTTCTCCTCTACTTGCTTTCATGATAATCCTACCCTCCTTTCCAACCTCGCTAAATAGCCCAGGATACTCTTGACAGAGTATATTTTTGATTTACTATATATTACTTAAAAATTGTGAAATGTTTTAACACAATTTTGACCAAAAAAATAAGGGCTTGCGCCCTTATTTTATATTTCAACACTATTATCAAGATAGCCCGCGGCCGCACTAACATCCTCTATGCTTTCAATAGATTCTACAATCAGTGAATCCCAATACCAATCTCTTGTTGTGTATAAAGACATCGAAAGGAATAAGTCTTTTGCTGCGGAAGCTGAGTTACTGGTAAGCCCACTCCATGTAAAAGTCAGGCTATCTTTACCCCAATAGAAAGAATCAGTGTCTTGTAAAGATAAAGTATAATTATCATTTACGACCAGACTTCCAGAGAATAAATCTATATTAACATAAGAATATGGATTATAAACCTGTTGAGTATCGTAATAAGAGACAAAAGTAAACGATACATCATCACTTTTTGCAATTACATCATTAATATGGGCAATTGGATTAAAATAGTAAACACCATCAATATTTTTAGGAGACTTTAATGCGTACACAACATTGTTTGTATAAAGGGTGAAGCCCTCTTCTGTAACATAGGGGTACGTCCGCATAGAAGTCTTAAAAGGATAAGCCTTTATCTCTGTCGAAAGATTATTTGAGCGGCTAAAGTATGCGCGAGTAGGAAGAACTTTTTCTCCTTTTCTATTGACAAAAGAAGAAGAATTTAAGTTACCATATCCCTGCTCATCTTTAAGGTTCTTAGAGATCTTACAAGTTAATTCAACTTTAATATGGCTAAAGCCATAAAAATATTGCGATGAATAACCTAAAGAAAGAAGCGGAGAACCAAGAGCAAAGCCATTAGTTGTACCGTAAGGTAACTCAACATAAGTTCCATAAAACACCTTCGGATTATAGGTATAATAAGCGGAATCACTTGCGATCGCCGCACTCTTAGTATATCCATATCTATTCGTTGCCATACTTGCAAGACGACCATCTGTTGATGCCATCTGCTCCGTTTCAATAGAAATAGAGAAAATATCCGTTACGTTAGTATTAATAAAACCTACTGTAAAATTACTCTCTGCATCTTCTATCATGAAGCTATCTCCGGTTAATGCAGGGCCATATTCAAGAGTATAAGTAACGATTGCGCTACTATCAACTTTGTTGTAAGTTTTTAAATCATAAGTATACTTTTCTGCGGAAGCCGCAACGCCCGCAGAACTCATGACAGCAGTTGTTAATGCAACCGCAATGGCTAAAATTTTCTTTAAATTCATAACTATAATCTCCTTTGTAAAAATATGGAAGAGAAAACCCAAATATTATTGAATTTTCTCTTCATAACATTATATACATTTGTCAATTGAACAGCATCATATCTGCCATAGAAAAACGCTTGTGTTTCCGCTTGCTTTCATCTTCCTTTTTAATAAAATATAAACCATAAAGAAAAGCGGAAACCTTATCCTTTTTAATAGATTTAGAAGATTGTTTAAGGATAATATTTATACCGTCATTGCTTTGAACCAAGTTTGCCATTTGCTCTTTTAATATAGTTGTAGCAATGTAGGGTCTTAAATATTCGTTTCTCTCGTGTGGGCGCATATTCGCGCCTTTTTTTGTTTCAAGCAGATTATTCTTTGCCTATGTTTCATCTATTAAGAAATGCACTCTTCCGCCCATTATTTGAGCCTAAGCAAAAGCATACATCTCTGTATTCATAGGAGCATTTGCTTTTATTATAAATACTGCATTTTGTTCCATATCAGTAGTTCGATATTTTTTATAATTTCCATCATCATCATTAATAATACCAAAAGGAACAAGTGTTTCACCTGTCTCTGGATCTATCTAAGATTTTACTAAATAGTCCACAAGACCCGCACCTACAAATATCTTCTATATAAAACGCTACTTTTATATACGTTCTCTTATGAACTGCTCTATGTTTCCATAGAAGTTGAGACTATATCATATTCCTAATTAGGAACCTTTCCACTTCCGCCGCCAATCGCTTGCGGCGTACTCTCTTCCGAGATAGTCGTTGAACTTTCTTTTAAATATTTCTGAATAACATTTTTCCAAGATTTCTAATATTTTATTCTGTATAAACTATCTTCTTTTACTTTAAATTTTTTCATTAATTCTTTATATGGGTAATTAGGATTCTTCTAAAAAATTTTAAAAATTTCAATAACTTCCTTTTCTGCTAATTTAGCAGAACCATTTACTTTCGCTCGTAAATTATTCTCTATTGCATGATGAATATTTTCTTTTGAAGTTACCCATTCTAAATTGCTTAGTTTATTGTTGCTTTTATTCCCATCTATATGATTCACCTATAATTTATCCATCCCAACAACGGGAGAAAAATTCTCTAAAACTAACCTATGAACAGAATATCTATGCCTTTTTCCATCTGCTGAAATTAATCTAACTTTTTCATATCCATCTTTATCTGTTTGTGTTGTTAAGAACTTACCAGTTACTT
>Ga0326511_10000086_pt1 | contig 68156 bp, 52 predicted proteins | sample 0_2496_0518_D_FD_203701 | JGI IMG/M metagenome (GOLD analysis project Ga0326511, IMG submission 203701) | Bovine rumen microbial communities from UC Davis, California, United States - 0_2496_0518 | ecosystem: Host-associated > Mammals > Digestive system > Stomach > Rumen | place: USA...
ACAAGGCAAAGCATGACGGTCATAGAGCTTGTGGAGCGTTATCTTTCAACAAAAACAGGTGTAAAGCCCAGCACAAGAGCAAATTACAACTTTGTGCGGAATCTTCTGAATCAGGAGGACTTTGCAGAAAGGAAAATAGGTCACATCAAAACATCCGATGCAAAGCTGTTCCTTATCAGATTGCAGGATGCCGGAAAGGGATACAGCACCGTTAAGACTGTCCGAGGTGTTCTGCGCCCGGCTTTTCAGATGGCTGTCGATGATGACATATTGAATAAAAACCCCTTCGGATTTCAGCTTGCCGGGGTGGTAGTAAATGACAGCGTGACAAGAGAGGCAATCAGCCGTGAGCAGATGCGTCAGTTCCTGAAATTCGTACATGATGATAACTGCTACTGCAAGTATTACGAGGTAGTTTACATACTGTTTCACACAGGTATGCGTATATCAGAATTCTGCGGGCTGACCCTCAAGGATATTGACCTTGAAAACAGGATCGTCAACATAGACCATCAGCTACAGCGTACTTCAAATATGGAATATATCATTGAATCTACTAAAACAAACTCAGGCACAAGAAAACTGCCGATCACAGAGGATGTCGCACAATGCTTTGCTGCGATAATCGAGGACAGAGAACCTCCGGCAGTGGAGAAGTTAATTGACGGCTACGGCGGTTTCCTGTTCTATGACGATAAAGGTATGCCGCTTGTAGCAATGCACTGGGAGCATCGTTTCAATAACATGGTTGACCGTTACAACACTATATATAAAATACAGATGCCGAACATAACGCCTCATGTCTGCCGACATACCTATTGCAGCAATCAAGCTCGGGCAGGCATGAATCCGAAAACGCTTCAATATCTGATGGGTCACAGCGACATTGGCGTAACTATGAATGTATATACTCACCTCGGACTTGAAGAAGCCGCAGATGAACTCAAACGGATAGAAGCTCTTGAGCTTGCAAGAAAGGAAATCGAGAAACAGCCGCAGAAGACAGAACTTTTGTTCCGGACTGTATGAGTAAAGATAATGAACCCCGGTAGAGTACACACAGATATGGTGTTAAGCTCTGCCGGGGCTTTTTCTTTTTGAAATTGCAGAAAGGGGTAGCCGTGGGCGGGGTGGGTGTGGTATGGATGTCAAAGTGACAAATCGGAATTTATGGAGGTAATATAATGTGAGCAATATCATCAGAATTTCTGAATCATCGCCGAAGATCGATTCGTTGGTTATGTACAATCAGGGAACGGATTGTTTCTTTGAACTTTTGATATCCGCCGCAGATGATTTCGAGAAGACAGAACACCAGAAAGAACTGATATCATTTCTGGAAGACCAAAAAAGCATTAACGAGATTGCACCCGGAACGGCTGACTTTGATATCGTAGATATGCCTTGGGATGAGGATTGTCTGTTTGAAGATATACAGTTTCTTCTTCGGGCTGTCGAAGGAGCACAAACGGAAACCATTATGGACAGACTGCCCTATGAGATAAATAAAGAGATCGTATTACCTTGGCTGGAACAGTTTGGCTTAATGGTAAAACAGACGAAAACGGAAAGAGGATGACAAATTCCAGTTTGTAGAAGACATCAATGCTCCCACACTGCCGCCACTATGCCGCTAGTGAGGAGCTTTGTTTTATGCCTGGGTATTAATATTAATCCAAGATGAAATATTTGTCAGACACTGTAATTCTATCAATCAGTCTTATTACAACCGTTTGATCATATCCGATTATCCGGCAAATTACCATCTAACCATGAAGAGATATAAGTAAGTGCAAATGAAATACAAAAAAACGAGGAGCTGTCGCACAAGCGTAAAAGAAACGCAGTGCGGCAGCCCTCATATTTTTCTATAAAACAAAAACTTATTTCAGCATGGAAACAGCGTCAAGTATTGTTTTTTCCATTGCCTCTTTGCCGTATTTATCAACCTGTGCCTTGCTTTTCTCACCGTGTGTCAGACATCCTGCTCCGCCGATACAGCCTCCTATGCACGCCATGCCCTCTATGAAATTGACATCGAGCAGATTGCGACTTTTTTTGACAAGTACGGTCTTGCATTCTTCGATACCATCACATGAAATTGCTTTAAGATCAAAATCCTCAAGCCCCTGCTCCTTCAATCCCTCAGCAACAGCGTCAGTAAGTCCTCCGCAGCGTGCGAAAATTCTTCCGAAATAAGAAGCATTATCAAGTACGCCCTCTTCAAGGGTTGTAATATCAATATCACGGCTGTCAAACAAAGCCTGAAGTTCCTCAAATGTCATCGCAGCATCAACATATGGCTTTACCTTATCAAGCTGTACTTCCATCTTTTTTGCAGTACATGGTCCGATAAATACTATCTTTGCATTTTCCGTTGTGTCTTTTATGTACTTAGCTATTGTAGCCATCGGCGAAAGGTTATGAGATACATTCGGTAAAAGAGTCGGATAATTCTTACCGATATAATCAACAAATGCCGGACAACAGGAACTTGTCAGAAAACCCTTTTCGGCAAGCTCTTTGGATTCAGCCTGAGCTACCATATCTGCACCCAGGGCAGCCTCAACCACTGTATGGAAACCAAGCTCTTTCAATCCTGTTACAACCTGACCGAGTTTTGCATAAGTAAATTGACTTGATATTGACGGTGCAACTATTGCATAAACTTTAAATCTATTACTTTGGCTGCCTTTTTTTAACAGATCAATTACATTGAGTATGAATGATTTATCCATAATTGCACCAAACGGACATTGATAAACACACGCACCGCACGAAATACACTTACTATTGTCAATAGCAGCCGCATTTTCTTCATTAATGGAAATAGCCTTTATCTTACAGGCGTTTTGACAAGGTCTTTTGCGGTTCGCTATTGCCGAATAAGGACAGACCTTTGAGCATCTGCCACATTCAACACATTTTGATTTATCTATATGTGCAACATGGTGATGATCAAAAGATATTGCACCTCTTGGACATACATCTTCACAACGATGCGCGAGACAGCCTCGGCAGGAGTCTGTAACCTCATAGCCTGCCGCCGGACATTCATCGCATGCAATGTCAATAACCTCAATAACATTGGGATTCTCTTTATTGCCACCCATTGCAATCTTGACACGTTCGGCTAAAATTGCTCGTTCTTTGTACACACAACAGCGCATTGTAGGAGTTTTTCCGGGAACGATCGTTTTTGGAATATCAATAATGTTATCAAGAAGCTCATCACTCCACGCAAGACGTGCAACCTCACGAAGCACCTTATATTTCAGATACTGTACTTTTGTATCAAATTTTCTTTGTGTACTCATTATATCACCCTAAAAATAACTTACCTTTATTTTTTTTCCCATTTGCCTGAGCAGTTTTGACAGTTCTTCGACAAGATTCATTTTAATATTGAAGTTTATCGGAAGATCCGGATTCTGATGTGCAGGATTCATCGCTCTGCCGACATAGAAATTAATGTCGGTGGCTTCTTCAAAGAGAAGGCGGCATATGAGTGAGGCTCCGTCTCTGCCATAGCTCCATTGCTCATATTTATTATTATCCTTTATATGGTCTTTTGCGTATTCTACCACCTTATTTACGGTGATAACGCCTTCCGTCACAAGATCAACACCTTCAATCTCGGCAATCGGTGGTACATCGCTGCGTTCAAAAGCCAGTTTTGCCTGAACAGGTTTTCCAAGCCATTTTCCTGCTATTGAAGCTGTAGTGCCTCCGCAAATTATGTGCTTGCCCTGCTTAGAGAAGAAAAGGTTCATCATTCGTCCACAATCATCACGATTGGACGGTGGTCCAAACAAAATATTCATTGGGACACGTTTGCGTATTTTTACTACACAGGCTGTGGCGTCGTCTCCGGGCTTATTGGCATACAGCTTATTAACTTCATCTATCAGCAATGTTGAAAGATTCTTTGCAGTAAACCCTCCTGCTGACATATCACGCATAAATTCTGCAATTTCCTCACGTCTCCAACCAAAATTATAAGCTAAGCCTATCCCTGCATGAGGGCAGCCATCACTCATTGCGATAATAATATCGTTTTCTTGAAGCCTTATGACAGACTTATATATTTGCTTGCCGCAAATATTCACTTCGGTTTTTGGATAATCAAATATTTCAAAATCTCTTATCACTATAATGTGCGGGTTATCGTATTGAATAAGTTCGGCAGTACGATTGTTGATTAGGTGGATAATTGTAAATGTTGAATAAGCTACACCACGCACTGAACAAACCGGCAGCGTTGCAGCAATAGTTGACACACATTCTTCTATTGATAACCTTTCTGCCAACATAGTAGATATAATCTTTGATGTCAGTGTTGAAAGAATACTTGCCTTAACACCGCTTCCCATACCGTCTGCAAGAACGATAACCGTTGAATCCTCGTTTTGTTCAACAATATCTATATGGTCACCGCAGAGTTGTTCTCCGTAATGATTAATGCTTTTGAAGCCGATCTCGGCACACAGATCATTCATCAGTTATCGACTCCTTTAGCTTTGACAAGGCAATCTTTGTTTCTGCGGCTGTTTCTCCCAACAGAGAAGCAATTTCCTGTACGATACGCATTTGCTTGTCCACTACCTTATCAGCTACTTCCACTGTTTTTCTTCCTATTTCTTCTTTACGTTTACGTTCATATTCTTCGTTGGTTACATCACGCATAATACAAATGAGCATACGGCTCTCTTTGTCGGGAACAACGGTTTGTTCAACATAGCGTTTATACTCCGCAAGATAGACTCGCTCATTATAAATGCCTCTGCCCGATTGATTTACCTTCATAAATACAAGCGGATCAAGAATTCTCACGACCTGATCCCCCATAATATCAGAGGCATAGCGTAAATTAAATAATTCTAATGCCGCTTTGTTGATCTGCTGTACCTCTAATCTTTCGTTAAGCACGATCAGAGCATTAGGGGTATTTTTAACTATTGTTTCAGAGAAGCTTTCTGCTTTATCCTTTAAGAACGGGAGACACATTGATATTTCCGCTTTGCCCTGAAAAATAGCTATTGCCTTTTCACGACAGGTGTTGTATCCGCATGATCCGCAGTTAAGCTCCTGTTCGGCAGAGAATTTGCCCATCTGGTTAAGTATCTGAGCAATGTCATATTCGGAAGGCATTGAACATTTTTGCTCAATAGATTCAAAGTATTTTTTTAATCTTACTGCATCAGGCTGTGTAGTCTCAAAATCCTTTGATCCCGCATATTTTTCTACCGCAATATAATTACTTACCGGATTATGACGGCGTTTTTCCATAACCGGTCCGCCTATACAGCTTCCGATACAAGCCGACATTTCAATAAAGCATCGATGCAGTCTGCCATCCTCAATATCATGTAAAGCAGCAATACAATTTTCTACGCCATCTATTGCCAAATAGGTGTAATCAACAGCGTCCTTTTTCATCGTTTTAAGAATACCACCTGTTGTAGGGAACAGTCTTGCACGGCTTTGCTCCAAATTATCTGTTTCTGTTTCAAGTTCAATATTCTCTTTTTTCAGCCATTCCGATAACTCCTCATAAGTCAGTACCGCATCAACAATACCTTCATAATGATCAGCTTCGTCCTTTTTTGAGACACAGGGCCCGATGAATACAGTTTTGGCGTTTGGTATTCTTCGTTTAATATCCATGCAATGTGCCTGCATAGGTGAAACAACATCGGCAAGATACCGAAGTAATTCAGGAAAATGTTTTTGTATCAGAAGATTGACAGAATGACAGCAGGAGGATATAATAATATCCCGATTATCTTCTTTCAGCATTCTATCGTATTCACGTTTTACTATCGTCGCACCGATGGCGGTTTCCTCTACATCATAAAAACCAAGTTTTTTAAGTGCACACCTTATAGCAGAAATACCGACCCCCTCATAGTTGGCGATAAACGAGGGAGCAAGACTAACTATAACAGGATCACCACTCTGTAAAAGCACACTCACTTTTTCGGTTCCATCCACAATTTCCTTTGCATTCTGAGGACAGACTACGAAACAGTTGCCGCAAAGAATACATTCGTTGCCGATGATGTGAGCCTGGTTTCCTGAAAAGCGTATTGATTTTACCGGACAATGACGAATACACTTATAGCAGTTTTTGCAATTTGATTTTTTGAGCGTCAAAGAATCAGACACTTTCAACACTCTCTTTCTCTTTTTTATTTCAGTTTTTCCAGAATATTTCTGTTAAAAAACTCTTTAAAGTTTTCCGGTGTTACACCGGTAAAAACATCGTCATCAATCTGAATGGTAACCCCTTCACGATTACATTTGCCGATACAAAAGCTCCCGGCAAGAGTAATCTCACTGTCAAGGTTATTTTCTTCGATTGCTTTCTGAAACATGGACACGACCTGTTCCGAGCCTTTAAGGTGACATGACGATCCTACGCATATCTGAATAATCATTAGATTACACCTTTGCTTTTATTTCATTCTCAAAAAAAGCTTTTACAGATTCAGGAGATACCGAGTGAAACTTATCATCAACCTTCACGCAAACTCCCTTCTGGCATTCATTCATACAGAATGTGCCTCCGAGTTCGACCTTATCGCCGAGATTATTCTCGGCGATAAGGTACTGAAGCTGTTCAACTACCTGTCTTGAGCCTTTGATATGGCAGGATGAACCAATACATACAGTAACCTTCATTGATAATATCCCCCTTATTCATATTCCACAACAGTTGCCCACGAAAGCAGGAACTCACGTTCTTTTGCGTTTCCTTTTACAGACTGTGAAGCAGCCACGATCGGCATCCATTTCTGAACATATTGCTTTGCAGTATCGCTTTTCTGACAGAACATATCAAGATATTCCTTAGCAGTTTCAATATCACCGTCCAGCCAGAACAGCAGATAGGTTCTGGCTGCATCAGCAGAAGCGTTGCCCTGAGTTGCATGAGACCAGTCTATAATGTAGGGAGTACCGTCTTCGGAAATTATGATATTCGACGGGTTAAAATCACCGTGGCATACCTTATTATGCTTGGGCATACCCTCCAAGCGGGTATGCAGATCATATCTTGTGGTTGCATCGAGGTCTGCACTGCTTATTTTGCTGTGCATTTTATCCTTCAGCTTATTAAGATTTGGGCATGTTTTGGATTGTACTTCAAGCTGAAGATCAACGAAAAGCTCCAGATACTCCTGCTTTTTGTCAGGATTTTCTTCCATAAGCTGAGCAAGGGTTTTTCCATTTATGTAATCGAGAACGATAGCCCATTTTCCATCGATTTTTGTTACCTCATGTATTTTAGGAATATGCAGACCTGTCGTTTCTATACGAGCCTGATTGAGTGCCTCGTTAAGAACATCTGCCTTTGAAAATTCCTCGTTAAAAACTTTAATGCAATAATCTCCGTCACGATAGATTGTCTTTGCATTTCTTACAGCAATTACTCTGTCGAGATTCATAAAAGTTACCTCCCTGATATTTAATGTTTATCATACATTCTGATGAATACCGTTTTTAGCTCTTCTGAATGCCTGCTTCGGGTCATTTTTGTCAACGCTGCCGATGAGATCAGCATTCGGAGTATCAGTTTCCTCAAACTTTCTGCCATAGTATGCATTCAGATACATAGCCTTTATCTCTTCCATCAGAGGATATCTCGGGTTGGCTCCCGTACACTGGTCATCAAATGCCTGTACTGTCATGTCATCAAGACGGTCAAGGAAATCCTTTTCATCAATGCCATATTCGGCAATGGTCTTTTTGATTCCGATCTTTTCTTTCAATTCCTCAATCGCATTAATAAGGTTTTCAAGCTTCTCTTCATCGTTTGCACCGCCAAGACCAAGATAATCCGCAACCTCTGCATAGCGTGCAAGCGTGTGAGGATGGCTATACTGGCTGAATGTCCCCATTTTTGCAGGTGTTTCTGCTGCATTGAAACGAAGTACATCGCAAATCATCAGCGCATTGGCTATGCCGTGCGGAAGATGATGGAAAGCACCTAATTTATGTGCCATAGAATGGCATACACCAAGGAAAGCATTTGCAAATGCCATACCCGCCAATGTAGCTGCGTTAGCCATTTTTTCTCTTGCAACAGGGTCGTTGGGACCGTTATCATACGCCCTTGGGAGATATTCAAATATTATTTTTAATGCTCTGAGTGCAAGACCGTCGGTATAATCCGTTGCCATTACAGAGGCGTAAGCCTCCAGTGCATGAGTAACTGCGTCAATACCGGATGCAGAGGTAAGTCCTTTGGGAGCACTCATATGCATATCAGCATCAATAATCGCCATATTCGGCATCAGCTCATAGTCTGCGAGAGGGTATTTCACGCCGGTTTTTTCATCTGTAATAACGGCAAAGGGAGTTACCTCAGAGCCTGTACCTGCTGATGTCGGGATTGCAATAAAGTATGCCTTTTCGCCCATCTTCGGGAAGGTATATATTCTCTTTCTGATATCAACAAAACGCATTGCCATGTCAAGGAAGTTTGCTTCGGGATGTTCATACAGTACCCACATTATCTTGCCGGCATCCATTGCTGAACCTCCGCCGATAGCAATGATCGTATCGGGCTTGAATGCTTTCATCTGCTCAGCACCTTCTATTGCACAGGCAAGAGTCGGATCAGGAGCAACATTTGAGAATGTCGTATGTTCAATATTCATCTCATCGAGTTTGTCTGTAATTGGTTTTGTATAGCCGTTGTTGAACAGAAAACTGTCGGTAACAATAAATGCTCTCTTTTTGCCCATGACTGATCCAAGCTCATCAAGTGCAACAGGCAGACAGCCTTTTTTGAAGTAAACCTTTTCAGGTGCTCTGAACCAAAGCATATTTTCACGCCTCTCTGCTACTGTTTTAATATTCAAAAGATGTTTGACACCAACATTTTCCGAAACAGAATTTCCGCCCCACGAACCGCAGCCAAGTGTAAGTGACGGCATAAGCTTGAAGTTATAAAGATCTCCGATACCGCCGTGAGATGAAGGCGTATTGACAAGGATTCGGCATGTTTTCATTCTCTCGCCAAATTCCGCAAGTTTTTCTGTCTCTGTCGTTGCATTTATATAAATAGATGCCGTATGACCGTATCCGCCGTCTGCAATCAGGTGTTCTGCTTTTGCAAAGGCATCCTTTATATCAGAAGCTCTGTACATAGCAAGCACCGGGGACAACTTTTCGTGTGCAAATTCCTCGGAAAGATCCACGCTGTTCACTTCGCCTATGATGATCTTTGTTCCTGTCGGAACAGTAACTCCGGCAAGAGAAGCAATTTTTGCAGCCTTCTGACCTACGATCTTAGCATTGAGTGCACCGTTTATAATAATTGTCTTTCTTACCTTTTCTGTTTCATCGGCATCAAGGAAATAGCAGCCTCTTGCTGCGAATTCCTGCTTTACTGCGTCATAAATTGAGTCAAGTACAATTACGCTTTGCTCTGAAGCACAGATCATGCCATTATCAAATGTCTTTGAATGAATTATTGAACTTACTGCAAGAACAATATCGGCAGTGTCATCAATAATGGCGGGAGTATTTCCCGCACCTACACCGAGTGCAGGTTTACCGCTTGAATATGCAGCTTTGACCATACCGGGACCGCCTGTTGCAAGAATGATGTCAGCTTCTCTCATAAGCATATTGGTCATTTCGAGAGACGGCACATCTATCCAGCCGATAATATCCTCAGGTGCTCCTGCTTTAACAGCAGCTTCAAGAACGATTTTTGCCGCTGCGATCGTTGAATTCTTTGCTCTCGGGTGAGGGCTGATGATAATTCCGTTCCTTGTTTTGAGTGAGATCAGTGTTTTGAAAATAGCTGTGGAGGTAGGATTGGTGGTAGGGATAACCGCACCTACTACTCCGATAGGCTCTGCGACTTTCTTGATGCCGTATGCTTTATCTTCATCGATCACTCCGCAGGTTTTTGTGTTTTTATATGCGTTATATATGTACTCGGCAGCATAGTGGTTTTTTATGACCTTATCCTCCACAACACCCATGCCTGTTTCTTCAACAGCAAGCTGTGCAAGAGGAATTCTTGCCTGATTGGCGGCTGTTGCGGCAGCGAGAAATATCTCATTGACCTGTTCCTGCGTGTAGGATGCAAAGATTGCCTGTGCAGCTCTGACACGCTTCAAAAGGGCTTCAAACTTTTCGGGTGCGTCAACGATCTCATAATTTTTCGTTTCCATTTTAATTGACCTCCATATCAATGATTCTGAGAAATGTGCAGATGTGCAAGCGAAAGTGCCAGGTTTTCATTACTGATGGTTACTCTGTCAGGTGCGCTTAAAATTATCGAAGAAAAATTCCAGATTGCATCGATCCCGCACGCTACAAGAGCATCACAAACCGATTGGGCGGATCTATCCGGAACGGTTATGATTCCAAGTTTAACATCGTGAATACGGCAAAAGCGATTCAGATTTTCCATAGAGTAAACGGGTTTCTGCCCGTTCAACTCTGCAAATTTGCTTTCATCTGAATCAAAGGCTGCAATGATATCTAAGCCGTAGTCTTTGAAACCGCTGTAATCAAGCAATGCCATTCCAAGTTTACCCGCACCAACGACTATTGCAGGGGTAGTTTTACCTACTTCAAGTGCCTTTGACAAAGCTTTAACCAGATTTTTTGTCTGAAATCCTATTTTGGGTTTTCCCTGACCGCAGACAGAGTTAAGATCCTTTCTGACCAAAACATCTCCGAGATCAAGATCCTGTGCAATAGCAGATGAAGATATATACTCAGAATCAATGCTTTTTAAATAGCTGAGGTACAACGGTAGCCGTCCTAAAGTTGCCCTTGAAATAATTTTTTGCAAATATTTCACCTCCCTCGCTTGTTACAATACTATTCTATCAGGTTTTCTGAAGCTAAGGAATAATCAAAAAAGCATATCGGTATTATACATATCGATATATGTACTATCAACTTAGTAAAATAAAAAAATCGAGTAGGAGGGGGTGGCTAACCCCCGTCCTCTCACAACACCGTGCGTACCGTTCGGTACACGGCGTTTCGGTTGTTCAAAGATGTGTTTATGCCTTGCACCTCATATTCCTAACCCTAAGCGTTCTTGCCTTATTCTCGGTTTCCAACCTACCTTGTGGCAAGCAACCTCTCTCGAGCAACTGCTATCATCAGGTGTCAGATAATCAGCGTCTGTCTTATCCCAACCGTCAAGCCCTTTCCTCCATCTACTTTCATAGACTTCTAAGGTACTACGGCTTGAGCTGACTTCTGCACGTTCAATCATACCTTACGATATGGGTTACTAAGGAACAAACTATATTATTGTTCTGCATAGCATACCGTGCAGACCTCCCCGGTTAAGGTGCGTAATATTTCCCTCCATCTATCTGCCACATTTACTCAGTATACCTTCGGATAGCTATTGGGCTTCAGTTTGTGTAGCAACCTTCCCCGATATACCAAGCCTTATATGTGATTTCTTTTCGTCAGACCAGAGGTTTGCCATCCGGCTTCCTTCAGATTCCGTCTCACGATGGACACCCTTGCCTTTGACTGTAAGTTTCCCACTATCAGGGCACTTTACGGACTTTCACCGATTAGACTACGCCCATGCCGGGCGAACTACAAAGCAGCCGTCCCCATCACTTGGGAACGGCTGCTATGAGCACTATATATGCCTGGGAGGTTAAAATCCTTCAAAAGCGAACAATGATTGATGAACTATGGCAGAAAATTGTTAACATCAATACTAAAGAAAGATTCTAACTCTTATGGTTCTTATTATACATCAAATTTATATATCGTTATACCATTTTTTATATTATTGTGATCTGCGTTTTGAATTACATAGCTCTGTAATAAAGTGTTTATCAAGAGAAGAAAGCAGATAATCCTTCCGATGTATCAGCATATCTTTATAAACCCGCTTGTTATCAGTACAGATTTTCTGAACAAGACTGTATTTTCCCAGAACGGTCTCCGGAAGAGGTGAAACCCACATATATGTTTCAGCGTTATTTGTAAGCAATTCAAATTGACTCCCACGCTCAAATACAAATATACGCCTGTTTACATTATTAGTAAGTTCTTCTTTTATGATTTTGGACAGAGGCAGAGAAGGTACATAAGGGTCTGCATGAGCGATTTCAATATAATCCCTCAGATCCGAAAACTGTAATGACTCTTTCTGAGCAAGCGGACTATTTCTGCTGATTACAACAACATATCGAAATTCTGAAACAAGCTCACAAACAAGTCCTTTTTCGTTAAGAAATGATTTAAAATACTTATCGTAGATTGACGCATAACGAATAATGCCAAGCTTATAGTCATGTTCAAGGATATTTTTTATTGCATTCAAGGAATTTGTTTCATTGTAAAAGATTTCCGCAGAGCTTTTACCTATATTAAGAGAAAAACGTGCAAAGGCATCAGAAATGTAGCTTGCTCTCGGAACAGAAATAGAGAATCTTTGCTTAATGGGTATTCCTGACTTATACATTGCTTCAAGCTCATCCATCTGATGCAGAATATTCTTTGCATAATTAATAAACTCCTCGCCTTCAGGGGTGAGGTACATTCCCTTTGATGTTCGTGAAAAAATGGTTATTCCCAAATCGGATTCAAGTTCTTTGATTGAACGGCTCAAATTTGGCTGAGCAATCAAAAGCACTTCTGAAGCCTTGTTAATCGAACCGACTTTTGCTATCTCGACAGCATATTTCATATGAAGTATATTCATGCAAATTCCCCCACTTACAGTTTATTTATGACAGAATGTATGCAAAGGCGAGGTTGAATATCTTTTTTTAAGATAAAACCAATATCCTTACCTTTTCGTCTATTGTCATTATCTAATCACACTGCAAAAGGTATTTTTCGGTTGTTATTTATGTTTATTCAGAATATTTTTATTGTTTCGGAGCATATTACCTTTTTACCTTGTATTTGAAATTATAACATTTATCCTGTTGATTTTCAAGTGTGCTTAGTCGGTTAGCAGCCGGAACAGTTATTATTCAGATCAGTTTAATACTATGTTATCGTAGCCTCGCCTTTGTGCGGGGCTAATTTTTGTTTTGTAAAAATGCGAAAAGAGGTAGCCGTGGGCGTGTGGGGTGTGGTATAATGAGAAAAAATATATACGGAGGAAAATATAATTGATAAGAGAAGCTGTGATGAATGATTTTGAAGAAATACATAATCTATGCGAAAATGATCTCGGATATGAATGTGAAAAAGAAATTGTAAAAAACCGATTATCAAAGTTAAACTACAATCGGGAATGTGTTTTTGTTGCACTTATTGATGATAAGATAGTTGGCTTTATTCACGTTGAAAAGTATGAGGTACTATATGCTCCGGCTTTTGCAAATATTTTAGGATTAGCTGTATCAAAAAATCATCGTGGACAGGGTATCGGAAAAAATTTATTGTCGGCGGCAGAAGATTGGGCTAAAAGTAAAAATATTGCCTTTATGAGATTAAACTCCGGCAGTACGAGAAAAGAAGCTCATATTTTCTATCGGAGTAATGGATATAGCAATGAAAAAGAACAAATCAGATTTATCAAACAGCTATAGTGAACTTTGTCAATTATGAAAAACCTCAAAACCCTTAGTAGTAACCCACCCCAGTTTTTACTACTATTCTACTACTAACGACTTCCGCATTTTGCTCCGTTTTGCAAGGAATTGTAATTTTCGCCCCATTCTGTCAAAGTAACCACACTACCCGGACACCCTCGCAAAATGCGGCATTTTATGCCCTTTTGCAGCAATCTGAGAAAGGAATTTTATATGATAAGAGTTATGTTCATCTGCCACGGCAATATCTGCCGCAGCCCGATGGCAGAGAATAATTTATGATATGTCAACCGGTTGTAGGGTAGATATATTCCCCCGAACGCCGACATTCATATCAAGGTATCGTGCCATGTCGAGACGGTATGTTTATTGTCCAAACTTTTTTCTCAGGGCAGCACAGCGGTAGAATTCGATTTAGAGAACATTCCTACGACAAAGGCAGAGGCCAAAGCTACTTATGATCAGATAAAAGCCTATGTTCTGGAGACAACCGGACTGAATGTTTCGACACTGTACATATCACAGGTCAAGCACAAACATGGTATCATAGAACGAGAAAACTACAATCTTGGCAGTGGAAAAGCACCTATTCCCACCGTTCCGCCCGAAAAAGAGGCTGCTATAGAGGAAGCATTGCGGCATTTTCAGATGATATAAGGGATTTGTGTCTGTTTTTCTCAAGGTTTGGAAAGCGTGTAACGTGTTCTTCGGGTTGTCGGAGAGGATACATATCGACACTTCATTGCATTATATTCTGTGCATAATTTATATGTTGGGGTGTTGTGACGGTGGATTGGATGTTGAAGTAATTATTTTAATCTAAATTTCTTGAATGTGATAATGTGTACGATAAATTGCATTTAAAAAATTCGTTCATGTTTCAGTAATGATATGTTCATATTTTAGGAACAAATTGGATTATACTAAAATATAGGATATATTTCCAAACAAATATTCGAGGAGGTTATAAATGACATTAGAAAACTATAATTACCGCACAGATCCTATGTTTTTAAGGAATCAGTTTCCATCGGACAATGCCTATGGGATTCCAACTCTTCCGAAAGTAGCATTGACTGATAAGGAACAGGAAAACCTGATGCTGATTGCTTTTAACAGCATTAAGTCAGATAACGCACAAAATGCAGACAGATTTGTTCATTTCTTTTTATACGACTATAACTTTGAAAAGCTATGGACAAAACCTGATGAATCGTTAGAGTTACTGTCAAACTACAGGGGAATCCTTACTCCTGACTTCAGTATGTATCTGGAAATGCCTTACGCATTGCAGTTGTACAATACTTTCAGAAATCGCTGGTGTGGTGCATGGTTTGCGTCTAAGGGTATAAAGGTGATACCAACTGTAAGCTGGGGTGACGAAAGCACTTTTGACTTTTGCTTTAAAGGGATAGCCAAGGGTTCTGTTGTAGCGGTTTCGACCTATATGTTTCATGCACACAATAATCATGCTGATCAGAGAGATGTGTTTATGAAGGGCTATAACAGAATGCTTTATGAAATTGAGCCGTCCGCTATTATTTGCTACAGTGAACCATTTCCGGAAATGGAAGGCAATATAATTTACATAGATTATGAGCTGAATTCATGGCAACATTTGAAAGATGATAAGCCAACGGTAAAATATGTCAGTCAAATTTTTCCGCCTGATGAAATGGCAAGCGTCTATGTTCACAAAACATATATTTGCAAAGGTGGCGGCAGTGCATATGGCGGAAAGTGGCAGCCGAAAAAGGAAAATGATAAACGATTGATTGGTGAGCCTAATACTACAAGAGATAATCATGTAAACACTAAAAATGGTGGTTATGATGTTACCGATCGATATGGAAAAGATGGTCTAGCTAACTGGGAAAGACATCATACAGATCATGACAGAGGAGATTTACATACTGATCCGCATGATCATAACATTGATTGGAGTAATGGTTATCCAGATTTTGGTCCGCCGATTAATTATCCCGATGGAATTATACCTGACATAAAGCATTATTCTGTGATGGATAGAGGATGTGACAAACAAAAAATGTATAATGCTAATGAAAATAGATTCGTAACACTTGGAGAGTTTAAATTATATTTAACCTTTTCTTCTGAACTGTCGTTTGAATATCATGGCATAGAATATGGAATAGATAAAATGAATGATGGAAAATTCTATATATCAAATTGCTATGATAAAATGTGCTTGACAGATGGACTTACACTTGAACAAGTCCTTAATTATGAAATTGACGGTATAAAAATCCGTGATTTTATTACAACTGATGATGTAGAAATAACTGACAGACCCGGCGGAATCTAATTTGCTCAAAAACAAATGTTTGCACATTGCTTAATAGTTTCGAGTGAAACAGGTCATGATTATAGTTGAATCTCAAAAATTTTTTAGTATCTTTCTCTTACCCAATTATAAATAATAGTAATAGAACAGCAGGAGTACCAACCTTGATGATTAGGCTGATGCTCCTGCTATTTTATTTCTTGTTCAAGATTGTTAAACTCCTCGGTGTCGAAAAACTCTGCAAGTGTAATGCCAAGACCGTCGCAGATGATCTTTATTGTCAATAATTTCGGATTCTTGCTTCTGCCGTAAATTATAGCTTTAACAGACGATGGCGGCAATGCGGATATATTTGCAAGCTTGTTAATGGTTATATTTCTTTCACCGCAAAGCTGCAGGATTCTGTTTTTGACTGCCGTTACAGTATCCAACATTTGTCACCCCCCATAATAGTTTCCACTATTATAGGATATGAGATTTTCATTGAAAATATAGGCAACGTGTGATACCATAATAGACAATACATCGCCTATTATGGAGGTATCATTATGGATAATAAAGAAAAGACCTGCTGCTTTTTCGGACATCGTGAGGTTATACACACTATCAGAGATAAGCTGACAGCAATAACCGAAAGGCTGATTACAGAGGACAATGTAACGGAGTTCTATGTCGGTCATCAGGGACAGTTTGACAATATGGTTTATTCTGTTCTCAAGGAGATTAAAGAAAAGCATCCGGAGATCAGATATACCGTTGTTCTTGCCTATATGCCGGATGAACATATCAAGGAACTGTATGGCGAAGATACTCTCTTTCCTGATGGTATGGAGAATGTACCAAAGAAATTTGCTATTTCAAAGCGGAATGATTGGATGATACAGAAGTCGGGTGTTGTGGTGTGCTATGTGTATAAGGTTACTGGCGGTGCGGCGAAGTTCAGGGAGAAGGCGGAGAAGAAGGGACTAAAAATAATATGTATACAATAAAACGTACAAGCTAAAAAATTGGCTGTTGAACATCTCTTTCGGAAATAGTACAATATAATCAACTATAACTTATCGGAAAAACATAGGAGTGATTGCTGTGGATCCTCTGTTTATAAAATCATTGATAATCCATTGGGATAAGGTGCCAAAGAACAGCTATATTCGAAAGATAAAGTCGCTGAAGGGATTAGAGTCACTTGCCTTTCAAAGTCCGGTTACTTTCTTTGTCGGAGAGAACGGCAGCGGCAAATCGACACTGCTTGAAGCAATGGCTGTGTCCTACGGCTTTAATCCGGAGGGTGGAACGATGAATTATGACTTCTCTACCTTTGACTCACATTCCGAGTTGCATGAAGCCGTTACACTGGTAAAGGGCTATCGTAGAGCAAAATGGGGTTATTTTCTTCGTGCTGAGAGCTTTTATAATGTTGCAACAAAAGAGGATGAATATAGCCGTATGCCGAGAGGAAAACCGCAATTCTTTCACGAGAAATCACATGGCGAAAGTTTCTTCTCGGTTATACAGAATAACTTTGACAAAAATGGTCTATTCTTTCTTGATGAGCCGGAAGCAGCTCTTTCACCTCAAAGACAGCTTTCGTTATTGATCGAGCTGTATCGCTGTGCAAAGGAAGGCTCACAGTTCTTTATCGTAACCCATTCACCTATACTGCTCGGTCTGCCGGATGCGCAGATACTTACCTTCGATAAGGGAAAGGTACATCCGTGCAGATATGAGGATACGGACAGCTATCAGATAACAAAGTCTTTTATCAATAACCGGGACGGAATGCTGAAGGTTATGTTGGAGGAGTAAGGTGTGTAATATTGAAAGGAGGGCTTGTATGCCTGTCTATAATAAACTTGTTCGTGACAAGATACCTGAGATAATAGAAAACTCAGGGAAAAAGGCGATCACAACTGTACTGAATCAAGAAGAATACCTGACCGAGCTTGACCGTAAGCTGAACGAGGAATGTGCGGAATATCAACAGGATAAAAGCATTGAAGAGCTTGCAGATATGCTTGAGGTGATTTATGCCATAACTGTTGCAAGAGGATATTCAGTTGAGGAACTTGAACAGGTACGCAGGGAGAAAGCTGAAAAGCGTGGAGGATTCAATGGCAGAATTTTTTTGAAGGAAGTGATCGAATGAGCAGGTCGTTACAATCTATATCAGGCAGCTCGGCAGAGGATCTGTTTATTGATCTTTTTGCCGATACCTTCGGTGCAGAAAAGGCAGGTTATCTATACAGCCAGTACCACTTTTTCGATATCTATAATAATGATCGCTTTGCGGATTTCCTGATCGAAAGCGGTGCTAAGAAAATCGCAATAGAAATTGATGATGAGGCAAGCCATAATCCGACTATTGTTTCAAGGAATAAGTTTGTTGATGATCTGTTGAAACAGAACAGTATGATACACCTTGGTTGGGATGTGTATCGTTGGGCTGTACGTCAGATGCAGGTGCAGCCTGATACGGTAAAGGATGAACTGCGTGTTTTTCTCGGCAATTCTCCTGCATTTCGTGAAGTGACAGACTATCTTCCCTGCCAGAAAAGCAAATCAATAGAAGCTGTTGATCTCGAACTCAAAGAGCATCAGAAGGCTGCGCTTGCTGCTTTGGAGGAGATGAGAAATAATAATGAAACTATAGCACTCATCTATCATGCTACCGGAACAGGTAAGACTGTTACTGCTGTAACAGATGCAAAGCGAATCGGCAAAAGAACACTGTTCATAGCCCATACGAATGAACTTGTAACTCAGGCGTATGAAACCTTCAAAGCTCTGTGGCCGGAGGTAAGTGCCGGAATATACATGGGAGCAATGAAGGAAAAGGATTCATTCGTTGTGTGCGGAAGTGTTCAGAGTGTAGCCCTGCATACCGATGAATTTTGCGAAGAAGAATTCGGATATATCATTATAGATGAAGCACACCATGCTACGGCTGAAACCTATCAGAAAATTCTGTCATATTTTAAGCCGACCTTTACTCTTGGTCTTACTGCAACACCTGAAAGAACAGATGATCAGAATATCCTGTCTGTTTTCAAAAATACGGCACATAAGCTTGATATAAAAACAGCAGTAGAGATCGGCGAGCTTGTTTCTGTACGCTGTATCAGAATACATACCAATATTGATCTGACGAGAGTACGCTTTAACAGTGTGCGTTACAATATCAGGGATCTCGAAAGCAAAATATTTGTACCTGACAGAAACAATCTTATCGTAGATACATTTATGGATTATGTCAGTACAAAAAGGACTGTGATTTTTTGTGCAAGTGTTAAGCACGCAGAAGAAATCGCCGGTAAGATTCGTGAGCGTGGCGTTGCTGCACAGGCAGTTTCCGGCAGTGTGAAAATGTCTGACAGAAACGAAATACTTGCAAAATTCAAAAAAGGCGAGATAAAGGCTCTTTGTGCCTGTGACCTGCTTAATGAAGGCTGGGACTGTCCGGAAACAGAGGTGCTGTTCATGGCACGTCCTACAATGTCAAAGGTGCTTTATACACAGCAGCTTGGCAGAGGGATGAGACTTTGCGAAGGCAAGGAATTTCTGATGGTATTTGATTTTGTAGATAATGCAAGTCAATATAATATGCCATACTCTATGCACCGGCTATTGAAGCTCAACGAATACAAGCCCGGCAGAGTAGTTCTTGGCACGCAAAATCAGATAGAAGCAGATGACGAATTATACCGTAAGGGAGAAAAACCGGAAGCAATTATTGATTATCCTGTCAGTGTTACTGACTATGAAGCTGTTGATGTATTCAACTGGCAGGATGAGGCGGCAGGGATGCTGTCACAGATGGAGTTTATCAGAAGGGTAGATGTCCAGTCAGAAACGGTTGAAAGATATATCCGCGAGGGTAAGATAATTCCAGATATGATAGTTCCGATGAGCGAACACAAAAAGCTGAAATACTTTAAGGAAGAAACGCTGGAGGCTGCTGCGGAAGAATATGGCTGGACTATTATAAATGATGATAACCGTAAAGAGCTTTTTATGGATATGATAAGACAAATGGATATGAGTTATTCCTACAAGCCTGTCCTTGTCAAAAGTATACTTGAATATGCCGACAAAAACGGGCGAGTGAAATTAGATGATATAGTATCATATTTCAAAAGCTTTTATGAGGACAGAAGGGCAAAAGGACTGATACCCGAAAAAGTAAAAAGTATTTTTGCAAAGGGCGGATATACCGATAAAGATGCACAGAGGAATATCCTTTCTAATCCATTCAAACGCTTTGAGGATATGCAGATGCTCAGGCATTCCAAAACACTCGGTATTATTGAGGTTGAGACGACTGTATGGAAGCATTTGACTGATGAAGAAAAGGAAGAGATCAGGCAGATATGTGAGGATAAGCTGGAGGGGTATTATAAGAGGCTGAAATAAACAACCTGTTTTTTGAATACTAACTAAATCAACTCTCATGGTATTACTATGGGAGTTTGTTGTAACCAGATATGCCAATAGTTCTATTGTGTAAAACAATTTATATTCTATTGATTTTTTTGTGCAGTTACTATATAATTAATATGTGAATATCGACAAATAATTATCTAACTCTACATCTTAATTATAATAAAAAATAATATGCCTGATAATTACAGAATGAAGGAATGGAGATGATTATATGCCTTCTCTCACACATGTTTGTTTGTGGGATGATAATCATTGGGAAAGAGTAACAGCATCAGATATTGCAAAATCTCACCCCTTTGTAGAAACTGTATCTGCCAGCAGTAAACTGTTTATGTGTGAACTATGCGGACAGTATGTTTTTTATTCAAAAGGAAAGAAAAGAATTCCCTGTTTCGGACACTCTAGCGGAGAAATGATAAAGGATTGTCCCGAACGAACATTTGGATACGGATATACTCCTCCTTATGATGAAAAACAACATGAACTGCCTTTAAAAATTAATTTGAATGGTATAGTGTCATTTAGTTTAGGTTTGATATGTGTTCCGGATAATCTTCTGGAGAAAAATACTTATGTTGAAATTAATTTGCCGGGGTGTAACTCTTCTTTCAAATATCTAAGCGATAGATTGCTGATAAATCAGGTAACATATTTATCTGTAGGGAATATACCATCAGAAAAATATGAACTGACAACATATAATGCATCACCAGGAATAGAACAATATTGGCCAACAAAAATTAAAGGTATTGACCCGACTGGAACTTGGTTTGATGCACAGACCGGAAAAAAGCTGCCCTATGATGCAGATGTTGTGATAAACAAGCCATACTATTTAGTAGTCAAAAGAAGACCCGTTCCTATGAGTGATGATATTGTTATTCAAGATGTTGCTAACATATATGGATCACATCATCTGAAGGTTTACAAGGTAATGGCTTTGAAATATAGCCGTGAAGCTGCCTGTTTCTTTTTAGATTATCATTGCCGATTGACAGATAACCCTGTCAATGTGCAGCCTATATGGCCGGTTTATTCCGAAAGAGACTATTTGATCAAACATAGTAAGGATTATATGTTTTTTCTTGTTTCAGGAGACGGTATTATGCATTTATATCCTGAAAATTCAAAATTGCATTACAATAAAGTTGAAAGAGTAAACCTCAAAAGCAGACAACAATTTATTTCTGTAGGACGTACTCATACATTGCGGTATAAATATTATTGGAGAGATGATGTACAAAAGTCATTATCCGAGCCTGTTATAGAGGTTACCGATAACAATAATTCTATCACATCGGGGATTGTAGACAAATTACCAACTGATCGGATAATTCGGATCATATTGCCTTATGATGGAACAATGATACGGAAGGAAAATGGAATTATTACAGAAAAGCGAGCAGTTAAAGCCGAAGAACAAACAACTGTTTATAATATAGGCTGGGGAACTATAATATCCATATTTATAGGACTGGATTGTATCTGGGAAGCAAATTTTGAAAAGAATAAAAACGAATCGGAAGATGAGGAAAAGCTGCTTAAAATGCTTCAATCCTGCTCCGGTAATATGATCGATATTCCGCACTCTATCGGTAGTCTTGCACATCATTTCAAAAACTATCCGAAGATAAGACAGTGGATATATCAATGTGTTCGACAGGGAAGGATGCCTGAAAAGGCTTTGAAGATGATTAAGTGCTATGTTGTTAATGGGAAGGTGGTTTAAAAATGAAGGATTATGTATCCATGTTGAGTGATGAAGAATTTGAATGGTTATGTTGGGAAATTACAGGAAAACAATTTAGAGAGTATTTTAAGAGAAACAGCAAAGAATTTAAAAAGTTGGTTTTGGGAAAGAGACCTGAAAAACTAAATGATAAAGAATGTATACAAATTGCAATAAAGAATAAAGATAACAACTATATTGTTAGTTTTATTAATCGCAATATCAATGGATGGCTCTCGTCGATTTCCGATTATCTTGGAAAGAAGGAATGTCCGGATTCAGATGAAGTTATTTCTGAAATGCTATTTAATTCTCATTTTGTAGACCGCATATCACTATATTTTAAGCTGATTAGGAAAAATGTGAGCCAAGAATACATTGAAAAAGTGAACGAATGTATATGTGAAATACGACTAAAATTGAAGAATGAACAACATACAGAGCCGGAAGATTCGGTAGAAATCCAAACTGCCCCTGATACTGTATCAGAAATGGAAACTCAACTCGCTGAAATGGAGCAAAGGGAGCAAAAAGCACTTGAACAATACGAAACTGAAAAAGCAGCTCATGAATCTGATGCTGCACGTCATAAAGAAGAATTGGAATTACTAAAGAAACAATTATCAGATTCACAGACAAAAATCAGCCGGCTAGAAACTGAAATGAACCGGTTGTCAGTATTTGATGACAGTGAAGTGATTCGTAGAATAAATTCGGATTATCAGCATATTTCTTTGTGCCAATTGGTAGGGTATAATTCTTACAATGTTTTGTATGCGAACAGATTAGCGGACGTTAACTCAATGGGTGTCATTCACTCTTTTATTTCTGATCCTTTTCAAGAGAAAAAATTCAACAACAGAGATAGATTGTATCCGCAGGGTGGTCCTACTGAAATTGGTCAATTTGGTATATGGCAGTGGTCGTCTGAACCGAATTATACTAATCCATCCAAGGATTTCTTGAAGTATAACTACGACCCTGATATGATACCGACAGAGATCATATATTTATCAGAGTGTCATACGTTTGATGATGTAATTCAACAACTAAAATCAGGAATAAAGGTCATCCCTGTGTCTCAGAAAACTGTTTTTGCTGTCAGATATGATAATGGTCTTATTCATGGCGTATGTTGTACTGAAAGTCAGTTGGAAACAAATGATGGACAGGTTAAACTGAACGAGCAGGTGACAGTGCTTCCTGTTTATCAATTTGAAGAGAAAAATTGTATTCAGATAGCCAACAAGGTGTTTTACAATAATATCAGTCTTGGAAAGCCCGTTAAAGTTGCAAATATCAAAAATTCGTTTGAGATGATTCGTCAGATCATTCTGGAGAACATTAACTGGACTTCGTTCAAACAAAGAGGAATCAATAAAGCTGAGTGGAGAAACTACAGAGCATACATAGAGGAACTGCATTCAACCGATATCATAACAAGAATCAGCAAGGAATGTTTGTGTTCAGAAAAAGAAGCAGAGGAATTGTTGCGTGAGTTTACAGACCGTGCCGCACAATATATTGCCGGAGATTCAATTGAAGATAATATTCTTTTGTCTGTTCTCTCCACTAACACCGACTTGATGGAACGCTGCAAAGATCTGATCATGACTGATTGGCAAAAAGAAAATGATTCTATGCTGCGTGAAGCTGAAAAAAAGATAAGTAATAAAATCGAAAAAAGAAATGAGATAAACTCGGAAATAGAAAAACTCCGAGCAACTGTATCCGAACTCACAAGGCAGAAAAATCAACTAAAGAAAGAAATAGATGATCAGGAATTAAGAGCCGATTATATACAAAGATCCGTTGACGAAAAGATAGAAGACGCACGAAAAAATGCAGCAGACTTCGTAAAGGAAATGTCACTTCAATACGGAATGAATGAAAGTCTGAATATACCGTATAATTATATAGAGGGTGAAGAGTCCTGTTCATATAGTGAGCCCGGATGTAATGACTGGAAAGATTTGCTGAATCACTTGTCTGAGCAATTAGTTAAAGCAGGTGTATGCAAGAAATATTCGGATTCTTTTGCAGCATTTTTATTATCGGCATATTTGAATAAACTGCCCCTGCTGTTGGCAGGTCCTAACGCAATGGAAATAGCCGATGCATTTTCTGTTACGATGAATGGAAATACTGCCGGAACTTTGTATTGCAAGGCTGATATTAGTTATCATGATATTGATAGAATACTAAAAAATGATGATGAAATCATAAAAATTGTTGAACCGTTTTCTTGCAGGATTATCCCGGCTTTATTTGAGAGAACATCTTTCAATAAATACTTTTTTGCTATTCATCCTATTGCTGAAGATATTGTCATTGAACCTAAAGGATATACGAATTATTTCTATCCAGTTCTTACAGATATGTTTGTAGACAGCCTGCCGTCCCGAGTTTTCAATCAAATTGAAACAAATGATGGTTATGAGGTTTATAAACTTACTAAAGCAGATAAGAAGTATGTAAAACTCTTAAGAGAACTGCATATGAGTATGATGACTTATAATCGTATCAATTATGTCATTTTTAATCTGCATAAAATGCTGGATGATGATTCTATTGACTATGATGTATTATTTGCTATCCTGCCTTATGCGTATATGACGATGCAGACCGATAAGCTGTTGGATTTGGTAAATAATAAAAAACTTGCTGTTTCAAAAAACTTGGCTGATGAATTAAGTCGGTTATATGGTGAGGACTAATGAATAAATATGGTGGACTTTTAAAAACAATAGCTGCAGAGTATGAGATTATAAAGGGAATTTCAGAATCTGAAACACAATGGAAAGCAAGAGCTATTTTCAGCTTACTCGGACAAATCGGACTATCTTCATTGTATGATGAATATCCTGAAGAAACAGTTTCAATTATACATTTTAAGACTCGTATCAAAGAGATTCTTAACGCTTATCTTGAGTTATATCAGGATGATCTGAATTCTGTATTTCTTGCTGATGAAAACAATTTTGCTGATGAAATATACGATGTATATCAGAGAACCGGACATTTTTATCATAGCGCTTTCAACATCAGATGTGCTATGGAGTGCAGTGCAGCTTATCACGGTATAGAACTGTTAAGGGGCTATTCTCCTGAAATAAAGCACAAAGTCAGCGGTTTGGGAAACTATCGTAAAACAAATCATGAAGATGCTCCGTCTTCTGTTGTGAGAATGTTTCAATTGGCAGAAGATGACCTTGAAACACGTTGGAACAATCTCATAGCAAATATTACGGAATGGAGAAAAACTCAGCCGGGTACTAATACAGAGTATCTTCGAATGGAGCCTCCGTTTACGATCAGCTACTGGATCAATCGTCCATACAAGAACAAAGGCATATCTATCATGCGATCCGGTATTATCGGTACGCGAGTTTATTATCTGTATAAGTATGATGGAAAAGATATTCTTGTTTATCAGCTTCCCGATTGGCAAACAGCTGATTCAGAATATCTGAATCTATCCAATGCGTGTCTGTATGTGAACGGTGTTTTACCTTCTGCGAAATATTGTGTTGACGGAAATATCATACGATTTCATCAGAATTATCTTCTGCCGCCTGCTGAATTAAATCTGATTAAGCTATATAGTTGGCCCGATAATTATGAAAAGAGTAGAGTTGCAGATAATCAAAGCAAAATAGGAAATTCATTTAATCGCATCATGAACCGTGATGTTTTTGAAATGATAAAATCAATACTGTCCCTTCAGGGGTATCAATTTGAGAAGGAGTGAAAGAATGTCAAGCGGAGCAAACTCTGTGCATAAAGCAATCAGAATGGAACTGGAAAACTATATTCAGTCGCAGTATTTTGGAAAATCTATGCTGCTGTTAAATGCGATACAACCTGAATTGGATAAGGAAGGCTTATTATATAAGCAACCGTATATTGAGTCTTCACCTGCCTATAAAAGCATTCCTGACGGTATTGAAAAGTCAAACATTCCGGATTGGATGAAGACTTATTTCAAAGCACTGATCAATGCAGGAATCGGTGTTTATCAGAATCCCTACGTGCATCAGGTTGAGGCGTTAAAAGTCGCAGTCAAAGGAAAAGATTTGTTTGTATCAACGGGTACAGGTTCTGGTAAAACGGAGTGTTTTATGTGGCCGCTGATGGCGAAATTAGCTGATGAAGCACGAAACTCACCGGAAACCTGGTGTGAAAGAGGTGTCCGGACGATCATTATGTATCCGATGAATGCACTTGTCTCTGACCAGATCAGCAGATTACGGAGATTGATCGGTGACGCTGATAATAAGTTTGTCGGTATTTTCAGAAATATATGCGGTGAAACTGCCCGCAGACCTCAGTTCGGCATGTACACAGGAAGGACACCGTATCCCGGAAAAGAGCCTGAACAATCGCAGGATAAAATGCTTGAAAAAACACTGAAGCAATTATCATTTCCAAAGAGTGACAGTCAGAGAGCTTATTACGATCAGCTTCTATCCGAAGGCAAAATACCCGCTAAAGCCGATATGAGTGCTTTTTTGGAAGGGCTTCATAACGGCAGGCATATACCTGATGATAACGATGCCGAGTTGATCACACGCTTTGAAATGCAGCAGTTTTGTCCCGATATTCTCATCACGAACTACTCCATGTTGGAGTATATGCTGCTGCGTCCGATAGAGGCAAAAATATGGAACGATACACAAAAATGGCTTCATGAAAAAGAAGAAAACCGCTTGTTGTTTATCATTGATGAAGCGCACATGTATCGAGGTTCTTCGGGCGGTGAGGTTGCACTTCTTATCAGAAGACTGTTCAATAAGCTTGGCATCAAAAGGGATAAGGTGCAGTTTATTCTGACGACTGCCAGTATGCCCAACAACAATGAGGATGACAGAAACACTGTGATGAAATTCGCTCGTGACCTGACCGCCGATGATGGTCATTCTGAATTTGTTTATCTGACAGGTGAACGGGAAACCATAGACGGGTGTATGAAATATGATATTCCTTTTGTAAAATTCAGTACTGTCGATATTTGCAATCTGGAAGAAAACGAAGAAGCCAAGCTTTCTGAGCTTACAAAGTTCTGGGATGGTATTACAGGCTGGAACAATTCAAAAGATCTGAATAAAATTTGCAATTGGATGTATGACCATCTGATTGAATATAAACCTTTTAACACACTGATAAAACTATGCAGAGGAAATGCTGTTTCATTGGAAGAACTTGCAGAGCAAATTTTCGGAAAAATTGATGAGGGTACTTTACAGTCGGTCAGTGTATTGTTATCGGTTGCAGCATTAGCAAAGAATCATAAGGGTGCAGTGCTGTTTCCTGCAAGAATGCACATGCTGTTTAAAGGCTTGTCCGGAGTTTATGCTTGTACCAATCCGGATTGTGCATGCCATCATACATATAAAGGCATAGCTATAGGCAAGGTGTTTTTAGACGATGGGCGTTTTACCTGCCCTGAATGTAATAGCATGATTTATGAGCTGTATAATGACAGACGCTGCGGTGCGTTATACTACAAGGGATATATTCAGTGTGATACAAACGGAGTACCAACAGCACCGGGCTATCTTTGGCACTACCCTGGTCAGATAACGGAACTAATGAAGGAAGTTCATTTGTTTATTCCGGAGCCAAACTATAAGCCTGAGAGAGGAAAGCATATTAAGCCGTGTTATCTTGATATTACTAACGGTTTTATTAATTTTCAGGACGATTCATGGTATGGTCGGAAAGGCATTCTCAAACTCTATTGGTCAGAGTTTACCGCAAAGGGCAGACCACGGGTTCTGACATTTGAAACATGTCCACATTGTCAACATAAATTTTCATCCGCACAATTGACTTCCTTCAATACAAAGGGCAACCAATCGTTTTACAATCTGATCAAATCCCAATTTATGATGCAGCCTGTTGTTCCGGGCAAAGAAGATCTCCCTAATCAGGGCAAAAAAGTGCTGCTTTTTTCTGATAGCCGGCAAAGAGCTGCAAAATTGGCTCGTGATATGTCGGATGCTTCTGATACAACAGCCGTCAGACAACTGTTTGCACTGGCTATTAACGATATGGAAAATTCATCCGATGAATGTTCAATGGATAAGCTGTATGATTACTTTTGTCTGGAGGTTGTGAAACATCATCTGAACTTGTTTTATGGTCAAGACAAGGATAAGCTTGATGAAAGCTGCAACAAAGTCGAGGACAATTATCAAAGAGCAGAACGAAGAAAAAGAGAATATAAGCCACAGTTGACAACCAATAATGCTCCTGAAAAAATGCTGGAGTATATCATCAGAATGTTTGCGGGAGGCTATAACACGCTGTATGAATCTGCAATCAGCTGGCTCGAGCCGACCGAAGATGTACTTTATGATGTTATAGATTCTTTTGAGCAAAACGGTGTTGACATTACAGAAGAAGACTTTTTACAGACTTTCAATGCATGGGTAATCTATATCTGCGACCGTCACACAGCTCTTGGACAGACTATTGCTGATGATGTGCGCAGGGAGGTCAGGCGTGTCTATGACGGTTACGGTATCAAAAAGAACTGGACATTTCCTGATAAAATTCTGACTTCAATGGGTTATGGGAAAGATAACGATACGATCAATATATGGACGGATATATTTACTAATCATTTTCTTGATTCTAATCAGAACTCGGGAAGACTATATGTCGATCTGACACGCATCAGACCGAGGTTCGATACTTCTCATGAATGGTACAGGTGCGAAAAGTGCTCTGAGATTACGCCTTATCCGCTAAAAGATTGTTGCCCGATGTGTTATAAACCTTCGCTCAGAAAAATGACGGAACAGGATTATCAATCATTAGCTTTCTGGCGAAAACCGATTGAGGATGCCTTGAAGGGCGAGAGGATCACCGTTATTGACACAGAAGAACATACCGCCCAACTCTCACACATTGATCAGAGAGAAGATCTCTGGAGCAAGACTGAAACTTATGAACTCCGATTCCGTGATCTGGTGTCTGACAATGAAACATCAATCGACATTCTGAGCAGTACAACGACAATGGAAGTCGGTATTGATATCGGTTCATTGGTTGCTGTCGGTTTACGCAATATTCCGCCCATGAGAGAGAACTATCAGCAGCGAGCCGGTCGTGCCGGACGACGAGGTTCAAGCCTGTCTACCATCGTAACATTCTGCGAGGACAGTCCGCATGATTTGCTGTATTTCAAAGATCCTGTGCCAATGTTCCGTGGAGACCCGAGAAAACCGTGGATAGATGTCAACAGCAAAAAGCTTCTGTATCGCCACATGAGTATGATCGCTTTTCAGGGCTATCTTTCCTCGATTGGTAGCAGTCTTGACATGATATCAGCCAAAGTGTTTTTTGATGAGAATACAGATGGGTTTGCGGAATATATCAGATTTCTTTGCGACAAAAAAGATACCTCTTGTCTGCCTGGAAACATCGTCTTTGATTTTGAGGAATTCAGAGAAAAGATGATGATTAATCTGAAAGCGATTCAGGATAAGATGGACAGTCATCCGGAGCTGTTTACGACTGATAATGGATTTGGAAAACAAAAGGAAAAATCTATGCTGGATACTCTATATGAGGAAGGCATCATCCCGACCTACTCATTCCCTAAAAATGTTGTCAGTACATATATTACCGACAGTGAAGGAAAAGTAAATTATGAAGTTGACAGAGGGATCGATATTGCTATTGGTGAATATGCTCCGGGTCGTTCTATTGTGGTTGATAAAAAAACATTTCAGATCGGTGGCTTTTATCGCCCCGGCAGTGATAAGATCAAGGGGTTGACATTCAAGCCTGCCGAGCCTTATATCAATGACCCGAATTATATGAAACGTATTGTTAAGTGTTCCTGCGGGTGGTTTGGTCTTGAAGCTGACGGAGATGAAAGCTGTCCGTTTTGTCGAAGCAACGCATTAGCAGAAAGCAAACCGATGCTCAGACCATGGGGGTTTGCTCCGAAAGACGCAAAACAAATTCCTGAGGCTCAGCTCAGAGAACAGTATTCGTCTGTTGCCATTCCCCAGTATTCAACTCTTCCATCATCAGACGGAATGAAGCCTGTCAAAGACTGTCTGCATATTCGCATGGCTTCCCGTGAGAATCAAAGGATCATTATGGTCAACAAAGGACCATATGAACAAGGGTTTATGGTATGCAGTGAATGCGGTGCTGCTATGCCTGGAGAAAAAAGTGATGTTCTAAGGGATGTTTTGCGGCCATACCGTTCCAAGTACATTCAGAATCAGAGATGCGGCCACCGCAATGCGATTAATGTTGATCTTGGCTTTGATTTTATCACGGATATGCTGGTGCTTGAATTCTATGTTGATAGAAATATCATTGAGGTGGATGATCCTCAGAACCAATGGAAGAAAAGAGCAGCATTATCGTTGGCGGAGGCCTTGAGATTGGCTGTCAGTAAGGAATTGGATATTGAATTCAGTGAACTGATTGCAGGCTACAGAATCCGAGAAAATGACGAAGGTAAATACATAGACGTATTTCTGTATGATGCTCTGTCAAGCGGTGCAGGATATTCTGTCAGTCTGGCTGATAGTATTGAAATCCTTATGCAAAAGACAGCAGAAATATTAGTATGTGACTGCGATACAGCTTGCCATAAATGCTTAAAGCATTATGGAAATCAACAGGTTCACGGTATACTTGACAGAACAGCAGCCATAGAGTTGCTTCAATGGGGGATGAACGGTCAGATTGCTCATGAATTATCACTTTACCAGCAAACAAAATTGTTTAAGCCGTTAGAGAGTATTGTGCGTTTGTACGGTGTCAATGTCTGCTATGATGATAAACATATCAAGCTTGATGATCATGGTATTACAAAATACATCACAGTATATCCTGCTATGAGGAGAGAGCCTATAGATGAGAATACTATTTTCATCAGTGATCAGCAGATAAAATATGCCAAGCCATTTGTAATAAATAAAATATTGGAAAGCTTTATTTTATTATAGCTGAATTGACCGCAAGACATATATTTATTTATAAGGCGGTGAGTAATCTGAATATTTTTGATATTGTCGGAGGTGATTTTTTCAAGCCTCTTTCCGGACAAAATAAAGAATTGTATTATGATTGTCTTTGTATCATATTCCGTTCCTACAGAACAGAATTATCATTTGGTATTGACAGAGATATTTTGATAACCGAGCTAACTGACTATTTCGATAAGAACAATGATTCGGATATCGTTTCTGAAGAAGGAGAAATGATCCATGATCCGCGTTCAAAAGCCTCAGCCTGTTTACGAAATCTGAAACGCTGCGGATGGATAGATTCAGAGTATTCAAATGACCGCAGAGAAAAGATAATAATGCCCAGCCATTCAGTTGCCATGATGCAGATGATGGAAGGTCTAGTAAAAAAGAACAATACAGAATATCAGAGCGAAATATCGGCTATCTATTCCATACTTATAAATGAAGAATTGCTTGCACATCCCTATCCTCAAATCATAATGCCTGTGTATGAATATACGAACAGATTTTTTACCGATCTGAAAAAGCTCAATACAGATATCAGAAAATATATTGATGAATTGACAGACGGTCAGACACCTGAGGAGATAATGGAGCATTTTTTCGGCTATAATGAGCATATAGCATCGAAGGCATATCACAGACTTCATACTAACGAAAATGTTGCCAGATACAGAAATATAATCATAAGCCGTCTGAATTTCATTTTGAGCGATGATGAAATACTGAAAAAATGTGCAACAGGCTATCAGAATATCGAAAACTGTACAGATTCTGAGGAAGCGGCAGATAATATACGCAGGATCATTACGGATATCATAAACCATTTTCATTCATATGATGAGATAATCGATGAGATCGACAAAAAGCATGGCCGTTATCTGAATAGTGCGGTAAATCGTGCAAGACTTGCATTTCTGAGCACCAATAATATGGAGGGTAAGCTTTCTACGATCCTTCGCCTGCTTGCAGATGATCTGAACCGGGAAGAAGAATATGGTCCCGATGATGATGCAAGTGATGACGTCTGCCGCATATTCAATCTGTTTCCGCAGAGCTTCATAAACGGAGAATCGCTCAGCACTGTACCGATTTCAAGAAAAATAATGAATATTGAGGAAATATATACGCCAAAGATCATGTCGGATGAAGAGCGGGAAGAAAAACGGCAGAAGCTATTGGAGAAAAACAAAAACCGTTTTTCCAGAAAAAATATCAATATCTTTGTTACTCAGCTTCTGAAGGACAGACAATCAGTCAATGCTTCGGAAATTGAGATACGTTGTAAAAGAGATATGATGCGGATTATATTTATTAATCTTTACGGCAGAGATAAAAGGTCGGAGTATGTTATAATTCCGATAGAAAAACAAATCAGCAGGGAAGGCTTTTCCTTCCGTGACTTTACGATAAAGAGGAGGATAAAGTAAATGGATCTCTCTGAGCTTTTAGGAGATGTACCGAAGGAAAAATTCCGTATGACTGCAAATAAACTGCTGAATGAATGTTTTCTTCTTAAGGGCTGTGAAGACACAAAGAAAAGCTATTATTATGTGCTGAATCACAAGGAGCTTTTTGCATCTTTTTTTGATCTGCTTGGCTATGAGATCAATATTATAGAAGAATTCGGAATGATATCTTTATCAAACAGCTTTGGTACAGGGCGGCTTCGGCTGACGAGAACGGAAAGCATTATTCTTTTGCTGATCAGGCTTATTTATATCGAGAAAAGCAGGGAACTGTCGCAGATAAATGAAGTCCTTGTTTCAGTAGATGATATATATGAAAGGTATAAAATGCTGAAAATCAAAAGGGTCCTCGGAAAAACACAGATGCGTACTTCTCTTTCAAAGCTGAAAAAGTACCACATAATAAACAATCTTGATTCTGACATGGGAAATCCAGAAACGAGAATTCAGATATATCCCTCTGTTACCCTTGCTGTCAGATCGGCAGACCTTGAGCAGCTCTATCAATCCGGAAAGGATAAACTCAACACTTATACAGAAGGCGGTGAAGCGGATGAATCAGACGATGAAGATACTCAGGAGGATTAAGCTTGTCGGGTGGCATTTTTTTGAAAATGAAACCATTAATTTTTCTGCTTCAAATCTTCTTTCCGGAGAAAACGGCAGTGGTAAATCCACAATTCTTGACGCAATTCAACTTGTGCTGACGACCGATACAAAGCATTTCAATAATGCAGCAAACAATAACAGCAAAAGAGATGTCAGGAGCTATGTCCGTGGAAAAACCGGAGAGGAAGGATCTACTGCCTATAAACGCAAAGGCAGCGTTATCTCATATATCGCACTGGAATTTTATGAAGAAAGCCGCGACCGTTATTTTGTTATCGGTGTAAAGATAGATTCGATTGATGCGGAAAGCGAGCCTAAGAAAAAGTGGTTCAGCGAGGAAGGTACATTAGATGATCTCAGCTTTATCGTTGAAAACAAGCCTGCCCGTGACGATCAGTTCAGGAATAAGGGAAAAAAGATAAGCTTTATTAATCAGTCAAATGCAGCCCGTGAGCGCTTCGGTCATCGTCTGGGAAATCTGCAGGAAACCTTCCGTGAGCTTGTGATAAAATCTATTGCTTTTAAACCCATGAAGGATGTCCGCAGCTTTGTATCTCAGTTTATACTTCCTGAAAAAGCAATAGATGTGGAAACTCTCAGAGATAATATCAATGCCCTCAAAACTATGCAGGATACCCTGTCAGAAGTTAAGCGTCAGGTCGCAGCCCTTGATATTATTCTTTCAAAAGCATCGGAAATTGATCAGACCGACCGGCAGATAATTATCATTGACATTCTGCTTAAAATTGCAGAGCTTAAAAATATTCAGCAAAACATCAGGCAGATACATAATGATCTACTAAAGCTTGAACAGGAAAAACTTACTTTACAGGATAATGAAAGCAGGACATCAGCCGAACTGAGCAGCAGACGAAATGAAAATACAGAAATACTTGTTGCTATCAATTCAAATGAATGTACAAGGCTGATAAGTGAGTATAATAGTCAGCTTGATAGACTCACAATTCAGCTTGAACAGGCAAAAAAAGAAAAAGACAGCTTTTATACTCAGGTCAAAAGAATAAAGAAAGCTCAGAAAACGATACCTGATATCAGAGTTGAATTGACAGATGAAATACTGAATGTTCTGGAATCAGGTGATATAACTGAAGAACATAAAAATGATGCAGTCATATCTGTATGCAGTATGATCAACAAATATGTTGAAGCTCTTTCCGATCAGAAAGCTGATTTGAGGGTTGGATCAAAAGCACTTGAAGATGAGCTGAAAGAGCTTTCAAAGCGTATAAATGATCTGAAACAAAACAACAGCCTGACCTATGATCCGAACACAACAGCACTGAAAAATGCTGTTATTGCAGAGTTTCAGAAAAGAGGGATCGACAGCGAAGTAAGGGTATTTGCCGACCTTTTAGAGATCAGAGATCAGAGCTGGCAGAATGCTGTTGAAGGATATCTTAATACACAGCGTTTTCACATTATAGTTGAACCGCAGTATTATAATATTGCCGCAGAGGTTTATGACAAAAACAAGAGCAGGATACATACAGCCGCCCTTGTCAATACAGCAGTGCTTGACCTGAATAAGGAAATACCTGAAAACAGTCTTGCAAATGTGGTGGAAAGCAAAAACCGCTATGCCCGTGCATATGCGAATTATCTTCTGGGCAGGGTTACTGTTTGTGACAGCACAGAGCAGCTTTGTAACTATCCGTGTGCAATAACAAAAGCCTGTATGCTTTATCAGGGAAAGACACTGAGAAAAATCAATCCCGAAATATACCGTGTTCCATACATCGGTAAGTATGCACTAAAGGTGCAGCTCGAAATGCTCGAAAAGGAGTATAAAGAAAAATCAGAAAAGCAAAGACATATTAAAGATAATATCAATACCATTAGCAGCTATATAGAATTGTTGAGTCAGATCAATACTGATACACTTAAAAGTTGTTTGTTTGCTCCTGTTCAGTATAAAGAGCTTTTGGAAACAATAACAGAAATAAGATTAAAGCTGAGTGAGGCGGAAAAGGATCCTACTATACTTGAATTACAATATCAGGCTGATGAACTCAAAGGACAGATAAAAACTCTTGAAGAACAGCGCAGCACAATCCAGAGCAAAATCACGAGATGCACAATGAATACAGAACAGAAAACAATACAGCTTTCAGAGCTTGAAGCTTCTGAAAAAACGGCAGCCGGTTTCTTGGAACAGTTAACCGAAAGCAATCCGACTGAGTATCGGGAAGGTGAGGAAAAATATCAGCAGAATGAAAGATCAAAAACAGCCGATACCATTTTCAGCAATTATCAGCCGAGAAAGCAAGCCCTCAAAAACAGGTACACAGAGCTTATTGCTCAGCTCAGGTCCTTACAGCAGAATTATAAATACGGTGAGCTTGGAATCGGTAAGGAATATATGGAGGATTATATAACCGAGTACAACAAGCTGACAAGAGGAGATATTATTGAATACGAGGAAAAGCTCAGAGAAATACAGCAGAACTGCGAAACGGAATTCCGGGAAACTTTCCTTAGCAAAATGAGGGAAAATATCAATAATGCCAACGATCTTTTCCGCAGCCTTAATAAGACCCTTAAGCCTATCAGCTATGGCGGAGACCGCTACCAGTTTCGTAATACTCCCTCTGTTTCAAAGCAAAAGCTGTATGAAATGATAATGTCAAAATTTAATATTGAAGGGTTCAATCTGTTTTCTCAGCAATTCGATGAGGAATACCATGATGAAATGGAGGAGCTTTTTGCAAAGCTGACTGTTTCGGATGAGCAGGGCGATGATGTTCTCCGGGAATATACGGATTACCGCAATTATATGGATTATGATATTGAAATCATTTCCCAGAACGGCAAAACGCAGAAATTTTCAAATATCTATCGTGAAAAAAGCGGCGGCGAAACACAGACACCATATTATGTCGCTATTGCTGCATCCTTTTCACAGCTTTATCAGTATGGCGAAACAATACGGCTTATAATTCTTGATGAAGCCTTTGATAAAATGGACGAGGAAAGAATATCGGGAATGATGCACTTTTTCAAGGAACTAAATTTTCAGATGATATTGGCAGCACCGTCATCCCGTCTTGAGATCATCGGTGAAAATACAGACAGGATACTTATGGTTTATAAAGACAGTGATAATTACAGCAGCATGGTTGAGGAATTTTCATTATGAACAGATTTGAAAAAGAGATACTGAATTATCTTTTAGATAAATATGAAAGCAGCAGGTCTTTTATCGGTGATAATCAGAAAAACCAAAGCTTCAGTGTAAAGCCTGAAAAGCTATTCCCTTCCTACGCAGACAGTGCGGATTACGAAACATATAAAAATGTTTCCGATGCTGTATCGGAAATGGAAAAATGCAAATTTGTCAAAGCTAAAAGACTGAAAAACGGTGTTATAACAGCGGTAATATTGTGTACTGAAAATATACCGGAAATATATTCTGTCCTGAAACGTATACCGAAAAAAGATATCAATACTGAACTTGCCGAACTGCTGAATAGTTTTATCGGATACAACGAACTGCTTGACCGTTATTGCTGTGATCAACTTGCAAGACTCGAAAATAATAAAAAGGTACAGCAGTTTGACGGTGATATTGATGCCTATAAACAATTACTTACAGTCCTGTCGGCAATCATGAATATTGAAAAAGAAACCTATCAAAGGGATTTTTCTGCCGCCGTACTGCACGACTCAAAGGCATTTGAAAAGATAAGAAATAAAGTTATAAGCATCTTGTTTTCTTATGGAGATTTTCCGGAAAAGGAAACTGTTTTAGAGGAGCTTAATATCATCCGCAATCCGGGGCATGTTTATTTCAAGGGCAGTGCAGAAATAGAAATAGGAGGACAAGTGCTTGATATCGGCGGATTATCCGGAGATATAGGTTTGTCATCCTCAATGCTGTCTGATGTAGATGAAATAACGCTGAATACAGATAAGGTCATAACTATAGAAAATCTTACTACATTTAATCATTTCAATGATAAAAGCTATTTTGCTGTTTACCTTGGCGGTTATCACAATCAGGACAGACGAAGCTTCATTCAAAAGCTGTATGAAATGAATCCCAATGCTGCTTATTATCATTTCGGGGATATTGATGCGGGCGGATTTTATATTTTGCTGCATCTGAGAAGGAAAACAGGAGTGCCGTTTCAGCCGTATAAAATGGATATCTCAACATTAAAGGATAATCTGTTATATACAAAGAAACTGACTGACAATGACAGGACAAGGCTTGGTAACTTGCTTGACTCTGAATTCAAAGACACGATTTCATTTATGCTTGATAATAACTGTAAGCTCGAGCAGGAGACACTTGATGAAAAGTAATCGTTGTTAATTTCAGAAAAAACTTGATGTTTCCTTGACTCTTACGCAGCGTCATAGGTTATCATATACCCAGAGGTGATGAAGATGAAAATGCAGATCAAGGAATTCGCCGAGCTGGTCGGCGTAAGTGTGCGGACTCTCCACTATTATGACGAGATCGGACTACTGAAACCGTCAGAGGTGGACAAATACACCGGATACCGATTCTACGACAGGTCGTGTATTGAACGAATGCAGGAGATATTGTTTTACCGTGAGCTGGACTTCTCGCTGAAAACCATATCCGAGATCATCTCATCACCTGAATACGATAAGCGGCAGGCTCTTGCACGGCAGCGTAATCTGTTGATTGCAAAAAAGAAGCATATAGAGCAGCTTATCGAGGCAATCGACAGTATAGAGAAAGGGGACGATATTATGCCAAACGAAAATGAATACGAAACTCTCAGAGAACAATATGCTGAGGAAGCAAAACAACGCTGGAACAGCACAGACGCTTACAAAGAAAGTGTGCAGCGTACATCCTCTTATTCCAAAGCCGACTGGGCCAATGCGTATTCAGCATTGGACGATGTTCTGTGCGGTTTCGCAGAGCTGAAACGCAATGGCATCGATCCTGATGCCGAAGCAGCAAGGCTTCAGGTTGAGAGGCTGCAGCAATGTATCACAGACAATTATTATACCTGCACGAAAGAGGTACTTGCCGGCCTGGGACAGATGTATGTTGCTGATGATCGCTTCGGAAAGAATATTGACAAACACGGCGAAGGTACGGCGGCATTCATTTCAAAGTGTATAGGTAGATATTGCAAATAAACTATTCTTTGTTATATAGTAGCTTTGATTGAAAAGATTTAAAACTAAATAAACCATAAAACTCCACCATCCGTTTATTGCAGAACGATAAGGTGGAGTTTTTGTTATTTTTTTTGAAATTGTCGATTTTTTAAAATTTTAACTGTCATAATAATAAATAGAAAGATTTTTAAAATAATTGTATTTTTGAAAAATTGGAGACATCGTTATGGAGAAAACAAAAATATTATTAATTTCTATTTCAGCAAATATGCAAAATGGCAATCCGTATGTACTTATAGAGAAGCCCGAGTGGGCTGCCGAAACCATATATTACACATACTTTGATGAATTTGGGAAGCAAATTGGTCGGCGAAAATCGATAAACTTAATCGCAAGCCCGTCCAACCCTAATCCGGTAATTCCCGAATCTTTGAGATCAGATATAATGAATCCGCAAGTCGTTAAGTTGTTCTGGAATGGCAATACCCGTATTTTTGCATCTGCAGTTTTAGGCAAACCGAAGCATAACTATATTCCGCCTGAAAACTGGATAGATATAAAGGCGTTGCTGCGAGAGTATGGATATAACACCGATTCACTTGCTGAAGTTGCATCTAAGCTTAGATTTTATAACAAACAAAAATGCAAGTATAATCTAAACAAAAAAACCGAGTCAGAGGCGAACAGATTTTCGGTACTGATCGGTATTGTCCAAAGACTATTTCGGACTGAGGTTGTCCGTACAAAATCAGCTTCAGCTTACGAAATTACCGAAAGCGTTAATGACCAGGGCGTGCTTATTAACACAGATGTTATAGATGCTGCTTTATATCTGATAGAACTATATGAGCAGGCAACGTTCGATTATATGAATGCACACGGTCTGCTTAACAGCCGCAGCAAAGAGCAGATGGTAACAGAAATAAAAAAAGATCTAAAACAAGATCTTTTCGATAAAAACTGTTTTGAAAAGGTTGATGAAATATATCAACTTTTGAGCAGAACTGAAGAATTATCCGAATTAGAGATTGCATTAATACATATCCTGAAATTCTTTCTAAGTCGCACATATAACTTTTTCAGCAGACTTAAACACAATCTCTGTGATGACAATAGACTCAGAGGACAAATATGCTACTGGAACGATTTGATATCCGGCACTTACGGAGGGACAAAATTATTTGAAAAAGCAAATAGAGACCCGACAATGAAACCAGAGGATATAGTAGAAGCAATATCATCTATTGAACATGTGGACATTACAGACTGTGAGCTGATATTGAACACTCTAAAAACACTCCGCACCCTTCTTATAGAACATGAGCATCCGTATGTTATAGTTGATTTATCAAGAGTCACAGAGAAAACGATTTCTAAGATATCAAATTCTAGCTGGCGAAAAAAAGCGTATGAGGATAATAATCTTGAAGATGTACTTAAAGAAAAATGGACAAACTTTCCGTTTACCTCCAAACGTATAGTCGAGTACGATATATATGTAGCAAAGTATGGCTACAGTCCATTGTTATGCAACAATGCCATTACCGAATGGAAAGAATTTAACATAGATCTGAGCAACGGCCAAGCAATGCTTTATTCTGCATTCGTAGAGGCTAAAAAAACTAAAAGACAAGCTATGACTGGAATACAATTCTATGTCAAGGGTAATTTGCTTATTTTGTCCTTGCCAACAGGAAGAAGAATTACAATTCCATTTAAAAATGAACGGAATGGTTTTTTACACCGAACAGTTTGTAAACTCAACAATGAGTTGATTGACAAAAACTATCTATTCAGAATAATATGCACTGCAATCCAGAGAGAAGCTCTCGCTAAGTTCCTCTCAGAACTATATGCGTTTGGTTGTACAATCAATTATTTTACTAATAATGAGATTTGTATGAACCAAATGGATTGTCTACCATCATTTCTTTTTGAACATGACTTTGTAAAGGTGTATGAATACTCATAATAATTAATTTGTAATCCTATCATATTATTGCCTCATCTTAAAGTCAAGAAATAATTGTTTTAAGAGGTAAACGACATAATATAAATAGCATTAGTTGTGATGGCGGGAGCATTACATAAGGCGAATAATAAATATAGGAGAGATTACTATGGTAATTCATTGTGCACGAATCAAACAAATTCGAAATGGGTTATATAAACTGTGTGTCAACGGAATGGTGGAAGTTCAAGGGTATAGCTACCCCGTTGAAGCTGGAACTATGGTATCCCCTTCGGAGGAGACCGTTACGATTACTGACCCAAGAGGCAACCAGTACATATGGGTGTTTCTTCCGCAAAAATCAGAATGGGCACTGGATCTAATAACTCAAAGAGCTGTTTTACAAAAGTTTGACGGTGAAATTGCAAATGTACTGTTGAGTGAGGAAGAAAATATAGGTCGATGCCACAAGGCTGTTGTCGCAATGAGATATAATAACCTGTTGTACGATCTGCCCAGGCAGATATGTATGTATATCAATACAGCAGCATAAATATTCGCCTGTGTGGTCAAGGTTGTCGTCTCCCGAGACAACCTTGACACACAATCGTATCAAATTAAACGTATATAAGGAAAGTACCAAAAGTAGCATCTTTTCTGATGCTGAAAAGCATAAAAACATGTACCAATAATAACGACCGTTTATATCGATACAAAATGAAAGGAGTATAACAAATATGATATATGGATACGCACGAATCTCAACACAAAAACAAAACATCGAAAGACAAATACGCAACATTCTGAAATACTGCCCGGATGCAATAATAAAACAGGAGGTTTACACAGGAACAAAAACGGATGGTAGAAAAGTCTTTGAGCAACTTTTGAAAATCGTCAGTGCAGGAGATACGATCATCTTTGACAGCGTTTCGAGAATGTCCCGCAATGCTGAAACAGGCTTTCAGGTGTATCAGGAACTATATGAGAAAGGCGTGGAACTTGTTTTCCTGAAAGAGCCGCATATCAATACTGAAACTTACAAGAAAGCTTTATCCCATAATATCGCTATGACAGGCACAAAAACAGATATTATTCTGAAAGCTATTAACGAATATTTGATGGAACTTTCAAAAGAGCAGATTATAATTGCTTTTGCCCAAGCAGAAAAGGAAGTATCTGACTTACATCAGCGTACAAAAGAGGGGATTGAGACTGCCAAGAGAAACGGGAAACAAATCGGGAGACAAAAGGGAACAAAGATTATAACGAAAAAGTGTTTAAAGGCGAAGCAAGAAATTTTGAAACATTCAAAGGACTTCGGCGGTACACTTTCGGATGTGGACTGCATTCGATTGCTCGGAATTTCTAGGAATAGTTTTTACAAATACAAAAGCGAACTAAAAATCGAATAACAGTTGAGCACTGCACAAGAGGGCATGATGGTATGGACGATATATCATCATTCCACATTTGTGATTTCCTATAATTGATAAGTACTTTAACCGGTAAAAACAAGTCCGGTTCATATTCCGAAGAATTAGAAATTAATTATTATAATTATCAGATTCATAAAAGGGTCCGAAACAGTCAATCAATGTACCGCTGACAGCAGTAATGCGAGTTTTAATCAGGAAAAAGTGATAAATCATATAAAATCTTCTCCAAAATCATAATAAAAAGTAATCTACCATTATTATACCTATAAAAGGGAGTAAAAACCGTTTTTTGCACCGTGGTGAGATTTCTTGCGAATTGCTTTTTGATGCGGTCATTTGTTGTCATACCCATGACTGTCACAGCCCATTATAGAAAAGCTGATACCCTATGCCGTTTAAGTTGATTAACATCAGTCCTTTTCCTTCGTTCTTTATCCTCACCTTAAGTATACAAGTTGACTTATCTTAGAAAATGTATAGAACACTTTGAAATTTCCAAACGGGAATATAAAGCGGCGATTGAGCCGCAATGACCTCGATTCGAAGTTGTTTTTTAAGATTTTCAATAGAAAATATGACAAATTCTTTCCTCTGTGTCCTCTTTAGAATTACTTGATCAGGCATGCACCTCAAAAAGAAAAAATGAACCAACTGACATAATAATAGTAAATATATTCATTGAGGTGTTTAACTATGGATTATGAAGAAACAACAAAGGCATTATTCTTATCGTCGGAAGAGGGACTTTTTCCTACAGTTGAGGATGGCGCAAAACTGGCTGAAAACATAATAGATTCATTGCGCATTTGGATTGATAATAATAATTATTCAGTGGAGATCGTATTCTATGTTTGCGAGGGCTCAGCCGATAAAAAGGATAAAAAGAGAACCAAAGATGTAGCCCCCCACTATCACATTCTCATGCTTGGAAACCCTGCCGAGAAGATTGTTGAGGTAATTGAAAAATATATAGAATCAAAAATCAATAGAGATTGTCATCTGTGTGTAGAGGAAGTTTATGATGTGGATACACTTCTTAGATACATAATACCGCAGTGTAAAAAAATAAGGAGCATGGCGCTCGATAAAAAAGGACTGGAGTATTTTAGAGCGGCAAAAGCCCATAGGTCGAGCCACTGGTTGATTGAGGACGATATCAGGCTTTTTTGTGCGGAAGTCATAGTCCCAGCAATATTCAATGAAAGTTATATTGAAAAAACAAGTCTTTGGGAGGAGATGTTGAGAAAAGAAAAAGATAAATCTTGTTATTCGGATCTGTCGTGGCTGGATACCTGATATTGAGTTTTTGGTGTCCGTAATAGGGGTTTTACAACAATAAACATAGGTGAAGACCACTCTCTTTTATTGGAAATAAGAGAAGAAAAATTTGCTGGTTTCCGGAAACTAAAATTATAAAAAATAAAAAGCCGTATGTTTACTGGCTTTTTCATCTTATTATTGTCTGAATTCTATTCCCGCTAATTAGCGTAGGGGCAGGGGCGGCGAATATACCAGAGAGCCTATATCAATAGACCTCCCGAACTTACTTTGACCCTTAACACTGTTCGTATGTTTGTCATCGGTTATCAAGAGATCTGGCGAACTTGCCATGACCCTCTACTCTGCTCGTAGTAATGTCAACGGTCATCAATGGAACTCCCGAACTTTCTATTGCACCCCACAATGTTCAAAAAGTAGTATTATTAGGGTCACTTCGATCCAAGTAATCCACTTGACACCTCGAACGACACGTTGGATATCTTAAAGAGTAATCGTATGAAGCTGCCGTCCTATTGATATCGATGGAGATGTCCAAGAAGGTGATGATCGATAGTATATAACAGTTTTTTTGAATTTGCGAAAGTTTTTTTAAAAAAACTATCATAATATAATATAGAGGTATTTTTGAGAACTATTCATTCGTGTCGGTGAAGGCTTCTTCAAAATACTCGAATAATTTAGGGAGGTGATAGGAAAATGTTTAACGGTCCGAATATAGGCAATGCTGTCGAATCTTAAGGAGGTTCATAGTCATGATCAATCTACAGGCAAACAAAACAATGGTCGAGAAAGAAGCAAGAGACATTGCTTCATCCATCAACATGGTCATCTGCGGGAAAGTTCCTCCGGAGCTGACCGAGAAGTATCTTAATGCTCTGATGAGCAAATGCAGCTATTCTGTCGCCGTAAGTAGAAAGGCATTCAACAACACTAGTGATATTTCCAATAGCTATAGGCTTTCTGTTGACGGCAATATCACAGTTGTATCCGTGTATAAGGCGTTTTTCGTAATGAAGAAAGCACTCAAGGATCTACGCAATATCGTAAAAGCCTATGACTCTTATGAGAGCCGTCAAAGGCTTATGGAAGAGCTTAAGTCTCTGCGTCGTATGGTTAGGTCAGCCTATCTATAAACAACAAAATGAGGAAATAGGTCTACAGTCTACATCAAATTTTAGGAGAATACGACAATTAAAATGTGCGTAAATATAAGAATTAGAAGCAATTACATAGAGCGAATGTAAATAAAATATAGAGATCAGATTTATTCTGATATAAGGAGAATATTGTAGGTACCGATCCTCACAACAATGGAGGTACATTATATGGACAATATTCCTGTAAAAGATAATTACGAGAAGTTCGTTGATTTTATGAACTATGTGTTTAACAAATATGCGGACAAAATCGACTGGGATCATCTGGCTGACGACGATGACAGTGATTCAGTTGATAGCGATAGCATCGACTAATAGAAGCTTCCGGAGAGCAGCTATACTGCCGCCGGAAAGATTCAGTTAATACATAAAACACGCTCACAGCGAGGTTCAGTTGCCTCAAAGTGAGCGTGTTGTTTTACTAAGCAAGATTCTTTTCTTCTCCGTTACCACACAGCTTAACGAGTGAGCCGTCCTTTATAAGATAAGCCTCGCCGCAGATAATCTCTGAAACTCCGTCAGAATACAGATAGCTGCCGTCACAGATAGCAATAAACTCCCGACCGATACTGTCCGGGTATGTGACATCCTCAAATATCCTTTCTGTGCTTTTTTATTATCAGATGATGGAAGAAAGCTATATTCCGGAATGCCTCTATCTCGGAAACACGCATTTCAAGCTTCATCATTTCCTGCTGCCAGTCTTCATCACTGTGCCTTTCTTGATTCTGCTGCAGATCCCAGAATGTGCGTATGCCAAAGCACCTGTCGATATGAAGCTCAGGTGACCACCTTGATATATCACTGTCCTCATAATACCTTATCGCTCCGAATATCGAAGATGCTGAATTTTCTCCGTCAAGCAGAACGCCCGCCGCCTTCTTATCATCTAAGAGCACAGCCATCTGCATAATGCGCCCGTTTCTGTTGTGCTTGGCAATGGAAATGAAACCATCGGGTTTCAATACTCTTGCAAGCTCCTTTATGATCAGCTTCTTATCGTCGATATACTCCAAAACATTGTGGCAGATAACAACATCAAACGTGTCATCGGGAAATTCCGAAAGTGCAGTCACATCACCGATGATCTGGCGGTAGCTGTTATCAGTCCAAGCATTTTTGAGCATTTCATCCCACGGCTCGACTGCAACAACGGTATTATCCTTTGCAAAGTGATCCGCCGTAACGCCCTCACCGCTGCCGAAGTCAAGTATATATTTGCCTTGCAGACCGCCTATCTGCTCCCACACTATCCGTTTAAAAAGCCTGTCCCATGCAGGCAGCTCTGTTATTCTTCTCATTTTATTTTCTCCACCAAAAATTCTTCAACTGTATTAACGCCGTGCTCCATAACTGCCCGATATACATCCATACTTTTATATTTATCATCTGAATATAGTCCCCGGGCGATAAGCTCAGTCTTGATATCGATTATAGCATCCTTCTGCGCCGGAGTAGTATTCATGCTTATATTGTCGCAGTAAGCCTCTGCATCCCTGATAGTATCTCTGTCGAAAAACCACAGGTCAACATTCCACAATACACCTGTTATCATTGTTTCAAATCCGAGAAACCACACCTTTTGCCCCTTATCGTTTATTTCTTCCTTTCCCTCAAACCATACAGGATGAAACCTTTCAATGATAAAGGCGGTCAGCTCGTATAGCTTTTCCTGCGACATATCCTGATTTTCAATGTCGATATCAAGGTCGTTCCACGCCATCATATCCATACGATAGCTGCCGATGATATGTGCATTTCCTATTTTGTTAAGTCTATCAAGCAACCCAAACTCATATAAAATACGGTCGGCATTTGCTTTTATTTCATTGCTTTTCATTTTATTTCTCCGATTGATTTTTTGATTTATCTTTTATTGCATAAATTTAATATTTTAAGATCTATGATTAGTCTAACACAGATATTGAAAAATAGTCAAGTACGATTCGGTAAATCATACTTGACTAAATTTTCTTTGGTGCTTTCCCCCCCCGAAAAGCTTGCTTTTGAATAGCGTTTCTGCTATAATACTATCAGGAGGGATCAGCATGGATAATACAGCAAAAATCGTGGAAAAGCTCAGAGAAAAAAGGAAACAGTTAGGACTCAGCCAAAAGGAGCTGGCAGCACGCTGCGGTATGCCGCAGTCAACAATCGGCAGAATTGAAGTACATATTATCACTCCGCAGCTTAGTACCATTATGACTATTGCTGAGAGATTAGGGTGCAGTATTGATGTAACTGATCTCACGCAGAGCAAATGGAACGGTACAGAGATAGTTGCCTATTGGCAGGATGAAATAACGGCAAAAGTTAAAATCGAAAACAACCGTGCCTATATTGAAAGACTGACAGACGACAAAATGAAGCAGTTTTTTCCTCCTATGGAAAGCATGGATCTTGCCCTGCTTAGTGAGCTTTTTGAAACACGCTGCTGGGACAGGGGCAGAGGCGATATAGATGAGATACTGAAACGATTCGGTCTGACGGAATACGATCCGATGGAGCTTGTAAAGCGGACATTCGGTCTGAGCTACAATGATTTTAAGTGGTTCAAATTCGAGCCGAATATATTAAGGTGGAAGCACGTCAACCCGAGGAGAGATGAAGATGTTTGATGTTACACTCGGAAACGAATATATCAGTCAGCTTGACGGTACGAGCGAGGGCACTCAGCTAAAATATTACAAGGACAAATATTGGTATAAGATAGATACCTGCGGCGAAGGCAAGGCAGAATATTTAGTTTCAAAGGTACTGACTTTTACCGATCTGCCTGAGGACAGCTATGTTTTATATGAAGAAGGTCTGATAAACGGGAAATCCGGATGCAGGAGTTATAATTTTCTGAAATCCGGTCAGGAACTTATTACCTTGGAACGGTTGCATCAGTACCTGACAGGTCGTAAGCTTTCGGCTATGAAAGAAGAATATGAAGATATGGAGCATTTCATTGAATATACGCTGAATGTATTTCTGACACAGCTTTCTGTTGATCTTTTTCCGTATTTTCAGAGAATATTCTCTCTTGATCTTGTTACGCTGAATGAGGACAGGCATTTCAATAATCTTGCAGTTATCGCTGACAGAAACAGTGGAAAGTATATTTCTGCTCCGATATTTGATAATGGTCGATCACTACTTTGCGGATGTCAGGGCTACAGGGAGGGTTTATCTCTTGAAGAAAATGTCAGACGTGTGACTGCGAGACCGTTTTCGGGCAGCCATCAGAAACAGTTTGATTATTTCGGAAAAGGGTTTGTCTTAGAATACGATAAAGCAGCAAAGTGGCTGCAGCAGGAAGAACCATCCCTACAAAGAGATGTATTGCTGTTAAGAATCAAGCAGACAAAGAAGTGGCTGTCTTAGAAAAATATCAAAGAAACGGGTGATAAAAATGGCAGAGAAAAAAACAAAAGCGTACATATATACTCGTGTGTCAACTGCAATGCAGGTGGAAGGATACAGTCTGGACGCGCAGAAGGAGCGTATGCGTTCCTATGCGAAATCAATGGATATAGAAATTGCCGGTGAATATGAAGATGCAGGACGCTCAGGCAAATCTATCAGCGGCAGACCAGAGTTTCAAAGAATGATAAATGATATAGAAAACCAGAAAGATAATGTATCTTTTGTCCTTGTATTCAAGCTTTCGCGTTTCGGACGTAGTGCTGCCGATGTTCTCAATACATTACAGATCATGCAGGATCATGGAGTAAATTTGATATGTGTAGAGGACGGAATTGACAGCTCCAAGGAAGCCGGCAAGCTTGTCCTTACTGTCATGTCTGCTGTGGCTGAAATGGAAAGAGAAAACATCGCTGCACAAACAATGGAAGGCAGGCGACAGAAAGCCCGAGAAGGAAAATGGAACGGCGGTCCTGCTCCGTTTGGGTACAGCATAAAAGATGGAAGCCTCGTAATAAATGAGGATGAAGCAAAAATAGTTCGACTTATCTACGACAAGTATGTCAATGAAGAAGTCGGTTTCGCAACAATAGTAAAATGGTTAAACGAAAAGGGCTATAAAAAATCCCGAGGCAAAGCAAATGCTTTCTCTGTTTCTTATGTCGCAAAATTGATCGATAATCCGGTCTATTATGGAATGATCGCATACGGAAGACGACCGATTGAAAAGGTTGCGGGCACGAGAGATAAGTATCATAGGATAAAAACAGACAAATATGGTCTTTATCCCGGAATGCATGAAGCTATAATAAGTGAGGAGCTTTGGAAGAAAGCTCAGAAACAGCGAAAAAAGAACCAAGAGAAATATCGCCAGAAAAGCCTCAATGGTCAGACTAAAATCCATCTTCTGTCAGGTCTTTTGAAATGTCCCTGCTGTAATCAGGGAATGTACAGCAATAAGTCAATAAAGAAAAAAGACGGAAAAGTTATTAATGCCTATCACTACTATTACTGTAAAAATCAGACCGGTGCCACAGGTACGCCATGCACCTTCAGTAAGCAGATAAACGAACAACAGCTGAATGAAGAAATAATACAGATCATCAGCAAGCTTGTTGCTGACCCCGAATTTTCCGAGAAGCTAAAATCACAGATAAAGGTGTCTACGGACATAAGTACAATCGAGGAAGAATTAGCAGCATGGAGGAAAAAGCAAAGGAACTGCCTTGCGGCGAAAAAGAGAATCGAAAATGAGATTGACCGTCTTGACTATGATGATCGTCATTATGAAAGTAAGCTTGCCAGCCTTGAGGAAAGACTCCATAAAAAGGAAGAAGAATTATACGAAATAACAGATCAAATCGAAGATTGCGTTTCTAAAAAGGAACTGGCTGAGAAAAAAGCAATTTCAGCCGAAAATATTTATGATGCTCTTGTGAATTTTGAAAAGATCTTCCCTGTGTTGGATGAAAGAGATCAGCGCGATCTCATGGTAACATTCGTCCGGGATGTATTCATTCTGCCCGATCCATCAGAAACGGGACGGCGGATAAAAAGCATCGTATTCAACTTCCCCGTTATCGGAGAAGATACCCAGATAAGTTTGGACACACTACAACCCGTTGAGACTGTAGTCTTGATGTCACGGATTGAGCGATGATATGTGAAAAAGTGCTTGATTTATGGGCATTTTGAGGATTTGCTCATCAGCGCCGAGGTCTCGCCCAGACCGCAAAAATCGCTCCGTGGAAACATATCAAGGGTATTTTGCCGGAGGGCTGAGTGGCCGGTTTGGATGTCAGAGGGTTGAGACTTCGGTTTGGATGTTTTTGCGGCAGGGTTGACACTGTGATTTGGATGTCAGGAAAAAGAGACTCCCACACTGTCATCATAGGCGCGGGGAACGAAGCAAGGAGACTGTATTTAGATGTTTTTTGAATATGGCGAAGTGGAAACTGAATACCTGAAATCAAAGGATGCCCGTCTTGCGGAGGTTATTGACAAGGTCGGTCACATTAATCGTGCCGTAGACAGCGATTTGTTTTCTTCGGTGGTGCATCACATCATCGGTCAGCAGATTTCCATAAAGGCACAGCAGACCATCTGGCAGCGTATGAATGATACATTTGGAGAGGTGACAGCGGAGACAATCGGAAACGCATCAATCGATGAATTGCAGTCTCTCGGTATGACCTTCCGCAAGGCGGAATACATCAAAGATTTCTCGGTGAAAATAATTAACGGTGAATATGACCTTTCGGAAGTAGAGCATATGACTGACGAAGAAGCAATTACGGCACTTGCGTCACTGAAAGGCATCGGTGTATGGACAGCGGAAATGATCCTGCTGTTCTGCCTGCAAAGACCGAACATATTCAGCCACAATGCACTGTCCTAAATTACCGTTATGCCGATTGCACTCATACAGTTATTCTGATAGTTCGGTGTCTCAATATAAAACGCTATATATCTTGACATGATTTCCTGCCTAATATTTAAGTGCTTCGCTCAGGCTGTGAGGGATACCTCTCGTTCCTCTGACAGCATAAATGCCGAATTCATCGTTCAGAACGCTGAATGTAAATCTGTCAGGTTCGTATTTCTTCTGAAGTCGTATTTTCATCAGAGAGTTCATTTTTACATTCCCGTCATCATAACGAAAAGGAATATCCGTTTTTGTTACCACGCATTTATATAGTATAGCAGACACAGGCGATCCAACATATATAAATATGGTGTCGCCTTTTTTTATATCTCTCCCCTGTTTCCAGTCTATTTCATCGGCATTTTCAAAAGCCTTCTCTATGTCATAGTATTTCGGGTTTGCGGGAATGATCCATTCCTTCGGCGGACGCACCTTCTGCTTTTTCTGTCTGGAGGCTGTTGTCATATAGCTTTCGTTCAGCCAGCCGCAGATCTCCTCAAAGGGAACCGACCCGTCAAGCAGTATCGACACCCAGTTTCCCCGGCTGATATGATAACCTCTCATATATCCGGACTGCCGGATAAGCATATCCACAAGCAGAGGGTCGGACAGCTTGACATTAAGTATATCCACCATATCCTCACCGTCAAGCCCGAGCTTTTCTTTACGCACATTCATTACAAGCCCGAACCATTTTTTGTTATCCGAGTGGCGGAATATCGCATAATCAGGAAACCGGCTCCACAGATATTCCGGGTCTGCCTTATATTTCTTTTTTACATAGCCGAACAGTTCCTTGCGCATCATTGGCTTTTTCCTCCGATATCAAACAAATATAATCAGCACAATCCCAACGACCAGGAGAGTGATTCCGATCACCAATTCTATTAATCCTACTCGTTTTGCGTAGTCCTCTTTCTTCCGACCGGCTTTGGGATCCGATTCAAAGCCGTTTATGAGATTATACTTTTTCGTGACATCCTCCCCCGCCTAAAGAGGCGGGGGCTTCCCTTGACCTCAGGCGAGTTTGGTTCTCGTTCGATAGTACTAATGCACCAAGCATAAGCGAGCTACCCCCGTGTGTCCCACGGTTGTGATAGATTTGTCCGCAAAACTGACTTTGCACTTTTCATTCTCGATTGGTTACGAGTCATAGAGGTCTATCTATCGGGAATCCCTTATCATAGGGGAATGATTACCCCTAATCTATTCTCCTTTCATAATTCTCTGCATTACGGCTTGGTTTTCGCTCTATTGTAATACAGGCTTATTCCGATTTTATCTGCATTTATTGTAACATTCTTTGTTTTATATTGTCAAGAGATAATAAGTCAGCCTTACGGCTGACAGGCAATTCATCCCACCGCTTTAGAAGCGGGGGACTTCTTGCCCATTAGGTTAAAGTTTATATTCTGCCCTGTTTTCACATATTTTCTTTATGCTGCCGTCCTTTATGAGGTAAGCCTCACCGCAGATCATCTCATTGGCTCCGTCAGAATACAGATAGCTGCCGTCACAGATAGCGATAAACTCCCGACCGATACTGTCCGGGTATGTGACATCCTCAAATACCCTTTTACCGTCGAGGATATTATCCTTCGTATTCCGATAGTGAGGAATGAGCATTGTTTTGGTAAGCCCCAGTTCCCGGAGGAATTTCTCAAAAGTCAGGTCGGCTGCTTCTCCTTTCTCCTCGGGCTGAGCATATACCAAATCAGCACTGTTCATACTTCCTGCACTGACACCAAGAACTGTGCCGTCAAAGCCTGCAATAAGTTCCCGCAGCCCTATCTCTGTAAAGAATCTGTTTTGCGTAGGAACATGACCGCCTGCAAGTATAATCAGGTCGCTCGAAACGACAAGCTCCTTTGTCTGTTCTTTATTACTTCCGTCAAGAATGTAGTAATCTCCGAACACGAAGCCTGACAGCTCCATCGTATATCGTATAGCATCAGAAAAGCCCTGTGTCAGTCCCATATCATCAGGGTCTGATGTTATCATAAGTGCCCGAGGACGCTTCGGCAGACATTCCCTAAGTCTGCGGACAAAACTATTGCTTTCATTCAGCGGCTTTCCCGGCTCGCTAAATGGTGAGCTTGTTAAGTGTACTCAGCTCCCTTTCTCTGCTGATAAACGTATACAACACCCGTTGCTATGATCAGTATAACATAGGCGTCGAAAAACAGTCAATTATGATTCGATAAATCGTACTTGACCGGTGTGACGCTCTCCGGTAATTCTTCTTTCCGAAAAGCTTGCTTTTGAATAGCACTTCTGCTATTATAGTATCAGGAGGGATCAGCATGGATAATACAGCAAAAATCGTGGAAAAACTGAGAGAAAAAAGGAAACAGTTAGGACTCAGTCAGAAAGAGCTTGCAGCACGCTGCGGTATGCCCCAGTCAACTATCGGCAGAATTGAAGTCCATATTATACTTCCGCAGCTTAGTACCATTATGACTATTGCCGAGAAACTCGGGTGCAGTATTGATGTGACTGATCTCACACAGAGCAAGTGGAACGATACGGAGATAGTTGCTTACTGGCAGGACGAAATAACGGCAAAAGTAAAAATCGAGAATAACCGTGCATATATCGAAAGACTGACAGATGACAAAATGAAGCAGTTTTTTCCGCCGATGGAAAGCATGGATCTTGCTTTGCTCAGCGAGCTTTTTGAAACACGCTGCTGGGACAGAGGCAGAGGCGATATAGACGAGATACTGAAACGATTCGGTCTGACGGAATACGATCCGATGGAGCTTGTAAAACGGACATTCGGTCTGAGTTATAACGACTGCAAGTGGTTCAAATTTGAGCCGAATATACTAAGGTGGAAGCATGTCAATCCGAGGAGAGATGAGGATGTTTGATGTTACACTCGGAAGCGAATATATCAGTCAGCTTGACGGTACGAGTGAAGGCACTCAGCTAAAATATTACAAGGATAAATACTGGTATAAGATAGATACCTGCGGCGAGAGTAAGGCAGAAAGAACTCCTTGGGAACTGCTCACAAAACAATATGTGCCGGACAGTTTTTATTTCCTTTAATGAAATCAATAAAATATAGCAGATAAGTTGTGTCAAATGATTTACTATTTGTTTATTATATGTTAAAATTACATATAGTATATCTATGATTTGTACTTATGAAGCTTTATTGACGGGAGCGTGTATTATGCAGGAATTAATTGATCGGATAGGAATAACTTTCTTCATTCAGATCGTGATAGAACTATGGAACAGTGTGTTTTTGATGCTTATGATCTTCTCATTGATCATCAAAAAACCGCGTGCAAAACAAGAATTGACAAAAAATATCGAGATTCCGTACACAAAGGAGATTCTCATTTTTTATAATTTGATTTTCCTATACAACCTGTGTAATGTGATAAGTATCTTATCAACCGGAAGTAATGCTGTGATCAGCTATTGGCTTGTACGAATATTTGATTATCTATACTACGTCATAGGTGCATTTCAGACACTTTTCTTTTTACAGTTGATAAAGAAATATATCGCTGAAAAAAATGGCTTTACATTGCTCAGAAAAGCTGTATCTGCCGTGCAGCTGCTGCACGTGCCTGCTCTGCTTTTGCTCGCTGTTACGCCGTTTACCGGAGCCTTGTATAGCTTTGATGAACTTAACAGATATGTAAGAGGACCGCTGTTTATATGGTGGCACATAACAACGATCATTTCTTTTCTGTTTATAATCCTCGTTTACATTGTCGAAAGAAAAAATACGGACATTTTTCTTCGCCAAATCATAGTAACTGCCACTGTCATACCATTAGCAGGGTTTATCATAAATACGGTACACTCAGATTTGAGCTTCAATAATATTTGTGTATCCATTACTGCAATTATCATATTTTTGTTTTATGAAAAACACAAAACGGATGTTACAGTACGGACATTCCATGAGCTTAACTTGCTTCAGACACAGCTTGTTGAAAAGAAGCTTGCCTTAGAGCAGAGTAAAAATGCTGTGCTGATGGCTCAGATACAGCCGCATTTCATCAATAATTCTCTTATGGTGCTTCGTTCCAGATGCCGGGATTATCCTGATCTATACAGAAGCATTACCCAGTTTTCACAATATCTTCGCTCTCATTTCGAGGCGATAAGCGATACAAAAATGATCTCGTTTGAGAGGGAAATGGAGAATGTAGAGGCATATCTCGATCTGGAAAGAGAAAACTACGGAGATCGTCTTCAAGTGGAGTATAGCATTGAATGTGACGATTTCCTTATACCGGCACTTTCTGTACAGCCGTTGGTAGAAAATGCAGTGCACCACGGTATCGGGACATATGAGCAGGGCGGGACTGTATATATCAAAGCGTTCAAAAAGAATGAAAAGATCTGTATCGAAATCATAGACGACGGCTCCGGACAGAGCAGCATAACCGAGCAGCAGAAAAAAAGAAGAGGAATAGGTATCGAAAATGTCCGCTCAAGACTACGGACAATAGATATAGGAGAACTGGATATAATACGCAGTGAACACGGAACGACCGCAAGAATAACAATAGAGAAAGGACAGGAGGACCCCGAATGATCACTTTATCTGTAGATGACCAGCAAGCTGTGACCGAGCTTATGCTTTATATGCTGGGCAAGATTGATCCGAATGGTACTCATATGAGTGCGTCAAATATGAAGCAGGCGTTATCGCTTTTGAGCGATGATGTACAGATCCTTTTCCTTGATATTGAAATGCCCGGTATGAACGGTATAGACGCTGTACCTATGCTGAAGGAAAAGTATAAAAAACTGAACATCATATATGTAACCGGTCATCCCGAGTATGTATTTGATGCAGTAGCTTTGCATCCGAGCGGCTTTCTGACAAAGCCTGTGTGCGAACAGGATATTATCCGTGAGTTACAGGAGCTTCGGTTTCCGCTGGAAACGGTAAAAAGCCCTTTAAAAGTACAATGCAGCCCCTTTGCATTGTTTGCGAACGGAAAACCCTTTGATTTCGGACGGAGATTGACGATCGAGTTGTTTGCATATCTCATATACAAAGAGGGTGCGTTTTGCACGAACGATGAGCTGATCGGCATACTGTGGGGAGATAATGGTGAAAAACAGGTAAATCTACGACAGCTGGTACTGAATATGAGAAACTGCCTGAAAAAGATAGGCGCAGAAAGCCTAATTATCAAAAAATACGGCAAGATTAGTGTGGATATAGATGCAATAGAATGTGTGGGCAGCCCGTCGGAAATTGCAGAACAATATCATTGGTATTAAGGGAACACTGAAAGAATTCAGTGTTCCCTTAAAATTTATACAAAAAATTTCCAATATTTGCCACATTTTTCTAAATATCTGTATTTATTTATTGAGATTTATCTAACGGTTTTGTAACACTTTGTGTGGTATAATAGTTTTAAAGACATTACAATAATTTTATAGACGTTACAATAGTTTTATAGATTATAATATTTTTGAAACAGTGTAATATTTTTGAATAATGATGATTATATATATTTTGAGAATAGTACCGAGAAGAAGTTGACAAAGCCGGGATGAACTCATATGTTCGGACATATATACTATACGGAATTTTTGTGTTTTTTTCAATTAATTAACAACGGTTAAAAGCACATTTCAATTGGATAGGTATGTCCGGCCGGGTGTGTTTTTCTTATCTATATGTGCCGGAGGTGTTATGATCTATGCCGTCAGTTGAGGAAAAAACCGGAACAGATTATAGCGAAAATAAAACCGAACAAGCAGAGGACTGCAAAAAAAAGCAAGAAAAACGCAGATCACCGATGACGCCGATACAGATTCTCCTGCTGAATCTATTGATCGTTATTACAGTGATGTGGCTTCTTTGGGGCTTTGTGATCGGTGCAGTTACCGCACCGAATGATGATATGTCTCCTAACATAAAATCAAAGGATCTCCTGCTGTATTACAGACTGGATGAGTCCTACCTTGCACAGGACACTGTGGTCTTTGTCAAAAACAACACTACTTACTTAGGAAGAGTGGTTGCTGTGTCCGGAGACAGCGTGAAGATATCGGATGATGACCGGCTTATCATCAACGATCATATCGTTTCCGAACCGGATATCCATAATGCAACGCCGCGGTATGAGGGCTTTGTGAAATATCCGGTAGTGCTTGCAGACAATGAGTATTTTATTCTTGCTGATGCACGGGGCGGCGCAGAGGACAGCCGCTATTTCGGAACGGTCAGGCGTTCCGAAATAAACGGAAAGGTAGTCGCATTGATCAGAAGGCACAGTATATAACCACAAAAGCAAAGCTTTTAAAGGCGGCGGAGAAAAATGAGAAGGCTTAACCAATTTGCAAAAGGGGCAAACACCGTGCTTATGATATTTGTTGCACTTGTTGCCGCTGTTATGCTGGTGTCGGGGCTTTACGTCCTGAATGATATTTTCTACACAAACCGTACCGCATTCGTTTCTTATGACCTGTTAAAATACAGACCAAAAGCACAGGAGGATGATGAAGCCGCAAATAACGGCTTTGAAGAGCTTCAAAAGATCAATCCGGATACTGTGGGCTGGATAGAGATGTTTGGCACAAATATCAACTATCCTGTCGTACAGGGTGATAATAATCTGGAATATTTAAACAAAGATATTTTCGGTTACAGTACAGCGTCAGGTTCGATTTATCTTGCTGCCGAAAACAATTCGGATTTCAGCGACTGGTATAATATTATATACGGACATCATATGGATAATGGGGCGATGTTCGGGGATATAGCAAAGTACCTTGACCCCGAATTCTTCTCCTCGCACAATGACGGTATCATACAGACCCTGCACGGTAATTACAGTATTCATGTGTTTGCCTGTGTACGGACAAACGCATATGAAGATACGGTATATCAGATAGACGCCGATTCGGAAAGCCGCTATCCTGTACTGAAAAAATATATTGAGGAGCACTCAGTCAACCGTACCGAAATTCCGGATAATATATCCGACGGTCATATTCTCGGGATGTCCACCTGTGTCAATGCGGTAACAGACGGCAGGATTGTGCTCTTCGCAAGTATAGCCCCGTGGGATAATGCGACCGACGGAATCGCTTTTCAGCGTATAACAAGCGTGGACACAGCTTCATCCGATACAATGCAGCTATATGCCGCCGGGCATACAACTCAGACAGGCAGATGGTCATTTCTGAATCTGATGTGTCTGATCTGTACCCTGCTCACACTGATTCCGTTATGGGCGATGGGCAGAAAATTCGGGCAGTTCGGCTATTCAAGAAAAATGTATCACCGCCTCAAAGGGCAGATGGACAAAGAACAGGAAGCCGGGCAGAATTATGAGAAACAGGAAGAAGACGAAAAACAAAATGCAGTCAGTGATCTTCGTCACTTTATCATAAAAGGTCATATAGGCATATTCCTTGAGATCATTATACTGATCATTTCTGTGATCGTATTCTTTATGACGGAGGACCTTTCGGGAATAATGGTAATACGCGACCGCTGGACAGGACTTATGATACTGATCGCCGCCGCAGCACTGATCGTTGATTTCATTTGCTTGCGATACAGAGGGATACTGCCGGAGGAGACAGAGAATAGCGAGGAGGAATAGAACTAAATATATTAAAATATAGATAGATTGAGAAGGTGATGTAAGGATGAAGCGAGTATATATACAAAAGATCAGAAGCAACAAAATATTTGTATCCATTATGAGTATGCTGCTGATACTCTCATTCATATTGGAAACTTCACCGACTGACATTCTGGCTTTGACACGATCCGCCCGGAATATGACGGCCGAGCAGTCGGACGGACTGGAATATCAGACTATCAGTTCATTTCCGGGAAAAAGCAAAGCGGAGATCGTGACGCTGGACGGTCTGATGCCCGTAAAAGCAGAGGTGAATGTACAGTCCAGTAAGGAATATACAGATGGCAATCTTTTCGCCTACGATATTTCCATCACCGATCAGAACGGCAAAGAGTTTCAGCCGGTAAGCAACGATCCTATAAAAGTAGAGATAACAAATAAGATGATCGGTAATATGCGCAAGTCCAGTCAAAAGCTACGGCTGTGGCACATTGATAACGATGGTCTGCGTGAGGAAATAAAGAATTTTACCGTCGAAAAAAACAAGATCATCTTTGAAGCCTCCGGCTTTTCGGTGTATGAAGTGGATAACGGCACGCCTGCACTGAGGACCTATAAATTCCTGATTCCGGGCAGTCCGCATGATAACAGCAATTATGCGGAGTACTATTATCCGACCAACAGTCAGAATAATGATGGCAGCTATAAAGAGATTTGCAGTCAGACAATAAAAAACGGAGAAAAACTGATCTTCCCACAGCTGCCTGCCGATATGGACAGTAAATATACGTTTGTAGGCTGGTTTATAGGCAGCGGTGGCACGCCCGGCAATCAGCAGCTTGACTTTAATAATATCCCTGCCGTGGAACAGAATGAGACAGTCGAGCTGTATGCGGTTTTTGAAGCATATGTATATGCAATTTTTCATGAGCAGTATAACGGCAGAACAGGGACCTTTCCGGTTTTTGCTACACGACGCGGCACACAGAGGTACAATGAGACTACATCTGAGCTGGAAGCAACTTTTAGTTTTGACGATCTGAAGGTCATCTATGACGATGAGGACAAAGAGGAAGGCGCGCCGCCCTCAATGCAGTTTGTGGGCTGGACAACCGAACCTATCATGGATTATACGACCGGCACGACACCGGAAAAACTACAGAGTCCGCACACATTTTCGGTATCGGAGGATTCAAATGATAAAGCTATCCGCCTGTACCCTATTTTTGAACCGATACGCTGGCTTGAATTTGACTCCAACGGGTCAGGTGCGACATACATTCCGCCGAAGTCTTTTCCGAAGGATGAAGGTATGGTTTTTAGCAATTCTGTCCCTGTTCGTTCAGGTTATGTTTTCGATGGCTGGTATACCGCAAAGGACGGCGGCGTCCGGGTGACGGATTCGGCACAGAATCTTATTTCCGGGTTAAGTACAGATGAACTTGAAGTCAGAAGCGGAAAGCTGTTTGTAAAAGAACCGAAAATACAGGCGAAGCTCTATGCACACTGGACACCCGGTAATTCACAGTATACGGTGATCATATGGAAGCAGAAGGAATCCGACGACAAAAACGCAGCAACAAAAACATACGACTACGCCGACAGCTATACATTAAGTGAAAATATAAAAACAGAACAGACCGTCTCTGTTGCCAATACCTATAAAAACAAAAATTATCCCGGCTTTTATTATTCCCGGTGTGATGATGCAAAGACAGTTTCAGGCAACGGCTCAACCGTTCTGAATGTTTATTATGACAGGTGTAAGGTAGTATACAAGTTTTTGAGTTCAAAAAATAATAATGCCACCACACTTGCCACATGGACCGGACTGTACGGACAGAAAATAACGAAGTATGGGTATACATGGGACAGCAGTCATGCCTGGCACTACAAAAAGGGCAGCAGCTCCGGTTACGGCGGTAGTGACGGAACCGTTATCACATATCTGGAATCATTTAACGCTATAGATGAATCTTATTCGACTCATAATGAATCTTCTCACACTTATACGACCGAAATCTATCAAAACGGCAACAACAGTAGTGTTCATATTTATCACGTTTTACAGGATCTTGACGGCAATTATGATATAAATAATACCGAACTTGTGTATGAGACACGAGTTGCACAGGCAGGTGTTTCAGGCGATTTTATTTTTTCTAATAAGTTCGAGGGATTTATGGCATATGGATATTCCCGCACATTCACACCCAATCCGACGAATAATGTCACCATCCCTGGACAAGTCAATATAGATAATCGGGATCTGTATATATACCACAAGCGTAAATCCAACAACCTTGTATTTGTAGATTCCAACAACCCGAGTCGCGTATACAAAACCGAGGAAGTATTGTATCAGGCTCCGATAGAGGGGTACAAACCGGCAAATCCAACAAGCCAACGACCCGGATATGAATTTACCAACTGGTACTTCAACGATGCGTGCAGCAGTAATGCGGTGGTCAATTTCAGTAACACGACCATGCCGAACGCAAGTATGATCGTCTATGCCGGGTGGGAAACGATATGGTACAGAATAGAGATAGACCCGAACGGCGGCGAGTTATCCTCCACTCAAGCTACATTCTTCTGGGAACCCTATAACGGCGATCCTATTCAGGAATATACGAATGTTTCCAGAGAATATGAAGCAGACGTAAACGGCACCTACTACTACGCAAAGCACGACAGAGCATTTTACAGTCTCGGCGATGAGTGGGAAGCGAGAGAAGATTCGATCACTGACCGCGGAGCCTACTATACAACGGACAGCACTCATGCGACCGAGCCGACCCGTTACAGAAAAGCTATGGGTGCTTACCGCTATCTTGGCTGGTTTGAAGTAGACCCGGATACGGGCATGGAGACTCCCTATTATTTCGGAGAACCTGTACTGCATGATACGCACCTTCGTCTGCATTGGAAACAGCTTGGTACGTTCTATATAAAATATGATGCAGGAGAAGGCACGATAGATTCCGGAGACCAGAACGAAACGACATTTCAGTTTCTTGATGCAGATGACTATGCCGACCACGCAGACGTCGTTGTTACCCGTGTAGCAAAGCCTGTGAACGGTAAGAATTTCGTCGGCTGGCGCATGAAGAACGATCCCTCCGGAAAAGTGTATTATCCCGGACAGAGCTTCCACTTCAGTTCCGAGTTTGCCGAAGCTATATCACAGGTGAACGAAGAAACCGGCGCTGTAGAGGTAAAGCGGACGATCATCATGGAGGCAGTCTATGATGAAATACAGACAGCAAAGATTATTTATGATGCAAACGGCGGATATATTAACGATCCCGACAATGCGATCCTTCCTGCAAATGCCGGCGGTCAGATCATAGACAATGCACCGTCTCCGGTCAATAATCCCGAATACTATACAAATCTTTCAGTTAAGTACAGCGTAAACGGCACACAGCTGACGGTCAGCGACCTGCTCAATAACTCGGCTGTCAAACTGAGTAACGGCACTGGGTTTTATAATAACGGCTATACGTTTCTCGGATGGAGTCCGAACAGGGACGGCACAGAGGTTTTCTATGATAAAGATAGTATTACTACAACCGATCGTTGGGTAGACATAAACGAACCGACGATCCTCTACGCACAGTGGGAGGTCAAAGTATATTTTGACAAAAACGATGTGACATCCGGAAATAATTATTACTGGGGCAACGGTACGGGCAATAGCTGGGCAACTGACAACAAGTACACCTATGATAACAGTAAAAAAATGTACTACACTACTGTAAAGCTGAACGGTAAAGCCAATAAGCCTGTTTATACGCCGACATCAAGCGACCCGGAGGAAATGTTCTCCTGTTGGTCACTCGAGAAGCAGAGTGCTGCGGGTGTGATGAAGCCGGTTTTTGAATTCAGCACGACAAGTATTACACAGGAGCTTATCACCAGCCAGCACAATGAAGATAATTATCTTGTACTATACGCCTGCTGGGCTGCGCCGATACGGATACCGGTCTATTATGTAGACACCTCCGGCAAAGTATGGGAAAGAAAGGACGGCTGGCGCCGGGACGGAGTCGATACGAATATTATACTGCGTGACAGCACACATAGATCACTGGCGAACAAAGCAGCTGCCGATGTCTATGCTAAAGACAACGCGACCGACGGATTTGAATATGCCTTTGCTTCTGAATCCGGAAAGGGTGATAATGACTACAATAACATCACCGAAAATGCACAGATAACAGAGATCTGGTATGACAGTGACGAGATGTGCGTAAAGGTAAGGTACAGTGATAATACGATACACGAGTTTGACGCAGCAAATGACGCTGTATATCTGGTTTATTACAAAAGCCCGGAATTTTTACCCATCGGGTATGACCTTATGGCAATAAACGGCAGTCTGACATCTGAACCTGTCAATGCAGCCGCACCAAAAACAGCAAGTGTCGTTATATTCCCGACGTACGATATGAACGACAATCTGACAAGTCCTATAGCATGGGCAACCTACGACTATAGCTTTTACTCTTATGCGATCGGCAAGGTGAATGCTGCTTCTGCTGCGGATCTTATGTTCATTACGGGTTATAAAACAAATGACAACGACAGACCTGAGCTAAAAGTGCGAAACACCTGGAAAGGCTTTGAATACTCCACGGATGGTACGAACTGGAATAGTTGCGGCTATGATATTGCACTGTATACAGTTTACTATGAAGAGCTGCCGACCATTGTAAACCTCAGAGAAGAAACAATTGCTCTGCCGAATAAGATGGGGACAGAGTTTGAGTATCAGATCACGGTTACACAGACGGAATCAAAGACGGTTACAAGGACGTTCGGATACTATGATGGTTTTAATCGGTGGAATGATCTGACTACGGGTGATTATCAAACTCAAGTATTTGATCCGACCAGTGAGATATCAAAAGTCTCGGAAAATACGCTTGATCTTTCAAACGGCGGATCGGATTCATATGTTTTGTTCTACATTTCACTTCCCAATACTACCGGAAATAGATTGCCGTATACCATAAATGGTGTTCCGCAGACCTATAGACCTAATTGGTGGAGTATTACCACTTATAATGTATACTATCAGGACGAAACAACAAACCAGACGATCACCCAGACCATCACCATCACCCAGACAGCAAACAACGATTTCACTACCTCCAATGACGCTGTCGGCGGAGATCAGGTGTATAACAGTAACTACACCTCCTCTGCAAGTGCAGACCCGGTTACGATCACCTATACAAACAGACAGAACCTGAAAAAGGCGGTCAATGTAGCAGTGAGCAGTGGTGACAGTCTGACAGCACGCAATAACTTAAGAACAAAAAATACAAGCATTTATCAGCACGATTTTACAAACAGTGCGGACTGGAATGTTTCTGATACAGCAGTTGTTTCTCCCTCTGCCCTGATCAATAACAATAGCGCCTATGTCTTTCTTGGTATTATCACAGGCACAAAGGATAACGGCAGTATAACAAGGGAGCAGACCGGCATTACAAAGCTCAGTTTTGGTGAGATCACTACGGGAGTCTACGGCTATTATCTGAACGGTGATACAACACAGCTTCTCGGTGATCAGGAAATATGGTTTATATACGCAAAAAATCCAACGATCAGATATTTGTATCAGAAGCCGGACGGAACGTTTGAAACGATTAATCCTTTAACACGAAATAATACACAATTCACAAGGTCGGGGAATGCGATCGCGCAGAATGAAATAGTTCCTGTTAATGCCGACGGGCTGTTAATTGATCAGATATCAACTCCGGCTGCACCGGCATTCCTCATCCCGGGTGATCTTGATTACAACGGCGATTATCTCAGGCTCGACCTGAACAGGGTAAGCGTCGGAAACAGCGCCGGTATCACCGATGAATCCGACAGTGAATTCTTACAGATTACCATTACGGATAAAAAGCTTCAATATCGTTTTAGTGATACCGATACACCTAAGACCTTTGCAGAAGATGCTGTTATATATGCAGTATACAAGATAAAGGGCTATGAGCTGACTCTGACAAAACAGGTATTGGGCGATTCAGCCGGAGAAAAAACCTTTACATTTGAGGTAAGCTCTGATAAGCTGACTTACAACACATATGATACAAGCACAGGACAGGTAACGGCAAACAGTAACAAAATTACTGTGACCGTTCAGCGAGGCGCAAGTGTGACGATATACGGTCTGCTCAGCGGCGCGTATACGATAAAGGAAACGACCGCCGGAATTTATGAAATGACCGCAAAGGTCAACGGCACAGACGCAATAGTAAACGGTACCACGGTAGCAGCGTCAATAAACAGCAACACCGAAGTCAAAGTGATAAACACTTATCCTATACCGATCACAGGTGCCGGAGAGCAATCGACGCCATATGTCGTTGTTACTGCCGTTGTGCTCCTGACGGCTGCTATACTTGTGTTTATCTGCAAAAGAAAGGGGGAAAAGCGAAATGAACTCTCTTCCCTCTGACAGAATAAAATTCAAAGCAAGATCCAGAGATAAACCTCCATAAGACAGTATCCCATCCATACCGCAAGAAGCACCCTTTGGTGTTTGTTTTCAAATCAAAAATTTGTATATGAAAGGACGATAACTATGAAAAAGAAATCAGTTAAAAAAATGCTCACCTCAAGCGCTGCTATTCTTACTATTGCTGCACTGGCAGTTCCGGGTGTAAGTGTATTTGCAGTAGATACTCCTACTATCAATACGCTTCCTGCAAACAAGCTTACAACTGCGGCTGCTACTGCTGATGTTACAGTCAATAAGGATATTGTACTGTTTAACGTAGACGGCAGCTCCATCCTCTCGCCGAACGTTACTTACTCCTATGATATCACACCGGCAAATGTAAATACTGCAAAGATCACCACATACGCACCGGAGGATCTTGATACGGATGGCAAAACACCCAAGACAGGTGCTGTACCGGTCACTGTCACAGTAAAGCCTGGTACCCTTGCCGCTGTTACTACGACAAATGATGATACTTCAACCACAAATAAGGTAGAAGGAAACATTACTTTTGGTGCTGCGGATGATACAAATCACAACGATAACACAAATAAGCACGCTGCAAACGCAGAGAGCGTTACACGTGTTGACCTTACAAAGAAAGTAAGCAGCACTATGACGATCACCGTAAATGCCAACAAAATCTATGACCCGGAGTACGGTAATGTTGGACACACAAATGCACAGGTCAATGGTCCCGGCGTGTATCGCTACAGAATCGAGGATGTCACAGCAGCCGCTACGCTGACCGCTTCCGGAATTGAGAGAAGATACGAGAATCATGCTAATAACCATGACAAATACATCTATCTTGATGTATACACTAAGTACAACAGTGAAAAAAACGGTCTTTTGGTCTACGGCTATGTGTTGCTGAAGGATGTGGAAGGCAATGATAATGTTTCTGTGAATTACAATAAAGATACCGCAAGTGAGACTCTCAAAATCACAGGCTTTGACACCGAATCTGAGAACAATGAAATATATGGTGACGGCACTGTTGCAAAGGCTGCTCTTACCTCTGACGCATACCATACCTACAATGTTGAGGTCAGCAAGAAAACAGCCGGTGACCTCGCCGATACACAGCACAACTTCCCCTTCAAGGTAGAGCTTAGTAACACCAATACTGTGACCTCTCTGGATGATTTCTATTATGTGATTACCAAAGATGGCACTCCTCAGGCGGAAGTTATAACGAATTTATCAAACGATGGTGCATGGACGCTTGACGGTGCTACCCAAAGTACGAACCTCCAGCTCCAGAACGGCGACAAGATTCTGATTACCGGACTGCCCGTTAATACCAAGATCAAGGTAACAGAGACAAACGACACTGCTGACACATACACAGTTTCTGCAAAGGATACAGATAATACTGCACTTTCTGTGAACAATTCTGCGACTTCTGTAAGTGTTAATGCAGGCGCTACTGCTGCGATGGACAATGCATTTGCTGTTGACAATACAACTGCATTGGATAAGATCGAGTTCACCAATACCCTCAAGGACATCTCTGTAACAGGACTTATGTTCAGTATTGCACCGTTCGTATTTATCACTATAGCCGGCGTAGCTCTGCTCGTTCTGGTTATGAAAAACAGAAAAAACAGTGACAACAAAAGTAAAATCTGAGTTTTATTTGTAAATTGTAAATTATAAAAATGAAAGCTTCTGTCTCCGCCTGCTGTAACAGCAGGAGGAGACAGAAATTTATCCGGTGATTTATTATGGTAAGATCTATTAGATTCTGGGTCTTTGTGGCTTTGTTGGCAGTTCTCTCAGGCTGTATAATCATGAAGTACTGCAAGCCTCCTGTACAGCAGAGCGTATCTGATACATCACAAACAACTGCCGCGTCTGTTACGACATCGACAACAGAAACAGTTTCTGATGATATAGTACAAGAGTCCGAAGTGACAGAAAGCCCGGAGAAAAAAGAAAACAATAATACACAGGCTTCCGAACCCGACGAGTCTGTTCCTGTTATCACTGAGCAAAAAGTAAAAGAGATTACGGAAAAAATGCGCGAAGTTTCCCGTTATAGCAGTGATCTGATCGGTTGGATATATATAGCCGATTCGGATATAAACTACCCGATAGTGCAGGGAAAGGATAATCAGTATTATCTGCACCATGCACCGGACGGCAGAAATAATCAGTCCGGATCTATCTTTCTTTCATATCAGTGTACGCCGGACTTCTCTGATGCGCTGAATATTTTATACGGACATGATATGAAATACGGTATGTTTGGCGATATACGAAATTTCAGACAGCGTGAACAGTTTGACAAACATCACTATGGGTGGCTGTTTACAAAGGAAGATCTGTACCGTATTGATTTTTATGCACTTTCTATTGTAAATGCTTACGACGAGATATATGATATTCCGTCAGACAGCAGCAAGTGGCAGGAGACATTGAAAGCAAGCAGTATTTATTATGTTGAGCCAAACCTTAAAAGTGATGATTCGGTAGTGGCACTTTCCACTTGTGCATACGACTTTGAAAATGCCCGGGCATTGTTTGCCGGAAAGCTTATATGGAAACAAAAAATTGATTTTCGGTAAGAGTTTTATTTAACTCGGAGCAAAGCCCGATGTAAGCTCGCTTAACATTGGCTGCGACGAGGCAACCTCACCGCATGAGCTTTAGCTCCTCGGACTTTCAGTTGGGGATTATAACCCCCACTGAAAGTCCGAATGGCACCCACCGCCTTAGAGGCGGGGGACTTCTTGCCCGTTTAGGTTAAATATCCCCTGCTTTCCTCTGCCATACGTCAGGGACTTTATCATCCCAGATGCCGTGATGTACATACAACCTATTTCGAAGGCATCAGCACTCCGCCGGAAGACAGCGAGTATACCGCTGATGAACTTGACGCACTTGCAGAAAAGTACAACGCTGAACAGAAACATGGCTACTGTGAACGTCAGGAAAAGCGGTATGACCGCATGAGTCGCTACAGCCTTGACGAGGACAACAAGCGTATCTACGGAGCGAGGGCAAAAGCCTTCGGGGAAAAGGCGGAGCAGTTCGGGAAGGTTGCGAAGGCTTTTAAAAAACCTGATAAAAATGCTGCTGAAACGGTTGAAAATGGCGTAAAGCCCTACACAGAAGTTCAGAATGATTATTTCAAGGATGCTACGCCGGGCGAAGGAGTTTTATCGTATGATGAAGGCTGCACAACAGCTCTTTATAAAAATGAAATGACATTTGCTGAATGGTTGTACAAAACTCTTGGTGGTGACATTCATGTATTTGAGGAAATACATGAAAATAAACGTAAAAATCCTGATTATCTTTGGAATGGTAAACTATGGGATTTGAAAACTATTACAAGTGAAAAGGCAGCGAATACAGCGATAAAAAGAGGTCAGAATCAGATAAAAAATAATCCTGGCGGAGTCATGCTTGATTTTAGAGACTACGATTTTTCCGACGAACTTTTAATTGAAGTTATTAATAAGAGAATGCAGTGGTATAAAGATAATGCTGGAGATGTCATGATAGTAAGCAAAGGGAAAATATATAAAATACTTAGATACAAAAAATGAGAGCTACCCCCGCCGTAATAGCGAAGGTTGCTCTCATTTAAGAAACATCCGAAAGGTATTTCTTTATCTTTATTATATGTCTTTTTAGAGAATAAGTCAATACAGGAGGAGCAAAAAAATGACTTTTAGTGAAGCACTTGAAAAGGTAAAAAACGGAGCTAAAGTGGCTCGGGATGGCTGGAATGGTAAAGAACAGTACATTGAGCTTGCAAAGTGTATAAGCTATGTTAATTCTGAGGGTAAAGTAATTAATCCTCAGCATAAATCAATGGGCAACAATGCTATTGCTTTTGTAGGAACGTCAGGAGTACAGCTTGGTTGGCTTGCAAGTCAGGCTGATATGCTTGCTGAGGATTGGAAAATAGTAGAATAATAAGCCGTCTTGAAAAAGCACTTTGCTAAATCAAGGCGGTATTTTTATGCTCGAAAGGAGTGAAAAAATGAATTCAATAACCATTGTCAAAAACGGTGATACAGAAAAAATTCAGAAAGCCAAAGGTCTGACCAAGCGTTTTGAATGTGCTGTATGCGGATGTGTTTTTGATGCAACAAACGATACCGGCGGATTAGACAGCAAGGC
>Ga0326511_10000087_pt1 | contig 68033 bp, 54 predicted proteins | sample 0_2496_0518_D_FD_203701 | JGI IMG/M metagenome (GOLD analysis project Ga0326511, IMG submission 203701) | Bovine rumen microbial communities from UC Davis, California, United States - 0_2496_0518 | ecosystem: Host-associated > Mammals > Digestive system > Stomach > Rumen | place: USA...
GTTTTCCTTCATTGCCTCAATGATGGGTTGCAAGTAGTTTTGCCCTGAAGGAACATATTCAAGAATGATACGGTCTTTTATGCTCTGACTATTCGCCAAAGCATTGCTGACACAGAACGTATTGTAGAGCCATGAACGGAGTCCGTTCTTACTGATGTCCTCCTCGTTCTCTATATAGTAACGATACTCGCCACGTCCTTCATTAGCGATGTTGATGCCGAACATATCCCAGATGACATAACGCCAGTTGTCGAAGGTGCGCTTGGGAATATCGACCCCTCTGCTGATGTCATCTCGCAGCCACAACTCGTTCAGTTCTTTGAATGAAATCTTACGTCTGCGATAGATGGTCTCTATCACCCAGACGTATTTTGTTATTAGACTTTGTCCTCTGTCGTTGTTCATAATTCTTTGTTTTTCTGCAAAAGTATGATAAGGGTGCGCCAGCTGGTGGCAGAGGTTTAAGGATTTTGCAAAGATACGAAATTTTTAGCTAATCACAACAAGTTGATGTTGATTTCAATTAAATTTCTGTTGTTTACACCTTATTTTCTGGTTCATAGGGTCTTCGACAAATCCCTTGATAAAAGATAGCGAGGGCTGTTGTGTAGGAAAAAAGGTTGTTGAGTTAGTAATTAGCCAAAAAGTTGTAACTTTGCACCCGAAATAATGAAGTGAGCAAGGCTCACTGTCGTGATGAAATAAAGAAGGCCCTCCCAATTTGGAGAGCCTTCTTTTATCAGTCTTCTTTAATCTTCGTATTTTGGTCAACGAACTGGGATTCAACCATCGAACTGAACCATTCAGCGCTCAACGTTCCGTTGTCGTTGTACTTGATACGGCAGACGGCATCACCACTGTTGAATAATTGGTTTGGTGAACTTGACACCCATATCTTGATGCTATTGTCATCGAAAGCTGTTGCTGAGACGCTACCGCTCCAACCTATCTGGTAGCCATCGATAGTCATTGTACCTTTATATTCATCTGTACCGTTCACGCCCGAAAGCCGAATGTTGGTGGTATAGCAGATACCGGTACCGCCATAGGTGTCGCCAGCACAGTATTCTGCTGTATAGCTTCCGTCCCAACGCCTGATTTGCGGTGTAGCTTCTTCTACTGGTTCCTCGCTGACAACATCCGTTACTATGCTGTCAACAGCTGCCGTTTCCTGACTGACGGCAATTTCATCGGATGCAGACTGTTTCCTGACGATAAAGACAACCAGCAGAATCAGCAAGGCTACGAGGGCTGTGATGATGAAGCCCAACAGCATCGAGTTGCTCTTTGAATTTGACTGCTGTGAAGATATGTCACCATGATATGGATTGACGGCAACGGTCTGAGGGTCTTGATAATAGTAGAAATCATCAACTTGCTGCGGGCGTTCCTTGTAGTTGGGACGCATCATCCACATGATGCGCTGCTGCATGTCGTTGCTGACAGTCTGAGGGAAAGCGAAGGCACCCATCCCCTCGCCCAGGATATCGGCAATAGAGGGCGGTGTCTGTCGTGTGAGAATCTGATAAATGGTGGCTCCCAACGCATAGAAATCTGTCCAGGGGCCGAACTTGTCCATATTGCCCTGCATCTGTTCTGGTGGAGCGAAGCCTGGAGTATAGGCCAAAGCTGATGAGGTAGTCATCATACCTCCGTTCTCGATATGCTTGCTTGCACCGAAATCAATCAATATCAGTTGGTTCTGATCGTTGACAAGAATATTGGCGGGTTTGATATCGAGGTGCCAGATATGATGCTGGTGAAGGGTGCGCAAGGTAGCGAGCATCTGTTCGAGATAGTCGGTGGCTTGCTGTTCGGTGATGACTTGCGTTTTGTATATCTCTGCCAACGAGCGTCCCTGCACATAATCCATCACGTAATAGGCCGTTTCGTTTTCCTCGAAGAAATCATACACCTTCACGATATGCGGCTCGTCGAGTTCCGAGAGTCGGCGGGCTTCTTTCTCAAACTTGCTCCTCTGCAGACTGAACGGTACCGAGTTGGCTTGGTTGCTGACGACCACCGTTGTGGAATCGGATGAGCTGCGCTCATTGATGCCCTGCATGAACAATTCCTTGATGGCCACTTGCCGCTGGTTGTCGTTTTGTATTGCTTGGTAGGTGATGCCGAAACCACCCTGCCCCAGCGTTTTTACGATGACGTATTTCCCGTTCTGAAGGGTTGCCCCGTTGTTTAGTGATGCATTCATCTTGTGTTTAAAATTAGTTGTTGTGAAGGTGCAAATATATGGAATAATTTTCTGAATGACAAAAAAACAACCTTCTATTTTGCTATCCTTCTGATTTTTTTCGTAATTTTGCGCCGAAAAATTTAGGAATGATGAAAAAGATAATTGTATTGGCCGTAGCCGTCATGATGGCTACAACGAATATCCAGGCACAGGAGGTAAAACCGTATATCCCGCTCGACCAGATGCCCAAACTCATCAACATCATGCCGGCACCGCCAGCTTTCGACAGTCCGGAGTTTGCCAACGATGCGGTACGCTACGGATGGGGAAAGGAGCAGCGTCAGGATGCTGAACGGCTGGCATTGGCTATTGCTGATGCGGAATGGTTCGACCACGCTAAACTCTTTGCCCAGTGGAAAGATGCGTTTGGACTGGAAATAACCGAAACGGGCACACCTGAAATCTGGAAACTGATGGAGACAAGTCTTGCCACCACCGACCCGATGCGCACGGAACCCAAAGCTTTCTACCATCGTCAGCGTCCCTTTGAGCGTTTCAACGATGCGATGCCGTCGCACGAGGAAGACGGACTACGTGGCGAGGGCAGCTACCCTTCCGGTCACAGCCTACGCGGATGGACCATCTCATTGCTGCTGGCACAGATAGCTCCCGAGCGGGCCGAAAAGATATTCAGTCGCGGCTGGGACTACTGCAACAGTCGCGTCATCGTAGGTGCTCATTGGCAGAGCGATGTTGATAACAGCCGCACGGCTGCCAGCATCGGTTTCTGTGCGCTGCAGAACAACGATGCCTTCATTGCCCAGATGAAGAAAGCCCAAGCAGAATACAAGAAGAAGGTGAAGAAATAAAAGACTAGGACCGCAGTTTGGAATAATAGATTGAATTGTTAAATCCGAAAAAAATATGGATTTTCTTTTGGCGGAAATGAAAGATTTGCATTATCTTTGCAGCCGCAATAGAAACAAGATGAAAGACAGGAGATAGTAACCCATCATTTTGATTAACAACCAACAGGAATAGAAACCGTCCGTGAAAATCGGACTAAATCCGCTTGCGCCCTTACAGAAAAGGGTGTTCAGGGGGAAAATGCGCTCTTTGACATTCTGGAAAAAAAGCATGATGCATTCTGTCACTCTCATGAATATCAACCATTGCCGTTGATACGACTATGTTCGATTACCATCATTTTAAAATCTGTTTTAATTGTTTGATTGTTTTATTCTAATCTGATTTTGACACACATGGAAAACGGAAAGATTTTTGAACTGACACTGCTGGATAACAACAGCGAAAACATGAACATGGAATTTCGTCCTGCCGACTTGAAAATCACCGTCAGTCTGCACGGAAACATGCCGAGGACAATGGACTACGAACTGATCGTCTATGACGAACTATACACCGTCATGGGACGACTCTACTATCAGGATACACCCTACAACTATTCCTACAACGGAAAGAAACTGGAATGCACCATGCCCATCAAGCAAATGTGGTTTGCAGGCAACTACTTCTTGATGATCAGCCATCAACATGGGGATATAGAACGGATGACATGGAAGGCTGACTTCAAGGTTGACAAGGAGATGAACTTCTGGGTGGTCAACGAAGAACAATGCAAGGGCATTACACCTGAGAACACACTGATGAAGTATTTCAATGCACAGGGAAAACAAGGAGGTGCATGGTTCAGGAATTTCAACGAGATACCAGGCATTTTTCCCATTAAGCGCTGGCTGGTGAGACAGAAACAATGGGAGTGGGCAAACGACATTCTGCAGCACAACGATGCCAACCCCATCCGTTTTGCCAACAACTTTCTCGTCATCGCTAAAACAAACTCTTATGCATCGCAGACGATGTTCTTGTTCCACCTCCTCGCCTTCCACGACCACGAAAGCATCTCACTTTACTGCGACCAGCTCTACGACCCATGCGATCAGGAAGACCCCTATAAAGAACTGCACAGGATATTTCCCAAGAACGATGCAGAATGGGATATCTTCAGCACAGTGAAAAACTGGGATCGAAGAAAACGGTTCTACAAGATTAACAACCTGGGAATCCTCAGCACCAAGGAAGGCGAACCCATTCTGGCGAAAATCATCAGCCACACCCTCGGCAACGATCCACGTATCATCACCATATTCTATGGTACACAGGAGGAAGTCGATCGGCTCTTTAAGGTAGCGCCAGCCATGCGTACCTACTTCCATATCGAAAACCAAGTCAATGACATCGGCCTGATGACACCTGCGGAAATGGGACGATTCTTCATCTGGCAGGCAAAAGCACGCACGATATACTTCAACCAGGAAGCAGCTTTCCACTTGCAACGGCTCATCATCGAAGGCTATGAGACGGGGGTACTCACCAACTGGACACGCGATGAGGTGCATGACTATGTGGATAACGTCATCCGTCCCAGACTCAGTGAACGAATAATGCGACAGATGAACAAAAACGAAGATCCGAAACTCGTGTCGCTCATCCACAAGGAAGACCTCGACGACGATGCTATCCTGCACCCTAAGAAAAAATGGATACAACCGATAACCCTCGAAGACTTTCCGCAGATGATAGATGAGCCATACAAGCTCGCAGAGGAAGACGGAGATTGTTCTACCAGAAACCTGACGCCTGATCAGGAAGAGTTCGAACGGCTGCTCCAGGAATTTATCAACGGTCCAAGCTATGCCCAAGACGACGACCTCGATTCCATTGACGAGTTGGCCGATTATGACCCTGACGATGACGACACGGTATCAAACTGTTTACCCATCGGAAGTGACAACGATGAAGACAACGAAAGCGACGATGACAGCATCGACTGGAACAACCTTCCCGACATCATGGGCGATGATAACGACGACGATTTTCCTGACGGCCTCATCGAGCAGAATCCAAATTCCACCATCAAAGTAGAGGTGCTAAAGCCTTTGAAGCATCCGAAAGATGAACTTGACAAACTTGTGGGCTGCAGCGACATCAAGACACGCATCGAGGAGCTGACCATGCTCTCGCAATACAACCGCATGATGCAATGCTTAAATCCTCACGGCAAGCGCCACAGACTGGCGCTACACAGTCTCTTTCTCGGCAAGCCTGGCACAGGCAAGACCACCGTCTGTAAAATTTTCGGCTCTATGCTCAAGGAAGCAGGCGTACTGAGCAAAGGACACGTGGTGGTATGCGGTCGCAGCGCTTTCGTAGGCACCAACTGGGGCGACGAGGAGAAAGTTGTGCGCCAGGTGGTCGAGATGGCGCAGGGCGGCGTGCTGATGATCGACGAGGCCTACCTGCTGAACGGCGACAACAAGAACGATCCTGCCAAGATGGTCATCCCGCTGCTGATGAACATCCTTGCCGACGAAGACAAGCGCGACATCGCCATCGTGCTCTGCGGCTATAAGGACGAGATGAACCGTCTGTTGGAACTCAACCCTGGTCTCGCCTCGCGTTTCCCCAACCGTTTTGAGTTCCCTGATTTCACCATCGGCGAACTGCTGGAGATCACCCGTCGTCGCATCCACGAATACGACTACGAGTTCACCAGAGCCGCCTGGACGAAGTACAAGACGCTCATCGCAGAGGTCTATAAGCTGCGCGATCCCAAGACGTGGGGCAATGCCCGTTTCATCGCCAACCAGCTGGAGCGCATCTACATCCGCCACGCTGAGCGCTGTGTGCGCCATCACGTCAGCGACCGTCGTCACCTCTTCCTGATCACCCCTGCTGACATCAAGCCCATCGACCTTCCCACCCCCAAACCCCACATCGGGTTCTAAGGGGTATAACCAAAACCGCACCTAAGAGACCAATCATCTACTTAGGTGCGGTTTTTCGTCTTTCGCCAACAGACAGAAATAATAGCCTACTCTATTTTTGTCAGCGCTTCAGGTTTTAAGTACTTGATGGTGTAAGTCATCTCGAGCTTGTCTTTTTCTGTTCCTTCCACATGCTCAGAAATCATCGATAGCGTCTGTTCCTTCGCATCGAAAGAAAGGACCTCTGTATATACACCCTGGATGTCATCTTTGTCAACGGCCATCTTGCCTTCTATCGTCCCATCTTCCAGAATACGGTAAACGGGTTGCGACAACACGTCATTATTGGTAAAAGACATAATAGAACTATCAACAAACTTCAACGGTTCTGTCAAGGTAGGTGAACAGATTTCCAACGCCACCATGACTAGTCGTTCTACAGACTCGCTGGTATCTGTGTCTGCTGGCACGTCTTCAGATTCATCCACCATTTTGGTATAACTTTTCACCACAATCGTATAAGGAGTGTCGTCACCACCTATCTTCCCCGTCAGCTGCTGCGTCAAAGGTGTGATTCCTTCTATTTTCGACAACAAACGATAATTTGAGACATCGTTATCGCTGGGTTCCGTCTCAGCAATTTTATCATACGACTTCTGGACACCCACCAGGTATTTGGCACACATCGCCCGCGTTTCATCTAACGAAAGGTCTTTGCCACGCAAACCGATACAGAAATTGTAGGTTTGTTCTATCGTTTTGAACAACGTTTCGACCCACGGGATAAAGCTTTTCACAGACTGATATCTCTTCAATGCTTCCTTACGCTGATTGCCGGCATCCGTCAACTGATCGGTCAGGCTAACGTCATCCACCTCGTCTAGCGAACACTTCAGCGATTTCTTGCCAACAGCAAAGTGAATAATCGCCTCAGCTCCTTCCGAAAAGTCATTTTTCGTTTCATAAGAACCAGTTTCAGTCAGTTCCGTCGGCCACAAGTAAAGGTCGAATTTCTTACCTTTCTGGATGAAGTCTGCACGACAGTAATTTTCAAACAGTAGCTCTTTCTGTCCGTTCTCTATTGTGTATATATGCAACTGCTTCGCTGCATAGTGCTCATACATATTGTAAGTTTCGTGATAAGTGGACGACACCATTTCGTTGACCACGATAGTTCCTTTATCTAAATCGAAATACACATCAGCAGTATGAATCACCACCTCGTCATCTGGAGTTGTTTCAACAACTGCAGTATCAGCAACTGCCTCATCCATTTCTTGTGCAAAGCTCATTGCCGTTCCCATAACCAGCATAAGCACGAGTAGCATCTTTTTTCTCATAAGTATTTCATTTTTAATCTTTTACATTCAATACACTTCCTATTTTCTTCTACATTATCTTTAAGGGATAAGCGACAGTTACTGCGAATATAGATATTTCCAAAATATAACTGAGATGATGGCAAGTATTCCTCCTATCAGTCCCCACATACGATGTGTTTCAATAAACCTGTATTCCTTATAATAGTCATCGTATTCCTCATCATATATATGAACCTTTGCAAAATACACAAAAAATCCCAAGAAAATACCTAAATATCCACCAAGTGCAGCAAAAATATATGTTGCTATCAGCCATCCCGTAGCCTTTTCCGGTTCAAACTCTTCTTTGTTCATCGTCTTATTACAATAAAAGTTCAACCACTCAATTTATTGCAGGCTCAGAATCATCTTTCTAATCAACTCTTCCAGCTTTCTCGCATCTTCTGCCATTTTGACATTCCTACTTTTTAGTTTAACAAGCGATGCTGCAAATATACTAAGATGATTTCAAAACAACAAGAAAACGAAAGAAAAAAACTACAGGATGAAAGAAAAGATAGTGATTTGGTACAAACTAAAAGTTTTGTGGACGCAAACAAGAAAATAAATTATATTTTATTTTGCATTTTGGGCTTTTAGCCGTATATTTGTGGCATCAAATATTAACAAACCCAATAGATTATATTTGCAATAAAACGATATGCAACTACAACCCAACACTCCTTTACAGGAAGGAAAATACATCATTAAACAACTGCTGGGACAGGGAGGTTTCGGCAACACCTATATTGCTTATAATACGGAATTCGAGGAGACCGTAGCTATCAAGGAATTTTTCATGAAAGGTGTGACAGAACGTGATGAAACCACCAGTTTCGTTAGTGTCAGTAATTCGGAAAACGTTCCCGTATTTGAAGAACAAAAGGAAAAATTCAAGAAGGAAGCACGCCGACTTCGCCGACTGAGAAGTGAGCATATCGTCAAGGTTCACGATTTGTTTGAAGAGAATGGTACTGCCTATTATGAAATGGACTACATCGAAGGCGAATCGTTGGCAGAACGGATGAAACATACGGGTACACCTTTCACGGAAGCTGAAGTTGATCAAATTCTTGTTCAGGTTTTAGGTGCCCTCAAAGAAGTTCATCAAAGTGAAATATGGCATCTTGACTTGAAACCTGGAAACATTATGCTTGACAACAATGGAAAGGCATATTTGATAGATTTTGGCGCAAGCAAACAAATTCGTTCAAACGGAAACGTGACCACATCAACGGCTCTTTGTTATACGCCAGGTTACGCTCCAAATGAACAGATTGGACAGATGTTCGACCGATTGGGACCTTGGACAGATATCTATGCACTTGGCGCTACTCTTTACAACCTTCTTACAAATCAAAAACCACCGATGACAGTTGACATTGAAGAAGATGAAGAAGATGCGTTCGATTTTCCCCCTACCCTTTCAGAAAAAAAACGGGAGATGATTGTATGGATGATGCAGCCTAAAAGAAAAGCCAGACCGCAATCTGTGGATGAAATTCTTTCTAAGCTGAAGGAACCAGAGACAGCACCACAAGCACAAAAAACAAACCCGGCAGCAAAAGACGACGAAGCTACTGTTCTGATTCAGCAAACAGCTGTACCTTCAGAGGAGACCGTTATTGTGGGAACCCAACAGAATGTTTTGTTGAATGCTGTTGATTTAGGGTTGAGCAATTTGTGGGCTGATTATAATGCTGGAGCAAATACGGAAAACCTGCCTGGAGATTTGTACGATTGGAATACGGCAACAGCAAAAGTATGGGGAAACAACTGGAGACTACCCAGCAGAGAAGACTGGAAAGAGTTGGTACAAAAATGCCAGTGGTATAGGCAGCAGATTGGTAACGTTTGGGGCTATCGCATCTTTGGGCCAAACGGCAATGAAATATTCCTGCCTGTTACAGGATTACAATGGGGCGAAAAAATTTCAAATAAGACCATTGGATACTATTGGACCTGCGAACTCTGCATCGAAGATAAAACGAAAGCGTATTACTATTACTTCGATATGGAATCCAAAAACACAGATATAAACACACGCAACTTTACCAATAGCGGTAGAGCTGTCAGATTAGTGTGCAGCAGATGAATCATTCCTTATTTGCAGGACATCGAAACTTACAGCATAGAGCCTACCACTCAATGGGGGTATCATTTTGTTCCCGTATCACCTTCCTTCCAATATTTCATCAATAGGCTGTTTTCTTGGAGGAAAGGCAGGATATCCTCTTTCTTCACGAATGATTCCTCCATTGGATTATCGGGATTCTCTGTCATCACATAAAAGTTAAGGCCGTCTTTATGTACTTCAAACGAGGTTTCAATTCCAATGGTGTAGGCATAGTCTATTTTCTTGACATTCAACTTCTTGCAAAGTGAATTGATAATCAATTTCCGAACTCCTTCTTCCACATCACCACCTGGCAGGAAGAAGTCTGCAACCTCCAGAAGTCTGCCCGTATGCATGTCGAAATGCAACATCCTATAGTCCTGAAATAGATTCCCTATAGCCGACTCCTTTTTCAGACAGTACGAATAGAACGGATAACGGGCATCCATCTGTTGCTGGGTATTGGTCATAACACCTTTGATGTCATAGAACCACTTGTAGGCAAATACCAATTCTTCCTTGAAAGGTGTCATCATTTCCTTTAAATTTGCCTTCCTTGCTGCAAGAAATTTGTTCAGCACCTGTGCATATTTCTTATCACCAGGAACATACTTGCATCCCAGAGCCTTCGACAGAATTGTATCGCGAACAGCCGTCAGCACCTTGCGCTGTGAGGCACGCGCTTTAGCAACATCGGGCAGACTCAGGTCAATGTAATACGTAATGCCGCACTTATATTGGGCATACTGTTTCCCGCCTACAGATACATAGCCATTAGCCGTCATCTTTTCTTCTATCATTTGGGCAGACCCGACCATCACTCCCTCACAAATTACCAATAATATTAACAAAAATCTTTTCATGAACGTCTCTGTTTTGATTTAAACATCCAAACTTCTCACTTTAGGACAATCTTCAAAGGTGTATTGTTGTTTTTATCTACCTTTACCGACTTTGTCTTATGTCCTACATACGACACGTTGAGTTTCGTTTCTCCGCTTTTAGGAACATCCATTGAAAAATTACCATCAAAATCAGAAACAGCACCTTTACGTGTTCCTTCTTCAATAATAGATGCACCGATAATCGGCTCACCATGTTTGTCAACAACCCGTCCGCGAATGGTTATCGTGGAACTTTTACTGGATGAGGAGCCTTGCAGCTTAAAGGAGATGGGGACATTGAAATTTACACGAACGGCTTTCCCGTTCTGCTTGCCTGGATTCCATTTCGGCATCATCTTGACAACGCGTACAGCCTCTTTGTCTAACGAAGCCTCAGCGCCCTTGGCGACTTCTACATTAGATACAGACCCGTCACGCTCAACGATGAAGCGAACAATCACTCGCCTTTCTATGCCGTTCTCTACAGCCACCACGGGATAGCGCACATTCTGGCTGAGGAACTCCGACAACTTACCGTTTCCACCTGGAAAGCTCGGCATCTGTTCTACAACATCAAAAACTTTGTCATCATAATTTTCCGATGTTGTTTCATGTACCTTGATATTGTCCGGACCTACCGATATTCCTGCAGGCGTCTGTGTATCAGACACAATCTTTTTTTCGTCTTTCACAGCCGACTTCGCCTTTGTCGTTGGTGTTGACTTTTTCTTTGCTGTTGACATCGGCTGTTTTTTTGAGGTCGTTGCTGCCGATTGCTTCTTCGTCGTCGTTGCCTGCTTCTTTACAACAGGTTTCTGCCTAACATTCTGAGCTGTCACAATATTGACACACAGCATGCAAAGAAACGTCAAGATAATCGTTTGAAACATCCTTCTCATCATTTTCTCTTGTAAAATGGTTCCCTAATTCTAACTAACTTCCGCAAATATAGGACTTTTATTTTAAAACAACGAGAAAAGTATAGAAAAAAAAATTATTTTGTACAACTTTCCTTGGAAAACTATTGTTTTTTGCTTTTATTCCGAGAAATGCGATAGGTGACAAAGAGCATGACGACCATCAGCAAGATCAAGATGGAAAGAAGAATCGGACCTGCCTCCATAAGAGAAATCTCCATGTCACCATATCCAAATGACAAGTTTACGTTTTCTTCGCTATACCACAACAATAATCCTATCGTTACGAATGGGAGTAACATCATCAGGACTGTCAGGAAACTGACGACGAAGCGCCACAGCGTACCCCACCAGCCGTAGCCAAAGAGCTGATGGTAAGTGATAATCATGTAGATTGGAACAATCACATTTTCGATGTCTCCGTTCAAGTAGTCAAGAAACCCTAAGAGGAGTCCCTGAACGCCCAAAAAAACTTGCAGGAAAAACCCTTCAGGTAGTGTGTGACGGGGATAGCCTGGGGCGAAACGGAACGCCACCCACGTGGGCAGAATAAAGAAGGATTGGACAAATAGCATGCCCCAACTTTTATTGTCGTTGAACCATTTGATCATGTTGTCTATCTCCGGAATATTGATTTGTATAGGCACAACATCATTATTCAGATGAAAGACAGACTCAACGATAACTGCAAAAAGACTCACGATGACCAGCATCTTCACCGGCGGGAACGACACCTGGCGGCGTCCGCTGATGTAGTCGCGAACCAGATAGCCCGGACGCGTCAGCAACTGAAAGATCGTGTAGGTGAACGAGCGGGAATCCATTCCCCATAGGAGTGCTATGTTATCCTTGATAGAATTCCATCCCACACGCCCCATCTCGGCACGCTGGCCACAGCGCGGACAGAAGTTGTCGGCAAACTCGGTGCCGCAGTTATGACAATGCTGCATGCAACCCTCGTGGCGATTGAGATAGTGTGGCCCAGCCTCTTGCCAACGGCAGAAGCGATGGTAATACGTAATTAATTTGCTTTTCATAACCTGTATATTATTTTAATAAGTGAGTACAGCAGCGTCTTCATACATGCCTCACCATAGGTACCGCTTTCTTTTGTAAAGTTACTGTGAATATAGATATTTCCAATATACAACTGAGATGATGGCAAGAATTCCTCCTATCAGTCCCCACATACGATGTGTTTCAATAAACCTGTATTCCTTATAATAGTCATCGTATTCCTCATCATATATATGAACCTTTGCAAAATACACAAAAAATCCCAAGACTACACCTAAGAACCCGCCAAGTGCCGCAAAAATATATGTCGCCACCAGCCAGCCTGTAGCCTTCTCCGGCTCAAACTCTTCATTTTTCATCGTCCTATTACAATAAAAGTTCAACCACTCAATTTATTGCAGGCTCAGAATCATCTTTCTAATCAACTCTTCCAGCTTTCTCGCATCTTCTGCCATTTTGACATTCCTCCTTGAATGTTACACATTCATTTATACAACCTCAAAACGCATCCTCACAGATTTTCCTTGCACCAGGTTGGAACACCCATTCCTTTAATGCTGCAAGCGAAGGACACGACTTGATGTCATATTCATACACCTTGTCCTCTTGAGGATAGCAGAACTCCGTCATCACCCCTTTTAGATGCGACGTTCCATCTGCCTCCACCAAAATATAAAGAACCAGCGAATCAAACAGCGATTCGTCAACAGGAGCCGAACAAATGCGCGTTCTAATCAGGCTATCCTTCATCAACTCCAAATCATCAATTTTCAGCAGTTCTTCTCTCAGCATACCTAACTGAGCATCAACCGCCCACCCTATTTCCATTCTGTATGCACTCATAATGTTTTGTTATTAAATTATTCATATACCGCACGAACATTAAATTTATATCGCATTGTAGCCTGACGTACATTAACTTTACTTCTGTATTGTTCTTTATTCATATCATCATTCTCTTTCCATATCCAGATGAGCATGAAGTCAATTTTATTCCATTTTTTATTAAGCGTTCCACTCCACAAACCAGCACCTTGGTCTGTACGGAAATTTCCCCTATCGTATGCACCTATGGCTGGTAGAAAGATTGACGCTCCATTTTTTCCCGTTACGCGAAAACCGTCAATCCCGTTGAGGTTCTCAATCTTCCACTCACAACTGTCCCTCAATTCTTTTAACTCGTTACTTGTGGGCATACGCCACGGGCCACCCATATTCACCTTCGCAATATCCCTGATCGTGCCTGTTATGTCACCAATCACATCCTCGCTGAAGAAAATCTCAGTTGATTTTTTCATACCAGAGGGATCCCCCCATATAAAATACTTACCCGCATCCGACGGATTCTCTGCTCCCACATTGCAGTCTGCCCATTTTACGCTCAGCCCCAAATCAACAGCCTTCGTCTGTGCAAAAACAGGATGATAGAAGAAAAGACAAACGAATAAACAAAAGACTTTTATTTTTTCGATTTTAATTTGTATCATAATTTCAGGTTTCTCAAATTGTCAATTTTACTTCACGTATCATATATCAGCGAGTCAAACAGCTCTATTTCAAATTCGTATGCACTCATTGTTCAATTATTTTTTTAGAGAAATATATGCTACGTTGTTTTTCTTTTGGCTAGGACATGTCCCAGACATACTATTTTTTTGAAATGCACGAGCATAATATTCATAATCATTTAATATTGTAAGGTTACTCCAAATAATACTTCCGTTTTTCTTCGGAGGTTAAAATCCGATTACAAAAACGCTTTTTCATATCTTTAATAAGTTTTTCTAATATTTCGAACTCGAAAGTATAAACATCTCCATATTTATCACATGCTTTTATTTCTGTTTCATTTCTTGGATTAAAATACGCCGTATTCATTGGCACATTAGAATCGTTATATGTCATTACGCAAACACCAGACTGCGCATCCCACACCTTTACAGAACCATCCCAAGGGCCTCATGGATTTCATCTGCTAACACACCAGCAGACAATTCTGATGTATCTTTGAATATTGGACGAATACTTTTGGGTAAAGATTCATTTGCCTTACGGACATTTGAAGGTAAGTGGTAATGCTCCAACTTGTGTTGCAACCACTTAGCCCACTTTTCATCCTCTCTCTTGTAGCTGATAAAAGCAAAATATTCTTTTCCTTTGTCTGTATTCATCATTGTTTTGATAAAAGTTTATTTTATTCCGCTACTACCGTATCTACTAACATAGTATCCTCTGCCGCTAATGTATCTGCTACATCGTATCCATATTGTGATTCTTCATTGATATTAGGTTCGCGTTTTTCAAAGACATACAAGTATGCGAAGAAATATGGTATGAAGAATATTAACATCATCTTACCGAAAGATCTCCATGCGCTTTTGCTTCCTATCGTTTTATATACTGAATCAGATTGTTCAAAATAGCCCATCTCTTGATATCGCGGAACAGTGAGCAAAGTCAACATTATTACAGACAGCAATAGCCATGTACAATGTGAAAATGGCTGGTCTGAATGATGTACTAATATGTCAAAAGCCGCAATAAAAATAATGATGAAAAAAATGTATGCCATAACTCTTTTCCACTTTATAGCATAGAAAAAGATGATGCATAAAAAAGACAATTTACAAGATGATTTCAAAAAAACCATCCTTGATTGAAGAGGTTCGGGAAAGGCAAAAAAACAAATATACAAACAAATGCTAGATAGAACGGCAATTATTAAAAGCGACTTCAACGTTATAGAAGTCCAAGGATGACGCACTCTCCCATCAGGACTCTTTAACCAGTTAATCAATTTTTTAAAAACGGAAATCTTTGAATTTGAGGACAATCCTGATCTATCTTGCTTGACTTCATCATCCAAACCTATTTTTTTCCGTTCATAGGGAACATTCAATATCTCTGCCTCCCTTGCTTTTAAGTCATCATACAACGTTGAAGAGACCTGCCATTGATTGCGAAGGTCATCCATCTCTTTTGAAACTTTGGAGATGCGCTCTCGCAATCTATTTAATTCTTTCTCACGAGCTTTTTGATCTAATTCATGACCATTACTGTCTTGATTATTTTTATGATACTCCAAAAGGTATTCATTGATACTCTTTAATAAACGAATAAGAGCCTTAGCCGGATTTGCGTTATAATCTATATAATCGAGTTTCGCGATATAAAGAATAACGGAATCATTATACACCGATGAATCAACTCTGAACGGAATGATTTTTTTCTTGAATGCATGAGCCGTTGCTATTTCATTACTCGTCCAATCTGAACTATTAGAATTCTCTGTTGAAACAAATAGAAATATTTTACTATTCTTAATTGCACGTGCAAGCATTGGAGCGAATTCATCGCCAGAATAAATTCCTTCCTCATCAAACCAATAAGAAAGGTTTGACTTTTTCAGAAGTTCTTTAATTTGTGAAACTACGTTATTGGGAATAACGTTATTCTTTTCATCTACATAATCCTTTCGGGAATAACTGATAAAAACATCGTATTTTGCCTGTTCCATATTACAAGTAATAGATTTTGCAAAAATAGATATTATTTTTCATAACAACAAGAAAAACGGATGAAATGTTTTTGAATCCACACAGATTTTCTCAGCCTCATTTTGGAACACCCATTCCTTTAATGCTGCAAGCGTAGTTCAAAATCGTATGCTCTCAATTTATTGCTTTCGTTAACTTTCATAAATCATTATATTGCATTCCTATTTTTTGATTAGCATAATTTGCCAGTCTTTACCAATCGGCTGTTCTTGATATTCTTCCGTTTGATATCCTGTCTTTGTAACATGTACATGCGGATAAGGTTTTTGGTCTTTTTCCGATATATGTATTTCAAACGTTCCATCCGTAGCACTTACTGCAGTATATCCTTCTGCCTCGATAGTTGCTCCGGCTATAGGGTGACCGTTTTCGTCTATTATTGAGCCAGAAAGTATGCCGTAAGTGTCATCACGACGAATAGGGATATTGATCAACCCATTACGCTCAAGATTCACCAATGTATCAATCACCTGATATCCATAAGCATGAAACTTCAAATGAACATCTTGATTAGCAAACTTTCCTGGTATATTTTTGAAAATTCCGATTTCCTTGATGTTTGTTAGCGCTATTGTCTTTTGCTCATTATCCAGTACTAAATCTAAACAGAAAGAATCTGGGGCTTCCAAAAACTCGTTTGCAGCTGTTTGATCATTTAGCCGAAACTGACAATTAAATGATTGATTATATAACCAAGCATAAAATATAAGAGCCAAAACCACGACTACCCCCACAAACTTTGCAGCTATACCTTCCCAATAACGCAATCTGTAACGATTCCACAAATAGCTATATGCATTAGGCACCTCAATCAGCAGTGACAGCGTCCGAACCAATGCCTTACGCTTGCGATAAATCCAGGGGTCGTCACCATAGTCATTAATATTCACCCCTAAAATATCACCTGTGGGAAAAGCTTCCTTCAAAACAGGATTCAAGCATTCCTTTTCATCATCTGAATAAGAAGTGCCATCTATTATAAAAGGTAAGATATGATCACGACGTCCTGTATCTATAAAATGTTTGATCTCCTTCCCAACCCACTCCGACTGTGCTGAGTTGGGAGAACAAATCACTATCAGCCAACGAGCATCATCCAACTCTTTAGCAAGACCATCGTTAAGAGAAACCGTATTCAAGTCCGAACGATAGCGGAAAACACGTATTCGTTCTTTATTCTTGCGAATGACCTCTTCATCCTTCTCACTTCGAATCTTTACAGGAATATGATAGGATTCCAGTTTCCGCTGCAACCACTTTGCCCATCGGTCATCCTTTGAATTATAACTGATAAATGCGGTGTATTTCATTTCTTTTTACTTAATCGATTCTAAAATCTCATCTATTGTTTGAAGGTCAATGCCAATAAAAGGATACTTTTCTACAAGAGGGCGTGCTTCTTGTAATAGAGATTGTGCTTCATTAAAATGCTGAGTAAATATATTACAAAATGCCCTACCAATTAAAGATTTAGCCACATAAGGCTCATAGACGGAGGGATTGGCAGCGGACAGACGGCGATAAATCTCTAATGCTTCCTTGAATAGCAACTCCGCATCGGAATAACGCTGGGTATCAGTGTACAGAATTGCCAGATTGTTCAGCGTCGATGCCACATCAGGCTCATAAGCAGCAGGATTGACAGCGGACAAACGGCGATAAATCTCCTGTGCCTCTTTGTACATCTCTTCCGCATCGGAATAACGTTGGGTATTATTGTACAGATTTGCCAGATTGTTCAGCGTCATTGCCACATCAGGCTCATAGGCGGAGGGATTGACGGCGGACAAACGGCGACGAATCTCTAATGCCTCCTTGTACGTCTCTTCCGCATCGGAATAACGCTGGGTTTCAGCGTACAGAATTGCCAGATTGTTCAGCGTCGATGCCACATCAGGCTCATAAGCAGCAGGATTGACAGCGGACAAACGGCGATAAATCTCCTGTGCCTCTTTGTACATCTCTTCCGCATCAGAATAACGTTGGGTATTATTGTACAGATTTGCCAGATTGTTCAGCGTCCTTGCCACATCAGGCTCATAGGCGGAGGGATTGACGGCGGACAAACGGCGACGAATCTCTAATGCCTCCTTGTACATCTCTTCCGCATCGGAATAACGCTGGGTATCAGCGTACAGAATTGCCAGATTGTTCAGCGTCGTTGCCACATCAGGCTCATAAGCAGCAGGATTGACAGCGGACAAACGGCGACGAATCGCCAAAGCCTCCTTGTACATCTCTTCCGCATCGGAATAACGCTGGGTATCTTTGTACAGATTTGCCAGATTGTTCAGCGTCGTTGCCACATTAGGCTCATAAACTGAGGGATTGACGGCGGACAAACGGCGATAAATCTCTAATGCCTCCGTGTACATCTCTTCCGCATCGGAATAACGCTGGGTATCTTTGTACAGAATAGCCAGATTGTTCAGCGTCGATGCCACATCAGGCTCATAGGCGGAGGGATTGACAGCGGACAAACGGCGATAAATCTCCTGTGCCTCTTTGTACATCTCTTCCGCATCGGAATAACGTTGGGTATTATTGTATAGATTTGCCAGATTGTTCAGCGTCGATGCCACATCAGGCTCATAGGCGGAGGGATTGACGGCGGACAAACGGCGACGAATCTCTAATGCCTCCGTGTACATCTCTTCCGCATCGGAATAACGCTGGGTATCAGCGTACAGGGCTGCCAGATTGTTCAGCGTCGATGCCACATCAGGCTCATAAGCGGAGGGATTGACAGCGGACAAACGGCGACGAATCTCTAATGCCTCCTTGTACATCTCTTCCGCATCGGAATAACGCTGGGTATTTTGGTACAGATTTGCCAGATTGTTCAGCGTACCTGCCACATCAGGCTCATAAGCGGAGGGATTGACGGCGGACAGACGGCGATAAATCTCCAGAGCCTTTTCGTAATAGGCTACTCCTTCCATATAATTATGCTGTTGTGCACAGAAATATGCATACTCAGAAATATCTTCTGGGGTTTTCGTTTTTTCTGCAATTCTCTTAAGATACTTTCCCACTTCTTCCCATTCTCCTTGATTCTTTAAAGCAGGTATTGCTACACGCATCTGTTCAATTATTACCAGCAAGTCACTATCAAGTTCTTCTATTTCTTTCTGCTTCTCGTCAATCTTTGCCGTACGTTTATCAAATTCATCCGCTAACTGAAGAGACTTAAGTTTTGTCATCGCTTCCTCAACATTCCCATGCTCAAACAGATCAAGTATCTCACGCATCGTTGCATCAAGTTCGCTTTGATCTATACGTGCCATCTCCTCTGAACTCTCACTCATCATCTCCATCGCACGCAAGTAGTTCTCCTCTGCTTCCTGCAACTGCTGGCGCATCTCTGCTTCCTTCAGTTTATGATTGGCCTTGATTTGCCTGATTTGCTTCTCGTATTTTTCCGTTGCAGCCTTCATTCCCAACTGATAATAGGTATTCTTGACCAATTCAAACTCTTCGTATTTACACATAATGAGCCTGATACGACCCTTGACGATATACCAGTTATCAACCTCTTTCTTATTGAAAACTTTCAGACCATGACAATATGGATCCTTGGAGTTTGCTATCTTATCTCCCATTCCATAACTGTCAAACACCAGGGTAAACGTACCATCAGCGCGACTTGTCGTTGGTTTTGCGCCAGCAACTGTCAGCTTCACTTCTGCAATCGGCCTTTTTGTCTTGGTCTTGTAATCATATAAGTAAGCAATACCCTGTTGAGTTCCACCCTTCGCAAAAAGCAAGGTGAAGGAGAACAAACTTATTATCAATAATAGAGAACGGCGATTTTTCATATCTATATGTCTATTCGGTTAAGATCTTTTTAATTTTCTCCACATCAGCCTTTCGATCCTCAGGTATAATACCAACTTCCTCGAATTGTTTAAAATCATCCAGGAAACCATCTTTCAGCTCATCCTTGTATTCTCGATAAATCTTTTCAGCTTCATTGTATTTTCCTTGAAAGAGTAAAGAAGAAGCTAAATTTGTATAAAAAACATGCTGAACGGGAAACGACGATATTGCTTTTCGTGCATACTCTTCTGCAGATGAAAATTTCTTCAAGAAAACATCATTAAAGGCTTTAGAATTTAACGTTATGGCATAAAAAGGTGTAAATGCTTGCGGATTTATTTGAATAAGTGATTCATACATCTGTAATGCTGTTATCAAAACACTATCACTTTTTTCGAATTGATGGGCATTTGTATATGTTATTGCTAAATTCATAACAGACATAGCAAAATCAGACATTCCATATCCTTTTTTTATCTGATTGCATTTCTCATATTGACTTATTACTGCTGAAAATAGTTTTATACTTAAATCATACTTTTCTAATGCCAAATATAAAGAAGCTAAATTATTTTGTACCACAGACAACTGCCGTAAATAAATTAATGGTTGTTTGTCCGACAATTCTAACAAAATATTAATCGCTTCATTATAGGCTAATATACAATCATCATATTTTTTTGCATTTTGATATAAATTACCCAACTGATTATAACACTTTGCCAAGTCCTCGGAATAAGCCTGAGGATTTATTTCATTTATCTTTTTCATTAAATCGATGGATTTTTGCAAAAGGGGTTCCGCTTCTATATAATTATTTTGCATCATCTTCAATGTACCCAAACTTTGCAAAATTGAAGATAGATCAGCTATATCCATCTCTTTCGGTGATTGAAATAAACTCTCTCTTATCTCAAGGGCGTTTTTAAAATAGCACTCAGCTTTGTCATAGTTATTCATGTTTAAATACACATTACCTAAATTGTGTAATTTCTTCGCCTTATCAAATATATAGATGCTATCATTTTCCGATAACGTCGTTATTATCTCCAATGCTTTGCTCAAAAGAGGCTCTGCCTTTGAATAATTGTTAAGTTCATAATAATAAAGACCCAAATTATTATATGATTTCGACAAATTGCTTAAATTTTCATTTGAATTGTTTTTTGCCAATTCTATACGTTTTGATAAAGCTTGTTGAAAATATTTCTCCGCATTGTCAAAGTTCTTGAGCCTCTGATTAACTATTCCTAAATTATCCCATACTTTACACCACATTTGAGGATTATCAACCCCTTCAAAAGATAATTTACATATAAGTTTTTCAAGGTATGTTTCTGCCTGTTTATAATTGTGCTGTTCTATACAAAAAGTTGAATATTCGAAAATACCTTCTTCACTTTTCAATGAATCAGCAATCAGTTTTAGCATCGAATCTGCCTTATCAAAATCACCGTTCAATTTATACATTGAAACTTGTGTTTTTATGTTAGGCAAAAGCGCTTCAATATCTTTCTCTGCTTGTTTAACAATCTTACGTCCCGCGTTAAGTTGTGACACAGAAATACTTAATTTTTTATCCAATTCTAATGACTCGATATGTTTTATTGCCTGCTCTATCTCGCCTGCATTAAGCAAATCAACAGCCTCTTTAACCCCATCATTCATTTCCGATTCGTCTAACCTTGCAAATATATCCGCATAAGAATGTAATTTCTCTCTTACATTGTCTAATTCTTCATCAGCAGCTTGCAAACTTGAATAATAATCAGCTTCTTTAATTTTGTGAGAACTTAACTGTAGTTCTAATTCTTTAATTTTCGCTTCATATTTCTTTTGCGCTGCTTTACGACCAATTTCTATGTAATATTGTTTTTGTTTTTCAAACTCATTACGATCACACATTATTAGGACCAATGCATCTTTACGAATATACCAATTATTCTCTACAACATCCTTATTAAAAACTATAAGCCCATGACTATAAGGTTTAACATTCGATATCTTATCTCCCATTTTCATCGAAGAAAATGAAAAAGTAAAGGAACCATTATTTAAGCTAACAACTGGTTGAGCATTCATTGCAACAATCCTTACATTCCCCAATGCTGTTTTAGGATTTTTTCCATTATACTTTAAAACTAATCCTTTTTGACGAATGTTCTGTCCACTTACAAATTGAATTACAAATAAGCTTAAAATGCAAATAACATATTTTTTCATAATACTTCATATTTATTTAAAATCCTTTATGGATTTATTATTAGATGTTTTACAAGCGATGCCGCAAAAATATGAAATAAATTTCATAACAACAAGAAAATCGAAGAAAATTTTACAGGATGAAAGAAAAAGATAGTGATTCAATTCAAACTAAAAGTTTTGTGGACGCAAACAGGAAAAAAATTGTTTCACCTGTGAGGGGATAGGAAGTAACAAACAAAAAAGGGTGCCGAAGCTCCCTTTATTGGTTCGATAAACTAAAAATTTGGTTATTGGTTATAGGTTATTGAAGTCTCCCCCTCTTATCCCCCCTTAGAACACACCTACCCAGCCAAATCTGCGAACTAATTCACGAAGCAGATTGCGGTCACCAACAGGAATGGTGATAGAGACAGTTTCTTTTTCATTACTGTCTGTTGCAGGATTTGCAGATTCCAGTTCATACTGAGTCTGTGCAGCCAACAGCACTTTTGCAGGCAGACCGATAGACTGCTCAATCTTTACGGCCAATTCTGTTGTAAGCGCACGTTTGCCATTCAGCACCTCGCTCAGATGCGAAGCCTGAATACCAACCATCTTGGCGAAATCCTTCTGACTGATTCCGCGTTCCACCAGTTCTGGTTTAATCATCATGCCCGGATGCACTGTCATGAAAGGTGCAGGGTTCTCATTTTTTGTTGCCATAATGTGTATCGTCTAAACTTAAAACCGTTATACTTATTCCACCATCAAATTCTCTAAACAGGATGCGCTCCACCATTCCGTTGACCACACGGATGGAACTCATTCCATTGGTTCCTGCCAGCTTTTCGCAATGAAGGAACGAAATTGCTCGCAGCTCACTTGCCACATCGACCAGTCGCATATAGTTGTATGCTGTGGCAAGAGCCTTCATGAACTTCGCATTACGGGTGTACTTCTTATATTTTCTATTACGACCCGTCGTGATCAGTTCTTCCAAGTCTGTGTCTTCAAAGACTATTTTCATCTTGATTTCATGGTTTTGTCTGCAAATATAAGACATAATTCCCCAAAGTGGGAATATTCTATAGAATTATTATCACTTTTTAACTTTATACCGCTGAGACAGAAATGGTTCAAAAGGTCTCAATGACTTGTGACTCGTACCTGTCAGATTAATATAAAGATAAAAGAAGGTGTGTCAAAATAGGCACATCCTCTTTGTTTTTGCACAAACTAAAAGTTTTGTGGACGCAAACAGGAAAAAAATAATTTTTTATTTTGTTTTTCATTCGACATGCACTAACTTTGCAGCGATTAAACTAACCCTTAAAACCGAAAGACTATGTATTGCTCACAATGTGGAAAACCAGTACCAGACGGAGCACGCTTCTGCCCCTTCTGTGGATGTTCGATAGAAATGGTTCATACACCAAGTTCTCCGACTCCGCCACCAATTCCAAATACTGCACCTCAAAAACCTGTGAATTATCCTCAACAGCCGACAAACAGCTATCCTCAACAGCCCGTAAACAGTTATCCTCAGGATGTTAATCAGAAACCTATTCTGACGAAGAAAGCCAATCTGAAACGAGGAGCGGAATTTGTTGGTGGACATATCGATCTTTATCCAGACCGGCTATATTTCAACTCACACTCGTTTAATATTCAGACGGGCGCTACCACCATCATGCTGGCAGACATCGTGGATATGGGTACAGAGTTAATCCCAACCATGTTCTGGGTCAAAACACGACAGGGAGAGAAACACACGCTCGTAGTTTGGGGCCGAAAAGAAGTGATGGATACGATTCGTTTTTTGAAGACGAAATTGTAATCATATATATCGTAAACTGGCCCGTGATACAATTATCGTAAAGATTAAGAAGTCGTGAGTTGAGATATGCGCATCGCTACAGAATCGAGCGAATGCTTCCTGTTAAAGATATCATGTTGATCACGGCGCAGACGTTGCACCTTTTCCTCGATCTTAGAGCGGCTGTTACGCTGTTGGGCAATGCGCTTATCGACAATAGTCTTGTAAGCATCAAGATACCGGTCAATTTCTGAGGGAATATTATTGCTTATGGCAATAGCATATTCGTCGAACGAACTAAGTATTTGCGACACAATAGTACGGAAGTAGCTGTCAAGGGCAGGAGAAAGTTTGTCCTTCAATTGGTTGCGCACCTGTGCTACATTGTTTTTCTTTCCGAAGCCCCATATATATCCGAATATCCCTCCTACAATACCACCAATAACAGGCACGATAAAATTACCTACGACAGCACCAGCTGCTGCCCCACCCCACGACGAAATATTCTCTTTCATGCCCTCCTCTGCTACGAACTGAGTAACACCATTCATGTTGACATTTCTGATACAGGAAATATCAGGCTGGCTCACTTCCGCCTGAAGGTTTACCTTGAGGATTTTTAGATGATTAAACTGCTTTTCAAAATCAGCGTGGAAAAGTTTCAAAGCCTCCATAAAACAGTTATCAGCAATGGCGTTCAACGACTGAGCTTTTGCCAACTGATCGTTAGCCAGTTGCTGGCAGTCTATAGGCAGGACATTCTGAATGTAGGTCTTCATTCCATCCACATCCTCTATGGTGTCGATACGGCCAAAAATAGAATCTTTCGCCATAACAGGAAAGAGGTAGAGGTCTTTGGTGATTAACGACCGTTCGGCAGCAATCATCAATTCATAGTCACTTACACGTTTGATTTTTTGCTCTTCAACAAACTGTCGGAGATCTGTTTGCTGCGATCGCTCCAACATCTGCAACTCCCGTTCATATTTATCATTGATGGTTTCTATCTGCCGACCAATGTCTTCATACATATTTGACGTTAGTTTTGTCAACTTATGGGCTATTGCCTGCAAACGATGCTTAGCCATGTGGGCGAATATCGTTTTCTCATTTCCGAGTGACAATTGCAACAATTCTGGGTCTGATTGTTTTATAAACCCAGGCTTGAACGAGTTGATTACCTCAGTGGAAACGAATGGCAACACCAAACAATCGTCACGGTCCGTCATCTTCTGCACCTTATTGCGGATATAAATCAACATACCGTCACGTTCACGAGGTTCAAGGAGATCAAATTTAGTTACGACAAATACGCAGCGATGAAGTATGCCCGATAGATTTGACTCAATAAAGTTGCAGAAACTGTCAGGTAATGGTTTCGTTGCATCAACAAGAATCACAGACAAGTCTGACCATTCCATAATGGCATTCTTGGTTACTTCTTCATGCCATTGCTCTAAAGCATTCGTCCCTGGAGTATCAATCAGCCTCATGCCACGACGCAGATTTTCTGATGGCAATCCGACATGTACTAAGTGCAATCGGCGAGCTGTTTCTGGTTTTGTCGTATATTCCTCAATACAATGATGAAGGTTTTCTATATTATCAAACTCATGTTCAATCTCCACCCCGTCGAGCATTTCCAACCCAACAAAATATTTCTCGGAATATTCAATAGAGGTATTGGCAACCGTTGTTCCCTGTAAGACACTGGAAACCAACAGGTCGTGACGAAGAATTGAATTGATAAAAGAACTTTTTCCAGTAGAGAACTCACCAATAACACTAAGGTTCAGCAATTTGTCTTTTTGTTTGTCTTTTATCCGCTGCAACCGTCTGGACAATTTCTCAAATGCCTCATCCGACCAATCGTATGCCTCCAGTAGTTTGGAGGCATACGAAATATGGTTGTTCAAGTCAGCTAACTCGCTGAAATTTTCCCAAGAGAAATAATTCTCTTCTTGCATGTTGAAATGTTTCTGTTTTTATTCTTCCACAAGCTGGAAAATAAGGGCGTCGAGAGAATTGCTGAGGTCCTTAATGCGGTTTTCGCAATCAGCGATAACCTTCTCGCGTTCCTGAATGTTCACCTGTCCCTTCTCCATCTCAGCGATAATGCTGTTGACATTCTTCTCTGTTTCATTGATCTCAGTGTCGATGGCTGTTGAGATAACCAATGTTGCCTCGTTAAGCTTAGATACAATATTGTTGGTAAGCTCGTCTGCTGTGGCTTCGCTGGACTCACTGATTTGATTAACCATTTGTTCTTTAATCGTCTTCTTCAAGTTCTTCATTGCCTTTTCGCCTGCACGAATCCAGTCGAAAGCAGCTACACTTAAGATAACGGCAAGAATCGTAAATGGATTGAGCAGACCTACTAATCCAAGAACAACGAATGAACCGATTTGTATACCAATAGATTTTGCAAGTTCCTTGCTTAATCCATGCACGCCAGCAGAGAAGATTACTCCCAAGTTACATCCCAAAACCACACCGGCAGCCACACCTGCTATGCGCTCCCAAGTTGGTACCTTGTCGTATTTCATATCCTCTCGACCAGAGATGTCTATGTTCACCTGATCAATCGTTGACAGAATTTCCTGGATGTTTTCTTCGTTGGAATCGAATATCACTTTCGACTTCTCTTGTACGAGCGGTTCCAGCACATCATGCTGCCATTTAATCTGTTCTTCTTCTATCTTTTGAGTAACATAATCTGATATTTCCTTCGTGATGGCTTCACCTTTTGCCTTAGTTGGAACAAGACCGAACTGAGTAACGGGCTTGCATTCGTCAATCCAGGCAGGCACAAGATCGGTAAGGCTTGTTGAGTTCTGGAGCGAAATACGTCTGAACTCATGCTTGCTTTGCTCTATTTGCAATTTCATCTTGCTGATGAGTTGATCCTTCTTTGCTCGGAGAGTAGCCAACTGAGGCTTGGCTATCTCATAGCGTTTCTTCACATCATCGAGCGAAGAGCTGAGCATAGAACGTTGCGACGGAATGACCTTATACAATGCCTCTGTGTTAAGGATACGCTTGAGTTCCTTTGCCGGCTGAGCCAGCTTGAGCTTTCCTTTCTTCTTGGTCAGGAATTCTGTAAGCACCTCCTCCAGATGCTTCACACCAGATGCTTCGTAAAGGGCTGCATCACCCTGCTCCTTCGACTTCAACCCGTTGAGGGCGGAAATAAAGAAAATCTCGTTAGAAGAATAGCCATCCAGTTTCATCTTGGCAAACTTCTCCACTTGCGGTTTCTCCCGATCTTCTATCTGATCCCAACGGTTGACAACAAAGAATGGGTCCTCGAATCCTTGTGCATGCAGATGGTTCTCTATAAAACTCATCTCTTCCTGAGAACACAAAGCCTGAGCCGTAAAAACAAAAATAATAGCATCGGCCTTCGACAGATAGTCCATCGTCACCTTCGTACGAGTTGAATGTTCGTTGAGTCCTGGAGAGTCGATAATCTCAACACCATGTTCAAGGATAGGCAACGGCCAGAAAAGTTCTACTTTCTCGTATGGACTTTCAAGCATCATTTGTTGCGGATCGCTTCCCATCGGAATCGTTACATACGCCTCTATTTCGTCATAGCCTATTTCCAATGGAGGAATATTTGTCATATTGTGCTGTTGCATGTGCTGCAATGCTTTTTGCGGAATGCTTTCCGGCAACTTTTCTGGAAGAGGATTCTTAAAATACAGCACAGCACGCTTCTCTTTTCCATATTTTACCTCATTGATAACAGCGGTACAGGGTAACGCATAAGCAGGAAGCACATATTCTCCAAGCAACGAATTAATGAAGGTGGACTTTCCGTTTTTGAACGTTCCTACAATCTGGATTTTAAAGGTGTCGTTTTCCACCTTCTCACTCAACATACGCAGATTGTCGCTGTATTGGTTCATGTTCAGGTCTTGAATCACCGCAGACGACTGTTCAAGCATTCCTGCTAACGACTTCTTTTTCTCGTTGAAGTCGGCATACTCATTGTAGTTTCTTTCTAGTGCCATAATGTTATAATATTAGATATGTTAATGAATTATGCAAATTGTTCAAGTTCTTTTTGTATCACAGCTATTATCTTGCTGTTTTCAGCAATCCTTTCCCGCAAGTCGCCGTCCTGAGGCCTGTTGCTCTCATCGATGGCACTGTCCTGTGTTTCCATCCAGAGTGCTTGCTTTTTCGATACTTCTTTTTCAAGGTCATCGTAAACAGCCTTCAATCTTGCCTCGCTCTCGTTGGTGGCATTGGCAATAATTTGTGGAACCTGTTTGGCAATTGCTGATTTAAGGGCTTTTCGTTGATCCTCTATCTTGTTTTTGAACACACCTTCAGTAACAATCGATGCGCCTGTTCCTACACCCAATGTAGCAATCAATGTGAGGAATCCGAATCCTGAAAGCGAAAGGATTGTGGCTCCTGCTATGCTCAATGCCGTTGTTCCAATACGCATATAGTTGCGTTTCTTGTTAAGGTTTTCAAATCCCAAGTCGCGACCTTGAATATAATCAGCCATATTACGCTTTTCTGACACAGGGCCTTTATCTACCTGTACGTAGGTTTTAAATTGCTGCTGTAGCAAGTTGTTGAACCATCGGGCATCGTTGTTGATAATTGTCGTAACAACGTTCTCAAGTGCGGTTGCCATATTAGTAAGTTCTATCTTTATGCGATAAGGATAGTCTTCGTTCCACCATTTCTGAGGATTGACAGCATGACTGGCTTCATACTGCAGACGTTCGATGATGAGTTGGGTAAATTCATCTTCTTTCTCCACAAAACGTTTATAGCATTCCACGCTACGTTTACGCAGTTCCAGCTTCAGTTCGTCCCATTTCAGACTGATTGCAGAAAGAGCAGCCTTTTTCTCGCTTATCATCTGACGACGTTTTTCATCGTTGGCGTCAACAAGCTTTTGCTGTTCTTTGATACCATCTTCAGCCATATCTACCACTTCAAGCACTCTGTTGACAAGCCATTGTTCTGTGAGTCGTGCCCTTCGTGGATTCTGTACCCAAGATATGATAAGTGCTTTCAACTTATCGAGACCCATGATGTCAGCGTATTCGTCATCAGGCATCTCCACATGGGCTGGAATGATAACGGGAATATTGATATTCCACAGCTTCAGCTTGTTCTTTACATACTCCACCACTTGTTTCCGCTCGTCAATAGGTACCAAGTCGAGTTTTGTTATCGCAAGGGCTACAAACGGTATTTTCCTTGACAGCACACGCTGGTCAATAAAAACTTTTTCACTCATGCTCATCGCTGCTATTGCACTGGTGGTGATGATGGCTCCATCACTTCGCTGCAACACGTCACCAGTGGCTCGCATACGCTGATCATCAAGGTCACCAGCTCCTGGGGTGTCGATAATCTCGATACCATATTGTCCCAAGAAGTTTTCTGGTGTTTTCACGATGACAAAGCCTTGTGGGTCATTCCCGTTGAAATTGTTGGCGGTCAGTCCCGTCCATGATTCTTCGGTCAGAGGTAAGTCTTTTATTTTATTGCCTTTCTTCCCATAATATGTCATCATGGTGTTAGCACCATAGCATATCTTCGTCAGCAGAGCTGTTGTTGGCAGGTTCTGAACAGGCAGTTTCAGGTTCAGCAGATTATTGATCAGCGTACTCTTTCCACGACTGAACTCACCCACAATGCTCACCGTAAAATGTTCGCAAGAAGCATCCTTGTAGATTTGCTGCACATTCGATGCCAACGACGGGAAACCCATCTTCTGCAGGCTGTCAACCGTCTGACGGATGGTCTGCACCATCTGGCGGCGAAGAGTCAAAGTGTTGGTTTGCGGAGCGTTTTTTTGTTCTTTCCCTTCCTCTGCAAGGCTGATGTTAACACGTTCTGATTTAAAGAAATTGGCGTTCAGCACCTTTCTGTTCTGAGCTTTTTCCATATCTCAATCGTTTTTCAGGTATTTGTTATAGAAATCTTGATCCAACACTTGGTATATCGGACGCAACGACGGTTCGAGTAGCATATTCAGAAGGTGATGCAGTTGCATGTCATCGACATCGCTATAGGGTTCGTCATATAGAAGTGAAGCCACAACCTTGTCGTATTGCTCATAGAGGCTGTCTCTTTGTTCCATATATTCTTTCTTGTCGAGATGCTGAATCGCTTTATGCCGGAATAAACCGATGGGCTGGTTGAAATCGATACTTTCAAAAGCAGGATTGGTTGTCAGCTCCTCATATCTCACAATACGCTGATCAGGCAAAGAAATTTCGACCACATAGCGTACTGGATATACTAATGTCTTATCCACTTCGCCTGTAATCTTATATTTAAGATAAGGTACGATGAGTGTCAAGTAACCGTTTTTAATCCCCAACACGGGTATTCCTTCAGAATACTCCATCGTGATACCACTATTAAGAATAAAAGGATTGGTTTTCAAACCCTTGATGATATTTGATATGGATATCGTTTTGTTCATATTGCTTCTTTGTTTTATGTCATTATGCATAACAGGTTATCATTTGGCAGTTGCCGTCTTCCCAAGCATCAACGAAGGTATCAAGCGGTACCATCTCACCACAACCGTTGGGACTGCCGGAATCATTGAGAATCACCATCGGATTGCTGGGATCGGAATTGTCGATGCCAATCACCTCTACGGCATGATCGGCTCCGCTCGTCGGACTGAAAATATTATGGTCTTCGCCATACCAGATCTCATCGCAGTCAAGAGAAACAATCACTTTGCCGCCATTATCGAGACATTCTTGGATATCACTTATATCGTTATTGAATGACATCTCATTTTCTATACCATACAAATCCAACATCTTATTCATATTGAGGAAGGCTGTTCCGTCATTGAACCAACCATTCTGTTCTGCAATAGCTTCCATCTCCTCAATATCGACTTCCTCACCCGTCAATTCCTGTATGACGAATTTCTGGGAATAAAGGGCACAGCGATTCGTGGAACCCTGAAATTCCCATTCCTCCATTGACGTTGCAGGGTCACCGCTTACCAATGCCGGATTAGACTCACTTGGGTCGAAATTATCCAACTGCTCGGCATAAGTGCTCTGAACACTGTCGAGTGAATCAATTAAATAGTCTGAAGAGAGGGGAATAATCGTACCCGATGCTTGGTCGTAAGCAAGTGCGGCTGCATCATCAGGAACACCATCGCCATCGTAATCGACAAAGGTCTCCTGACGGTCTGCTACGCCATCATAATCCGAGTCAATTATTTTTGATACTGCATCAATCACACCGTCACCATTTAAATCAGTATATGAGGTACTGGTGTCAATAATTCCATCTTGATTGTAGTCAAACGACTTGATAATTGTGTCTTCTACTCCGTCACCATCAGTATCTGCGATGGAAACAAAAGTGTCTAACATGCCATTGCCGTCAGTGTCAGCTGATTCAAGTTCTCTACTTGATCCACCAAACAAAGCATTTTCTTCTCCGTAATTGTACATATTAAAATATTAGATGTTTAACAAATATGTTGCAAAGATAAAAATATTTGAACGTAAAACAAATAATTTAAAAGAAAATTTAACGATAAAATTTCAAAAACATAGTGTTTGCGTACACACTTCGGTTTATAGGATGACCCTCTTTCTTATCTGATTCGACTACCACAGGTATTGTTTGCAGGATTTGTCAGGAAAAGAAGGAGAAGGAGTGAGACCTTATCAGATTGTAAAGCAAGTAAAACATACATACATAAATTTTTTATTTCTATAAAAAAGAAATTCCGCAGGAGATTTTCCTACTATCAATAAAAGATTGGTACTCACACTTGGAAAATAGCAAATAAATTTGCATTTTCGCTCACTAAATAGTACCTTTGCAACATCACAGAAATTAGCTAAGGATGAAGAAAATCTGTCATTACATATCGGAATATATAGGGCTGCTGGTGCTGGCGAGTGCTTTGCTGGCATGGGCATTCCCCAGTGCGCTGCAAAACATTCGTCCAACGGTCATCAACTACCTGCTGGGCGTAGTGATGTTCGGCATGGGACTGACGCTGAACCTAAAGGACTTCAAAATCGTGTTCAGTCGTCCCAAGGATGTCATCATCGGCTGTCTGGCACAGTACACCATCATGCCGTTGCTGGCTTGGGGACTGACCCGTCTCTTCTCGCTCGACGAGGCGCTGGCACTGGGTGTGGTGCTGGTAGGCTGTTGTCCTGGAGGTACAGCATCGAACGTGATTACCTATCTGGCGAAAGGCGATCTGGCACTATCGGTTGGCATGACAGGTGTCTCTACCCTGCTCGCTCCGCTGCTGACACCATTGTTGACGTGGGGCTTGGCAGGAAAGAGTGTCAACGTGGATGTGGTGGGTATGCTGCTCAGCATCCTCTGTGTGGTGATACTGCCTATCGTCGTCGGATTAATTGTTAAATGGCTCTGGCCGAAGTTCACAGAAGAGGCAACGGATTACCTTCCTGCTTTCTCTTCGATAGCAATAGCCTTTCTTGTGTCCATCGTCATTGCCGCCAGTGCCAGCAAACTGACATCAGGCGGACTGTTGATCGTCGTGGTCGTGATGTTGCACAATCTCTGCGGACTGAGCATGGGTTACCTGATCGGACGACTGCTTGGCCTTCCTGATGCAAAGAAACGGGCTATCTCCATCGAGGTGGGTATGCAGAACTCAGGACTGGCCTCCTCGCTGGCGACCATTCATTTTGCGGCTTATCCCCTTGCCACCATCCCTGGCGCCATCTTCAGCGTATGGCACAATATCAGCGGAGCAATGGTAGCGCATCTTTACACAAGACTCAGCAGAAAAACTTCTCCTTCATCGTCTTCCTAAACAGTCCTCATCTGTTCAAGCCTGTGGGAACGTCCAGTTGTTGGGAGGCATCTGATTGATTTGGTCGTTGAAATCCTTATCGCGTGCCACCTGCTCCTTGATGCGACGCTGAGCTGCACGATGCATCCAGATACAGAAGACTATGAGGACAACGAAGCTGACAGAACCCTCCAACGCGTCAAGTTGCTGACTAAAGGCAATGGTGTCGTAGATGCCATGAGCCAAAACGGGCACCGCGAACGTTTTTATCGCATCCGATGTGTGCTTTCCACCGAAATGATAACGCGAATAGTAGTAGCCCATCAGCACACCAAAGGCATAGTGACCAGGAACAGCCAACAAAGCTCGCACGAAGGCAACAGTCTGCCATTCGTCTATATTGCCGAACAGATAGAAGATGTTCTCGATGCCTGCAAAGCCCAAACCTACACATACCGCATAGACGATGCCATCGTAGTGTTCATCGAAGAACGCATTGCGCCGCAGGAACAGCCACAGCGCAATCAGTTTGATACCCTCTTCTGGAATAGCTGCCACACCGAAGGCATCGATGGCGCAGTCGATCAGGTTGGTTGGCTCCATTTCCATTTTGCCGAAAAGCACATACTGTACCCCTGACTCGACAAAGGAAACGGGAACGCAGGCGACGGCACCGAGCAGAACAGCGCACAGCAGCTGGTTGGCAGGTTCAGGATGGGCATCCTTCCGCCACATATAGATGAACAACAGCATAGCCGGCAACAGGGCTGCAGCAAATATTAAGATGATATTCATAGTTTTAATTGTAGTTAATATGGGAGTTTAAGACCCATTAGGTTATCGTTATGAAACCGATGTATCGATAAGGCCGAGGGAGACATCAACGACATTGTAATCATAGCTTTTGATTCGTTCTGAGAGTTGCTCCCAAGGAACGATACATGCATGTTGCATGCGTGCCTCATCTTGGAAGCCTTCTTCGCCAAACTGACGATAGCCCAATATTTCATGGGAGGCATTCCACCGAAGATGTTCCGTCTGCGCCAGCACATCTAAGACGCGCGTTACAGCAGGTTTCGGCTGAACATATTCTTTCCAATCGTAAACAATCTTTTCATCTTTACGAGATAGTTCATGACGAGAAAAGACACTAAACAACTCCTCTCCCAAAGCACATTTTGCCAATTTGATCTTGGTGTCCACATGGAGACTATTTTCGAGGTCCTGACGTTGTATCCTGCGCAATCGTTGAATGGCAGACAATGTGGGTGAATAGCCTTTGTATTTTTCGGTAAGATGCATCAAATCTCGGTATTCTTCATCCCAATCTTTGTCTTGTTCTTTCGTTTTCTTCATCACGCTGACCGACTTATTATATTGTGACTTGAACTGTTTGGCCAGTTTCTCCAACGCATCGCTGAGGATGTATTCGTATGTAAACATGCTGTTTTCCTCACCGAAAATGGTAATAGGCTCCAATACCTTTGCCATAGCGACAACATTTTTCTGGTGCAAGCGTTTCTTTTCTTCACTTTGTAGTTCAGCCTTCCACAGTCGATTGTAATGTTCGGCAATACGATGAATATGTCCGTCGGTATCATGCTGAACACGAACAAGGATGCGGAAGTTCTCCATATCTTTTCTGTATCGCACCGCAAACTGAAAGATGCGTATAGCCAACGAGATATTAACATCATCATCGTCTTGGGCTACAACAATGTAGTTCAAGGTCGTAATCCAGTCCTTGAGATGCTGATAGAAACGTACCCCCTTAGGATCCAACTGATGCAAACTGATCATAGAATTTTCAACGGTTTTCTTATCATTGACAGACAACGACATGGATACAGAGGGAGCATTTGCAACAAAAACACCAGCCAGTTCAGACATGTTCTTATCGACGACATCACAATGAAAATCCGACTGTTCTACATGCTGCGCAGTACTGCCCGTTTTCACAAAGGCTCCAAATTCATAAAGGAAGCGCACTGCATCGTAACCCACTTCATTGAATCCTACCACCAGAGCATGGAAGGGAGAAGAAACGGTTGCGTCATTCTCAATTTTCACATAACTAACAGGTTGCAGGTCAACCTTCTGCTTCAGCATTTCTATGCTAATGTGAGCAGTATCAACAATATTTACGGTGAGATGTTCTTTTAGACAATCGTTTTCAATTACACGATGTACGCTGTTATAACGTGCTCTACAATAAATTGCCACGCTTCTTACACCCTTAGTCATCAAAGGTGCTGATGTATTCGTTTCTTCGCCCAATATCTTGTTGACATTTATGTCGCGACGAATATTGTCAACAGACTGAATGTTGTCATTGGCATTGCCAGAAAGGAAGAACAGATGGACATCACCGTTGGTTTTCTTGATTAAGCGAGCAATAGGACCTGTAATTCTGGCAGGAACAGATAAAGAACTCGTTGTATAGCAGCGCAATTTCTGCAAGCGTGCTATATCTCTATTTTTCATTGACAAGAACCCGAAAAGTCGTGCAACACCATTGCGCGAATGGTCTGCCTCGTAATCATTGTTGGTTCTGACGACTACGATGCGATAATCTTTTCTCTTTTGGTAGAACTCTATGATACTTTCCGCCAGATGATAGGTGGCGTCATTCATCCCCCAAAAGACATACAGGTTTCCTTCATGTCTGACCCTTGTCATAAAGAACATGCGGAACCAAGCGACGAGGACAAATCCGAAATGCCGAATAACAAAGGCAAAACTGACAATTGCTGCCAAGAAATGAGTCATAGAGAACAATCCCATATACATCCAATTATCATGGAAGGGTGCATGGATGGCACTCACATCACTTTCCAACAGGAACATTCCCAATGCATGTAACATCGCCATCGGCATATTCAGAAATAATGACGGCCACTCACCAGTATATGTTCCAACGTCATAAACCACAAAGCCCATCAGCCATACAACAGTAAAGCATGAGGGCAGCCACTGGTCAGTAAACTGATTGAAGAACTTATGGTTCTTCTGTACGAAAAACAACAGGATAAGGATCAATAACACCAAAATGATTCCACTCGACAGACTCCACGTATAAAGTTGGTGTAATTCGTCGGTTTCGCACGGTTCTATTTCAGCACTCATATCAGGTATGGTAGCTACCATTTGTTCAAGGTATTCTTTGATGCTCATAATTGTGAACGGTTATTGGGGTTGTTGTCTATTTTTGTTTTCTACTGGTTTAATATCGAACCAATTATTGAGTTTTTGAGTCTCATAACTAGTCAGAGCTAGAACCAAAGGAGATGTCAGGGTGGTTACCCAGCTATCGCCCTTATATGCTACCTCGATGCTCTTCCAAACATTTTTTAAAAGAGAGTCACTCTTTTTGCGGGACTTCATAATGTTCCATTCTGGTTGCCATTTGGCTTTATCCCATTTTCGCTTCTTTGTTGAACCCATTAACCTAATCCCATTTACTTGTCCAGCCTGGGGAATAGGAATCTGATAGTACTCATCAATCATCTCACAGGTTTCTATTACATCCATCTCAATACGATATTGTCCTGTTCCCCATGCTGGCTGATATCTTTTAAAATCTGTTGTTCCTGTAAATGAACGCGGTACAATAAAACAATCGCCAGAGACACTAACCAATTCTTTCTGGTCTGGATTAGTTTTACTGTAGATAAAGACACCATCTTCATTCAGTTGGTTTTTATCTATCTTCACCTGAATAGTGAATTCACCTAATTGTTGGTCTTGTGTAACCATAATGGCCTCATTAACCCATGAAGAATAGATTCGTGTTTTTATTGTGAGTCTCAGGTTCTTGCGTTTATTAAAATCGAAACGGCTTTCAATCTTTCCTGTGGAATCATTCGGCAGATTGCAATATTTAGGTACAAACATCAAGGTGTCTAGTTCCACCATGAATTTGGAATGGTTGACAATGTGCTTTAAACCAACAGAATCTTGTCTGAGTTTACAAAACACGTAAAATACTTCACATCCATAATCAGGCTGATCTTTCAATTCGATATAGTTGCGACAACCGAAACCTTCAAATTTCAGATTCTCCGGATCCAGAGCGCCTTTCAAGGATGGAAACGCATAGAAGTCATCAATGACATCTTTGCTAACAAGTGGTTGCACAAAAGTACATTGTTCTTTAGCTGTCTGATACCATCTTTCACGGTTTCCCTTGAGGGTAGCTATGAGATAGCTTAGCCCAAGGTTCAATAGGTTTGTGGAAGCATTGACTGTTTTTTGTACAAAGAGGCCTCCATAGCCTGTTTTCAACAAGGATGAAAGCAATCCACGTTGATCTCCTGCAGCTTTATTTGCTTGTAAGCGCTGTAGTTCCTGATTATTTTTCAGGATAACATCTGCATTACTTTCATTCTTTACTAGTATTTGGAACTTTCGTTCGCCTACCATTTCTGTCTGCGAATAGGCTGCAGAAAAACACGTTAAGAAACCAAATAGAATCAAAATTTTTTTCATATCGAATATTATTCAAAAACATCTATCATAATAAATGGATTCACAAATTCTGGATCATCGAAACTGTAACACACCTCCTCTACGTGAAGGGTTCGGGGATTGAGCACTTTTACCGCAGTCATCTCCGTCATCAGCCGTTTCCGTGCTTGCAGAAAAGCATCATGCGTTTTTTTTATTTTCTGCTCTTTCAGAATGGCATAAAAAGATTTCATAAATGCCATTGTTGCATAATCGTTAACTGGCCATAAGGATAACACCATGCCCTGCACGCCAGCCTGTTTCAAACCACGTTGCAGCCCATATACACCATCAGCCGTTATATATCCTAATCCCGTCTGGCATGCTGACAGAACCATCAATTTGACATCTTTCATGTTCATTCGCGACAATTCACGTGCCGATAAGATTCCATCGGCCTTTGAATCATCAAAAAACACATTTGCTACCGTATTCGAAGCTCCAGCAAAAACAAGTACATTCTTAGACATCGCATCATCATACATCTTCGGTTTCAAATCTGTTCCCGATTCCATATTTTCCATGAAGGTCCCATGAGTGGAAAGGTGAACAACAGGATAACCTCCACCCACCCATTGACGGAAAGCTTCATCAGTAGCATTCTGCTCGGTGAACAATGTGTCCTGTGCATTTTGGCGTAGTGTGCAGATAGAGTCAACTTCTTGCCTAGAGCCGAAAAGATTCTGCCATGACGCCTCCATCGTTCTCAGGAACCGATAGGCTTCTTTGTCATTATCACTTGTCTTCGGACTTGTTTCTGAGAAGTAGTCAATACCTCCGAACAGCAACATCTTGTCAAAACTCTCCGCTCTTTTCTCTCCTCTTTTTATCACTAACATACGTGTTGACGACAGTCGATAGCACGTTTTTGTTGAATCGGGCATCATGTATTCTATGGCCAACTGATGCAAGAACCCGTCTGGGGCAAAATAGATTTTCTTTGCTGTACCGATTGCCCTCATCAGTTGTGGTGACCAAATAGAATGAGTGACGAAGTCGTCAGTGTATAAAAGATTTTTATAGCTGGAGTCTTTGATAACAAGATGGTCTTCCACACGCAGTAAGCTTTCCATAGGATGCTGCATGAAACTGTCCGTTGACAGGATATCAATAAACTGCGGGCACGAAAAATCCTTTTTTAGCACTAGGCATCCCAATCGGCGTTCGTCATTTTTGCTATCATACTGCACAAATTCAATGGCACATTCATCGTTTTTAAGCACCTTCCGAACATCTTTCCATGTTTCAGGTCGTCCTTTCGGATAGTGTTTGTAGTTCAACAAATAACCCTTGCTGAATAGCGTTGTGTTATAAAGCATTTCTGGAGCTGTATTACCCAAACGGAAGGCATCGGCCAAAAACTGATATGCCGCCATCCAGTATTGGTCGCGTTGCGACTCTGTCATATCAGCAATTTGTCCGCTGACGGCTGTCTGCATACTGCTGACATATTTTTCATAATAGTCAGCAGCCTTCTCTCTATTGTCGATATTCATCACATCACCCTGCATCATCAAAATTTTTCCCTTTTTACGTAACGACTCGAGATAATCAGTATGCTGATGGGTACGTTGCCACTCCAACGCTTCATCGATGTGTTCCAAGGCCTTTGAAAACAAAGCCATCCGTGCCTCACACATGGCCATTTGGGAAATCGTACGCATCAAGGATGCCTTGTCGCTGAGTATGCCCAAATCAACTCTCTTCTGATAGTAGTTGACAACATCTTGCAGGCAGAGGATTGCTTCGTCATATAATTTGCCCTTATAGAACATCTGCGCCATTTCCTGATACAAGACGATTACCTGCTCATCAGCATGCCTATTTAGAAAAATCTCCAAACATTTTTTATAGTTCTCAAAAGCATCATAGATAGCGTAAGCCGAATGTCCTATCTCATGGTATTTGCTGGCACCCATTAATTTGTAACGATATGCTTCATACAAATCCGCATCCTCACCGAAACTACCCAAATAGTCCTCATATAAAAGGCCATATCGTTCGCTGCATTTTTCCAGCTGATTGTAATCGTCAAGCATATAACAGCATTCTCCCTGCATAAATAGGATATCCAACAGATGTCTTCCGAACGCTCCTTCGTCATGTTCTTGAAGCAAGTGTAAAGCTTCCAGATACTGCCCCTTATTCTTCAAAGAATTTGCCATGAAACAAATCTCATCGCAAAGTTGAGCATGTGCAGAAAGGAATCCCCACCAGCACAACAAGAGGACGATATGGAACTTTCTGATTTTCATTTCTGTGGATTAAAATTTAAGATAGCAAACGACTCAAAGGCGTTCTTGTTTTTGACTGGTGAGAGACTGGTTATCTGTAGCGTCATCATGTCGCGAACTTTTACCTGAGGCAGTGTAAAACTCCATTGGCCTTTTATTTCACCAGATTGAATTTTCATACTTCCGTTCAGTTTGACAGAAACTTTGAACTTGCTATCGGGATGGAATGAAAGTATCACGTACTCTTGGTTGCCGATGTGCCCTGTTATTTGGTAAGAAACTGTTTTTCCCGACTGGACAGACTTTTCAATAGCAGAATAATAGATACCCTTTTCTGTACTATTATAATATTCCCCTTTAGAAACCAACATCACATGCTGTTGACTATATACATTGGCAACTATTTGATTCAGCCAAAATAGGAATGCATCTTTTCCTACGTACTCATTTGCATCTTGTCTTATCTCATCCATCAAGACAATCTTTATTGGTGACTTCCCCATCTTTTCAGCAAGATTTTCACGGCTCTTTTTATTTGCACCGCGTAAGGAAATTACCTGCTTGGTCAATTCACGCAAATGAGCATCCTGCTGCGCTTCGCAAAGAGAACACAGTGAACACATACTTATTATCATCAACAGTCGCTTCAACATAAACTTTTTGACGCTTGAACTTTTTCACATTTCTTCTGGCCAGAAATGAGAGGAACTACTCATTCCTTGCTCTTGCATATTCTCGTTATCATACCTCCTCACATCCTCTTCAATTCGGAACGTATTATGTGCTACCTCCTCCAAACATCTTTTATATCCCTGATCAGAGAGCATTTTCAGTTCTGAAAGGGTGATACGTTCTGTCGGATGATATTGCATACACCGATGCACGATATTTGTCAATGTCTCATGTTCTTTCCGCAACACAGGGAGCCCTACAGCAGGATGCCGGCGCTGATACTCTCCCCCTCTTCCACCAAAGACATAATGACCAGAGGACATATAACAAACTAAGGCTCCTATACTCCAAACAAGAGCTGTCTCTAGATTTAGACTCTTTTTTTCTGTCTCTGGTGCTAAAAATTTTTCCAATTCTTCATTAGGCAACGTGGCTTTTATAATCCGAAACTCATCACCATCGACTTGTATAACTCCAGGAGAAAGACAACATCTCTCATCGATTACCTCTAACCCCAGACCTCTGGTCTCTAAACATTTACAAATATCACGCAACATTTTCCAAATGGCAATTTCCATTGCGTAGCCTGCAATGCTATGGAGAGTCAATATCTTATTTCTCATTTCTGTTCCTCCTTTCTTTCCTTATCCATCTGTATAATTTCACTGATAGGAACTGCCCACTTAAACGTTTCATTACTTCTTAAATCGGCTCTGGATACAACACCTACAACAACTATTCCATCATCTGTTTTTGCAAAGACTGGACCACCTGAATATCCATGATTAATGTTTGCCTCAAACATGAAATTACTCATCAGGCCTATCGTGTCTTGTTTCATTTGCGCCTTAGCAAAAACCATTTTCTTGTCAGCAACACCAGAGGCATCAGTTATTGGAAAACCATAAACCGCCAAACTATTCTTGTTGGAAATCGCTTTTAGCTGTTCTATTTCAGCCATGGGAATGTTTCCTTTGACAGGAACATCAACATAGGCAATATCACCCAATTCCATCTCACGATTCATAAAATACGGGCGAATGGTTCGCCAATAATAACAATGAGACAAGTCGGCCAAAGGTATCAGTTCGTCATGTTGTTTGTTTATATGTACGCTGTCGTCTGTTGAACAAAAATGAAAGACTGGTTTCGATTGGTTTTCTTTTGCAAAAACGCTACAGAATACACGAATTTGCCACAAGGTATCATCCGCAGCAGAATACCCCATATTATAATTTTCTGTCAAAATAGCCCAACGATTGATTTCCTCTAAAGAATCGATCGGTATTCTGAGATCAAATTGATTGCCCAACCAATACTCAATACAATGACGGGCCGTTATCAGTTTTCCGTCATCAGTCAGAAAGGCTGTACCTATGACATCCTCACTCTCAGACAAGGTCTTCCGACGGAGAACTGAATCATCTTCGTTGACAGAACATATCCATTGCACAGAATCGACTTTAATCAGATATATTGAAGACTCCATCTCACGGATATCCTCCATACTTATTTCTGCATTCTTACGCTCTTTATACTGCCACCACACGAGTCCCAAGACTATAACTGTCAGCAAAATAAAAAGGCTGTAAAAAAGAGTAAGATGTGGTGTGCGGTGTTCCACAATTGTTCCTCGGAAAGAAGGAGCCTTCGATGGGCCTACCAGAAACTGCAATGTCATCCGATGATTGCCGAAAGAGATAACATCTCCATCTTTCAATTGGCATACATAACCAAATTCTCCTTCGCCGGCAATAGTAACATCTATATGCGGAGAACGCTTGACAAGATGCCATCCTTCTCCATCTTCATCTTTCAGAATGGTAGCATAATAACCGGCTGTATTTCCATATCGCACCTCACAGTCTGCCGACTCACCGATATGAAGCACCTCTGCAGTTGTACGAAGGATATCCCCATGATGATGATAGGTATTACCTCCTATGATTTTTAATGAATAGAATGGAAAGGATTCCTTCATGACCAGCCTCCTTCCTGATGGTCATCGTTTGCCGCAGACTTAGCAATAAAAGGAAGGCTGGCGCATAAACAAAGGTCGTATAGAGCAACATGTTTACCTGTTTCATCAAAGCCCAGTTCGTTGAATGAACATAGGTCGTAATGAATCTTTTGACGCTTGAGAAACTGTTTCTGGTTGATATCTTCTTCTACCATCTTTCGTTCTTCGTCGGTACACGGACGCCATCCCATCATCAATTCCTCGACGCACCACCTGTTATGCTCCACTTGTGCCAACAGTCCAATTTCTTCTGAAGATAAATCGTAGAATCGTTCCCATTCATTTTCCATAATACCCACAGAGCGCATTTTGGTGGCAATATTCATCGCATTACTTATACTGGACATGCGTTTAACCATAGGCAACTCTTCCCATAAACGTTCACGTTCTTCATGGGTTATCTCTACTGCATATTTCAGAAATCGGACAGCCATCGTCAGATTGTAGTCACCTTCTTTCACATCATCTGTATAACAATGTCGATAAATAGCATTTACCGTCTTAGCCATCTCCACCAAAGGCTGACGAATATCGTACCCACTATTTAGCATGCCGAAAGGTTTCATCGTTGCCGCCTTTCCTTGTAAGGAAATATTTTGGAACAAAATGCTGTCCTTTGTATATACATAGACCGGAATATTGTTCTGGCTGACAGATGCTGGCAACATGAAAGCCCCCTGAATGTTTTGTTCTTGCTCTTCGTGGGCAAAGACAATGGTGAGTAATTGTTTTTCCTTTGAACTGCTCCATAACTGAAGTTTATCTTTCACCGCTTGAATATAGCATGTAGCTTCTACAAATTCCCATTCTACATCCACAAAGTCCTCACGCAGACGGTAAAGGGGATGATGGGTGATAGGTGACAGATGATGGGATGGAGAGATAAAACGATAAAAGCTATGATCAAACAGATGCTGGTATTTTTGTATAAAAGCATCCCTCCACGCTTCCATTTGTTCACATATTATGGTAATACGTGTACGTAAACGGTGATTTCTTGTATAATTGGGATAATGAGCCACATGCGCTGCATTGACAGCAACTCGTTCTGCCATTTGTCCTTTTCCGAAAATGACAAGATGCACTATCTTTTCCGACTGTATGGTAATCGGTTGCCTGTCTAATATGATTGTCCTACTCCACTCATCCTCCATTGTAAAAGGATAGACATCTAAGGAGGCTTTGACGGCTGAACTGAAATCTTGTATCCGTAAAATTTGTAAAGTCGTATTATCTGTCAACAACAAATGACATTTCAGTCTTTTTCCTTGATGCTGTGCAGGATGATACAACTGGCCTATTTCTCGTAAAACAGATAATGTTTCTTGATCTATTTGAGTTTTATTTTGAAAAGATAAGGGGGCTTTAGGTAATATGCACACCTCAGCAAAGGAATCAATGTCAATGGAGGCATCCACAGAATCTACGACAGTAGTATCACAATCCTTTTGCCCGTATTGTGCCAAAAGATTTTCACGTAAAGGATGATTGCCATATATGAGTACCTTTTTCCTCATCAGATAGTAGTATTAGAAACATTTTCACGGGCAAAGATAAAAATATATTTTGAAAAAAACAACAATTTGTTGCAATTATCTCAAAAATCTTTTATCTTTGCAGAGAAATTAACTCTTTGACAACCACATTACGTTTCCTTAATATGAAAAAAAACATATCCATTTTTGTAGCCGGAGCAAAGGCTTTAAAGGAAGAGAGGAATGCCCTAAAAGCATTGGCTCACGATTTAAATTCAGAGTATGACGATAAACGGATTGGTATCCATATCAAGACGAAATCATATGAGGATTTTCGAGACGATCAAAATATCTACAACCATTTCATTGAGGAAAAAGCAGATATTGTGATTTTTGTCCTAAAAGACAAAATCGGTGAACACACCGAAGATGAATTTATCAAAGCTGCAGCGGCCTACAAGGAGAAGAAGATTCCTGAAATTGTAGTATTCCTGAATAAAGACAGGCAGGAAACTCCTGAAATTGAAAAGATTCAGAATCTTTTAGAAGAGCATCTTGGGAAACGCTATTTTGTTGAATACGAAGATAGCGAAGAACTGAAAATGAAGGCGAAAAAACGTATCGATTACTTTGTACGTCCTACCTTCCAGATGAATCAAAGGGCTAACAAATGGATACTCTCTTCATTATTCGCCTTGGTATTTTTATTTGCAGGACTGTTTATTTGGAGTTATTTCTTTAATACCCATACAGGACAAACTGCAGATTCGGCAGGAAAGAGAACACCAGCCCTTGACTCTACCACCCAAAGTCTCTTATTTGCAGGCGGAGGGACAGTCAATAATTTCATAAAAGCTAAAGGTATAAATCTTGATGAGTATCCCAACGCTATATATGCCAGTATGCCAAGTGGAACTGCTTTACCTTTGATCGCAGAAGAATTTAATAGACATACAAAGTTAAAAAATAACGAAACATTACGATTTGTATCTTTAATTTTATCTGCAGATAAAGCAAAGAAAGAGACAATGCTGAAGAGTTGCCAAGAAAGCGTATTTTATAATGATGCATGTATCGTAGAATGTTATCTTGGAGAGGATCCCATGAGTGTATATATTTCCAAGAAATACGCAAACAATCTTTCTCTTAAAGAGAAAGGGATAATCAAGTCTGGAGAATTGAGAGACTTATTATTAAAGTATAATAAGAATTCCCAAGACACCTTATATTTTTATGGTACTTCCAAAACAAGCGGAACCCGTGAACGATACAATCATTTTTTATTGAAAGATTCTGGTCATGAAGACATAAAAGATATAACTAAGAATGTTGATATATACAATGAGACAGACCCTAATAAATATTTTAAAGAACCATATGTGATTATGGGAAGTAAATATTATCACCCTCTAAATATTTCAGAAGATGAATACATAACATATTCATTCTACGATGAGAACAATAAGCCGATAAGCAAGCCCATTTATTTATATTTTGTCGCTTTTAAGGATGAAGGGAACAAAACGTATTATACAATACCAGAACGCATCTTTGATTTTTTAATGTCTATTGAAATAACCAGAAAAAGTATCCAAAAAGATAAGGACTATAAAGAACGAAAAATAAACGCTAAAGGACTAATAGAACAATTAACAAAACGCGAAGATTATATCAAGGAATGAGACGATATAGAATACTTTTTGCATTTATATCCCTTCTCCTCCCCACGACCCTCTTTGCGCAACTTCCACGCACGGATGCTTTTCACGAGAAATATCATTTGAAAGAGGTTGTGGTGATGAGCCGGCATAATATTCGGGCACCATTGTCAACTGTAGGTTCACCCGTAAACAGGATTACGCCTCACAAATGGATCAACTGGACAGCACCTGCTGGCGAGCTTTCATTAAGAGGTGGAGTTATGGAAACAACTATGGGACAGTTTTTCCGCCAATGGGTTGTAAGTGAAAAACTGCTTCCCGACAATTATATCCCAACAGGCGATGAAATTTACTTCTATACCAATTCTCTCCAACGTACTTTCGCCACAGGGAAATATTTTTCCGTAGGATTCCTTCCTTATGCAAATGTGACGATTAATCGCAAATATAACGAAAGCAAAATGGATCCTTTGTTTACACCGCAGTTTACTAAGATGACAAAGGAATACAAGCAAAAGGTTGAGCGCAGCATGAACGCAATAGGAGGTAAAGGTAGTTACAAATCCTTGATGCGAGGAGTGGAACCTCAGTTGCAACTCATGGCAACAATAACCGATCTTGAACATTCACCCGCATGTACAGAAGGTGACACTTGTTGTTTTTTCTATGATGATACAAAAGTGTTGATTGTAAAAGGTGATGAGCCACGAATGAAAGGAGGTTATTCTTTGGCGAACAGTACTGCCGATGCTTTGATACTTCAATATTATGAAATGGAAGATTCTGTTGCTGCCGCATTTGGTTACAAACTAACTCCTGAACAATGGCGACAGTTTGGTGAAATCAAAGGCGTGTATGACGATGTACTCTTCACTACACATATTGCAGCCGTCAACCTTGCTTATCCTTTGGTGAAACGCATATACGAAGAGTTGAATAACAACAACCGCAAATTCGTTTTCCTGTGCGGACATGATTCTAACCTTGCATCTTTGCGAGGAGCTTTGGATATGCTGATGCCACACACAAAGGACACTCCTGAACCCCGCACGCCTATCGGTTCAAAATATGTTTTCGAGAAATGGACAGACGGAAAGGATGAGTATGTGGCAATCAACCTTGTATATCCTTCTGCTTTTCAACTGAGAAACAAGACGGAGCTATCACTCAACTCTAAACCCGTCATCCTTCCCATCACCTTTCAACATCTAACTCCTAATGCGGACGGGTTGTACACGCTAAAAGATTTGAATGTTTTTCTACAGACAACCATGAAAGAATATCAAGACCTTGGAGATGAATAAAAAATTCCCACCTTTGAAAGAGGGTGGGATTTTTTGTTATCGTTTAATCTCGATATCCCGTTTCACATTATTGCGGATTTTCGTAAGGTATGCTTTCATACCTTCGCCGTCTTTGTGGTCGATGATGTCCAAGAGTTCTTTCAACTCGGTACGTATCTGTGATACCTGGTCGTGGGTGTATGGGTTGAAAAGAATTTCCTGCAACAGGTAGTCGTCTTCGTTGAGCACTCCTTTGGCAATACGCATGTGGCGTTTGAACGTAGTTCCTGGTGCATCCTGATGCTTCATGACTGCAGCAAAGACGAAGGTGCTGACAAAAGGAATACTCAACGAGTAGGCAACCGTTTTGTCGTGCTCCTCGAAGGTGTATTCATAAATGTGCAGTCCTAACCGGCTATAGAGGTCCTTGAAAAAGATACGCCCCATATAGTCGCCTTCGGTGATGATGATGGCATTCTCTTCAGACAACTGGTTCAGGTTGGCGAAGGTGGGACCAAACATCGGGTGGGTGCTGGCATAAGGATGTCCACAATGCTCGTACCATTCCTTCAGTCCTGTTTTCACAGAGGAGATGTCGCTGATGATACACTCCTTCGGCAGGTACGGCAGCACCTCTTCGAAAGCCGGAATGGTGTATTTCACCGTCACCGCATTGATGACCAACTCTGGTTTGAACTCGCGGATTTCCTCAAGTGTCTGGAACCGCTGACAGTTGTATGTGAAACGTAGTCGCTTCGGATCTTTCTCAAAGACAGCCACTTCGTGGTCGAAACTCAGCAGGTCGATGAAGAAACTTCCCATCTTTCCTGCACCTAAGATTAGTATTTTCATAAAAACTTTTTTTTTTATGCATCATCGGCTGCACGATAATACATATTTATATCATTAAACATTGAAAAAATCAAAGCCTTGAATCGTATCGACAAAGCGGGAGATATACCCACGAGCTGTCGGCGACCATTGGAATCCGAAACGGTAGAGCACCTGTGTGGTGTAATCGTTCGTCGATTCTATCCATCGCATCGTATGACTGCTGCTGAGGTTATAGGCCATCAGCGGTCGCAACAGATGATCTATACTTACTTGTTGATAATCTCTAACTGCTGACGAACACTCTCTTCATGGATGGTCTCAAAGATGCTGGCAACACTCTCTGGGGAGATGCCCATCAAACTACCTTGGGCACCGCGCTTCTGGAGGATTTCATTGTAACGGGTGGCCTGCAAGACGGTGATGTTGTGCTCTTTCTTATACTGACCGATCTCACGACATACGCGCATACGCTTGGCGAGAAGTCCCATCAGCTCGTTGTCAATCTCGTCTATCTGCTTACGCAACCTACCGATACCTTCTGTTGTGGCTGTTCCGTCGCGGATCACAAGCAGAGACAGGATGTAGTCGAGCACGTCGGGGGTAACTTGCTGTTTGGCATCACTCCATGCCTCATCGGGATTGCAGTGACTCTCGACAATGAGTCCGCGGAAACCTAAGTCCATTGCCTGCTGACACAGGGGGGCTATCAGCTCGCGGCGACCACCGATATGACTGGGGTCGCAGATAATAGGCAGGTTGGGAATGCGACGATGCAGTTCGATGGGAATCTGCCACATCGGCATATTGCGATAGATTTTCTTGTCGAAACTGGAGAAACCACGATGGATGGCTGCCAAGCGCTTGACACCGGCTTGGTTCAGACGCTCTAAGGCTCCAATCCACAATTCCAAGTCGGGGTTCACGGGATTCTTTACGAACACGGGTATATCGCTGCCTTTCAACGCATCGGCGAGAGCCTGCATCGCAAAAGGATTGGCTGTCGTACGGGCGCCGATCCACAGGATATCGATCTCGTATTTCAACGCGAGTTCCACATGCTCTGGGGTGGCTACTTCAGTACCCACGAGCATACCAGTCTCGTTTTTCACACGTTTCATCCAAGGCAACGCCTTCTCACCGTTGCCCTCAAAACCGCCTGGCTTCGTACGAGGTTTCCAAACGCCTGCACGGAAATTATGGCAGCCTTTGGCGGCAAGCTGCATGGCGGTTGTCATCACTTGCTCTTCTGTCTCTGCAGAACAGGGGCCTGCAATGACGAAGGGACGTTCATTGTCACTGGGTAGATTTAATGCTTGTAAGTCGAGTTCCATAAAAGACCCACCCCCCTGCCCCTCCCTGTATGGAGGGGAGTAGAATTTTTATCGGGGGGTATTCTACTTTATTGTTTTTATGATTGTTATCCAAAAAGTGACTACTCCCCTCCCTCACAGGGAGTGGCAGGGGGGAGAGTCCCCTTGATTCTTTCCAATGCTTCTTTCATTTTCTCATCTTTCGCACAAAGGGAGATGCGGATATAACGCTTGCCGTTTTCGCCGAAGATGAAGCCTGGTGTGATAAACACGCGGGCCTCGTGGAGCACACGTTCTGTCAACTGTTCTACATCTGCGTAATGGTCTGGGATTCGTCCCCACAGGAACATACCTACTTGGTTGGGGTCGAACGTACAACCTAACGTGCGCATAATCTCTTCTGCAATATGCCGACGGCGACGGTAGTTGTCGATATTGTATTCACGATGCCATTCCTCCGTATTGGTGTTGAATGCCTCTGCTGCAGCGAGTTGAATACCTCGGAAGGTACCACTCTCGATATTTGACTGCACTTTCAGTATCCACGAAATGAACTTGGCATTGCCAATGCACATTCCTACACGCCAGCCAGGCATGTTATGGCTCTTCGACATGGAATTGAGTTCTATACAGTAATCCCATACCACGTCTTTACGGTCTTCTGACCACTTCCACGCATTGAAGATTGACAAAGGCTGATCATTCAAGATACGGGAGTATGGATTATCGTTCACGATGACAAAGCCTTTCTTTTGTGCCAGTTCCACCAATCGGTCATAAAGTCCCTGACTGGCTGGTGTTCCAGTAGGCATATGTGTATAGTTTGTCCACATCAGTTTGACGTGCGACAGGTCGCGTTTGAATAAATCAGCAAAGTCAGGCATCCAACCGTTTTCTTCTTTCAAGTCATAATACTCCACCTTACATCCCAATATCTTCGAAAGTGAAGTATATGTAGGATAGCCTGGATTAGGCACCAACACGGTATCTCCAGGGTTGCAAAAGGCGAGCGTAATATGAAGAATACCTTCCTTAGAGCCTATCAGCGGCAGCAACTCTGTCTTCGGGTTCACCTCTACGCCATAGACCTTTTTATAATAGTCCGCCATGGCCTCACGAAGCTCAGGCGTGCCCTGTGTAGGCTGATAACCGTGTGCCGTAGGGTTGCGTGCCACTTCGCACAGTTTGTTGATGGTCTGTTCCGATGGCGGCATGTCAGGTGAGCCGATGGCAAGACTGATAATATCCTTGCCTTCAGCATTCAGCTGTGCCACTTCTTTTAATTTACGACTGAAGTAGTATTCTTGTACCAGACTGAGTCTGTCGGCCGGTTGTATGTCACATGGTTTGTTTTCCATCTTCGTATTCTCCTAATATTTTAAAATCTTTCGTCAGTGGGATGATAGCGTCTAACGACTGTCTATAGCGTGTCAGGTCGTTGTACATCACGTCAACGTAGAAAAGGTATTCCCATTCCCTTCCAATGATGGGCAACGACTGGATCTTAGTCAGGTTGATTTTATAAAACGAGAGGATAGCCAGCACGTGACTCAAAGAACCTTCCTCATGGGGCAGCGAGAAGACGATACTGGACTTGTTGGTATCTGTCAAAGGACGCAACAGATCGGCCTTATTGGGATTAGATACCACAAGGAATCGCGTGAAGTTATGCTTGTTGTCTTCAATATGATCTTCGAGCACCTTCAGACCATAGAGACGGGCGGCCTCAGCATGACAGATAGCCGCCCATCCGCGATGCGGTCCTTCGGCAATCATCTTGGCACTACCTGCTGTATCTTCTGCTTCCACATTCTTCAGTTGCGGATGATGACTGAGAAACGCACGGCACTGCATCAGGGCAACAGGATGAGAATGTACCTCAGTGATCGTGTCCCAATCATCTTCTGGCAGACAGCAGATACAGTGTGAGATATGCAACTTATGTTCTCCCACAATCGTCGTACCAGAGTCGCGCAGCAGTTCGTAGTTATGCAACAACGAACCTGCTATCGTATTTTCTATGGCGAGCATGCCGATGGCTGTCGGATCTTTCTTGATCTGCTCAAACACCTGTTCGAAGGTGGCACAACAGATCAACTGTATCTGCTCGTCTTCGAAATACAGATGTGCCGCAATGTCGTGAAACGACCCTATCAGTCCTTGTATGGCGATTCTTTTCATAATGCGTATTGCGTAATTATAAAAAAACCCGCTTTCACTCAGTTGTGAAGCGGGCCTCTGTTTATTTCATCTTTACAAGTCTAATCTGCATACGAGTTTACCGCTTCACATTTCCTGCAAAGTAAAAGTAATAGCCATAAAAGTATGCAAACGACTCACTCATTGTCTTAATTTATTTTGTTTTCGCTGCAAAAGTATAACTTTCTAACGAATCCTCCAAACATTTTGAAAGAAAATATTGCAAAAACCCACAAATAATGCATAATTCATAATGCATAATGCATAATGCATAATTCTCCCTGTCTCCTTGTCTCCCTGTCTCCTTGTCTCCCTGACTCCTTATATATTGATCCCATACACCTGCTTCACCTCACTCATCACAAATGTGCTTTCTATGGAACTGAGCTGGTCTATTTCACCTAATTTATATAATATGAATTCCTGATACTGCTGCATACTCTCAGCTCGCACTTTCAACAGATAGTCGTAGGAACCAGAGGTATTGTAGCACTCCGTCACCTCCGGCATCCGTTTGATACGACGGACGAAGGCATCGGCAATCTCGTGATTGATCTGCTTCAGTTTCACCTTCACAAACACCAAAAGCCCCTTACCCAGTTTCTCTGCATCGAGAACAGCCACATATTTCTTGATATAGCCCCGTTTCTCTAATCGTTTCTGGCGTTCAAACACAGGCGTAGGTGTCAAATGAACAGCATCTGCCAACTCTTTGGTGGTCAGTTTCGCATTCTTTTGCAGCGTTCTAAGTATCTGCAAATCAGTATCATCCAGTCTTTCCATATCAATTGTTAGAATAATATTCTACAAAAACCTATTTTTATTGTACGATTTAGACGTTTATTCTTTTCATTTTGCAAAATTAGGTGTTTATTCTGAATTACGCAAGAAATTTGGAAGATATTTCCAAGCTACATACCTTTGCAGCGTGAAAATCCTCATCAAGCGAGTTCAAATGAAGTTCAAATTATTCACTTAAAAATAAAGAAAGGATTAGATTATGAGCAAAAAAAATTACAAGTTTGAGACACTTCAACTCCATGTAGGCCAGGAACAGGCAGATCCCGCAACCGATGCACGTGCCGTTCCCATCTATCAAACCACATCTTATGTGTTCCGCAACTCACAACATGCTGCCGACCGTTTTGGTTTGCGCGATGCAGGTAACATCTATGGTCGTCTGACCAACTCCACACAGGGCGTATTCGAAGAGCGTGTGGCTGCCCTGGAGGGCGGTGTGGCAGGATTGGCTGTTGCCAGCGGTGCTGCCGCTATCACCTATGCGCTGCAGAACATCGTACAACATGGCGACCACATCGTGGCTGCCGACAACCTCTATGGTGGTTCCTACAACCTGATCACCCACACGTTGGCCACTCAGGGCATCTCGAATACCATTATCAATGTAAACGACCTGGAGGCACTTGATGCTGCCATCCAACCCAACACAAAAGTAATATATGCCGAAACTTTCGGCAATCCCAACAGTGATGTGCTCGACTTGGAAGGTGTGGCTGCCGTAGCCCACAAACACAACATTCCCTTTATTGTCGATAACACCTTCGGCACACCTTATTTAATACGTCCGTTGGAACATGGAGCAGATATCGTAGTTCATTCAGCTACCAAGTTCCTGGGCGGTCACGGCACCTCTCTCGGTGGAGTCATCATCGATGGCGGCAAGTTCGACTGGAAGGCAAATCCCGATAAGTTCCCCACGCTGGCGAAACCCGACCCCAGCTATCACGGCATCGTATTTGCCGATGCTGTAGGCGCTGCCGCTTATGTAACCCGTATTCGTGCCGTCTTACTGCGTGATACCGGGGCAACCATCTCTCCCTTCAACGCCTTCATCCTGTTACAAGGTGTAGAGACGCTGAGTCTGCGGGTAGAGCGCCATGTTGAGAACGCACTGAAGGTGGTTGATTTCCTCGCCAAGCATCCGAAGGTAGCTGCCGTGCATCATCCGGCCCTTGAGAGCCATCACGACCACGCACTTTACCAAAAGTACTATCCCAACGGTGGCGGCAGCATCTTCACCTTTGAGGTCAAGGGCGGTCAGGAAGAAGCCTGGAGGTTCATCGATGCCCTGCAGATATTCTCGCTCCTGGCTAACGTGGCAGATGTGAAGAGTTTGGTCATCCACCCCTACACCACCACACACTCTCAGCTCTCGCCAGCGGAACTGGCTGAACAGCACATCACCCCTGCAACCGTTCGTCTGAGCATCGGTACAGAACATATCGACGACATCATCGACGATTTGGCGCAGGCTCTCGACAAGATTTAAACGACCACACGCAAGCTATCATATAGATGAGAAATTACATCATTGCCGACAATCAGGAGTTGACCCACTTCGCGCTGGAGAGTCTTCTTCGTAAAGATAACGAAAACATCGTTTATCATGTTTCCGACAGAGCAGGCCTTGTAGCCTTACTCAAGGAACACGAAAGTGCCGTCGTGCTACTCGACTACACGCTGTTCGACTTCGCCGATGAGGATCAGCTCCTGATTATCGCTGAGCGTTTCTCTTTGTCGCAGTGGTTACTTATCAGTGAAGAGCTGACTCCACTGTTCATCCGTCGTATCATCTATTCCTCCCATCAGTTCAGTATGGTGTTCAAGGATGGCACAATGAGCGAGATACAAGAAGCCCTAAAAGCTGTCACCCGACACAACCGCTACCTCAGTCAACGGGCGTTGGAAACTCTCATCAGCCAACAGCAGGAAGAGGAAGCCCCCAGCATCCTGACGCAGACCGAGACAGAGATTGTAAAGGCCATCGCATTGGGTAAGACCACGAAGGAAATTGCCGCCGAACGTTTTTCGAGTATCCACACCATCACTACCCACCGAAAGAACATTTTCCGCAAACTTGGTATCAACACGGCACACGAAGTGGTGAAATACGCACTTCGTGCAGGATTGATTGACCCCTCAGAGTTTTACATCTAAAAGTGCACCAATTATTTGCATTTATCAGTCAAATAGTTTATTTTTGCAGCAGATTATCAAATTGTACCCTTCCTGCTCTCTATGAAACGGTATTTGATTCCTGCACTAAAGACAATAGGTGTCCTGATTGTTCTCGATATACTGATAATTGTTATTCTTGCAATTGTCATTCATACGGAGCGTTTTCAGTCGTGGATGAAAGACCGTTCTATAGCGTATATTTCGGAGACTCTTGGTACTCACGTAGCGCTTGACAGCGTGGGCTTCAATCTGTATAACGGCGATTTGTATCTCTACGGTCTTGAGGTAGAAGACCTTCAGAAGCGTAAGATGCTCATGATGGAGTCTTTAGAGGTTCATGCTGACTTACTGTCTCTTCTTTCGAGTCGTGTGAACATATCATCTGCTGAAGTACGAGGTCTGAAAGCGAATTTCTTCAAGGAACGCCCAGATACCGCTGCCAATTACCAGTTTGTTTTAGATGCGTTTAAGAAGAATCATAAAGAGGACGAAAAGGAAAAGCAGAAGGACAAGAAGATCTTCGACTTCAACCTTGACAAGCTGAGACTTAGCGACATCGATATGAGGTACAACGACAACCTTGTAAAGCTCAAGGAGTTTCTTCTTTCCGGTACTGCGTTTTCCAGTGAACATATCGACGAGCTGCCCTATGAGCAGATGAGGCTCTCCATGAAGGACCTCGAAACCTCGTGGACAGGAAAGACAAAGAAGGGTCCTGTGAGGAATACCGTCATGATAGAGGAGTTGCAGTCGGACTACCCTCATATAACCATCAAAAGAATTCATTATAAAACCGATAACGGCAGACCGCGCCGCAATACAGGTCGTCCCAAGCGAGGATGGTTTGATGCTGGACATATTGATGCTGTAGGCGATTTAGACCTCACCCTAAGCCATCACGACAAAGACTCCGTGTCATTGTCGCTCGACCGTGGTGTATTCCGCGATTCCATAGCTGGCTTCGATATCCGAGACCTCCGAGCGAAGGTGAAGATGATCGGAAATCAAGTGCATCTTCGCGATATTGTTGTTCAACAGATATCGACGACTTTGAAGACAGACACCGCCTACATCAAACTACCCAGGAAGGCTCAAGGCGACAGCATTCTTTACTACAGCACATCGGTGATCAACGGTCGCACCCAACTGCGTGATATCTCACGTCCCTTTGCCCCTGTTCTTTCCCACTTCACCCTGCCGTTGAATCTGAGGACACGCATGAAGGGTGATGCCTACGGCATCCAGTTCTCTGATGTGTTCGTCTTCACCGACGATAAGGCTCTTACCATCCATGCAAAGGGAAACATCACGAACCTGCGCGACAAACACAAGCTGAACGTTCACTTCGATGTGAACAAGATGACAGCGCGTGGTGCTATCAAGAAAAAGATTATCAATCAGTTTGTTGTCAAGAAGTTCATGATGAAACAAGTAGATCTTCTTGGCACAATAGGCTATGTCGGCTCTTTTGACATTCCCTGGAAGCGTGAGTTGTTCCGAGGAACGATTACGACAGCTCATGGGAACATGGACTTCAATTTCATGATTGACAACTTGAGCAAGTTCCTCACCGGCAACATCAAGACTCGGGCGATGAGGATTGGGAAGGTTTTGGACATTCCACAGATTGGAGAAGTCAGCGTCTCGGCAGACTTCAAGTTCGATATTTCCAAGCAGCGCACCGCACAGATGCGTCGCCTTAAAGGAGGTAAGTTGCCGATTGGCGATGTAAAAGCTCTTATCGAAAAAGCAAGTTATAAATTTCTGAAATTCAGTAATATAGATCTATCTGTTGAGAGCGACGGCGCCCTTGCCTCCGGACACGTTTCCTCTGGGGGAAAGATTGTGGACCTGCTCTGCGACTTCACTTTCACTAACACCGATGAGATGAAGAAGATGAAGATCAAACCTGGCATTCGTCTGCACAAAAATAAAAAGTCAAAGGATAAAGATAAAAAGTCAAAAGACAAAGATAAAAAGTCGAAGGACTGAAGACCCTCCCCGCTCCCAATGAAGGGAGGGGGAAGTTCCTACTAATATGCGTGGTCGTTGTTGATTTCGTTTTTGTCAAGTTTCTTCCTGTCGATGGCACGCCAAGCATAGATGATATAAGCCAGGACGAATGGGATAACGAGACTGACATAGAACATCGTACGGAGCGTGAACTCGCTGCTGCATGAGTTGACAATTGTCAGAGACGACTGCAGGTCGGCGGTTGAAGGATAGTAAGCCGTATGGTTCCATGCTGACATCAGCAACAAGGGTAATACGACCAGGACGACACCGATGCCTGCCGGCCAGATACCATAGAGGTAGTTTTTCGACAGAACAGTCTTACCGATACCATAGAGCACTGATACTACACCAATGAGGAGGACAACGGTGAGGTACCACATATCCATGAAATTGTGCAGATACTTGTAGGGTTCGATGAAGATGACACCCGCATCGTCGTAGCCATAGCCATCTTTCAGCAACAGATGTACCAGATAGGTGACAAAGAGTACCAGGAACGGTACTGCTGCGCCGATAAGCCGTTTGGATGCTCGCGAACGGATGTCCTCATCGTTGACATTATTGATGATATAAAGGATGCCCAAGACACGTGCCAGGAACATGACGGCCAATCCGAATATCAGCACCCACGGATTCAACAAAGCATCTAAGCCGTGTGAGGCATTGGCCCAGGTGGAAATCACAGGCGACCCCACCCCTTCCTCCATCCCGAGCAAGGCTCGCCCCCCCGTAGCCTCCCCCAAAGGGAGGGAGAAATGAGCATTGACGAGGTTGTCTTTCATGACGATGAAGTTGCTGCCTTCAAAGAATGTAGCAACAGCGCCGCCCAGGAGCAGCGGTCCGAGCAGTCCGTTTACGACCAGACACATCTGGAATGTTTTAGCCCCCAGGAAGTTGCCGAGTTTGTTTTGAAACTCATAGCTGACAGCCTGTACGACGAAGGTGAACAGGATTACCATCCACAGCCAGTAGGCACCGCCGAACGATGTGGAATAGAACAACGGGAAGGATGCAAAGAAGGCTCCTCCGAAGGTGACGAGTGTGGTGAATGTAAATTCCCATTTCCGACCTGTCGAGTTGACGATGAGGCGGCGTCCTTCTTCTGTATATCCCAATGAGCGAACCATTGAGTTGGCGCCTTGTACGAAGAGTAAGAATACCAATAGTGCACCTAACAATGACACTAAGAAACACCAGTAGTGTTGAAGAAAATCGTAGGACATGATGATTATTGATAATTAAACTTCTTGATTTGCTTGAGCATGATGCTGATTTCTACAGCCAGCATCGTTGTAAAAAGAAAGAGGAAGATAAAGAAGGTCAAACCCACAGAGGTACTGCTGAGGTCGCTGACAGATGCCCATGTGGGCAACATGTCCTGAATGGTCCAAGGCTGTCGGCCAAACTCTGCTACAAGCCATCCGCACTCTGAGGCGAGATAGGCCAGCGGCAACAGGGCGATAGCCACCCAATAGTACCATTTCGGCAGGTCAGTGATCTGGTGACTGTCGGCTTCGGTTTCTGGCAGCAGACCGAACGTCGCCAGCAGTCGTCGTGTGAAGATCGTCAGGAACGGAATGCGGCAGGTCATGATGAGTAGCAGGGCGAAGAAGAGGATGATGATGCATCCGAAGCCTACCATCACACGGAATGCCCAGAAGTTGACGGGGATATAGGGCACAATCTGTTCGGCCGACTCCACATATCCGTAACCAAAATATTTCATGTTGGCATCGAGAATAGCACGTTGGGCATTGAGCGTTTCTGGTGAAGCACCTTCTTTTTTCGCCTTACGGTAGGCAGCTAACGCCGCTATCGCCTTTTTGCCGCGTTGTATTTTCTCGTCTAACGAAGGTTCCGTCTCACCTTTCGCATTCTTATAGCCACCTTTGATGATGTCGTTGATGCCTGGCACATAACCGTGAGCATCACGAGTAGCCATCACCGACAGCGCATACGGCATCGACAGACGCAAGGGCGGTTCCTCCTCATGCTGATAGTCGGGTTGCTTCAACGGATTGACCCACGCCACAATGGTCAGCCCTTGATCGGTACCACCATGATACAAAGCCTCCATCGCTGCCAACTTCATGGGTTGCGACTCAGCAACCTGTTCGCCAGAGAGGTGTCCTGTGGCAGCAGCCAACAGCGAAGCAACGAGTCCGACGGATGCACCAACCTTGATGCTTTCGATCGCCAGACGGGTGTTGCGTTTCTTCAGCAGATACCAGCAGCTCACCGCTACCGTGAAGACGCCACCGATAATCCATGCCGAGGTAACCGTGTGACAGAATTTCATCACGGCAAACGGCGACAGAGCCACATCGAGGAACGACACCATCTCGTTGCGCATCGTATCAGGGTTGAACTCGCAGCCCACAGGATTCTGCATCCAGGCATTGGCCACGAGAATCCACCAGGCAGAGATGGTTGCGCCGAGTCCTGTGAGCCAGGTGGAGGCGAGATGGAATCCGCGTGATACCTTTTTCCATCCGAAGAACATCACGGCTACGAACGTTGATTCCATAAAGAACGCGATGATACCTTCTACAGCGAGTGGCGCACCGAAGATGTCGCCTACGAACCACGAGTAGTTCGACCAGTTGGTGCCGAACTCAAACTCCAGGATGATACCTGTGGCGACACCCATCGCGAAGTTGATGCCGAAAAGCCGTTGCCAAAACTTGGCGCACGATTTCCAGAAGTCATCCTTCGTGCGGTAATAGATTGTTTCCATGATGCCCATGACAACGGCCAAACCGAGCGTCAGGGGTACAAACAGCCAGTGATAGATCGAGGTAAGGGCGAATTGTGCTCTTGCCCAATCTATCATTCCGGCATCAATGTTTAGAAGAATGTTGTTCATATTTGGTGGGAATTATGGGAATTATGGGAATTATGGGAGTTATGGGAATTATGGGGAATTGGCGCGGTCGATCATTTCTTTTGCGACGTAGTTGTCCTCCTCCCCTTCTGCAGCATGTTGCTTGAGGTAGTTGGGAAAGAAGAAGAGTTTCAGCACAAGGAAGATGACGATGAGTTTCAGCAGGATAATCGCCCACAGCGTCCGTCCGAGTGTCATGTGACGGAAACCATCAGCATAGAGGTCATAGGCACGGTATAAGAAATTCGTTTTCTTCATGGTTGACTACCGTTTATCTCAAAAGGTGATTGTTTCTCGTTGCAAATATACGAATAAGTACGGGAAATGCAAAAGAAAATGCATCTTTTTAATCATTTGAATGGTTAAAAAATACAATATTTCTTTTTTTTTCCGTTTTTACTATAATTTTGCAGGCGTTTTCGAAACTTAACGATAAAATGAGGAAACTATCGATTTTCGTGATCATGTCTATGATGGCATTCACGGGCAAGGCGCAACAGGTACTGACATTGGAAGAATGTCGTACGCTGGCATTGCAGAACAACAAACAGCTGTCGATTTCCAAGATGAAGCAGGATGTTGCTACGCAAACCCGCAAGGCAGTACACACCAAGTACCTGCCGCGAGTAAATGCGATGGGCAGCTACCAATATCTGAGTAAGGAGGTTTCACTGCTGAACAACGACCAGAAGTACCTATTGAACAATTTAGGAACCATCACGGCAGACAGGCTCGGCAATGGGTTTTCGAATGTTGTGACAAACATGGTTGAGAAAGGATTGATCTCCGTTCAGACCGCTCAGCATCTACAGCATTTTGCCGGAGAACTGGCACCCCTCCTGGCACAAACAGGCAACGGCTTCGGTGAGCGTATCGCTGATGCCTTCCATACTGATACCAAACAGATTTGGGTGGGAGCTGTGACCGTCACACAACCCATCTTCATGGGTGGTGGCATCACCGCTGCCAACAAAATGGCTGAAATCAATGAACAGATGGCTGCCAACGATATCGATAACCAGGAACAGACAACCCTCTATGCCATCGACAACGCCTACTGGCTCGCTGTTTCACTGAAACACAAACAGACGCTTGCCAACAGCTATTTAGAACTGGTGCAGAAGTTGGACGATGATGTGCACAAGATGATCCAAGAAGGTGTGGCCACACGTGCAGAAGGACTGAAGGTCGATGTGGCTGTCAACGAGGCACAGATGAGTATCACACAGGTAGAAGACGGCGTACAGTTGGCAAAGATGTACCTCTGTCAGTTGTGCGGACTACCCCTTGACGGCAACATCACACTTGCCGACGAGGAAGTTGAGACGTTGCAGGACCTTGCCATCGAGACTCTGGAGGTCACCGACTCTTCCTATACAGCCCGTCCAGAGGTGCGTATGTTGCAGAATGCTGTCGATATCAGCAAACAAGCCACAAAGCTCATCAAGGCTGCCTACCTGCCGCATGTGGCTTTGGAAGGTGGTTTTACGATGATGAATCCCAGCCTTTTCAATGGTTTCGAACGGAAGTTTACTGGTGTGTGGAATATCGGTGTCGTCGTACAGGTGCCCGTATGGAGCTGGTTTGAAGGACGTTACAAAATCAACGCTTCGAAGACCGCCACAGCGATGGCATCGATGGAGTTGGCTGATGCCCGTGAGAAAATCTCCCTGCAGGTAGAGCAGAACCGTTTTAAGGTGAAAGAGGCTCAGAAGAAGTTGAATATGAGTCAGAAAAATATGGTCAGCGCGGAAGAAAACCTGCGTTGTGCCACCCTCGGTTTCAAGGAGGGCGTGATGAACGTCACCGATGTGATGGCTGCCCAAACAGCTTGGCAGAAGGCACAGAGTCAGAAGATTGATGCCGAAATCGATGTGAAACTCTCACAAATCGGTTTGAAGAAAGCATTGGGAATCTTAAGAAATTAAAATCAAATTAGAATAATGTCTGCAAAATCACAACACAACAACATCCTTCTTGCCGTCATCGGCTTCGTTACCGTTACCGTCATTGTGGCATTGATAGGATTCTTCGCCCTTGACCGCACCCCAGAGGTTATTCAAGGAGAAGTAGAGGTCAGCGAGTACCGTGTATCCAGCAAACTGCCTGGAAGAGTGTTAGAAATCCGCGTGAAGGAAGGTGACTACGTGCATGTCGGCGACACCCTTGTCATTTTGGAAGCGCCAGAGGTGGATGCACAGCAAGCAGCCGCACAAGCCACGCAAGGCGCTGCTGCCGCGATGAGCGATATGGCTGACAACGGTGCCCGCAAGGAAACAATTCAGGGCGCTTATCAGTTATACCAGCAGGCTGTTGCCGCCCAGGAGTTGGCACAAAAAACCTACACCCGTTTGCAACGTTTGTTCGACGAGGGTGTGATGAGTCAGCAGAAGCGCGATGAAGCCTATGCTGCCTACAAAGCATCTGAAGCACAGGTCGCTGCGGCCAAGAGTCAGTACGAGATGGCGAAGAACGGTGCACGCGAAGAAGAGCGACGGGCGGCCCGCAAACAGGAACAGGCTGCGCAGGGTGCCGTACAAGTCTTCAATTCCCTGTTGCGTGAAACCGTCCAGGTGGCCACGATGGAAGGTGAGGTCAGCTCTATCTATCCCAAGGTTGGCGAACTGGTTGGAATAGGGTCACCTATTATGAGCATCTCGATGATGAACGACATGTGGGGTACGTTCAACATCCGTGAAGACCAGCTGAACGGCATGAAGGTCGGCACGGTGGTCAAAGCGTATATCCCCGCTTTCGACAAGGAAGTGGAGATGAAGGTTTACTCCATGAAGGACGAGGGATCATATGCTGTGTGGAAGGCTACAAAGGCGAACGGTCAGTACGACCTGAAGACGTTCTCTGTGAAGGCTCGCCCCACAAAGAAGTTTGAAGGTTTAAGACCAGGCATGTCGTTGATTATAAAGGAGTAAAAAAAGCCCCCTCCAACTCCCCCCTGAAAAGCCCCCCTCTAATCCCCCCCTGAAGGGGGGGAGGAAAGGAAAGGAGCAAAGGAGCAAGGAGCAAGGAGCGAGGAGCAAGAATCATTAAGCATTAAGCATTAAGCATTAAATAATTGTGAAGACGCTGCGAAGAATATTCAAGATTGCCCAACGGGAAAGTGCGATTCTGATGAAGAATCACATTTACTTTTTCTCGATGGTAATCTTTCCGCTTCTCACGATGTTTTTCTTCACCAGTTTGCTGAATGAAGGACAGCCTGCTGAGATGCCTGTGGGCATAGTCGATTTGGACAACACCACGACCACTCGCAGCCTGATTCGTACCTTAGATGCCTTCCAGACTTCCCGCGTGGCTGCATACTACCCCAATGTAAACGATGCGCGACAGGCTATCCAGCGCAACGAGATTTTTGCGTTCCTCTATATCCCGAAGGGAACAACGGAAGAGTTGCTGGCATCACGGCAACCCAAGATATCATTCTACTACAGCAATGTCACCTTGTTGGCTGGCGGCACCCTGTTCAAAGACCTGACGACCATTTCTTTGTTAGGGTCTGCAGCCGTCGGCTCGGCCAAACTGTCGGCATTGGGCAAGACGGAAGACGAGATAGCGGCATTCCTGCAACCCATTCACATGGATCTGCACATGATCAACAACCCGTCAGCCAATTATAATGTGTACCTCTCTACCGTCATGGTACCTGGTGTAATAATGATGTTCATCTTCCTGATCACCGTCTATTCCATCGGTACAGAGCTGAAGTTCAAACGCTCCAAACAATGGCTGAAGCTCGCCAACAACCGTATCTGGCCGGCAGTCATCGGTAAGCTGTTGCCACAGACGTGCATCTTCCTGACTTTTATGTCCGTCTATAGCTGGTATCTCTATGGCTATCTGAACTTCCCCCACCCTGGCGGCATCGGCATGATACTGCTGTTGAGTGTCCTGACCGTATTGGCATCACAGGCCTTCGGCGTGTTCATCTTCGGTCTGATGCCGTCGCTGCGTATGTCGATGAGTATCTGCTCGCTGTGGGCAGTACTGGGCTTCTCCCTTTCAGGAGCAACCTATCCCGTTACGTCAATGAGTCCCATGCTGGAAGCCGTAGCCCAGATGATTCCCCTCCGACATTATTTTATGATTTACCAGATATGTATCTTCAATGGTTTCCCGCTGATCGATGCCTGGTGGAACGTCGTTGTTCTTTGCGCCATCATCTGTCTGCCGGTATTCACCATGATGAACATTAAACGAGCCATGTTGCAATATGTCTATATTCCATAGAATCAAAGAAGGTATCTACGACATGTGTTTCATCTGGTTGCAAGAGATGAAGACTGTCGTGAAAGATGAAGGAGCACTGATTTTCTTCATCCTGTTGCCCTTGGGCTATCCCCTGCTCTATTCCTGGATATACAACAACGAGGTGGTCCAAGAGGTACCTGTTGCCGTTGTCGATCTGTCGCACTCGAAGTCGAGCCGTGAGTTCATCCAGAAGTTCAATGCCTCTTCTTCCGTAGAAGCAAAATACTACTGCAACAATCTTGCGGAGGCACAGTCGTTGATTGGCAAGCAAGCGGTTCATGGCATCCTGTATTTCCCAGCCGATTTCGACCATCGCCTCTATCGTGGTGAATCGGCTACCGTAGGTGTCTATTGCGACATGAGTCTGATGCTCAACTACAAGGCCATTCTCTCTTCGGCACAAGCTGTATCGATGAGTATGGGCCATGAACTGACGGTGTCGAAGAGTCCCAGTTTCACCAAGCGCGACGAGGAGGTAAGCTCGAAACCCCTTGACTTTGACGAGGTGCCCATCTTCAACGCCACAGGAGGCTACGGCAACGCCATCATTCCTGCCGTACTGGTCCTGATTCTCCAACAGGCATTACTCTTAGGTATCGGCATGTCGGCAGGTACGGCTCGTGAAAACAGCCGCTATCAGGACCTGGTGCCTATCAGCAAGCACTATAACGGCATCTTCCGTATTGTCTTTGGAAAGTCGATGTGCTACTTTATGATTTATGCTGTCATGGGTGCCTACATCACCATGTGTGTGCCGCGATTCTTCAGTTTCACATCGATGGTGCATGCCACCGACCTCATCGGTCTGATGATACCCTACCTCTTGTCGTGCATCTTCTTTGGTATGATGCTCTCGTGTCTGGTACGCTATCGCGAGAATGTGATGCTGCTGGTGGTCTTCACCTCTGTACCGATGTTGTTCCTGTCGGGTATCAGCTGGCCACAGACCAACATCCCAGGAGCCTGGCAGGGGGTATCGTGGCTGATACCATCAACGTTTGGAATCCGCGGATACCTGCGTATCAGCAGCATGGGTGGCACCTTGCATGATATCCAACCGGAATATCAGGCTTTGTGGATACAAACATTGGTTTATTTCCTGATGACCTGTCTGGTCTATCGCTTCCAAATCATCCGTGCCCGCCGTCATGCGTTGGAAGCGAAAAAAGCGTTGAAATAGGCCCCCCTCCGGCTCCCCCCAAAGGGAGGAGGGATTTTTCGTCAGTTTTCCCTTTGAACAACTTTCCCCTAACACCCCTATGGGGTCTTTTCTCCCCTCCCTTTGGGAGGGGCTGGGGGTAGGCTTCTAACACCCCTATGGGGCCTTTTCTCCCCTCCCTTTGGGAGGGGCTGGGGGTAGGCTTTCTATTCTGTTGTACGAACCCGTTGTGTGGGGTCCTGTTCCTTGTTACGGCGGTTGACGACCGTGACGACTGCTTGCGCCAGATCGATGAACTTCAAGCCAGTGATGCTGTCGCTGTCGAGGGCTGCAGGCGTTCCGTTGTCACCATTCTCACAGATGCTCTGCACCAAAGGTATTTGTGCCAACAGCGGCACGCCTACTTCCGCTGCCAAGTTCTTTGCACCATCCTTACCGAATATGTAGTATTTGTTTTCAGGCAACTCGGCAGGAGTGAACCACGCCATATTCTCCACCAATCCCAAAATGGGTACATTCACCTTTTCGTTCTGGTACATATCGATACCTTTACGGGCATCAGCCAGCGCCACATTTTGCGGTGTGCTGACGATGATGGCCCCCGTGATGGCGAGTGTCTGCAACAGTGTCAGATGGATGTCGCTGGTGCCTGGAGGGGTATCCAAAATGAAATAATCCAGCTCGCCCCAGTCGGCATCGGCCAGCAACTGTTTCAAGGCAGATGTGGCCATTCCGCCGCGCCATAATGTCGCCGTGTCTTTATTCACGAAGAACCCGATACTAAGCAACTTAACACCATATTGTTCAATTGGAGCGATAAGCTGCCGACCTTCCTTCTCAACAGCATACGGACGGGCATCTTCCACGTTGAACATCTTCGGCATTGAGGGTCCGAAGATATCGGTATCAAGCAAGCCCGCCTTGTATCCCAAGCGGGCTAATGCGATGGCGAGATTGGCCGATACTGTTGACTTGCCCACACCACCTTTTCCTGAACTGACGGCAATGATATTCTTCACCTGCGGCAACAGCTTGTCGTCTGTCGGACGGGGAGCCGACTTGAACTCGGTCTGTATCTCCACCTCGATATCCTTGCCACAATGATAGTGAATGGCTGCCTCAGCCGCCTTCACCGTTGACTTCAGAAACGGATCGGTATCGCGGGGGAACAGTAGCACAATACCCACCTTCCAGTTCTTCCCGTCTTTCGCGGGATTCAAAGGTACCACCGTTGGCTGGTCAGCCAACATCTCACTCTCTATCAGATTCTTCTTCGTGCCGGCATACGTTACTGTAGCCAAAGCATCGACAATCATTTTGGGATATAATTCCATCGTAGTTTGCTATTTGAGCTGCAAAAATACAAAAAAAAGTCGCTTATCGCGAAACCTGTGCAAAGAAAAATGTTTTTCCTTTGCAAACAAACTCTGGTTTTCTCGCTCGACTTGCACTACTTTGAGGCTTCGCCTCGAAGTTACTCACGTTCGGAAAAACAAATTAAAACGAGTTTTATTTGGTTTTTCGCTCACTTAATCGTAACTTTGAACCCCAAATAACGAACCTAAAACAATACGACTATGAAAGTAGGAATTCCAAAAGAGATTAAGAACAACGAGAACCGAGTGGGCATGACCCCTTCGGGCGTTACCGAGTTAGTGAAACACGGTCATCAGGTCGTCGTACAGCACACGGCTGGCGAAGGCAGCGGATTCAGCGACGAGGAATATGTGAAGGCTGGCGCACAGATTCTCCCAACCATCAAGGATGTCTATGCCGAAGCTGAGATGATTGTGAAGGTAAAGGAACCCATCGAACCGGAGTATGCGCTGATTCGCAAGGGACAGGTGCTGTTCACCTATTTCCATTTCGCCTGCGACCGTCCGTTGACCGATGCGATGATGAAGAGTGGTGCCATCTGCATCGCCTATGAAACGGTTGAGAAGAAAGACCGCTCGCTGCCGTTGCTGATTCCGATGAGTGAGGTAGCCGGACGTATGGCGGTACAAAATGGAGCCTATTATCTGCAGAAAACGAAAGGTGGAAAGGGCAAACTGATGGCAGGTGTGCCTGGTGTGAAACCCGCCAAGGTATTGGTGTTGGGTGGCGGAACGGTTGGTGAGGCTTCTGCGCGTATTGCAGCCGGCATGGGTGCCGACGTCACCATCACCGACATCTCACTACCCCGTTTGAAACAGTTGGATGCCGAATTACCTGCCAACGTGCATACGCTCTATTCCTCAGAACATAACATCCGCAAGGAACTGGCCGATGTGGATGTGGTCATCGGCTCTGTACTCATTCCTGGTGATGCCGCACCGAAGCTGATTACGAAGGACATGCTGAAACTGATGGAGCCAGGAACGGTATTGGTTGACGTCGCCATCGACCAGGGCGGCTGCTTCGAGACCTCCCACCCCACCACGCACAGCGAACCTGTCTATACCATCGACGGCATCGTCCACTATGCGGTGGCGAACATTCCGGGTGCTGTGCCCAATACCTCGACGACAGCCCTCACCAATGCCACGCTGCGCTATGCGCTTGCGTTGGCCGATAAAGGCTGGAAGCAGGCTTGCCGCGATGATGCTTCCCTCGCCAAGGGTGTCAACATGGTGGAAGGAAAATGCACCTTCGAAGCCGTAGCGAAAGTATGGGGCCTCCCCTATACTCCGTTGGAGATATAAAAACAAAATGATAAATAAAATGACCGGTGTAGATTACATCGGTCATTATATTTTCTATTTCGCCTTGTCTTTCGAACTGCGCTTGGTGCGTTTGTAACTGCGGTATTCGTCGAGTTCGATTTCTACATCCGGTTCCTCAAGGGTGACGGCATGAGGCAACTGGAACTTTATGTATTTGATATTCAAGCCGCGCTCTATCCATTGGCTTTCGTAATAGGTCTGGATGGATAGGATTTTCCGCGTGGCATCATCGATACGCTCATCGTGATACAGGTCTTCCGTGCGGAAAAGAACCGGCAACTGGTTGTTCTCCACCATATAAGTGGTATAGGTGAAGAGGAAGTTCGAGTCGGTTTTCAGGTGGATGATGCCGCCATCGACTAAGAATCGGCGGTAGCGTTCCATAAAATAGGTACTGGTAAGGCGTTTGCGGGGATTCTTCATCTGCGGGTCGCTGAACGTCAGCCAGATTTCCTGTACCTCATCTTCTGCAAAGAAGCGGTCGATGATTTCAATGTTCGTACGCAGGAAGGCCGCATTCTCCAAGTGCTCCTCCAGCGCCTGCTTCGCCCCTTTGTGCATGCGTGCTCCCTTGATATCGACGCCGATGAAGTTCATATCGGGATAGAGTTTTGCCAACTCCACCGTGTATTCACCCTTGCCGCATCCCAGCTCCAGGACAATCGGGTTGTCGTTGTGAAAGTACTGCTCGCGCCAATGCCCTTTCATCTCGAACGGCACCTGCTCCGCAACGGAAAAGGGGTATTGAAACACATTCTTGAATGTCTCCATCTCGGCGAACTTCGCCAGTTTTCCTTTACTCATCGTCATTCGTTATTAGTTTCTCTCACTTTGAGTGCAAAGGTAGTGGATATCAAGGACAATGCAAAATAAAAACTATTTTATTTTCACGACTTTCCTTTCGGCATCCCCTGTCATATTGGAAAATATCATCGCTGTTCTTTGTCAGAAAAATTCAATTGCACATTTCGCCTTTCGCATGACGCATTGCAAAAGCATAGATTTTACCATCCGAAACCTATCCTTTTAGTGAGTGAAAGGTCATCTTTTGCCGACCAAAAGCATAGCTTTTACAAAGCGAAACCTTACGTTTTCGAAGTCCTTGATTATCAGTTGGTTGCTGATACGTCTTTTTGGATGACGTGTTGAGACGTCTTTCAATTGCTGTAAAGAACTTTCGCTATTATTGTCGCGTTACAGAAATACAGAATACAGTTTTCTCAGCAGCACTTTCACCTATCGCGTCCAAAAAAACTGTATTCTGTATTTCTGTAACGCATTTCTTGAAAAAGTACATCAGGGAAATTTTTCCCTCATGTCCCGAAAAGTTCATGTCAAACAACCAATGGCGAACATATTTAAATGAAGAATAAGGTT
>Ga0326511_10000088_pt1 | contig 67874 bp, 73 predicted proteins | sample 0_2496_0518_D_FD_203701 | JGI IMG/M metagenome (GOLD analysis project Ga0326511, IMG submission 203701) | Bovine rumen microbial communities from UC Davis, California, United States - 0_2496_0518 | ecosystem: Host-associated > Mammals > Digestive system > Stomach > Rumen | place: USA...
TCATTGTCAAGTGAAAAAATAATCGTATCTTTGCACCCGTAAACCGAATGTTAAACAACGGTTGTCCGGCAGATTAATGGGTTCTGTCTGTTTGGATGACCAAAAAGTGAATAAATAGAACCCGCCTTACGTAATATCATCTGATGAGTGGAGTTATTCAGACCAACTTGAAACAATTGAGAACGCGAAACACAATATTGAAGATGCCCAAGAAGAAATTCAGGAAGCCACGAAAGAATTGGAGAAATATAAATATCGAATTAAAGAATTGAGCAGACTGCGTCATTCTATCGAGAAACACCAGAATCCCTTATCCTCCAGTAACAAGCTACAATAAAATAGCGTTTTATGCGTTATTACTTTTTGAATGAAAAATACACGAAGATGAACCCCCTAAAAAAATACATCTGGCTTGTGGACACTCTGATGCGGGCTGGAGATACCGGTCTCACCATAAAACAGGTTTCCGATGCCTATGAGTTCGATGATGAGATAAGTGGTGGCGAGAAGTACAATGGCCGTACCTTCCATCGTCACCGCAAGGAGGTAAAGGACATCTTCGGCATAGAGATTGAATGTTACCAGAAGGGAGCTGACTTCCGCTATCGAATAGCCGACAGCGGAGATAATGACTATTTCCGGCGTTGGTTGATGGATTCTATCGCCGTGAACAGGGTTATAAGCGACAGCAAAGATACAGCACAATTTATAAGCATCGAAAACGCCAACACAGAACATCTTCCTGCCATCCTTCAGGCAATGAAGGAGCAACGTAAGGTGGAGTTTCACTATAAACCTTATTGGGCTAACACTGCAACTCATTATTTTGATTTCCAGCCTCACGCTATTAAAATGTTTGAGCGGCGATGGTATCTTATTGGACGCTACAAGAAAGACATGCCATATAAGATATTCGCCCTCGACCGTATTAACAATTTTGAACTAACCGAGGACACATTCCGCCGTGATCCTGATTTCGACCTTGAAAAGATGTTCGATGGCGTATTCGGCATCACCGTCGGCGAAGGTGACGTGGAGAGTGTCTGGCTGAAAGTGGAGGCTGACCAGGCCAACTATCTCCGTTCATTGCCGTTGCACCGCTCCCAGATGGAACTGCGGAAGAACGAGGAATACTCCATCTTCGCCTTGAGGGTACGTCCAACCTATGACCTTCGGCAGCGCATCCTCTCCCTGGGCAGCACCACCGAGGTATTGAAGCCGGAATCGTTCCGACAGGAGATTGCGGAGGAAGCCCAAAAGATGGCCGCAAAATACCAAGAAAATGAATAATAACAAACAATAAAACAATGAGTAATATAGTCCTTAAAGCCAAACTCGTGGGTAAAATATCTGGTGATTTCATCATTCCGGCATATCAAAGAGGTTACAGGTGGCAAGAAGAGGTGGACATGCTTCTCAATGACCTCCACCAGATACCCGCAAATGAAAACTATTGCCTCCAACCCATTGTGGTAAAGAAGCTTGGAGATGGCAAATATGAGTTAATCGATGGGCAGCAGCGTCTCACAACCTTATACTTACTATTGAGCTATATCAAGACATATAGACCCAAACTGGTGGTTAATTATACCATAGACTATATTATTAGAGAGCGAAGCCGTGAATTCCTTACCAATATTGACTTTGACAATATTGATGACCGAGCTTCCAATATTGACGAATACTTCATCAAACAAGCATCAATCCGAATACGCGATTGGTTTGCAAAAACCGGAGATGAGGACAATATCGCAAGCCAGATTGCAGACAAGCTAAATAACCATGTGAGTGTTATTTGGTATGAAATTGATGACTCTGATGATGCTGTATCTCTTTTCACCAGATTGAACATCGGAAAAATACCGCTTACAAATGCGGAACTCGTGCGAGCACTCTTCTTAAGCAAAAACAATGGCATTGACGAGAGGTATCAGCTTGAAATATCAACCCAATGGGATGAAATCGAAAAAGAACTGCACAATAATCGCCTTTGGTATTTCATAACAAACAAAAAAACAGAGAACTATCCCACTCGCATAGAGTTGTTGTTTGACATAATGGCAGACAAAAAAGAAAACGACAGAGAAAGACTACGTACATTCTTCTGGTTTTTTGAAAAAACAGACTCATATCCTGGGAATAAGATAGAACTTTGGAAAAAAGTTATCGCAGACTTTCAGCGCCTAAAAGAATGGTATAGCGATTCCGAACTATATCACAAGATAGGTTATTTAATTGCAGTTGGAGAAACCTCCCTGCAAGACTTAATAAAAGATTCTGCAACAATAACAAAAGATGCTTTTTTCTCCTCACTTGACACAAAAATCGCCAACAGTATAAATTATCGGGAGGACTATGAAGAATTGTCCTATGACAAACATTACTGGCAGATAGAACGTCTACTGTTATTGTTTAATGTTGAAAGTGTACGTCAGAATGGAGACAAGACTATGCGATTCCCATTTGATAAGCACAAAAACAAAAAAGACGGGTGGTCGCTCGAACACATCCATGCGCAGCAATCTCAAGGACTTAACACACAATCACAATGGAACGAATGGCTTGACTTGCACGTCAAATCCTTAAAAAACATCAAAGGAGACAGCCAAGCAATCCTTATCAACGAAATTGAATCACGAGACAGAGACAACGTGACGAAGGAACAATTCGGAGATTATTTTGACAGAGTAATCTCTGCATTTGGATTTGACAACAACCTCGATTACCTTCATACAATCGGGAACATGGCTCTGCTTGGGAAAACCAACAATTCCGCCTTGAACAATTCCACATTCGATGTAAAACGGGATAAGGTAATTGAAATGGATAGAAATGGTGACTATATTCCTATCTGTACCAGACGTGTCTTCCTTAAATATTATTCACAATCCGAGAATAATCAACTCCATTTCTGGAGTACAGAAGACCGTAAAGCCTACCTTAAGGCAATGAACAACACATTAGGACAATATCTTTCACTAATCAATAAGGAGATTAAATAATGGACATCAACGAATATACCTTCAGTAATTTATTTGGCAAACATACTGCCGAAGATGGCTCGGAATTTGAAATCAATTGCATTGAGATTCCGATAATACAACGGGACTATGCCCAAGGGCGCACCTCGGATAAAGTCAATCGTGTCAGAGACCGCTTCTTGGACACAATCTACAATGCACTAACAAACCATAAAAAACTGACCCTCGACTTTGTATACGGAGAAATAGCGAAGGGGAAACTGATTCCACTTGATGGCCAACAACGTCTCACAACCCTATTCTTGTTGCATTGGTATGCTGCCCAAAAGGAACACATTGACCCATCCGATTATCAATTTCTCAAAGGTTTCTCATATTATACTCGTCCAAGTTCACGCGATTTTTGCACGGAATTAGTGGAGTTCATTTCTGATGACAGCAAACCTTCCTTGTCAGAAATAATAATAAACCAACCTTGGTTTCAATACCAATGGTTGAGCGACCCAACAATCAATAGTATGTTGGTAATGTTGGATGCCATTAGCAACAAATTTTCCTCCTTGGGGAATCTATGGAGTTCATTGGTAAACGAACAACTCATAACCTTCTATTTTTTACCGATAGATAAGATGGGAATGAGCGACGAGCTTTATATCAAGATGAACTCTCGCGGTAAACCATTGACAGAGTTTGAACACTTCAAGGCTGAATTTGAGACTTTAGTGGCACAGCAAGACGAAAAAATGTCAAACAACTTCAACAAAAAGTTCGACCTCGACTGGACTGATATGCTGTTCCCCTATCGTGGAGAAAACAAAATCATCGATGACGAGTTTATGCGATATTTCTTTTTTATCAGTGATATTCTTTGTTACAGACAAGGAATCCCACTTGAAAAAGACGAGTTCAGACTGGCTGAGAAACTCTATGGAAAAGAAAACACTCACTCAAAAGAAAATCTCTCGTTTCTTGAGAGTTCATTTGATTGTTGGTGCCATCTCGACATTGATGCCTTCTTTGAAAAGCATTTCTCCCTCATGCAATATGAACGTGGGAAAACAAAGATTTTCCAAGATGACAGGAACCTATTCAAACAATGTTGTGATAATTATGGTGAATACGAAGGCCGTAACCGCAAATTCCCTTTGAATGTCACATTGCTGCTATTTGCAATATTGGTTTATCGTCAGAACACTGGCACAATCTCCGAAGAGGATTTCCAGAAGCGTATACGCATTGTAAGGAATTTAATCTGGAACTCCCAATATGAAATACGAGCTGACGGACAACGGAACAACATGCCAAAATTGCTTGAGGAAACAGAATCAATCATGCTCTCTGGGGAGATTCCTATGACAGAGACATCCGGCAGCTATGGTTATAACAAACTGCAGAAAGAAGAGGAAATATTGAAAATAGAATGGCTTAAAAAGAACGAAGAATACCGAGACGAACTCAATCATTTGGAAGACCATGATTTACTCTTCGGGTGTATATCCGTCGTTGGCTTGGAAAATCCGGAATTATTCGGAAGATTCAGAGAATTGTTTAATAACTGCGAGAAAACTCTAATTTCAAAAGCCTTACTATGTATTGGTGATTATTCCCAAACAACAAATGAAAACTGGCAAGGTGTAACCTGGCAACTTGGAACCGAAAACAAATCGACATGGCGTGAATTATTCCACCCAACAAATCGGCGAGATGGATTCGACAATACAAAAAACACGCTTACTGCCCTACTTTCAACAAGCAGTTGTTTTGACAATACTCTCCTAAATAACATTATTGACAGTTATTTAACCAACCCCGATACAAGGAAAACATGGAGGTATTATTTTGTCAAATATCCTCAAATGCTTTCGGAATCATACGGCATGTATTTCACTTACCACGACGGTGATTATCATACATTGAAGATGAATGCACTACAGAAAAACGGTAAGACTTGGAATGTATTTTTGTTTGCGCTCTACTATGTTCTTAATGAGAAGTATGAATTGGGAGATTATGCTTATCAAGGTGACAAGATGTACATAACCGACAATTTGCAGTTGGATTGCAACCAAAATCAATATGTAGTACACCATAATGATGATGAAACTGAAGAATGGTTCACTATACCTCAAGACATACCACAAGACGGCGAAGGAGTAGACTTAAACGACAGAGTTGAGATGGGCGTTGAGATTGTCAATAGACTAATCGAATAGGAGACATCTCAAATTCAGGAAACAACAACGGACACCCTTCTGGATGTCCGTTATCTTTTTATTCACAAATACAATCACATTTTCAGAGAAATGGCAATTGCTGCACAGGCTTCCGCGTCTGCCAATGCGTGGTGGTGATGCTCCAGATCGTAACCACAAGCGGCTGCCACAGTATGAAGCTGATGGTTCTCCAGATTAGGAAGTTTACGGCGCGATGCCTGCAAAGTGCAGCGGAACTCATAGTCCGGCCAGTCCATCTGGTAGACCTCCATCACGGCTCGCAGACACCCCTCATCGAACATCTTGTTGTGAGCCACAAGAGGAAGACCTTCTATCATCGGAGCCACCTTTTCCCATACTTTGGGAAACACCTCCGCATCATCCGTGTCCTCATGTCCAAGCCCGTGTACCTCCTGGCAGAACCAGCTGTAGTAGTTAGGTTCTGGCTTGATAAGACTGTAGAAATTATCAGTTATTACTCCGTTTCTGACAATAACAACGCCCACGCTGCACACGCTGGAACGGTTTCCGTTGGCTGTCTCAAAGTCTATGGCTGCAAAGTTCTTCATTAGTCATTCCTTGTTTCTTTCAAGATACAAAAATACAGTCAATCGATGACATTTCGTGTCATAGGGTGAATTATTTTGAGATTCTGTCTCCGCAAAAGTCCTTCCTCTTGCATTTGGCGCAGTGGGTTCCCTGCCACACGCTGTCGAGATGGTCGGCAGCGGCATCCACCAGCGAAGGCTCGTCGGTGAGTATTCCAGCCTCAAAGTTACGGTTGCCTTCGCCCTTCATACCGATACCGGCACCAGTGAGGTTGGCGGAGCCTATGTAGGCCACTGCACAGTCGAATATCATTATCTTGAAGTGTACACGCGGACAGAGCTTGCGTTCCAGTTTTGACCACAGCCCAGGGTACTTGTCGAAGTCCTCGCGAAAGTTCTCACCTGGCTCTTTGGCGTGGAGCAATCGTACCTCTACGCCTCGCTTGAGCAGCTTGTCGAGAATGGATAGGAACGGTACGACATCCTTGCCACTGCCGACATACAAGTCTTTGAGGTCAGCCGTACCTATCCATAGGTCGTGCTTGACCTTCTCACAACGTGAGAGGACTTCTATATAATGGCCTCTATCCGCGATGTACTTTATCACTCCTTCGTTTATCTAAAGAATGATATTATAGTTTTGAATCAATTTCTTTTATCCTATTCAATATCTCACCAACCGAAATATTCTTGTATGCTTTATATCTTTTATCTGAATCCAATTCCTGCTCCATAACATCAAAACCAATTTTCTTTAACCGAAGGAGAAGTTGGGACACATCATCATCACGATGGCCAATCCGAATGGTGTATCCTTCGTCATGTAGTTCTACATCAAAGAAGATACGTTCTGGATAATCAAAAGCAACTACATTGTTGTAATACATCCAGACTTTATCTGCCTTAATATTGGAAGCTTGATAATAGACCTCCTGTCGTACTTTCACAAAGACTTCAACATAAGTTAGTAGTTCAGTTAGTTTCTTCTCAATATATTCCAGCACCTCATCCCATTTGTGGTTCTTTACCTCTTGAGTATTCGCCAACACTCTCCAATTAGTATCAAAGTATTTCCACCAACTCCACTTGTTCTGTCTTCCACCAAATTTCCATTTCATGTGCTTATAAGCCTCATGGGAATCATCATGCTCTAAATGAACCTGAAAATATTGTTCTCTATTTCCATCCTCATAGCTTATTATTACACGAGCATCATCTTCGTGACCTTTCATTCTTAAATCAACATTGATTCCATTTGAGCAATCCCCAGCCTTAAAAATCCATTGTCCCAACCGATTCTCAATTCTGTTATGGAGGGCTTCTACAAACTCATTGAGATTTTGGGCAAGGTTAGCGTTGTTTTCATTATCCGAATCATTATTGTCAATCTCCTCTTGTTTAACCTCAACAGCATCCATAATTGAACCAAATGATTCAACGGCTTCTTCTATATTTCTTCTATCCTCCTCTGTTAGCTCAGACGAATATAGTTCTTTCTTGAATTCCTCGACAATTGCGAAAAGACATTGCATCAAACGTGCATTATTATCCTCCTTCAAATCGCTCACAATGCTTTTTACCTGTTGGGCTATAACCTTTATATGCTCACTTTTTGTGTGCATTGTTATATATGATGTTTGAAATTGGAGGCGAATTGCTTCTTCATCCGTGACTTCACCATCTTTAATAACATCATACAAGCATTTCAGGAAATCTTGATAAATACGTAACTTCTCCCCGTATATCTTTATGTTCTTTTCCTTTGTTTCCTCTGACCTTTGTTTGTTATCCAACAATGTATTGGTTATCCAAGCAGTTACACCAGCACCAAGGAATGCACTTGCAATAATTGCTAAAACTTGTGGATAGAATTCTGGGACTTGAAAAACAAAGAAACAGATTGCCAACAATGCAGCAAAAACTCCAACTCCCAAAAAAACTGGAGCAATTTTTACCCTTAATTCAAACTTTTTCATATCAAACTCATTTTGATAGCATCAACTTCTTTTCATCCAAGTTCTACCACTGTTAGTAGAATAATACAATCCCTTACTTGTACTCGCCAAGAGTTCTCGTCCTCCGTCTGTAAGTGAATTAAAAGTACCACATGTTGTGCCAATATACCGAGTCATCCAGGTGCGACCTTCATTAGTTGAATAATACAAGCCTTTCGTTGTTACAGCAATCAACTCGTTTCCATAAGGCAACAAGTCCACAAAGGTTCCGTATGTCGTTCCAATGTATCGCGTCATCCATGTACGCCCACCATTGGTTGAATATTCAAGTCCCTTTGCTGAGATTCTTATCATCTCTTTTCCATAATTGATTATTTGTGGCATGATGTTATGTTTTTGATATTACTATTTCAATGTGCAAAAATACCTAATATCTATGTCATATCATAACATAGACGCTAATTTTTCACCGTATCTTCCATCAACGACGATGCAAATCCGTCGGCCAGCTGCACCAATGCGCACAACGGATATTTGTCTTTCGCGGCGTTGATATTCCCCAATGCCTCACGGCTCTGGAACGGCAAGTCCCACGCCGTCATGTGCCAACGGATGGCCGCTATCTCGGCATCGGTCAAGTCCAGTCCGAGACGGAGCAGAATGATTACGCTCTTCTCACCATGACCGAGGGGGAAGTTGCTGTAGTCAACCGTATAGCCCTGGTATTCCTCCCATCGCCCGAAGCTGTTCTGACGCTTCTTCGTGATCTCCTTGTACACATCGGCCTTGCAAACGTCATGCAACAAGGTGGCTATGGCGATGCTGTCCTCTGGCAGTTGCTCTTCCAACGAGGGGTTGAGGCTCAATGCCGTGGCACGCAGACGCATGGCTGCGGTATAGACGTTGAGTGAGTGGTCTGCCAAACCTCCCTCATAGTTGCCGTGGAAGTTGGTGGAGGCCGGTGCCGTGAAGAATCCGCTCCCCTTCAACCAATCCATAACCTCGTCGATACCTTGTCGGTCGGTCTTGTCGAGGATTTCAAGTATCTTGTCTTTCGTTGTCATTTTAGTTCTGTTTTGAAAGTGCAAAGATACGAATTATTTCTTGAACAGCAAAACAATTCCACGGCAATCATTCATACATCGCCTTAACAACCTTCCGCATCTCATCCGGCAGCATGGCCATAGCATCGGCACGCATAGCGGTCGGCACACCATAGTAGGCTTCCGCGATACCGCCCGTGATGTTGGCGATGGTGTCGCTGTCGCCTCCAAGAGAAACGGCGATACGTATGGCACTCTCAAAATCTTCACTTTCAAGGAACGCTTCGATAGCCTGTGGAACGCTTCCCTGACACGTCTCGTTGAACTGGTAGTGTGGACGTATCTCGTCAATAGTGAAGTCCATATCATATCCGTAGAGTCGTTCCATGAGCCGCTTCATCTCCTCCTTCGGCTTACGTTCCGCAGCCATTAGGATGCAGTCGGTGATTGCCAGCGCGCCCTTTATACCCTCTGGGTGATTGTGGGTGCATACGGCGGATGCTGCTGCCCATGTCAATGCTGTCTCACGGTTGCCTTTAGCAAGGTAGGCACATGGAGACACGCGCATGGCGGAACCGTTGCCGAAAGAGTCATACGGCTTGGGGTTCTCAGAGTGTATCCACGAATGGAAGCGTCCGCCATAGCCTCGGCCAGGATAATTACGGGCATACTCATGCAGCACCTTTCCGAAAGGACGGCCACACATAATGGCATCGGCTACAGCCACTGTCATCACCGTGTCATCGGTGAACGTGCAATCGGGATGGAAGAACTCGAACTCTGTCGAGCGGTGGTTGTTGAACTCAAATCGCGACCCTACAATGTCGCCAATAATTGCTCCTATCATATCTGTTGTTGTTTGATTGTTTTTAATCCTTTGAAGAAACCTCCACTCTCACTTCGTCGGCCATAGAATCACCACAAAGCATCAGACGCAAAGCCTTGTTAGACTGTTTCCATTCCTTGATGTCGTCCACCACTTTGTCAATGGCATCTCCGCAGTCCAAAAGCACCTCGATGAGTCGGTTGCGTGTGGCTGCGTTATAGACCGCTACCACCTGTTCCAACGGCGTGCATGTTTTTGCCGAAACATCTTGAAGGTCAATCATAAGTTTGGTCATCTTATTCATGTCTATCTCATCATAATGACCATCACGGAGTACCCACGGCCCTGTTTCTACTCTTTGCGGATTCATATTCCTTGTTCCTTTCTGTTTTAGGTATCCCGACGGTGCTGCCAGCACTCGTCGGGATTCCGTTCATATACTTTAGATTAACTCATCCCAGAACTCCTTGGGAAGCCAGACATTCTCCACATCGACCGCTCCGACGAACAATGGGGCGACATCCGTGTCTTTGTATCCAGCAACGCCACAGCCGATACGGGTGACGAGGAAGGTCAGCTCAGGATGTTCCTTGGCAAAGGCAATGAAGGTGCGCACATGCTCCTTGAGGGCATCCAAGCCATCCATCGAGGGAATGGCATAGCTCTGCCCCTGCAGACCCTCGCCCTGACCCATCACAGCTCCGAACTTCTTCACTGCGGTTTTCGCAGCACCTCCGTTGTGGTTGCCCATCGAGTTGCTTCCGAAGACAAACACCTGGCCTTTCTTCAGATGGTCAATCCTGCTGGGTGTCATACGGTGGATGAACTCTCCAATCTCCTGATAGTTATTGTTGTTGCGAAGAATGTCGCGCATAGCATCTGTACGCACCTCCGGCGCGGCGCAGGGTTCACAGCAGCAGCAAGCCTCCTCCATACGGCTGTACATACGGTGTTTGGCCTTGCGCTCTTTTCTCCAAGCCTCCTCCATACCTTCCTCGGTATCTTGGAAATACATGGTGTTGGTGATGGAAAGACTGATGGCCACGGACTCCACGTCTTGATTGGTGCCAATGTAGGCGAAGTTCCAACCATACTGGTCACGCATCTTGTCCACAAGGGCTTTGATGGCGGCTCCGCTGTATTCGTGGGAGGCATTTTCCATACCATCGGTAATGATGGTCACGACAACGGTGGCGTTCTTCATGTCCTTGGTTTTTTTGTGCAGGTCGTTGATGCCCTTGCCCATAGCATCATACAAGGGAGTGCAGCAGCACGGCTCATAGTCGCGCGGAGTGAGGTTTTTGACTTCGTCCACCGGCACACAGTCGTAGACATAATCCATAGAACAGGCGCAGAACGGAAGCAGGCTGACATAATGCTCCTGGGTGTCCGCGAACTGTTTCTGGGCGGAGCGGATGCCTCCCACGGTCTCGTTGAAACCGGCGATGGCGGCATTGGCGATTGAGGACATTGAACCGCTCTTGTCGAGGATGATGAGGTTGAAAACCTTGGTCTTGATGATAGTCTCCATATCTTTAATATTTTAGGGTTAATAAAAGGGTGTTCTTTACGCTGGCACGGTTATTCGCGCCTCCTTGATATTTTGAATTATATTTCTAATTTTTAACTACTTATACCCCTTGGTGCAGTCTTTTGTTTTTAGAACTCCAGCCGGAAATTGTCATCCTCCTTCATTCGGTTGTATTGCTCCACGTTGAAACGGTAGAGTTTCTTTTTCTTGCGCCCCGACGGGCGACCTTGCTCCAGTTCAGGTTCTGCGGTATCCGCACACATCATGGGAGCGGGCAGGCTGGCCGCCTCTTCAAAAACAGCGCTCGATTCCTTGGGGGAAGACTTCAAAAGCTCATGTATGCGCTTGATGCGGTCGGCTGCGCTGACTTTGCTTTCCTTATCCTCTTCCATGTGACGGGGAGCGACAAACGGCGCGGCATCGCAGACGGGAGCCATGCACGGCTCGGAGACTTCCGCCACAGACCCGACGAAGAGGTCGTCAATATCCATTCGCTTCATCTCCTTTCGCTTGCCATAGTACGCACGTCTGGGCGTCTCATCCTCCTCGACCTCCTCCAGCACGCCGGTCTGGAGCATTTTGCGGTAGAAGTTGCGGCGGTCGAAGTTCACTCCAAGGATGCTCTCATAGAGGCGTTGCAGCTCCGCGATGGTGAACTGCTCATCCAGTAAGTCAAATCCAACCGGCTCGAAGTGGATGTCCTGCCGGATGCGCTTCATGGCCTTGCGGAGGATATAGTCGTGGTCGAATGCCAGATGTGGAATGTCATCGATAGCCCACCACTTTGCCTTCGCTGCATCGTCGCCACCTTTGACGGCGGAATGACGGGCAAGGGAATAGAAAGCAATAGAGATAACGCGCTCGCGAGGGTCACGGGTAATGTCGGAAAAGGTGCCAAGTTCACGCACCTTGGTCAGTTCCAGACCAGTCTCCTCTTTCAGTTCGCGTCTGGCACACTCTTCTGCTGTCTCATCCATCCGAAGGAATCCGCCAGGGAACGCCCACATGCCTTTGTACGGATCTTGGCCACGCTCTATGAGGAGAACCTTGAGCTCTTTGCCGTCAAAACCAAATACCACGCAGTCGGTAGTCACCGCCGGATGGGGATACTTGTAAGTGTAGCCTTCTGTATGATTGTCCGAGTTCATTGTTTGTGTAATTTTGACACAAAAGTACAACATATTTTCAAACTGACAAAATATTTTGTGTCATTTTAACACAAATATTTTACAACAAAATGAAACACAATATAAAAGAAACTGAAAAATTTTTCATTCAAAGCTCTTTTACCGTCTAAAAACGACCTCAAACGATACTTCTAAACATAAATTTTGTGTCATTTTGACACACAAACAGCATTATATACGGCAAATAAAATATCACACTATAAAACAATAGATTACGGTAAAAAAGCCGTCATTAGGTACAAAAAAGCCCACCACGCACACGCATGATGGGCTGCTAACAAAGATGAAGACTCGCCGTTACCAGCGGCGATAGTAGCACCAATTTAGGTTAGAGTAATATACGCCGTCAAGCCGGTGCCATGAGCCAAAGAGTTTCACCTCGTCACCGCGCATGAAGATGAAACGCGATGCACCGCGCTTGCGGTCTACATAATCCCACAACTTCTTGTTGCCCCACCCAACGACCTCTAATTTAGGCAGAAATAGCTCTCTAAAGAAGATTTCGCTGTCGGTCATATCATCGTGCGACTCGATGGGCAAAATGCCGTTATGGGCAAACCACACGCCGCTTTCGCGGTCAAAGAACGGATGGCAGTTGGCACGGCTGACTGAGCCGTGGGTGGCCAGTCTAAAATGGATGATGCAGTCGGCACTCTTCTTGCGCTTCTGTATGGCCTTGGTAAAGTACCGAAACGAAAGAGTCTTGCAGCAATGGCCGTCGCTGTCGGCAAAGCCGATGCCGTGGCGGTTATACATAAAGACGGCTTCTAACGTCTGTATTGTCGGCGTTTCTACGCCTGCAGGGATATAAAGGATGCAGCACATAATTGATTGTATTTTGATTGATTATTAGACATTTAACTTGTTAAGCAGAAAGTAACTGGTCTACCATTGCCATGCCTGCAAAGGCGTTGGCACGGTCTTTGAAAAAGCTCTTTTCATCGTCAGTCAAGAAAGGCACATCGTCAATAGAGCGGACTGGCGCATTGAGACGGTGGTCGGCTGACCAATGCACCAGTTTGATGCAGAAACGCGCCCAATAACTGATTTTGTCATAGTCGGTTGTGCCTTGGTGATGGCGAAACTCAATAGTGTGGTGTCTGCCCCACGCCTCGCAGTTGATTTTATAGTAGCGGTCATGGTTCATGGCCTCGCCAACTTGTCTAAAGGTACGCGCGCGCACAATAGAGTCCACGTTGCCGCCAAGTTTCTTGGCATAGTAATTCTCGCGGCGGCTGGGTGACATAAAAGAGTCAATGACGCTTTCAAGGTAATAGTAGTTTGCAAAGGTGTTGCCGTATTGTTTTTCGGTGATACGACCGCCTACATGGATATGCAGGCCAGTCGAGCGGTTGACCATTGCACCACATTCACGCAGCGAGGCGCAGCAGGCTTTCAAGGTGTCGAAACCGCCTCTCGCGCCGTTGAGGATGGGCGAAACGCACTCGATGGGATTCTCGCCTCGGATAGAGCCGTCCGAAACCAGTTTATAGTACGTGTCATTGTCGCGGTGGTTGTAACCCTCGCTGTGCATTTCAAGTCCGCGCTCGGTGGCCTTATTTATAAGTTCATTCACGCGCACGTGATAGCACTCAATCTCTACGCCGAAGGTGTACCGCGCCAGTATTTGGTCGATGGTGTACTCTACGACTGGCCGTGCCGCCCTGCCCTCTCGTCCGGCCATACGCTCGGCGAAAAAGAGATTTTGAATGTCGGTGGCCGTGAGACCGATTTTGAGCAACTTCTCGCGCTTCACATCGTGCGAGGTGTCCTCTTTCATAATTTCGTTGGCTTGCTCTCTAATTGTCTTCATAGTTGTTAGTTTTTTAATTGTTATTATACTATTTGTTTTAACTTTCGGATGCAAAATTACAACAATTATTTTAATTGGCAAAATTATTTTGCACAAAAATTAAACATTTAACATTAACCAAAATACAACTAACTTAAAATGAATACAATAATTTTTCGAGCAGTAATTAAAATTAACATTTTAATAGGCCATTTTTCGCTGCAAAAAGAAAATATTTTTTGTCAATTAAAATAATTTATTTAATTTTGCAGCGAAATTAAAACAACAATTTAATATGAATATAAGAGATAATGTTAAGAGATGTTGCGACTTACGGGGAATAACCCAGAAAGAACTGGCCGCAAAATTGGGAGTGACTGACATCAGTCTCAACGCCACGCTCAAAGAAGGCAGAGACCCGCGCGTCAGCACCGTGAAGAAAATCGCCGATGCCTTGGAGGTGGACATCGCCGAGTTGCTCTCCGACCGTCCGCAGCAGACCGCCGAGCCGGAGGTGGTGCATGTTCCGTACATCCGCTGCCCCCATTGCGGCAGGGAGATAGACGTGTTTGTCAAGCCCCGCGAGGAGCATCAAGCCTGACCAAATCCGCGACATACGGACATAAAAAAAGCCCGCACACTGGCGGGCTTTAACTCATGTTCCCATCAATCAAAACGGGACATCCTCCTCTTCCATCATTCCCTCTTCGGCACTCTGGACGATCCTGGTCTCTACGGAGAATTGCATGTCCTGCAGCTCCTCAAAAGACAAGAGCTTGCGATACTTGTCCTGCATAGGACTTTCTCCGAGCATCTCCACATTCACCATCTGATATATCCGCATCAGCCAATCTCGTATCTCCGATGGAACGAGTTCTGGATACGCATCGTCCTTGGTTACGAAAAAACGTGCCGCCAGAACCTTGTTCAATTCGGCAAACCGCACTATGGCTTCGGCCATTCCCAACTGTCCCATCGCCCATAAAGCCAGTCCCACACCATCAAAGGAGAGAAGCGAGCGGTCGTATCCAATGCGTGGCTTGTCTTCTATGCCGAAATACCTCGGAAGATAGAATCCCTTCACATCCAGCCAATAGTTCCAGTAATAAGTTCCATCCAGACCTCGGAAGTCATCTATCCGAAAGTATTCTTTGTCCTCGGCATTGAAACGGACGACTGAATCATTGACCTCACCCCGTGTCAGAATATACGACACTTCCGATGCTATGCTTCTGTACATCATCTCTTCGATGTCGCTATATCTCTCTTCCATTCTCAATGAAAGGATTGTCCTCAACTTCTCCGTGGGGGTGAGCCGGTCAAGACGCACCTCTTCTGGATGCTCTGCCCCAATGCGTTTGTACACCCAATCCAGTCCTTTGATACTCGCAAGCCTATCCCTATGGCGATAGATGTACTCCGTAGGGAAATGCGCCAGTATCACCGTGGCGGCATCGTCATCCCCCGACTCGAAGGCTTGCGCCACACCCTCGGAATAGCACTCTTCCCAATGTCTGCTGATTTTGGAGTATGCCCACTGGCGTTCTTTCTTGGTCGGCTGATATAGCAAGAAGAGGACTATCTTTCTCTTGCCGTTCTCCGATGCAAGCCGGTACCTGGTCTTCAACTGTTCCCGAAGCAACCCCTTGCGCTTGCACCCCTCGGATGACAGTTCCTTCATCGTGGCCTCGATGGGTTTGTTCTGCTTCTGTGCGAGACGGTGTTCCAATCCTCTGCGCCTGACGAGGCCGAGGAACATGCTGTAACGCGGACTACCATTTCTCTCGCGACCGACCACCATAGCAACGCCTCTGTTGAAGTAATAATCCTCCACAAGGTCAAGCAGTTCATTGTCAGGGAGCGTCACGGCAAGGGTGTATACCACCTTGTTGGAGCCGTGGCTGTCCTGCTGCCAGTATTCATCTATCCGTTTCCTTGTCTCTTTCGGTGTCATTGTGAGTGGTTTTTGTTATGAAAAATCCAGGTCGTTGTCGGTGGGCATTTGAGGCGGAATGTACGGCGGCTCCGTCTTGTCTTCTATTATCGGAGGCAAAATGGGGTTGCCGTCATTGTCCACCTGCATCTCACCAGCAGGGTTGTCGAAGTTGTCATTCGGCTTTATCTCCGCGTTCATCTTGGAGTCGTATATCACCGGCTCGTTGAATACTGGGAAATCACGGAACCTCACGTATTTGCCCTCAAACATCAGCGGACACACTCCCGTGTCGCCGGAACGGAACTTCAATATATGGATATTGGCCAGATTCACCGTGCTGTTACCATTCTCATCCTGCTCCATACCATATTTCTCCGGCCTATGGATAGCCATCACAATGTCCGCATCCTGCTCGATGGCACCCGACTCACGCAAGTCCGACAACATAGGTATAGCCATTGGGCGGTCTTCCACCTTACGACTGAGCTGCGACATGGCCAGAACAGGAATTTCCAACTCCTTCGACATCTCCTTCAACTGGCGAGAGATATTGCTGATTTCCTGCTCACGGTTACGGTTTCTGTTGGCATCGGGGGCACCGTTCATCAACTGGAGATAGTCGATGAACACCATCTTGATGCCGTAACGCTGTTTCAGCCTACGGCATTTTGCGCGCATCTGGAAGATGTCAATTCCAGCGCTGTCGTCAATGTAAAGCGGAGCCTTTCTCAAACTCAATATCCTGTCGGCCATACGTTCTTTCTCAAACTTGTTCAGATTGGCCGACTTACGCAGTCTACTGGCCGGTATTTCCGTCTCTGCCGACAACAGACGCGCCACCAACTCGTCTCCCGTCATCTCCAGAGAGAAGTAGGCCACAGGTTTATGGAAGTTTACGGCGATATTCTTTGCCATCGTGAGGCCGCAAGCCGTTTTGCCCATAGCAGGACGGGCGGCAAGAATGATAAGGGTACCTGGTTGGAATCCCGCTATGCGGCGGTCAAGTTCCATGAATCCAGACAACACGCTGCGGTCATCCTCCGGCTTTTCCGACAGAAACGTCTTCTGCGCATTGCTCATTAGAGAGTCCATGCTTTGGCTGTCGCGGCTGAAACTCTTCTCGCTCACTTCCATCAAACCCTTTTGCGCATCGTCAAGCAGTTGCACCACATCGCACGTTTCATCGTAGGCCGCCTTGATACTTTCCGTAGAGGTACGTATCACCTCACGCTGCATATATTTCTCCGTCAGGATCTGCAAATGGTATTCCATGTGGGCGGCGGACACCACATTGGATGTGAGCTGCGAGATATAGAATGCGCCGCCCGCCGCCTCCAGATTTCCCTCTCTGCGCAGTTCCTCCACAACCGTCAGCATATCCACGTCATACTTGCAGTTCATCAGCATCCGTATGGCGGAGAAAATGATTTGATGCTCCGTCTTGTAGAACTGCCCCTCGTGCATATCGTATATATGACCGAACAGAGCCTCCTGGTCGAGCATCATCGCCCCAAGTACGCTTTTCTCCAACTCCACGGCCTGCGGCGGCACCATGCCGTTTATCTCACCCGCCTGCGCGAAGGTGAGCCGCGTTTTCCTTCTTTGTAATGTATTAGTGTTTTCCATATTGTGCTTGCAGTGTTATTATACTATTGTCCATATTTCATTATCTTATAGATTTTATCCGCTTGATCCTGGCTGCGGAAGGCCAGATTGTCCAAACCGTCGAAGAACTCCTTGGAGGGTTCCCGCTGTCTCTCTTCCCGATGCAATGCCACGAGATACGCCGTGAACACCTTCTCCACCAGCGACTCCAGCGTCCCGTCTTCTGGATAGCGGCGGTAGTCGTAGTCGGTGAAGTTGTCAAAGCCCCACCACTCGATGAACTCCGCCAGCCGTGGCCACAGACCGCCGAGCCGGATGAACGCCTTCACCATCGCGGAATAGGACTCCGACGGCTTGTCGAATGGCATCTCTCTGATGGTAGAGAACAACACGTCGCCGAACTGCGGCGTGAACCACTGCATCTGCCAACTGTCGGAGACTATGTCACGCACCGGCCATGCCACCGCACCCCAGAGTTTCTTGTCATCCTGCGGAACATTCAGTTCCTTGAACTCTTCCAGCAACTGTATGAACTTATTCCTGGCATAAGCCCGCGCATTGGCTTTCATCATCTTAATCAGAAGCCACGCAATGGTATTCTTCGGCCACCGAAGATTGGGGTTGGCATCCCAGTCCGCACGCGCTATCTTGTAGGCGGCGGAGTAATCCTCAAGGTCTTGGAAGTATTTCATCTGTTTGTAAGACATAGTCTTATCCGCTTTATTAGCATTGTATTTCTATTCCGTTTTGGGGATGTCCGGCAACCTCAACACCAATTCCAATTTATCCAAGTCTATAGAGGCATTGAGTAGCCTCATCAAGAACATCCCGATGATGCCGTTCATACCCAAACCACACTCCCGAAGAGATTCGTTGATTGCCCTGGTGTCAGTACCGGCGCATGGTATGTCGGTCAACAGCACAGCGTTAAGGTTGAATGCCACATTATATGAGTGTGATACAGAGGAGTTTCCCATAAGCGACGTGGCATTGTTTATGATAGGAGGTATCTCCTCCGCACCTATCTCCTTGGCAAATGTCTCGTCGATGAAGCAGACATTAGCCCCCGTGTCCACGAGGAAGTACCCCTCGTGGTCGTTCACGATGAGTTTAACCAACGGCATATCAGCGGTTTTTACCCCTTCCTCAAAAGATAGATTCAAGTCCATATCTCTAATTATTAGATTGTTGCAAAATTTCACATTGTTGTTTGTATTCTGGCATCACGCTAACTTTCATGTTCTGTAGCCCCTTATATTCCGACCTTCCTCGGCTCGTCCGTCTGCAAAAATAAGGCATAAAACAATACCCTTTTTCAACATCGGCCTGAAGTTATAAACTCTGCGTATCGCACAGTATAACAACAAAATACATTTCAATTATATTCCTCTTGTTTTCAGTCGTCAAGCCTTACACCCTTCTCCAAGCATCACGTTGTCAGCATCGGATTTTTTTATCAACACCACCCTCGTATGGTTTCTTATGAACAGGTTGAAAACTTTCTCCGTCAGAAGGGTGTGTTGTCATCGTCCCACGGCAGGTCATTCTCATGTGGAAGTATCTCTGGCGGCTGGTTTTGTGTCTGTTGCGTACCGCTTGCTGGGTTCCATGTATAGGTCGGCGCGACACTGATGGGGGCCGTGCCTGCAGGTGGTGGAGTTGTCGCAGCAGCGGCCACATACTGCATGATGTTGAAGCACCGCAGCGTAGTGTAGTAGTTGCCGTTCTTGGCCTCACGGCTCTCGGCGTAGAAACTGACCCTTACCGGCTCCCCGATATTGATACCGTTGAGCATAGAAAGGCGTTCCTCTCCGAACAGCTCGAATGCAACTGGGCGAGGATAGTCGCCGTCACGCATGATGACGAAACCGCCCTTCATCTTCTTGGTGCCGTCTCCAAACGTCACCTCCTCCTGCTGGAGGATTCTGTACATTGTTCCGTTGATTTCCATAGTCATTTCATTTGATGATTTCTGGGTGCAAAAGTACCGTAAAACAAGACTGCCAGAAGAGCCGTGCAAGGCTTGCATTCCTAATTCATTCTTTTTTCGTATCTTTGCAGCAAAATTATAGAAGAATTATGACTTGGTATTATATTGTCCTTATTGTTGTTGGAGTGCTTTTGCTCTCCCTGCTGGTATTTCTTGTTTGCAAAACCCTATGGGGGCATCATGTCAGATGGGAGGGCGGCTTTATTGGGTTTCTGCAAGCATTTGACTATGTGGCGCGTTTATATGCCATGAAATGGCACATCTGGCGACCCAAGCCACTGAAAGTTTTGAAGAGACCGAACCATAAAGAGATTTCAAAAGACAAAAAGGACAAAGCCGACAAGACTATAAACAAAAGGGGTACTCTTTCTCCTGAAAAGATAGCAGAAATTGAGAGGAAGAACCAGGAATATGCTATAATAATGCAGAAAGAGAAAGAAGAGGAGAAGAAGTGGGATAGTGAAAATCTATTCCATGCGCGTGCCGCATTGCGTATCAACAAATCCATACCGTTCAATTTCGACCTGGGAGACAGCCACAAACGGCTGGCAATATACTATGAGCAGAGTTATGACGAGAATATAAACAACTACATCAGAACCCACTACGAAGAGTTGGCTCACTTATTCAAGTCTTATTCGCATGACATTACATTTGTCTATTTCCCAATGATGCTGGAGAACATACAAGAATCCATCCAATACAACAATCCCGACGCGCTCATTGGTGACATTTCACATAACACTCCAGAGTCTTTATATAATATCATAACGGAGAACATTGTCAAGATACCGACAAGCAATCCGATGATTCTGATTACCGACTACTACAATTCCGCCGGCTATCCGAAAGAGAAACTCGGAGACACCGCAATGAGTTGTTTCTGTATTGAGTTGGAATACCAAAACGACGAACAGTTTTCGGCAGTCCTTCAAAAACACGCGAAACAATTCAACCACGATTACGCCGTCTTTTATCAGATACATACACCCAAAGGAAAGGATGTCGCGGACGAAACACCTATTAACGAGATTGCCAAAGAGATACAAACCCGCATAAACCAGTTGTATGCAATGGGTGTGAGCGAGTATGTTATTGGCCAGATTGTATCGCTCCCCAAACCGAAATTGAGCCAGCTGCTCATCACCGAGGACTTCCGCATTATGCTTCCTGACTACAACAATATGGAAATCAAGATGCCCACATTATCAAAAACACTATTCCTCTTTTACCTCAACCATCCCGAAGGTGTGTTGTTCAAGGAGCTGCGAGACCATAAAAAGGAGCTGTCGGAAATCTACCGCAGCATATCACCGCTTGAGGATATGGATAAGATGAAGAAAAGCATCGAAGACATCGTGGACAGCACCAAGAACTCCGTAAACGAAAAATGCAGCAGAATTAGAGCCGCATTTGTATCACAATTTAATGATAACCTCGCCCAAAACTACTACATAACCGGCTATGCTGGGAAACCCAAAAAGATAGCCCTTGATAGGTCTTTGGTCATTGACAAGTCCGGCCTTCTGAAATTATAGACCAGTATTACCGGCACTCTGTGCCTGCTTCTCCGCCACAATCTTCGCCACCTCCTCCTCTGGGCTATCCGTCAGCGAAAGTCTCCGCACCGCCTCGTCGAGCGACACCAGACCAGCGGCGTACAGCCCCTCCAGTTTCTGCCAGTTTTCCTTCTCGTCCTCCCCGAAAGGCTCCGAGAACTCAAACTTAATCTTCAACTCATCCAGTTTCTTCTCCATCTCTGGATGCAGGAACTTCAACACAGCGATGATGACGTTCTTGTCGCGGTCCACCAGCTCCTCGTATATCTCCATACGATTGGCACGCTTGAGGTAGCCCAGTATCATGGCGTTCTTGATAGCCACGCCCGACAGCGTTCCGAGACCTTTGAGTTTCTCGAAAGAGAAGTCCGGCGTGAAGGTGTCGAACAGTATGCTCTTCTCCAGGTCTTCCTTCTCGGCGGCTCGTAGCTCGGAAGCCTGGGGCGGATTGACGTACTCAAATCGGGAATCTCTGCCAGTGACTTGCATCAGTTTGGCCGGAGTGTTGGGGTCAACCATGCTGTTTATGACATCCGTGGTAGCCACGGCGATTGGGTCTGCGAAGTAGTTGTTGGTGTCGCCTATCTTGCTGTCTATCTCCTCCTCACGTGCCATGCGGGGTTCCGCACCCTCCCATGACTTCGGCTGCTGGTAGTAGATGAGGTTAATCTTTTGCGTGGGGTTAGGATAGGGCTTGACACTCCAGCCGACTGCCTCCTTCTGAGTGAAGTAAGAGGCATCCTCCGTCAGAAAGTCCCAGTGCTGCACATAGCGACCGTTGGCGGAGCGGAGCTTGTACCCGAAGGCCACGGCCACCAATTTGCCGTACTGGTCTTTTAGGGTGCGGAGGTCGTAGCCCAGGGAACGTGCCAGGATGACCACGTTGCAATGGGGAGTATTGTCATCGTCGCGGTAGAGGTGGTAGTATTTGGCACATTCCGTTTCAGATCCTGCGAGGCGTTTCACCTTGCGCATCGTGCTGTCGAAACGCTGCTCGGAGAGGAAGTCCGTAAACAGTTTATACGCCTCGTCGTCGCCCTCCACCTTGCGCCACAGTATAGGATTGCCAAGGAGGAAAAACAGCTCTATCTCATTGATATACCGCTGGCGGCACCTGGGGAGCTTGCAGGTGATGTACGGCTGCTTGTTCTTGGGAACGCGGTTTGGGCGGCGCATGATGTCATGCTTCTGCGGCCAGTATTCCTTTATGGCGTTGTCCACGTCGGTCTCGTTGGAGTTCATCAGGTTGATGGCGTGCGACACATCGCCGGAGGCCACATACTCGAAGAGCGTGCGTTCCGCGCCGGTGGCGTTGAGGATAAGGTTGCGGAAGAAATTGTGTATACCGCTTACGAAATTGGACTGCATGGTTGGTTACGGTTTATGGTTTGACGTGCAAAAGTACGTCATTTTCACCGTGTAACGTATGCCGTTGCAGTCTCTCGCGTTGGATGTCGGGCGGTCGTTACAAAGAAAGCCCAGAAAGGGCTATTCTTTGCCTATGAAGTAGAGGTCAATCACGCTGCCCTCTCTGGAGATGATGGTGGCATCGGGCTGCACGTCAGGATCGAGTGCCGCGCGTTTCGGGTCTTCTCGGTGTACGTAGATGTGCGCAGGAACGGTGATGTGCTGGTCTGTGCCGTGGAGGTCGCTGGTAAGCCAGCCGTCAGCACTTACCACGCCCCACATTGTGTTGTCCACCCCAAGGCGGTTGAGGCGGTCAATGATGGTCATTTCTCTCTGTGTCATATTGCTTTCGGTTTTACGGTGTACATTCGTCTGTTGAAACGGTCTATCACAAGCCACCTGCAGGCGGTGTTGTCGGTTGCCGCTTGGCTTGCCACGGCTCTCGCCTCGCGCAGTATGTCATAACAAGCGTACAGCGCGTAGGTGTAGCCCACTTGGATGATGGCGCAGCGCGTAGGGCATTCGCGCGCCGTGTCAAATGCTTTCTGTCGGTCTATGCGTATCATATTATATGGTATTATTGGTTAGTGTTCAATACAAAGCCGATGCCTGCATTGGAGGCTGCATCGGCCAATTCTTCCATGTACCTCGGCGCAAAAGTTCGGTGTATGCCATCGGCGTGTATGGATGCCTCGCAAGTGCCGTCCTCATAGCGCATCACATTGATAACGTGACGCTCGATGCCGTTGTCGGTGTCAAGGGTCTCGCGCCAATGCCATGCACCCTCGCCGTCATAGTTGAAGTTGTTTTTGGCCAGAAGATAGGCCGAAATGGGCGTTTTCATATCTATACTATTATGCAATGCTGATAAGGTTGGCTTTCTTGAAGCAGCGGAAATCCCTGCGCTCGGTGTCATAGTAGGTCTGCACCGTGTCGTTGGCCCTGCGGCCACTCTGCGCCACGTCCGGCACAATATTGTCCGCAAGTGTGCCGTATGCCTCGCGTATGCTGCCGTCCACCTTTTGAAAGTAGAACTTGACAATGCGCAATTTCATGGCCATCTTTAATTTGATGTTGCGCCACGCCGTTCTCAACGCCTCGGCCATTGTCATGCCGTTGGTCTTTACAAACTGCCACGCCAGTTGCATGACATCGCTTAAAAGTTGGTTTCTCGTTTTCATCTTGTTATATATTTAATCGGTTGTTCTATAGTAATATTCTGCATCCTCGCCCGTAAGGTTTTCAGCGCACCATGCGTCCAGTCCGCGCCACAGCTCGTCATATTCACGCGCCAGTTCTTCATTGTGCTGGTAGTGCTGCCATATTTTGTGGTTCAGTACCATTACCAACTCGGTGAGATAGACGATGTTGTCGCGCCATCCGGCCACGGCTCTGTTGTAGGTGTCGCGCACGGCCTTTACACCGAATCGGTCGGCTATTGAAAAGTCCATCCAAAAAGTGGTCTTGGGCGTATAGCCGTTTTCTGCCATTATTGCTTCAAATGCGTTCATATTATTTTGTATTTATTATATTCTTTGTTTTAATTTTCTAATGCAAAATTACATATTTTATTTTAATTAACAAAATATTTTTTCAAAATAATTAAACATTTAACATTAACCAAAATATAATATACTTAAAATAAACACTATAATAATATGCAACAAGATTAAAATTAACATTTTAATTTGCCACAAAAGCACACTTTCTCGCGCTCTGTTTAGCAAAAAATGACTATATTTGCACTTGCATTCTACACGAAAGCAAACACAAAAGTAAAGAGTAACACAATGATAGGACTACGCGACGGTTGGAAGATATATGTGGGCATCGCCCCCTGGTACTGCGGGGAGGGCGAGGACTGGCACGATGGTCTGTATCATATCAAAGAAGGTCTCCCCGCATTACCCTCACGAGGAGACTTCTTCCGCCCATCGACAGCAGCATACAATGCGATGGAGGCTGTTTTCGGAGAACAACCCTGCAAAGACTGCCCAGACAAGAACGGAGGATGTATGTGTCATAATTATGGGCGCAGCCCCATACTCCACACCAGCGACTGCAACCATGTGATGGATGTATGCTTCTTCCAGGAAGAGAAGGAGATAATAATAATCTTGACTTGTGAAGTTGGCGAGCCAGTCGTTTCCGTCTCAAAGGGAAGCGACACAAACCTCAAATTAAGACTTATGGCAAAGGTGTTGGGTAAATCCTGACACACCAAGTGTCAGTTCCTATCCTTGAAGAAATCAGCCCAGTATGGATTTTCCTTGTCGAATATCTCCTTCTGCTCCTTGGTCAGTTTGTAGGGATAGTCGGCAAATAGGTTGAAGATGGTCTTCTTGTCGAAAGAAAACAGATGCTCTCCCTTGCTTTCTGGATTGTCTATCCAGTATATCTGGTCATCAGGGTTTTCCTTGTAGAACATTCCGTTATTCAGCACCTCACATACCCATCCAAAGGCCCTGGCCATCCGCTTCTCCGAGTCGATGAAGTGGCCACCTGGATTCCATTCCAGCACCGTTTCGATGCCCTGGGCGGAAACCAACTCGTGCTGCTTCCGAATAGCGTCGTCCACATGGGCCATGACGGGGTTCTTGGTGCGGAACTCCCTGTCACCGAGACTGAGGTACACAGCATTGCTGTGCATCTCCTTCCCATCAATATAGTCAGCCCATTGAGAATACCAGACAGATGGTGAAGCGGCGACGATACCGTCGCAGATGTCGGAGTTGTAACCAGCCCACAATGCGAACAGTCCGGCCAGAGAGTAGCCGCCGAGGACAATCTTCATTGCTCCCCAGCGTTCCTGCAGGGTGGGGATTAGGACATTTTTGACATAACCAAGTGTCATTTCCGCACCATCACCGAAAGGCTGTTTGCCGAAGGTCGGCGGTGCAGGCCACGGCGTGAGTTCCGTCATCCAGTCCTTGATACCGAAGGCCACCAGGTTGAACGGAGCGTCGGTGTTGCTGCGTATCAACTCCACCTCGCTATCAAGTAGGCTCTGGTCGTGGTCATCCACGGGTTGGAGCAGCAGGATCTGCGCACCGTCCGTTGTGTAGATGGTGCAATCACAGCCTCCTATGGTCTCCGTAGTCTTCATTTCCAGATGCTGCTGTCTTTGCCGGAGCCAATCTCAAAGTGCAACTTGGCAATTCCAAGGTCAAGACCGGCGAATGGTCCATGCCCTTCTGTAGCCATCACCTTGCCGTCAGCCATCTGTGCGAAGCGGAAGTTTTGTTTGTTCATCGCCGAGGGAGCCAGCATAACGCATTCAATACCTTTCTTGAACCAGTCGTGCGTATAAGCAAGCGAGGCCACTTCCTCGATGGGTTTGCTGGTATGTGCGACCCCCTGGGTGATGCCATAGCCGATGGAGATAACAGCCACGTATTTCTCATCCTTGCCGACTTGCACGACCTTCTCCTTGGAGAAAGAGCCAGCCACCCAGCATGTGTTCAATCCCATCTGCTGCGCCATCAGTACAAGCCGCTCTCCCTCATAGCCGAGTTTCTCTTTCAGGTCATCGGTCTTCTTTCCCACCAGGGCAATATAGTTCACCGCGCCGGAGAACTTGCAGTATTTGGCGAGGAATCCGGAGAAAGCCTTCGGCTCGCTCTGAATGAGCTGTATATGCAGACCTCTGTCGGTGTTGATGCTCTCAATCTTTGCCTGTAATGCGGCAACATGTTCATCCGACAAAGGCTGTTCCTTATACTGCCGCACGGAATGGCGTGCCTCAATTGCTTCTTCTATGGTCATCTTGTATTTCTTGTATACGTAATCAAACAATATATCATAACTATATGGACGGAGGTCATGGACATCTGTGCATCCATCAGCGGCTGCGGTCAGCACTCCAGCCAGTTCTGCACCGATTTCGCCTGCCATCATCTGCGGGTCTGGAGTCAGTCCGCACCGCAGCAGGTCAAGACGGTCGGCATCAAAACAAATATCCACCGTGATGTCTTCCGCATTCTTCTCAAAGGTGTGATGGTAACAGGCTGTCCTCAACTTTCCAATTTGCTCGTCACTTAACTCACTCATATAGGTATCTCTGACCTTGTCAATCAGTTCCGCCGCGTTGGGACCGTGTTCGGTGCAACAGCCGTCATCTGTCCGCATGGAGTCATGGGTGTACGCGAACCATGATATGACTTCTTTGTCGGCCTCTGGACAGACTTCCGCCATAAGCAAACCAAACGCCTCCACTCTTTTCCAATGGTTTAGGCCGTGAATCCTTGAACTGGATGCCGCCTCATTGGTTCGGTGGACGTAGTCTATAAATGCGTTCAGTTTCGTTCTGTCCATAAAACCTCCTCCTATCTCACCCTTTCCATGTGATAGCCCATCCGTTTGAGCTGCATGGCCATACCGAAGAGGTAGAGCTGCCGCAAACATGTCACATAGGCATCGAAAGCCTCCTTGGTGCCTGGCTCTATCTGCTCACGTATCAGGTCAAAGTTCACCCTCGTAGCGCACTCGCTGACCACCTGGGCAAGGTCTTCATATTCCTCTCCTCGCACCATCAGCACGTCCTCGCAAATGTACTCATCCAAGGAATCATAGCCACGCTTGTCACGCATATAGACATAGAGGTCTTCTATCTGGGAGTATATCTCCCACTCGTCATCCCACAACTTAGCCACAGCCATTCCGATGTACATCATCCAGCCGAGGCTGGCCACGGGATAGTCGCGGTACTCGCGCGCACCGTCTGGAATATAGGACTGACCTATCGACTCCCACTTATCCGTCACATCGGGGCATTCAGGAAGCCGCTCGTCGACTTTCCCTATTCCCACAAGGTACTGGTGCAGGCTTTTATGTATCGTATTCTCAAACTTATCTGCCATTGTATCATTACACTAATGAGGATGCAAAGATACAAAAATAAACTGACATGGCAGCGAAAATCTTTAGTACGGAACATCGTCCGCCGTCACCCTGACAGACCGCAGGATGCGACCGAGCAACTTTCCAAGCACATAATATCTTACCGCGTCAATGGCGTGGTTGAAGGCATCGATAGGAACATTCACAAAGTTGCCATCTTTGTCCTTTGACCAGGTGTAGTTCCGAAACTCGTTGATGAGGTTCTGCGAGCGCCGCGTGACGTGTATGCGGAGGGTTTTCATCTTGTCAATACCGGCCAGCACAGATCCTGCTCCCTTCATTACGGGATAGATGAGGATGCCCGCGTTGGCAATTTCCTGAATAAGTCGGGGGTCTGCGCTATCTGCCATCACCTCCAGCCCATTGCCCTTGGCTCCCAGCTCGCGTATGATGTCCTTGGAGAGCATCTGCGGAGCGTAGAAGAGTTCGTCGAGGTAGAGGTCATCGCCCAGCAGACCGCACCGTATGCCTGCGGAGGGGTCTTGCGTGAAGCCAAAGTCCAGACCCAGAGCCTGGTGCTTGCAGCCTTCGGGGAACTCATCCACAATATCCCAGTTCTCAAAGACAACACCCTCCACCTCGTCAGCCCAACGCCCCATGATGGTATGTGCGTACTGCTGCGGATTGGTCTCCTTGATGCGCTTTACCTCGGAAAGGAACTCCTCGGAGAGGTTCTCAAGATTGTCGAGGTAGGTGGTGTGTATATGAAGCACGGAGGGGTTGGTGCTTATCTGTACGGGAACGCCGTCGAAGTATTCTATGCGGTGGGTGTTCTCGATGTATTTCTTGTAGATGAAGTGGTGCTTGTCCGTGGGGTTCATCACGATGATGATGCGGTTCTGGATACCCTTCTGGCGGATGGAGAGCATGATGGTCATAAACTCACGCTCGCTCGTCCATTCCTCGGCCTCGTCGCACACGAAGGTGGTGATGCCGTGGATGGACTTGAGCTTTGCCGTCTGGTTTCCGCTGCTGGTCTTGATGCCTCGGAACATTATCTTCGAGCCAGTCTTGCGGTTCACCACGTCCTGCTTGGTGGCGTGGAAGTATTCCGCCACATCGTCTGCCTCGACCTTTTCAAGAAACTCTGGGATGACGGACAGCTCGGCGGAGGTCATCGTGTAGCGGGAGAAGAGGATGTTATGGACTATCCGTTCCTCCTGCCCGTACTTGTTTGTGGCCATCTGAAACTCAAAGGAAAGTCTTTCAAGGAATGTGGAGACAGCGTAAGACTTGCCGCTTCCGCGCCCTCCCGTGATAAGGATGATGGGTTTGGAAGTGTCGGCATATAAGGGATAATATACGGAATGGGTCTTTATCATTGCTCGTCGTCACTCTCTTCGGCCTGCATCTTATCTGCCGTCATCTCCAGCTCTATCCACTTATGGATGTCGATGCCCTTGGTCGCAACGGTATGATGCACCGTGGCCTCCTCGCCGAAGCCCTCATCCTTGCCGAGGGTGGTCATAAAGTAGCGGAGCATCTGCGGGTCGGGATGTTCCTGCCAGCCCACGAACTTGCCTTTCTCCATGATGGGAACACCGAAAGCCACGGCCTGCGCCGTGGAGACAGCCTTGTCGAAGGTGCGCATACGAGCCTCGTAGAGGGCATCGTCGAACTCCTCGTCCTCGTTGCACCAGCGGCGGAGCATCTTGCGAGACACGCCAAGCATACGCGCCGCCTCGGAGAGGTTTCCGCCGGTGGCGGCCAGCACCTTTTCCAGTTTCTCGACTGGAGGCTTCTTATAGGGTTTGCTTGGCATATCGGTTATGGTATATGGTTATGGTTTTCATCGGTTTGCCCTCGCGCGTGCGCGTGAAGACTGGGAACTATGGGACATTTGGACTACAATCCGAGCCGCTGCATGAACTCCTTTCCGTCGATTATCATCGAGGCCGTGAAGCGGTAGCCCGTGAGGTCGCAGAACTCCAACTGGTCGTCCACGGTGTCGAACTTGAGCATCACATATACGGTGTTGTCGGCATTCCGCGTGTCAGAGATTTCGTTGTTGCGCTGCTTCTTGGCCTTGATGTCCTCCTTGCTCTCATGGGGCTGCTCGGCACGGTCTTGGGCTATCTGGTCGAAACTCTTCTCCTCTTTGTCGAGGTCGAAGGTGGGTGTCTGGCGGGGCGCGGGCATGGGGGCGAGGAAGTCGTCACCCATATCCTCCATCGGAGTGGCGGCAGGGTTGGTGTCATCCGTGACGAGGGTAATGTCATCGTGGAGAGCGACAAGTGCCTTCATGTCATCATCGGAGAGTCCGACATGGGAGAGGTCAATCTCACCCACATAGGGGGCGATGAGGTTGTAGTCGGCTTTGCTGTTGCCCACAGCCATGTAGGTCATCTGCTCCTTCTCCGTCTTGTCATCGAACTCAACTACCTCGACCTTCAACTTGTAGTCCTTCTCCTTTGAGCCGTCATACCTGTTGATGATGTCGAGGGCCTGCACACGGCGGTGGCCGTCGATGAGGTTTCCGCTGAGTCTGTTCCAGACGATGCCTCCGAGGTATCCGTTGCGCTTGATGTTGTCTACCTGCTGGCGGATTTGCTTGTCGGTGTGCCGCTTGGGGTTGTAGGGGTTAAGCGTCACCTGGCTCCGCAGGATCTCCTGCGTGAGGCTCTGACGTATCTCCTTGGGCGCTTTCGGCTGCTTCGGCTGCTTTTCTTGCGGCTGCTTCGGCTTGTTTTCTTGCTTGCTCTTGCTCATATTCCTTGATTATGAATTGTGTCCTTGGGAAAATGGTGTATATGCGGCGGAGGTCTTCGGGGTAGTTGGCCTGCAGGTATTTCAGATACCAGTAGTCGCTGACATCGCATCCGCACGACTGGCCTCCGCCGCCGTAGGCTTCGGGGGATTTGAGATTGTTGCGCTTGATGTATTCCAGTATGTCGGCGTTCTTATAGGTCGAGAGGGGGTAGAACTTCTTGCCTTTCCAGCAGATGCTCTCCCTGCCGTCCTTGTAGGAGCGGAGCATGAGGCGGCGGTTGAGGCTGTCCGACTGCTTGAAGCCCAGACAAGCCCACTCGATGCCAGTCTTCTCCCTCACCTTGTCGATGATGTCGGAGAGCTTCCACAGTCGCTGGTTGGGGTTGCGCTGCACACCCATGAAGCCGTACTTGACCCACGAATAGTATCCGTAGTGCGGCACCTGCATCCACTCCGTGTTGGGGTACTTCTTCGCCGCATAGCGGTGGAAGGGGGCTATGTGGTCGAGGTTGGGCACGACATACATATAGACGCAGACGATGCGTTTGAAATGCGGTGCCACGAGGTCGAGGAGGGCGATGCTGTCCTTGCCGGAAAGCGAGTGCATCAAGATGATGCTGTCGGTCTCCTTGGCGATGTCGGACACTATCTCTTTGGCGCGTTCCAGCATAAGGCGTTACTTTTTCTTGCGGTAGAGTTTGAGGTCTGACTTCATGGCCACCTTGTGGAGCGGCCCCAGGGCGGTGGAATAGTCGAGGTCTGCCATCAGCACGCGGTCGTCGCGGTCTTCCACCACGACATAGCGGGTGTAGGCATCCGACGGGTCTACCACGTCCTTGTACATCACCACGGCATCCTTCTCAATCTTCTTGTGGTTGGGAGCCTGCGCCAGCATCACGTCGCGCGCCTGCTCGTTGGTGAGGCTGCGGCGCAGATTGCGGTAGTCGGGGTTGGTCTCCCTTACGCTCATCATCTCTTTCATGGCCGTGGGGGTTATCGATGGCTTGCAGCCAGTTTTGCATAACTCTTCTCCGGCAGAAGGGAGCGGATGCCGTCGAGGACGTTGCCGCCGTTCAGCTCGGTCTCAATGGTCTCGTCGTACTCCGCGAGTTCCTGCGCGGTGAGGTCTTCCGGCACGAGGCCGTAGTCGCGGAGTTCGTCCTTGATTTGCTCTATGTGTTTCAGTTCCATCGTTGTGTTGTTTTATCGGTTTGACTATCCTCTCTTCTTGGTGTACGACCAGCCGAATCGCTTGGCCAGCCGCTTGTTGATTTCATGGTAGTGGGTTATCGTGGCACGGTCGAGTTGGGAGTTGCCATAGTTTCGTTTGGCGATATACCTCTGACGGTCTCCAGTCACCTCGCGCTCTATCTCTCTGAACGCCTGCTGCACCTCTCTCGGAGTGACACCCCAGTAGCCTTTGGCAGGCCGCTTGATGGAGAAGGTGTAGGTCGGTGTGACGGCTCGTATCTCCTTTGCGTTATGCCAGATGGCGGTCTTGATGTCGTCGAGGCTGAACGAGTTGCCTATGGCCATTACGCCCTTCTTGCCCAAGGCACGGGGGTGGTTGTGGGTGATGATGGAGTTCTTGGGGAGGTCTACGATGTTCTGCACCTTGTTACCTTTGCCCTGGAAGCTCTTGACGAAGTTGCCCTTGCTGTCGAAGACGTGGAGTTCCTCGTCCTTCTTGCGGCGGATGCTGCGCTCTGTACCCAGTATGTTCTCGCGCATCAGCCTTGTGTATCCTTTCTCGGTCTCGCCGACGGAGGTGCCGTGTCCGCCGACGGTGTACGGTTCTTTGCCCATATCGTTTTATCTGTGTAGAGTTTCACTTTTCGTTGCTTTATAAAATTGAAAATGTGAAGTCTACACTGTAAAACTTCACCCTTTGCGCCTCTCTCGGCTCACCGTCTAACGCATGATGCGCGGACGGCGGCGAGCGGCTGCGCCCATGCTGGACACACGTCCCTGCCAGTATCTCTCCTCGGTGCGGTAGCGCGTCACGCTGCCGTCGGGGTTCTGACGCTGGGCATAATACTCACGTGCCATGATTACCTCCTTTTTTAATGGTTAGACAATTGGTTATGGTTGAAAGGGGCATTAAAGCCCCTTGCTGTTGACGATGTCGCAGACGTGAAACCAGAAGAACCACGGACGCTCTTCGGCAGGCAGTTTGGCGTACTGCTGCCACTCGTTGTCGTAGTCGTGGAATCCGAACTTCTCGCCCAGCATTTCAATGTCCTCTTTGCACATACACGCGAGACCGCAATAGTCAAGCAGCACGTCGAGAGAGTAACGACCGCCTCTGTCGTAGAAATGGATGGCGAAAATGTCCTTCATCGGCCATTCGCGCTTGTCGCCATTGCCCTCGGCTTCGAGCTTGGCGTTGCGTTCAAGTTTCTTGGGGTCAAGAAACATCTCGCAGTTCTTGTTGGAGTAACTCCTGATTTCGACCGTCTTCTCGCCGCTGGCGATGGCCTTGGCGTGTGTCTTGTAGATGGTCAGGCTGTAAGCCTCTTCTTTCTGTCCGTTGAACTCAATCTGCATAACTTTTCATGTGTTATTTAATACAAATATTTACTACAAAAGTACATATAATTTACTAATTACACAAATATTTTTGCAAAAAATTTTGTATATAATTTTATTTCAGTTATTTATATTTATAATATTGTTGGCTTTAATGGTAAATAATAGCCATTTTTGATGTCTTTTAGGACTTAAATTTTACTAAAAGATAAATATCTTACCGCGCCAGTAAACTGCCGCGTCGGAATATCCGGCACAAGCCTTACGGCGGCTCGTTCTCCGTACCCTCTTCGCCGTAGAGGGCGGTGACGGTGCTTTCACACGCTTTGGAAGCGATGATCCTGAAGGCAGGGTCGTTGAAGTAGAGGAAGGCCAGCGTGCCTCGGTAGTAGCTCAACAGTCGCGTGTCCATATTGAGGTATCGTCGCGCGTAGCGGCGGATGGTGCGATTGTTCTTGGAGACGCTGCGGAAGAGATTGTGGGGCTGGATGAGGTAGAAGGCGGTGTAGAGTTCCGCACGGGTGGCCAGACCCTTTTCGACTCCATCCAGGACGGCGGCACAGGCGTTGTGCACCTTCTCCATCTCGCCGTCTGTGAGCGCGCATTGCGCGAAGACATTCCGCTCCAGTCCTTTCAGTTGCTCGTGGATGACATACAAGTGGAGCATGGTCTTGATGTCGTAAATCTTTTTCTTCATCTTTGTTATTGTTGTTGGTTGTTAGCGGTTTGATTGTGCAGGTGTGGCCATTCTCGCCATCTCCTCCACCCTCTTGGCGATGGTTGTTCGCAGGGTGACGATGGTGTCGTGGGTCATCAGCTGCTGCGGAGTGAATTTCAGAACCACCCATCCCATTTCAGCGGCGGCGTTGAACTTCTCCATATCCTTTATATACCCTTGGGGGCGGTTGTGGCGACCATAGCCCCACACGCCTCCGTCGCATTCGACGGCTATCTTGAGGGCTGGCACAGCATAGTCGAAACGCCACTTGCGGGTGTCGTGGAAGCGGTACTCGCGCACCATATCGACATTAAGCTCCGACTTGCAATAGGCCGTAAAGAGGTCTGTGGGTGCGGTGTCCGAGCCGCTGATCCTGCGGCGGTGAGGATTGCGGTATATCATTTGCCGCCTCCCTCCTCGATACGGACACGGAGATACATATCCCCGTCGTTGCAGTGGTCGATGACTTCGATGTGGTTGAGGCGGAGCCTGACGGCCTCCTCCAGAGCAAGCCGGAAGGCGCACACGCTCCTCCGCTCGCAGCCGACACCTTTGCAGTGCCGATAGTCATGGTTGAATCTGATGTTTGCCATAGGAAAATGTGTTATGTTTTTTGCTTGAAATGCTGTTTTTGGTGCCAAAATCTGGGCGCAAAAAAAGATATTTTTTGAAAAAAGTTTGCAAGTTGCTGGTTTTCAGTATAGGTTTTTTGACTCGTGATTGGAGTTATCTCATTTTTATTGTGTACTTTTGCATCGTGAAATCAAAGAGTAAATAATCACATAGAAGTTGCGCCCGACACGGACAAGGGTATATATATTATGGAGAAAGCACTAAAAAGAATGACCGCAGCGGAACTGGAACTCGCCAAGCCCGAACATCTGGCCAAACGGTCGGCCATGCCGAAGTATGAGAAGCGCGGCATCCGTTTCACCGACGTGATGGTGGAGCCTGGCGGACGCTACCGCTACGACATCGTGACCGTCAACGGAATCAAGGCCGAGCGTATTACCATGCACGAGTTGAACTCCATGCTCGGAATAGGAACTGAACGCATACGCGCTGGTGTTCAAATCAGAAAACACGATGAGCAATTGCTGCTGCGTCTCCGCCAGTATCAAGAGAAGTGGCCAGACCTATGCAAATACATCAAGGCCAACGATGCCAAATGGCAGGATATAGAATAAGTTGTTTTTAAGTTGTTTTAGTTACGCCATAACTTGACAACAGAAAAGGGTCTGCTTTATAGGAGCAGGCCCTTTCGGTTTATAATAGTGGTATGATAAAAGAAATCAGCCTTTCACAGCCTTGTCGATGACATCCTCTTCCACCAGCCTAACGCCGCATTCTGGACAGCAGCCGAGGGCTTCGGCCTTGTATGTTCCGCCGCAGTCGCAATCCATATCCACCGCCCAGCCGAGGCTAAAATCAACATTCATCGGCTTACCGCAGCGGTCGCAGTAAAGTGTTCCCTTGCCAAGGACTCCTATGCCATAGTTCCGCTCGAACTTGTGGCCACATTTGTGGCAGTGCAGTTTGCTCGTCACTCCCATATCTCTATAGCTCAAAGGTTTTTATCTCGCAGTTCCCCAAGGTGTATGAGGCGAACTCCTCGTTCTCCATCGGCTGGAAGTAGTTGGTGAAGACGCGACAGATGCCGTTGTGAGCCACCACAAGGGCATCCTCGTTCCGCTGTTTCAGCATCTCTATGAAAGGATACACTCTGGCTGCGACATCAAGGTAAGACTCACCGCCCTCGTAGCGTTTGAAGTATTTTCGTTTCTCCGACTGGTATTCTTCATCGGTGCGGACTTTCCCCTCATACTTTCCAAAGTTCATCTCGTTGATGCTCTCGCACACCTCGAACCGGCATCCTTTGTGCCTGTCGGCCACCATCTTGCCCGTGACCATGGCTCGCTGGAGTTGTGAAGTGTACACCACATCGAGATGCACGCCGTCCATCTCTTCCGCCAACCGCTCTGCCTGTTGCATACCTTTCTCGTTCAGCGGAATGTCCGTCATCCCCTGCACCCAGTCCTTCACGTTCCAGACGGTCTCGCCGTGTCTTGTCAGATATATCTTCATGTCTATCTGTTCATTTGATAGATACACAACGCCACCGCAGCGGCCAATCCGAGGGAGAGCCACACCACGGCCTTGACAAGCCCTTTGCGCTTGTTCTTGGCGCGGATAGCGGCGTACTTCATCTGCTCCTGCAGGTCTTTGTTGGCGAGCTTGGCATCCGACACTTCCTTGGCGTACTTGTCCATTGAATCGCGGAACGACTTGTTCTGCTCGGCCATCTGCTTCTGGAGTTCCGTTATCTGCTTGCCCTGCGCCTCTATCTGTGTAGTGAACTGCTTCTTCACCTGTTCCACGAGAGCGGCTTTCGAGTGCGCTTTCTCACCGGCGATGCGCTCCACCATATCCTTGAAATACTGGCCGAGGAGCGACGGCGTGCCAATGTTCTTGTCCGTCACCTTGCATACCAAAGGGTTGTCCACCTGGTGGCCGATGGCGGAGACGACGGGGGTCTGCATACCGATGACAGCCTCTGCGAGGTCGGCATTCCCAAACACCTCCTCAATGCCGGAGCCGCCGCCACGGACGAGGCAGATGACATCGAAAGCGGAAGTGTCAAGTGTCTGGAGTTTGCGGATGAAGTCGGGTATGCGTGTGAATGTCGTGCCGTTGTAGTTGAACTCTATATCCTTCTCCGAGGCTTGGATGCCTGCGCGGAAGTCCTGGTCGGTGATACTTGCCTCGGCAAAGAGAAGTGCCACACGCGGACGGCGCTGTCCTTCATATAGTATGGTTTCCAAAAGGCTGTCTACATTACGATAGCCACGATTGGATTTCAGTTGCTGGAGTTCAAGGGCGCGTTTTTCGGCATCGTCCATCTGCTTCTCCTGCTTACCAAGGAAGTTGGTGACGCGGAGCTGGAGTTGTATTTGTCCGTTGTCGTTAAGGGCTTTCTCAATAGTTCCACTAACCTGCACCGTGTCGCCTTCGTTCATTTGGAGACGGAGCGATGTCGGCACGATGGCGGTGAGCTTGTGGGAGGCATACTGCGACTTTATAGCATCATACCACACGCCACGGTAGTCCTTGGTGCCGCATTGCACGTATATTCCCTCGACCGTCACCAGCGCACCGATGGTCTTCATCTGCTCCTTGGTGATGTTGATGATGTCGGTGGGGGAGTACACAACGAGAGGTGTATTATTGTCATTCATCACAATCGTCTATTTAACTAAAAAAGGGATAAATACATTGGCACACAACAGAACCAGAAATGCCACTATAAAAATCAAAATATTAACAACTTGATAGGTTATGTGCCATTTCTTCGCAATTGTCCGCAGGTCATCTACGCATAGATAGTATGCCCTATCGAAAGGAAGCTTGTAATGAACAAGCATCAAAATAAAGAGCACTATATACAACAATGTGTACAGCGAAAGGATAATCATCAAGAAGGGATGTTCATTATAATTTCCCGTATACAGCAAAACAGAAATAGGCACAACCGAGGACAATGTTAGCAAACCACCTTGTATCCATAGATTGAATATGACCGATATTTCAATATAGGATAGTCTTGCCGCTCCTCCAATAAGCAGCAAAAAACGTTGGCATATTTGAAATAACTTCTGCATACTTAATCTGTTATTCCTTTGCGGATGTGAACATTTTTGAGTCCATGGTCTTACAAAAACCAAGATTGCTTTCTATCACAAACCCTGTTCACGCATATAATCCTGAGCTTTCTCATGCCCTTGTACTGCGGCTTTACGAATCCATTCAACAGCTTCCGCTTGTGATTTTTGCACACCAAGGCCATTAAGATAGCAATTCCCAAGGTCATATTGCGCAGGAGGATAACCTTGCTCTGCTGCCATTCTATACCATTTAACAGCATCATTATATGATTGAGTCACTCCATTACCCCAATAATAGAAAAAACCAAGATTGTATTGTGCCACAGCATCTCCTTGTTCGGCAGCCTTCCTATTCCAAAAAACAGCTTCTGTATAGGACTGTTCCACTCCATGACCGTTGGCGTAGCACATTCCAAGATTACATTGAGCTTTATAATTACCTTTTTCCGCTGCCTTTCGCAACCAAAAAACAGCATCTTCGTAAGATTGTTTCACACCCTTTCCAAGACGATAACTATCACCAAGTTGATATTGAGCTTCGTCATATCCGCGCTCGGCTGCTTCCCGATACCACTTAACCGCTTCTACACTTGACTGCTCCACGCCTTCACCTTGTGCATAACTCATACCAAGATTAAATTGTGCATAGACATGACCTTGAACCGCCGCCTTACGATACCATTTGACAGCCTCGGAATTGGATTTGATTACACCTTTTCCACTATCATAACAAGACCCAAGGCTGAATTGTGCATTGACATCTCCCTGCTCCGCTGCACGACGAAACCACTTAATAGATTCCACCTCATTTTTTTCAGTTCCACGGCCAAGTAGATAACTTAAACCAACAAGATATTGCGCCTTAACATGGCCTTGCTCTGCAGCCTTGTAATACCACTTAAATGCTTCGTTATCAGATTTGGTAACACCTTCTCCGTCTTTATAGCAATTTCCTATTGTGTACTGTGCATCAATATGTCCTTGGCCTGCAGCCTTGAGCAACCATTTGACTGCTTCTGTCTTTGATTGGGCAACACCTTCTCCATTTGCATAGCAGAGGCCGAGAAAATATTGTCCCTTTACGTGACCTTGTTCTGCAGCCTTGCGCCACCATTTAACAGCCTCAATGTACGATTGCTCCACTCCACTTCCGCTCGCATACCTCATGGCCATCTGAAAAGCATAATTACCTGATGTATCTGGGCCATTGAAAACACCATCCATAGCATAAGAGTACGAATTAACAGTGGCTACTATCAATAATAACCATAGCAACGAGAATCTTTTTATGACTTTCATTTTGTTCTTTTTTTATTCAAATGTCTATTTTTTATTCAGATATGCGTTCAAAAACTTCTGCGCGAGGCTGTCGGGACGGATATTCCTCCGAGCCTCGTCGGGGGTAAACCACTGGTAGGAGTCTATCTCCCCATTGGGAGACATCTCGCTGACATCTTTCACGAAGGCTGTGAAGTTGCACATCAGCGTATTGGAAGGCTCGAAGAAACTGGTGCGGTTGAATTTGATACGGCTGACAGTCATACCCGTCTCCTCCTTTATCTCACGGCCTACGGCGTGTTCCAGTTGTTCGCCACGGTTCACATAGCCTGCCACAAGTATGAAGTGGGGTCTTCCGTATTGTTTTATCAGCAGGATCTCGCCAGTCTGCTCGTTGATGACAATCATGCTCACGGCCACGTTGTACATCGGGAAGCGGTACTGCTCACACTTGGGGCAGTAAGGCACGATGCCCTCTCCATCCAGTTTCTTCTCAATGAGGGCGGTTCCGCATTCGTGGCAATGTTTCTGTATCATCTGCTTATGTTTGTTATTCGTTCTCGCACACCTTGGTATTCCTGGTTGGTGCGGCTCTTCGCCTCAAACTTTCCGAAGTTCATCTCATTGAGACTCTCATTCACCTCAAAGCGGCAGTTCCCGTGTCTCTCGGCCACCATCTGGGCTGTGACCATTGCCCGCTGCAGTTGGGAGGAGTACACCACATCCAGATGCACATTCGCCATCTCCTCGGCCAGCTGCTCGGCCTGTTTCATGCCAATCTCGTTCAGCGGGATGTCTGTCTTCCCCTGCACCCAGTTCCTCACGTTCCAGACGGTCTCACCGTGTCTTGTCAAATATATCTTCATAATTTCCTCCAGCTCACCATTTCCTTAAATCAGACGAACTCTCCACCACATCTTCAATATCATCAGGAAGGTTATAGAAGAAATCCATCCCAGTCACCTTCTCCACCTCATCCACACTTAACAGATAATAATCGAGTGGATGTCCTTCTCCATCATTCTTGTATATGAAGCCCATCGCTTGTGGTTTCTTCCCAAGTCTCAACACAACTTTGAAGAAAGCATCGGGAACACCTACTTTATTAGCACCCATCGTGGCATAGTCATCACTATAGAAAATGGGGCCAGTTGCAATGTATACCTCTCCGTAGTGCTTTGCCCAGCCACGGCACCTTCTTTCAAGATACTCCCAATTATTCTGATTTAAGGTGCTGTTTTGTGGACACATATTAGTCAGCAGGAAAGATTGGTGCATGGCATCCCTGCTCCACTTATTATCACCTGCAGGACATAGATGTCCGTGGTCGATAGGAAGCCCCGTATTATACCAGTCACTCAACTCCTGCCTTCCGCCTTCCACCTCCATATCTTCGTAATATGGAACACCTTTTCTGCTAAAAGGACCATCAACGTGTTCACGGGTCAACTTCCAGGCAACCCAGTTGGCATTCTTGGTCTGATTGTTGTAGGAGGTGATATAACCAACCCGTTTCAGCATCTGTTCCGGCCGTTTTACAGTCATCCGAGGAAGTTCAATCCTATATAAGTCCTCATCGGTAAGAGTCTCATTAACTTGCAGGGTTGGAGTATCATCTACTTTGTCATCCTCGACCGCAGATGCACTGACGGCATTCACCTCATCCTCATTCCAACTTTTCTCACTGCTCACGAATGGAGCAATCTCATCCAAGTCATCAGCAGAATCACTGCTTGGACTGACAAGTTTAATGATAAAGGCAAGGAGAATAATGCCGGAGAACGTAAATATGAGAACTTTTTTCATACCGCATCATTATTACAGCGCATACACAGCCAGAAAATATCCCTTACTATCCTTCCACATATTCCATCCATTCACGGTTTTCCCCATCACAACAGATGCAGCATATATCGGGTCTTTGAATATCTCATCAGCCTTTAACCTATAGCCAGTCCTTTCACGGGTGCAATTCTCATTTATGACATTTACTCTCAAACGTCCGACAGCAGATTGGTCAAATTTTGCCGCTTTAGTGGTAAGTGACAGCAGGCTTCCTTCTTTAATCGTGAATTGTCCAGAAGTCGGGTCGTAATAGCCTTTTGCATCATACACATCCGATTCTCCGATAGAAGTTCTCAAATAGAATGCGTGAGCGCCCCATCTGATTTTTGGCCTCTCGGAAGTATCATTACCATTGCTGCTCTGCGATGGTTTCTTCACAGCGGAATCTGGCGTTCCTCCTATAAAGAAATAGTTAGGATAATAATCTTTCAGATACTTTCCGTTGCTATCTTTCCAAAGCGTATAATCAACCTCCCTACCCGTAACATATCGAGCAGCAGCAGTTGCGCTGATACACTTTGCGTCCTTTATTACCTTCCAGCCTCTTGCCGTTTTCTCGCAGGATTTATCGAGGAATCTCTGTCGCTTCGGCGTTATTTCAAGACCCTCGTCCACAATACTGCCGGCACAAACATAGAATACTCCGTCCTCTGGCAGAAAATAGCCATTTGCATTACATTCGCCAAGCAACAAATTAAAAATATGTTGCGAGGGCTTGGCTTTGGGTTGGGAAATCGTTGGGACTTCTTCTTTCTTATTCTTTCTTGGTGCGCCAAAGGCAAATTCAAGTTGTTCATTTGGATTGGCCTCCGAAGAATGAATGAGGATTTTTTTATACGCAGGATCATCCACCAATGACCGCCCATCATCATCCACCCACATTTCAACGGATGACTTCTCCCCAAGATACCAACTTGCCGCATTGGATGCCGACTCATATTTTCGATTTGACTTCTCATAACAGAACCCATCCTTTCTCTCATACTTCATAAACTTCCAAAAGTCATGTTCTGTTGAGCCAGTTTTATTCAATTCTTCTGAAAAGAATGAATTTTCCAGTACAATAAACTCTCCATTACCCAACGCGCTCAAATACCCTGCCGCGTATGAAACCACCTGTCCATTCTCTTCTTTCTTGATATAATACAGATGGTGGCCGGCATTATATTCGGAATAAATTGTCCTCTCTAAAATCAATACACGATATGGAATGAGAGTAATATTGTCAAACGGCAACGGTTTCTTCCTTATCCCATCACGGAGATGACGCAACATTACCGTACTATTAGTATAGTGTATCTTTTTGTGATAAAAGACATCCCCAGCATAGTATTTCAAAAGCGACGATTTCGGCTCTGCCAGAATTTGAGTTCTCAACGAATCATACTCTTCTTCGTCAAAAAGCATCTTCCGAGATACTGGCCCGTGCAGTTTCTCATACTCGGCATTTATGTCAAAATCCTCGTCCATCATCACTTGTTTTTCGATTTCGATTCTCCCTTGACCTCTTCTATCTTTGCCTTCGTCACGTCAATGTTACCGATAACTGGAACTATATGGATAAGGAAACGCTGATTTTTCTCCTCTATCGAATTAAACATCCGTTTATATTCCACGGGATTTGGATACTGCGCCCTCAAAGCCTCTTCGTCCGGCACATATCTTGGAACACCACCCTCGCCGCTGCCGGATATGATAACCTGACATTGGGGAGACTCAAGGTCGATGCCGTTGGCTTTCCAGAACTCATTGAGATACTGGGCGCGGAGGTATGACAATGTGTAGTTGTTCATCCAGTCGTTTGCGTGGTAGGGCATTCTCGATGCCTGACCTTCTATGATGACCAGGAACTTTATGTTATCCGATGCACTATCTGATTGTTCAAGTGAGGAAATAGTCTTTTTCACCAACTGACCAGCCGCTATGATACTGTCGCGAATGGAATTGGCCTTTTCGACATTATTAGTACCGTCATACAGCAGTTTGTGCTGAATATCATACTCTCGTGTCTGATACTGAACATCAACTGTGAACAGATGTTTCAGGTATTGCTTATTGTAGCCAAAATAGCTGGTGGAGTCGATGGCACTGACTGTAGAATAAACGGTGATGATATTCTCGTATTCATCCACAAGGCTCTGAAGTTGCTTCTCCTTGACTTTGAAACGACTGAATGACACAGCAAACAACACCAACATGATGGCGAACAAAGTCGTCATCACATCAACGTAACTTGGCCAAAAATGTCCGCTATCCTTACTGTCCATCGTTCTGTCTCCTACCGAAATTGAAGATTCCGCCGCCTCTACGCTGGCTATCGTCTAACTTCTTCAACTCACCCTGAATGCCATCCAACTTCTTTTCGATACCAGCAATATTTCCAGCATTCACTGGGTCTTTTGCGATAATACGGAGTTGGTCGATAATGTCGTTTATCTTTTTCAGGTTAGAAAACTCTGAACGAATATCTTCAATATTGAATTTGGCCTGCAACGCAGCCAACAACTCATTATGCCACTTCTCCAACTCGGCTGTTTGGTCGGCAATCATTTGTTCAAATCCCTGGGCATGACCCTCAATTGCCTCACGATACCGGCGGTTCATCTCACCAAGCACCTTGGTCTGCTCCGTGTAAAGGTCTTCCAGTTTACCATCAGCCATCTCAAGGAATCTGTCGGCAATCTTACCCTTCTTGGAAATACCTTTCACCTGACGTTCTATCTCTTCAATCACTTCATTGCCAAGAATGTCACGCCGACGGAGTGCATCACCGGCCTTATTAACGCTATCCTCAAAGTTCTTAATGCGGTCAAGAATCTGGTTAAGGCGGACGACAATTTCTCTGGGTATCTTTAACGACTCGGAATACTGATCCTGAATGGCGATAGCCTCCTGCGCTGCCGCAAGCATCATCCGGCGAGCCTCCTCAAACTTATTGAGAGATTGGGTAATACTTACGAAGTGATTTGCCGCTTCAATATACTTCTCCATTCCAGTAATCAGTTCCTTGCTCTTGAATGTGTCAAGCAACTTCTGCTGGAGAGCAATGTTAGCGTTAATCTTGTCCATGTTCTGTCCCATGGTATTCACGGCACTCGTCACAGCACTCACATTCTGCTTGAAGTCTTCTCCGAATGCACGTGTCACCTCTGCGAAAGCAGACTTAAACCCATCAATAACAACAGTAAAAGCGGGCTGGAAGGTATCAACCGTATCGTGGAGTTTGCTGATAGCAGAAACAAGACTTGCGCTGGCAGTCTTGGTGACATCCGTCTGGATGAAGTCGAAGAAATCGTTCTTGTCATCCTCTACCTTCTTGCGAGCAGTTCCTGCCTTGGCATTGTTATATGTTGTCAAGACAAGACCACTCAAACTGGTGCTCATTGAAATAAGAACACCAGTCAAAAGGTTTTTGATAGATTCATCACCAAAGTTTACTCCGTCATACCCCACCAGAAACATCAAAATGCCAATGAAAACGCCCAAGAACGTACCCATTAGACCGATGTATGTCGGGAACGACTGGTAAACTGTAGACTGGTCGTATCGGAGGTTGATTTTTCGTTCTACCTTATTTTGGATAAACTGATAGTCGGATGTGCCTTTTGTTTTGAAAAGGTATACGTTTATCTCCTTTATAAGTTCATTCAAATCGGAATCACCTTTTCCAACAAGGTGTATTTGTGGGTATTCCTCCCCATTAAGTGATAATATTTCAGAGCGATAATCTCTTTCTCTGTCGAAGAAGTTGGAAAAGCGGCTCCTACACTTCCCTGTATCCAGAAAGAAATATAACTGGATAGCAAAGAATATGAGGAACAATACGATAGATACTACATACATGGCATCAAATCTTTGTCATCTGGAATACACGGTCAATAATCGGCAGGAAGAACACCGAGTCGAACAATTCGACCTCCTCGGAGAACTTCTGCTCAACCTGCGATTTATAGTATGTGGCCAGAGGAACGCCCATATCCTCATTTGCACAGCGGACATAACGCGTTGTGTCTGCCGTGCTGTCAAGGATTTTTTCCTTCTTGAGCAAGTCAAGAACCTCCTTGTACAGAGTGTTGAACTGGGCATATTTATCCATCAAAGATTTCTTCAAAGTGCCAAAGTTCTTCGTCATATCCCCAACTTTCTCATAATTGGCGGACATATCGCCCTGATAAACCTTTTCGGGGACGGACTCCGCATCGGAGCTACGGTACAGACCGCCATAGCAGGTGGCCTCTTTCCTCTCAACGGGGAGTTTGAGTATGACATCATGCTCGCCACCGAAGACCGAGGCGAACACCTTGTCGATAATCTTCTTGAGAACCTCTCTCTCGGAGCAGATGAAGCCGTCGATATACTTACTGCCGTTTCCGCTGAACACGATGGTCTTGGGAGCTGGGCAGTTGTTGTCTTTGAACATCGAGGCCATGTAGAACATAATAGATGTGAAGTGGTATACAAAGACTGGCTTGAAGTCCTCAGAGAGATGTTGTTTGATGTCGCAGAAGTCGGAGTTGCCCAACCAGAAGTTGATAATGTCCTTGGTCGAGTTGTCATCCACGTTCTTGAAGCAGGTGTTAAGCTCCTCCAGGTCATCGCGTCTGAATCTCAAACTGTCAGCATAGCGTTTGTAGATACCGTTCTGCTTCTCATTGACGAACTCCACAAAGCCGTTACCCCACAACACATCGCATCCAAAGTGGACAGAGTTGGCCATAACTGGTTTGTTGTCCTTGAAATAGACAAAGTCGGTGGAACCGCCTCCGATATCGATAACACTGACTGCCTCGGAGTCTTTGATGTAATCCATCTTCTTGAAGTAGTAGTATGGAGCCTCCGACTCGGAATAGCAATCAATCTGGCTCGGCTGAATGCGAAGGATGCGGGCGGCCTCCTCTTCCCATGCCTTCTTGTAGGCACTACGGATAGTACCAGTAAAGCTCAACGGACGGAACCACACAATGCTTGTACGGTCTAAATCACCGTTACGCTGCAATATATCGCACTTGATGATGAGCAACAGTTCCTGGATGAAAAGGCGGATATACTCTCCGTTGTTCTGCCACTTGATGTCGGTTTTCACGTTCTGGTCGTCATCAGCCATCAACTTCTCATAGAAGAATGCGATGTTGTGGTTGTCAAACAACCTCGGCAAATCCCTCTGGCTCAATATGCCGCAAAGGGCTGTCCTAATCGGGAACTTGTAATCCTTGCCGTCGATGAACGCGGGCAAGAACTCCGTCTTGATACGCTTCTGTGCTTTCTCGAATATCGACCCTTCAATACGGCGAGCCAACGAAACCTGCATATCCTCTGGAGTCTCGTGCATGTAACTCACCATCGGGCGGAGCATGGAGAACAGTTCGGGCTTGTTGTTTCCACCTTCCAGACATCTCGATATAAACGTGTTCGAGGTGCCGAGGTCAATCGCGTACTTGAATGTTGTATTGGTGGCTTCGCTATGCTCCCATTGCGGCATCAGAATACCTCTGTCGCCAAGCACATCAACCTCAATCAGGTCGAAGGAGGTATTGTATATCTCGTAGAACTTCGTACCGCCTTCCATTTCTTCGCTCTTCTGGCGTGAGCGAACCACAGCGGGCAACACACCAAAGTCAGCCTCGTGAGCCTCCCTCTCATGGATTTGAGCCAGTCCGTTGGCCGACTTCTTGAAGAACGAGATAAATATTTGGTCAATGTTGAAGTTCGGAGCATCGGGAGATTCGTCCGCACCGATAACCAACAGTTTGAAGTAGTTGTTCTCTTCGTCTTTATGCGACAGAATGTTGGGGAAGAGGCCAAGGTCGAAACTGATGAGAGCCTTCTGCATATCCACTATCCTTCCCATACCTGGCTTCAACTGTTCTTCGGCATATTCCTTCTTGTAGGTCTCGCCATTGTAGCGCAGCTCAACCGTAACGGAGTTTCTGTTGATATGCAGGTCAGCATCAATGTCCTTGCCATCAAACAAGTTCACAATCTCCGGCTTGAAGGGCATCAGATAATCGTAGTCTCTTTCCTTTATATCATTCTGGTATTCTATCGATGCAAATCTCTTTCTGTCTATTCTGTAAGGAACCTTGATAAGAGTCGGGTTGAAGTAGCTGTCAATGTCAATCTCATCAGAAGACTTTATCACCAAACCGTTCACGATCAAGTCATCGTTCTGGTCTGTCTTTATTCCAACCAAGTTTTGTTTGTAGTCGTTACGGATTTCCTCATCATTCTTGAAACTGTGAATGTATTCCTTAATGGTTTTGAAACGAGAGTCAATATCATCTGAACCGAAAAGACGGTACATATAATTCTTGAAGTCTTTATCTCGCTCTTCAAACATCTTGATTTCACGGAAATACTCTCCTCCAGATTTTCTACGAATATGGAGATTATCGTACTGCACTCCAGCGAATACTGTGTATATAGAAGCATCTTGTTTTTTCAAAGACTTGTCCATATCAGGGGGAGTCACAAAGCCAGTCAATGGCGAGGTGCAGGCCAGCAGCTTGTCGTGGCCGTCCTCTGTATACACAAGGAAGTACAGTTTTTCTTCCCTGATGTCCGTGCTATAATACTCATTGATGGAGTTGTAAAGCACCGGCATTTTTGTCTTTATGTAGGCAAGATTCTCGGCGGCATTCCATTCACGAAGTTCCACCTTCTCTCCTCTCTTCCATGAGTTGTTCACATGGTACTTGAGGTTGAATAGCAACTCATACACATCAAGGATGTCGGAGACCATCTGACGGTATGCGAAACCAGCCTCTTTTTTGCTGCTGATATGCTCTTCCATTGCTCTACGGAAAGCCTCTTTCGCGACAAAGAAACGGGCGAAGGGGGTTGGCAGGGAGTTCAGCGCGCCGCTGTTATCCGTTTTCTGTTCAAGAACGGCATCAAGATGTTCCGGCGTTAAACCAGTATCTTCTGCAATCCAGTTAGACCCTTGTATTCCACGGTCTACAATATTCAAATCTATTCTTGACATACTCTATCGGTTTATCTTTTCAGTATAGTTGTTAATGGCCTCGTAAGCAAATTGCAGGAAGAACCTGAACTTGTTACTGTGTTCCTTTGAAACGTCCTTGTTACTGGCCTTAATCATTTGAAGCAGGTAATAGGAATCATCCTTTGCATCAAGGTCATATCCTTTAATCCAACCGCTCATCTGGCGGAGATTGTCATAATGCAACGGAGCGAAAGCTCGCTTGTTCTGCGAAAGTTCGCTATACCACTTGTAGTATATGTCCGTGAACTTTACCAGAGACTGGAATGTGGCATCCTTGTAGAAGTCACCGTTGAAGCCTCGATTGGTTGCCAATGGGAAGAAGCTCTCGTGAGGCAACGTCTCTATCAAAGCTCTTAACAACATGTAGTCAGCGACACTCTTGACCACATCCTTATAGCCAGTTCCCATAGAAGCCAAATCCAGCGACTCCAAGTCGTCTTCAATTGCCCTGGTCAGGAACTGCTGTCTGTCGGGTTTCTCTCGTTTGAGGAAGTCGAAGAGGGCGGAAGCGGCCACCAACTCTATGAAGTTGGCTTTATCATCCTGCTTCTTCTCATCGTTTTCATAAATCTGTTTCAGGCTCTTCTCTCCGACATAGTAGAGATAATCCGATTTCACCGTTCCGTGATAATAGGCAAGTGCCGACTTGGTCTTGGTGTAGAAGTTGGCAGAGTCGATGTCGCTGTTGGACAGCATCGGGTCTTTCAGTCCATAGTAGGGAAGGACTGTCACAGCGCCCATAGTGGCGTTCTTCACAGCGGGTTCGTTCTGCGCCAGACGGATTTTCTTCTCCAGCAGGGGGTATCCAGAAGCACCTGTGCCGCCGAAGATGGAACTGATGATGAACACTCTGTCTTCCTTCTCGCATTGCTGCTTGAACGACTTGAACCAGTCCGCACCCTCAATCATGTCACCCAGTACCACGGTGCCCACATTGGGGTTGCCCTTGAAACCGACTGACAAAGGATTGTTGAGGTTCTTTGTGGAGAACATCGTCTCCACAAGATAGTTGTTGATATTGCTTACATCGAGGTTGGCCACGTCGATATAGGAACGGAACTTCTCCTGGCTTCCAGCGTTCTGCTGGGTGTCGTTGGAAATGCCGTTCAGCTCGTTGATAGTGCGAATTTCCGAATTGAAGAAACCTTTTAACGGATTGAGCGTGGATGTACCGTTGTTATTGGAACGCTTGTAGATTTCCTCGTATGTCTCAAGGAGCGAATGCAAGTTCTTCTTCTCCTCCAAATCCAAATGGGGGTCAAGAATCACGGGAACGACGGTGTAGCCATTGGTACTCATACCGCCAGCCATAAGCATGGTTATGCTTTTCATCACACGGATGCCCGTGCCTCCAACACAAAAAACAAAGACTTTCTTCATGTCAGCAACTAAAATTTAAGTAAACGATAAGCATTAGTCGGCAACCAATTACACCACACTACGGAGGTTAAGAGGTATACCAACGTGGCATATACAGCATTGCCCAAAGCAATCTTGACTTCGAGCATCAAAGCCCCGTCAAGTTTGGGAGCAACGGCGATGTACTCAAATGCCAATGTCAGCACGAAACTTGCCACAAAGGTGATGGCTGTGAATATCAGCCAATGCTTGGGTTTGTAATGGCGGCCAGGCTTCTCGTTGTAGGGGCCATAGTAGCACCATGCAAACAATATTCCAAGCACCACAAAGATGCCGATGATAATTAGGCCATCCCCCTCCAACTGGTGCCAAAAACCCCTGGCACGGTTGTAGAGAACTTCATTTTCTCTGAATGGCTTTGTATAGTCATTGGCGGATCCTGCAATCCACTCGTATAAATCCAAATTCTTCATCTCAATTCTTCTTTGAAATTAGAATATAGTTCGGTTCAATCTTGTTTTTCAATGTGGCATACACTCCCTCGCAGAAACTCTTCACGGAGAATGACATCGTCGGGTCATTGGGGTCGGATGCGCCGTCAAAGAACTCGCTCATCTGGGTGTAGTCGGCATCGGGGAGCTTTATCGACCATTCTAACACCTCGGAATCGAGAGGCATCCCAAATACCTTGATACTGACGGTCGCCTCCATCTTCTTCTTGTCAATAACAATGTCTGACTTGGAAACCATCGAGCCATAGACTGACTTAACATTAAATGCCGTGTCGAAATAGTCTTCATCCTGAAGCACCCAGCGGTAGTTCTCCAGCGGCACTTTGAGTTTAATCGTGCAGGTATCACCGATTTCCTCATCCTCATAGCCGACAAACGTAGGCTCGTTATCATCCATCTGGCAGCATCTGGAAGGAACACCGAATGAGTATTTGGGTCTGCCGTAGTTGAAGCCAGCGTCAAAATTGTCGACGAAGCGGCCATTATTTTTCAGAGCGGCGGAAATCAGATTACGCACCCTGGCCACTTGCTGGTCTTTACCCATAATCAGGAAGTAATACGGAGCCCTATCGGTAATTGCGTTCCCCGACTTGTCGAGGAACTCCGATGTTGCACAGACCAGACTGACTGACTTTCCAAAGTGATGGAATATCTGGCACACCTCGCTGAAATACTGCGTAACCAACACCTTGGGAGACTGCTGTCCGATGGGGTCATACCTCATATCGGAAACAAAGACAGCGACCTCGCCATTGTCTGCGTTGAGATTGCCGAGGATGTTTGTTAGCATACTGGGAACTAAAGTGGAGCCTTTGGTCTCAAACGCACCGGCATTCATAGCCTGCTGGAAGCCGGCCAATGTCATGGCGAGGGGATTCTCCCCCTTCAGGTCTTTCATAACGTAAATGTCCAGCACTTCCGAGCAACGTGTCAGAACATCATATACGTCTCTCTTAAAGCCGGTCGGCTTATTGGAACGGAAGAAGCCATTCATGCTGCCGGAAACCTCGAAGTAGAATTTCACCCTTGCAGGATCTGTTGGGGTGAATGATACCGAATCAAGCTCAGTGTAGGTGGCATAGCCATCCTCATCGAAGTTCTCGTTACCTTCGGTATTCACCTTTGAGCATCCCGTCAGACTTACCATGGCGGCAATAACTCCTATCGCCCAAATCTTTAGATGCCAGTTTTTATACTTCATATTTCTTTGATACTTAACTTTGCAAACTTACATTTTTACCATTATATCCCATTTATTACTTTACAAGTCAATCACTTGCATATAATATATATGGATACAATATAAGTGCAAAGTTACGAAAAATATTCCATATAGCGGCAATCTTTTTTACTTTAAGACAAAAAACGTATTTCACTAATGCTCAATGATGTCGTTGAGCATCTCATCATACGCGGACAAAGCCTCCTCCATCACCTTCTCATTTGCCTCGTTGTATTTGTCGATACGTTCCTCGGTCATTTCATCGCTGAAAGCACTGCCGGCCTCGTGCATGGTTTTAAGGAGACCCTGTGTCATCTTGCTGGCAGCACCCCCCGTGGAGATGTCCATAATGCGCATATACTGCTCGTTAGTGAGGCTCTCCTCATCTATCTCATAAAGTATCGATGTGGCATCATCATACCGGCCTTCGTTAATGGCTTCCTCGTATCTGTCAATTATTCTGTCATTGTTTTTGCAGGAGACTGAAACCAATGACATCAACAGCACGCAGAAAACAAAGATAATCTTTCTCATATTTCATTATTTTTTAATTGTTTACGAAACACATACACACAATACGCAAACCATACAGCACCAACTGCATCGACCACAATCCATATCTCCCTGGTCATAAGGATGGGGAGTATCGGATTGAACAGTATTGCGAATAATCCCAATACAAGATTTCGCCATGCGAAGCCTTCTTCCTTGTTTCCGATGATGGCTAAAACAGAACCGCTGAAGACCACAATACGCACAAAACGATAATAGCCGTATTCCCACGGGAAGCAGCCAAGCAGCAGCGCAACCGCAAGTATGGCCGAGATAAGCCATAAATTCTTCTTTAGACTTTCCATAAACCCATGTGTTTTATTGTGTTATATTTCGATTTTAATTCTCGTTAATATTAGTAATACTCTATGGTTCTAACCACGGAATATATAAGCTCATCGTTTCGATAAACGTCCTTCTGCACCCAGTTCCCTTCGTCATCATTGCGGTAGCCATACGACATTGTATCAAGAGTTTCACTCGTCCAGTCCTCTTTCCCAAGTTTCTTTTCGGAGACAGTTCTCCTACAAACCACAACATCGCCACTGTTATTCAATGATTCCACCGTATGACGGATGCGAATTATATTGCCGCTTTCCAATCTTCCCGACAAGACAGAGCGAACCCCGTCCTGTGTGCTTTCAAAAAAAGTGTTTCCTTCACTGATGATTGTCCGAAGTTTGACATTGCCCCAATCGTTGTATTCCGTGCGCCTGACGTGGGTCACTCTCCCTTCTGCATCCATCCACATAAGCATGGTCGGGTTGTTGTCAGCGTCATATTCGATTTTGGACTTGCTCATCAGCGTCTCGCTATTTCCAGAGCCAAAGAGGTCGGGTGTGCCTTTGGTAATATTGTAATGCTCCTCACTAAGCAATATGTTGTTATAATTGCCGCCATACAGATAACGGTATCTCACATGTTCCCCAATTCGTTCCACAACAACCCCATTCTCATTATAAAGCAATTCGGTCATGTAAGTTCGTCCGCTCGCATACTTCGTGCATTCCCTTGCCCTCACAAGTTTGCCATCCGGTGAATACTCATTATCGAAAGTATTCTCATCCACGACCGTCTCGGTCTCAATTTTTCCAGTGTCGGGATTGCGTTTAGACTTCTCATACTCATGCTTTTGCCATGATAATTTACCGTGTTCATCAAATTCGGAAATATAGCCCTCACTAACGATTGGAACATCTGCTTTTGTCGCGGTGTCATACTTGAATTTATATGCAAAAGCCTTCTCTATTTCTCCATTTCTCCTATACCACACATCACAACTCTTTTCTGCACCGAATATCGATGGAACAAGACTATATTCCTGATGGAACACTTTCTTTAAGCGCTCGTCGTTCTTATGCCATACCCTTATGGAAACGAACTTGGGTATGGAGAACGTGGGCTTCCCTGTGTATTCAAATTCCATTGTCGTGTATTTTATTCTTTATAGCCAAATTTTGCACGTTCCTCCATCATCTGCCGCATTTCCTTTTCTTTCTCATATTCCCAAGACTCCTCGTCTGACATCCACCGCACATTGAACCCCGCATCCACCATGATGTATATCGGAGGATATCTGGGTTCCACAAGCCTTCCGTCAATATACGAGTCGTACAATCTATAGCCCCGCCAATCACCCACATAACTGACATGAAGTGTGCCTTTCTCAAGCGGATGGCCACCTTCCTCCTCCACACTCATTATAAACCGCCGTACAGCAATCACATATCTGTCCATATTGATATATTTAATCCCACAATAATTTCATCTCGGTACTCTTCTCCACGTCCTCAATAACCTTCTTGCACTTGGGACATCTCACGGGAGCATCATCGGTGAACACCCCTCCGCATTTGCAGTCGAGGTCGCCATCCGTCACCATGTCGAAGTGATTCCATTCTTTTTTTTTGCCACACTTGTCACAATGCAGGATCTCCACGCCACGGAAGCCGGAGCCGGTGTTCCATTCAAACTGCTTGCCGCAGTTGGGACATTTCACTTTGAGCGTAGTTCCCATACTGTCAGCTCAGACTGTTGATAATGTTTCTCTCATTGATATGGACATTGCCGTCCACCTTGGCCAAGTTCATAAAATATTCTTTAGCGATATTCCTCTTCTCGTCATCCATCATTCCAAACTCGTTCTTCAGGACTGCGAAATCGAGCATATCCATGTGGTCAAATTCGGCAGAGGAAAGTCCAAAATCTTTCATCAAGGATTTGATGTATTCAATCTCCCTGGGATGAATGACGGAATCAGCTTCCATTATCATAGTGAGGAGATGTAGTATCGTCCTCTTTTCCTGTTCACTAAACTTACTCATGCTTCTATATTGTTTGTAAAGAAATCGTGATATTTGCTATTACCGAGGTTAAGGATGAAAAGGTTCCGCTTCGCTCGTGTGATAGCGGTATAAATCAGAGCCGGAGAGTTCTCGTTCTCAATGACATTGTACACATCGTCCTCAATGGTTCCTTCGGGCTGGAGAATCAATATAACCGCAGGAGACTCCCATCCCTTAAAACTGTGTATCGTGGCCATTTTTATACCGGCATAGTCTATCGTGAAATGAACTTTTTTCACTCTGCGGATGCTGTCGATGTCTGCTTTCGGCCACTTGCTGACAGCCTTTATTCTATCATACTCTTCCTTGGTCTCAAATGTCGTAATTGGCTGTTCTCCTCCATTCTTAATGTATGCTTCCTCAACACCACGAAGGACGCTGCATGTCTGGGAGAGTACCGTGACATCACGACGGTCAAGTTTGAACTCGTTGATTATCCAAAAGACGTTGGAACAGAGCGTTTCTGCTGTAACATCCCTCCCCACATTCCAGTATTTAATGTAGAACTGCTCGAAAGGCATCATGCTCTGCTGTGCCAACGGCTCGGAGTAGTCGAAGAACGTCTCCTGGAAGAGAGTTGAAAGACGAGCAATTTCGGGATTTTCAATACGGAATGTCGTATTGGAGTTCTCGTTTATCTGCGTCCATCTGCCCATTACTGGAACCCGTGGAGTATGGTCGGTGTCTTGCTGACGGCTGTAAATATTCTGCCTGCCATCTCCGAAAACAACGAACTCGCCCCCCTCTTTAAGGAAGTAGTTCTTAATCACAAGATACCATGCGTACCTATAATCTTGTGCCTCATCAAAAAGGATGGTGTCATACCTCATAGTATATTTCTTATACCGTTCAAAGAAGTTTTCGTCATCCCAATCGTCAATGTGAGGCTTCAAATTGTGGTTGTTCGCCTGCGACTTGAAGAACTGGTGATAGTTGGTTATATCAAACTGACCCCAGTTGAAATCGGCGGCGACCTGACTCATTCTGTATTTGATGTAGTTCACCAGAGTGAGGTTGAATGTCAGCACAAGAACTCGGCCTCCAGTTCTGACCTGGGCATTCACTGCCCTCCACGCAAGGACTTGCGTCTTTCCCGATCCTGCAACACCCTTAATCTTCTGCTCCACACTCTTGCTCTGCGCCAGTTCACGCTGTCTCTTTGTAGGTGTAATATTCTCATTGCCTTCCTTGTAACTATGCCAACCCTTACTGGTTATAAGTTCCAGAACATTCCTACACAAATCGTCGGTAAAATATCTGTTATCCCAAGAAAGGTTTAATTTTTCAAGGAGGTTGTCAGCCAGTATATCGTCCCTATAAATTCGGGCAACATACTTGTATTTATCCTTGCTTACACCAATATTCTCTCCATCCTTCTCCGTCGGGAAGAAAATAGCCTGCTTGATGGCCGACCAATAAGACGTATTCAACAAGGCTTTTCCAAAGACATCCCGCAGATGCACATTGTACAAGTTGCGTTGGTAAACCTCTGTTCTCTCAAATTGAGCCTCCGCATTATTCTTATCGTTGCAGATATTGAAGATTAGCATACCCTTTCCTGGTCTCACCACGACAATATCAGGAACGTCTGTTGATATGTGAGGCTGGATGAAGATGCTGTCGGAGTCGCTCAATTTGGCTCGGATGGCGTTATATGCGTTGATGATATTGTCATTGACAATTCCTCTTAACGATTCCGCCACATAACTATAATCATCAATAAACGTGGCCTCATTTGCCTTCTCGACGTAGTTCTCGTTGATGTTACTGGAGGACAACGAGAAGCACATCGTTTCGCATCCGAAGGGATGGTGTGTTTCCGTGTAAGCATACGGGTATTGAGAAATCCTCGAAAAGACATTCTTTTCGGGGAAGAACCCAGCAAAGTCTGAAATGCGGCTTTCTCCTCTCATAGCCGGACCCACACACACAATCTGTTGTTGCCTCGTGAATGAAGCCACTTTCTTTGCCAGCCACCTCAAACTCAATGTCCGAATGTCGAGGATGTTTGAAAAGAGATGGATGGCCATCGGTGCCGACGACGCAACCTCCGACAAGTCTTTGGACACCTCTGAACTTGGTATGCACTTGTTGATGGCAATAACCTCCACTCTCTGGTCTACGGCACGCTTTACAAATGCCTCCGCACGCCGCAAGGCAGGCTCGGACGGCTCGATGAGCGTTATGCGTTTCAATCCGTATACCTTCCCATGCTCTTTGAGCATATCATACAACGTAAGCGATGCTATACCCTGACCGCAGCCCCAATCCACTATCTCATAGTTTGTTAGACCATCAAACGGGAAGTTCTGCAACGCCGCCCTGCACTTGATGAAGTGCATCTCTCCGTATGCCGCAATGTAGGCATTCAGCTGTTCTTCCGTCTGCAAGATGGCTCTGCCGTGATTTGTGGCATCCCACGGTCGAGCCTTCATGCTGTCAGGAAGTTGCGTGGTGCAGTACCTTATCAGTTCTTGAGTGTCCATGTCAATCTGTTTTGATTATTGTTCAGGATCTCATTATTGCTCTCCAGTTATCGTTTCGCCCAACTCATTCGTCTTGTGTCTTTCCCAGTTCTTCAATGCCGCACTCTTACTCGCATTCGCATAGCAATACTCACACAGATGCGGACAGGTGTTGTACTCTCCAATGTCCTTGCTCACCGTGCATCCACAGAACTGGCGTTGACCTTTGTCCGTATTGTCTCCTCTTGTCGCATACTTACCGTTGGGGAGTATTATTGCATCCGCTGGTATCTGTTTTATCTCACCGAACAAATCGGAAGAAGGCATATCATGGATTGTCACTTTCAAGAAGTCCATAAGCCTCTTGTCCTTATATGCCAGCCGGATAATCAGAGCATCATCCACACAGCGGTTATGTTTCACACCGAACTGTTCCAAGTCAACCTTCTCGCCGCACGTCGCCAAAGTATAGTTCCACCGTTTATTGAGTTCCGAGAGGCGTTTCGTGAAGTCCAACATCTGCTCCTCTGTCCAGTCCTTGTATTGTATGGCATTCTTCTCAAGATTGGATTTCACTTTTCTGTAAGACATGATGTCAGCGAAACTGAACACCATCTTTTCTGTATAGCCTTTCAACAGCTCTCCGATATTCTCAATCTTGGCCAGCAGGTCGTCTTCTCTGATGTTTTCTGCAAGAAATAACGGGTCAAAACGCCAGATGACGTGACCCTTCCCCAAAGCATCGACAAGACGTTTGAAGGTATCAATGCGCTCTTCCACTCTGGGTACACCTTTTTCCAAGCCCTCTGCCACATAATCGTTTAGAGTGTATTGAATATAGCATCCTATTCCCCTCTCTTTTAGGTAATCAAGATGCGTCAGAAGTGGTCGAGGATTTTTCGACCAGAAGACAATAAACCTGGTATTCTTGTATGACACATAACTCCGCACACCGTTGAACGGATTAGTCCATGCGGAATAACCTTTCTCCAGTCTTGCAAAGAACCAATCTGCATAGAATGCAGGAATATCGGTGCTTCTGCTTGCCGAGATAATCTCTGGCACCTGCATCGGCACTATTTCTCCGTTTTCTCTCGCGAGTTCTTCTTTCTTCCAAGTTGCCATAATCCTATAATCGTATTATCACAAATTTATAAACCAAGTCTTTTACTCTTTCCTTTTCCTAAACAATAAAAGCATTGTTGTTTATTTCCATACATATCGTATTCATACCCCGTGCCCTTACAATGACTGCAAGATTCATATACTTCATAACCTTTTCCAAAACAAACAGGGCATTGTTTCCATTGTTCATGTCCGTGAGCATCAGTTCTGGAACAATAGGCGCATTTGAAGTTTCCCCCATACGCCTCAAATCTATAATATGTCTTTTCTTGACCCGACCCTCCGCATCGAGAACATGTTACCCGTGTTGCAGTTGATGAGGCAGAGTTGGTTATACTTTGTTGTGGCTGATCATAAATGGAAGGATTCTTCAAATTGCTTTGTGTTGTAGACAAAGAAGGTGACGAACTTATCGGTGATGAACTTATCGTAGTATTATGGATATTTTGAGTTGAACTTACTGTATTGCTATAGGATGAACTGGGAACTGTTTGTGGAGTGCTTTGAGAGGTATGTGTTCTGTATCCTGAATTGGAAGTAATAGACAAACTATTACCTTTCTTGTATTCTGTTGGCAATTGATTTGTATTTCTGTAATCGTTAGTGCTACTATTGAAGTTGGGAGATGTGGTATTTTCATACTGCACATTGTACCCATTGGAAGTACCTATTCCTCCAGAGCCACCTCCTACTTTGTGGGAGCCGAGTTTTGGTAACTTGATGTCACCATTGACACACCCTCTTATCCCAGATACAATTATTGCAAGTGCAATAAAGCCATAAAACAAACAACCAATGAAGTTAAAGTCATTATCCTTATATGACATATAGTTCTCCTCCTTTCTCCAAAATATCGGCATAGAGGCCGTCCAAGATAAGCCTCGACTCGTACCTGTGGCGTATGTATCGAATGGTCTGCATTGAATTAAAAATCAGACAAGTCTACGAATTTGCTGTATTTCTTATACTCAATATTCCTTGTTTTCTCTTCGATTATCTCTTTCAACGGTTTGGTTGTGTCTATATCGCCATCGTACCACACCATAGTCAAAAGATGCTCAATGTCGGAATGAAAGTGTGCCACATATTTGCCTCTTCCCAGCACGATGAAAGGCCAGTTGTCGGAATCCGTTGGCCAGAACAGATTGTTCGGTCTCAATACTTCGTTGACATACTCCTTAACTTGCCATGCTTCATCAAAACGCTCTATCTCATTGAGTTTCTCTGCACTTATCACCTCGCCTTTATGCACAAAAATCACCCCTTCTTCCTTCTCCAGCATTTCGTGAAGGTCTTTAAGCAAGTGCCATGAGGCGTACATAGGATGCCCTTCTAAAAAGCCGGAGTAGGTATCCATATAGTGAAAAGTCTCCAGCGTTGCCTCGGTATCTTTGAACTGAATGGTATTCATGGCTTTGTTATTTATTCATCTTCGTCGGCATCTCCATTAACTCCTTGTGGAACAAGTTCAATCTCCAAGAATGAAGGTGAGATATTTAACTCCTTGAAGATGTAAAGAAGAGTAGAGCGCTTGGATTTTGTATTGCTGGACGACCATACATGACAATTTTCTGCAATGGCACTTGTAAAACTCTCTTCCTTACTGTACAGATAACTGTTCTTGGTGGCAAGATAAAGCATTTCCGTGGGTTTCTCACCGTACAGGGTCTTGCAAACCTCCACAAGCATATCCTTCCACGTTGTCACTTGATGGCGTTCTCCTTTATAAATATATGCGGAAATCATTCTGCCGGTGAACTCCACATCGTCATCATCCAAAGATACCACGTCAACCTCTTTCTCCAAAGGTTTATAGTCAGTGGTAATCATCGGCCAAAGTTGTTTGAAACTCTTCAACAACAATTGCCCACGTTCCTGGAGTTCTATTTCCGTCCACTGCTTATGAGTCTTCATATAGTTGCTCAATCTAAAAGCGGAGTCCTTGTAACCCGTCACTACAACTTCCTTTTCTTCCTTTGAACCCTTCACTTTCTTCTTGAACGTATATCCATTCCATTTCTCGATATACGGGCGATTGCTGTATTCGGAGTTATAACCCGTGAGCGTCAAGTTGGCGAAGGTATGTAGATACCTCTCCTTAATTTCTTCCGCTTGGGGGCCAAGGTCTTTCTTCCATTGGGCATTAAGGTTTTGAGGCATTACATGCTCAATAGAGATTCGGCCATCCTCCATCTTTTGGATAATCTGGTCATCTCTTTCCTTGCTGTTTTGATTCTCCATACGTTCAAGGAGAAATGCCCTGTAACTTGGCGGCATCTTGTACACTTGCCTCTGGGGGAAGCTCTCGTCGACATAAACATCAGAAGGGAACTCGCCAGTACCTTGCTTCTTCAACAGAATGTATTTCATAACCTCCACATAGGATACCGGCACTTCCATATTCCTCTTTTGGTGATTTCTGTAGATACGCATAATATCACTATGCAGCAGTGCAAATGTCTTTTGCATCACATTCGCAGGCCATCCGCAGATGATACGACGCGCCCAGTAGTTCTCCACCACATCAAACACATCGTATAAAACATCTTCGCTCAATGCGTTCTCATTTGCATAGTCGAGGAACTGCATATAGAAAGGCATACACACGTTTGACCCAATACTTGCCAATTGGCGCAATTTGCCATCAATGCGAGCCTTTCCAGTCTCACCCTTACCAGCTTGCCTATAATAGCGAGAGTATTTCAACATGTCTTCAAGGAGTTCCTCACGAGGCATCATTTCATCTTCATCAAACCTCTTAAAGTCAAAATACAATTCCTCCTGACTGCTGATAACATTGTTTTTGATTGTAAGATAGTCTCGGATAAACATTGTGGGTTCGTTATCCGTATTCTTCTCAATCTTACTCCAGTATTTGTAGTAGTAATCCTCCTGCTTCTCCTTTGACTCCGACATCAGCAAGTAGTTGCGAACTTTGTCGGCCTCTTCAAGGTCTTTTCCGCATGAGTTAAGGCTCTCGAAGATGAGTTGTGGATTATCTCTGGAATCAAGGCAAATATCGATTATAATAAGTCTCTCGATAGCCTCAATCAAATCTTCAAAAGAGAGTTTGTTCCCACTTGATGTTATGATATTGTAGAAGAAAAGATAGTTGCTTGTTACGCCAGACTGGTCTGCTGGAACGAACTGTTCCTCGTCATTGGTAAACAGAGCATCATAAGCCACCCTATCATCATCAATGGGTTTGAGTTTTATCTTTCTCTCAACATGTTTCCGATATTGCGACATCAGAAACTTGTCCCTGGTATCTTCCACATACTTTTCGTTGTCGCATTTCATCTCGCCATTGTGGACTGCATTGATGGCTGCAAGGATGAGGAGAGAAATGGTTGTGATACGCTGCTGGCCATCGATGATGAGCAAGTCGTTCTCCGTCTCGCTGGCCTTCATATAGACAATGCTTCCGAAGAAGTGACTTGGAATATTCTGTGTGTGTATCTTTTCCAAATCTGCATAAAGACGCTGACAATGCTTCTTTTTCCATGAGTATTTTCGCTGATACAGCGGGATAAGGAGCAATGCCTTGTCGTCCTTGAAATATATATCTAATCGGGTTGCATCTTTCATGGTGTGTCAAATTAAATGATTAGCGTATCAATATCTATCTTTGTTTGCGATGCAGTTCAACAATCTCTCCGAGCTGGTATGCAATTATCCAGTTGCAGAGGTCGCCATTGGCATCGAGCTTCAGCGTGTCACCATCCAATATCAAGCGAACGGGCTTCCCATCCTCAAGTGTATCCGGCATAAATCTATATCCCGTCACTTCTACCATAGCGGTGTCTCGTTCCTTGGCATACCCAACAGCAAGATTCAGATACTTATACTCCTTGGGGATGTACGGATACACACCATTGTTCCAGATGAGAGGGTCGCCTGCGTTTGGGTCATCAACCGAGAGTTTGGCTTCGTCGAAAAATGGATTTCCATCTGCATCGCATTGCAGATATTTCTTATATGTTGTGTCTGTAATGTTTCTGTACTCCTCTTTTTTGGTTCCTTCGACTATCTGGTCGAAATAGACCTGCTTGATGGGCAAGTACAGTGTATTTCCCTTGGTGGGTTCGACTCGGTCAACAGAAATACGCTCTGGTTTCTTTGCAGTCATAGGTTGATTTGATGCAGTTTCTGCCGAAGAGTACGGTATTACCTTGGACTTCTTTGCTGGAGAAACCTGATTACGCAAACTGTGATACAAGGCTTTGCCCATTTCTTCCATCAGACGGTCATAGAGTTGCTTGTCTTGGAACAGTCTCTTAAAGGAATCCATCTGTTCCATATAGCATTGCTGCGCCACATCCTCAAACTCTTTCGGGAAGATGTCGTTGGTAAACATATTCACATCGGAATTTTTGACGAGCTTGGTAAGGGTCTTTTTCTTTGTCTGCATTCTGTCGTAGATACTCTCTACAATCACCCTGTCTGCCTCCGAGAACTCTCCCTGGTACATTAGATTAACCTTCTCGATGATGTTGCTCAACAAATCTTTGGGTTCTTCTTTCTTATTCCCTTCCTTCCCCTTCTCTCCCTTAAACGTCTTTTCCTTGTCGTTAGGATTGAGGTCAATAGATACAGAAGGCTGCACATCGAAACGGTGATGCTCCAGCATCAACTTGCCCGACAAATCAATCTTCTCTCGTGGATTTTTAGGAAGTGCCTTGAAAAGATAGTCGCAGAAAATATACGTTTTGTAAAGGTCTTTGTCAAATGTGCGCGAAATCTGTGCCATGTATGCGTAAAAACGGACAAAGGAGCGCACCAAGAAACGCACCTTGAATTGGTCATCCTCTATCAGTCCGGCGTATGCCTCCATAGCAGGTTTCAGACAACTTGCCAACTTGCCAAGAGTTTTGTTGTCTTGTTTCGACTTGTATATCTCATACAACTTATCCTCATCTTCCTGGCTCCATAAATGGAACTTTCTCAATTCGTTCTCATACTTGTACACCACATTGATGTCTACGGGTTCTGCAAGGAGCGTGTCTTCATAGAACGGCTTGAAGGAGGCCTGTATGCTGTCTGTAGTGTTGCAGAAATCCAGCACATAGGTATCGTTCTTCCCTTTGCAGCAACGGTTTAGACGAGAAAGCGTCTGAACTGCCTTAACTCCGTTCAGGTGTTTCAACACGAACATCGTATGGAGCAGAGGTTCATCAAATCCAGTCTGATATTTCTCGGCCACCACAAGGATATTGAATAAATCGCTGGCGAAGTATAACGGCAGTTGAGACTCGCTAATTCTCTTCCCGTCATACATATTCATCTTGGATTCCTGATATGTTTTCCCACCGAACTCAACCTCCCCAGAGAATGCCACCAACGGATTTACATCTGTATAGTGTTTCTTCTTGCAGTAATCCAGTATGGCGAAATAGTACCTCACCGCATGGGCGCGGCTCGGAGAAACCACCATAGCCTTTGCCTTGCCTCCGATTTTCCTCAACGTAATCTCGCGAAACTTCTCAACAATCAATTCCGCTGTGTTTTCTATCACATACTGATGGTTGTCGTGATAAGCACGGATTGCACGAGCCGCAGGCGGTTCTTCCAGCTCAGGATCTTCTTTGATGTTTTTGAGAATTTCATAAGAGGTATCCACGGGTGTAAAGAACTCTAACACATTCAAGATAAAGCCCTCATCAATAGCCTGTCGCATCGAATAATGGTGATAGGCACTGTACATGGGCTTTCCTTCCTTGTCCACGCCGCATTGTATTCCGAATGTCTGTAGGGTTTTGGGCTTTGGCGTAGCGGTAAAAGCATAGAAATATTGGTTTTTGTGCTTACCTTGTGTCAGCAGAGTCTCCAGCATCACATCCATCTCATCTTTCAGCTCGGCTTCACTCCTCTCCTCAATCTCCGCCATCTCCTTCAATGCCTCGTCGGTGTCGGCAAGGGCGGCTTTCAGTTTTTCGGCACTCTTTCCGCTTTGAGAACTGTGCGCCTCATCAACAATGATAGCAAAGCGCTTCCCTGCATGGTTGTCAAGTTCCTTGTAGACGAGCGGAAAACGATGCAGGGTGGTGATGATGATTTTTTTCTTGTTGTTGATAGCCTCCAACAACTTATCCGATGTATCCTTGTTTTCTATAGTGACAACCTGTCCTGTTGTATGTTCAAACCCCAAGATGGTGTCCTGCAATTGTTTGTTGAGGATGCGTCGGTCTGTCACCACAAAAACACTCTGGAACATCTCGTTGTCATCTTCATCGTGCAGATTTGCCAGACGATAGGTCAACCATGCGATAGAGTTACTCTTACCGCTACCGGCAGAGTGCTGTATCAAGAAATTCGTTCCCTCTTTCGACTTGCGGGTGTCCTCGACCAATCTCTCCACCACATTGAGCTGATGGTATCGCGGAAAAATGATTTTGACGCTTGTCGAACTCACCTGCTTGCCGTTTTTGATGGAGATTGTTGTTTTCTCCTCACGGCTGATGTAGCGTTGCAGGATAGCCAGCAGCATATCGCGGCGCAACACCTTCTCCCACAGATACGATGTGGGATAACCGTCTGGATTGGCGGGATTTCCTCCATCTCCGACTTCTCCAGCCCCATTACTACCTTGGTTGAATGGGAGGAAATATGTGCTGTCGCCTTTCAATTCGGTGGACATATACACGTTGTCGAGGTCGGCGGCAAAATAGCAGAGGATGCGGTTGTTGAACCAGAAGATGAACTCCTTGGGGTCACGGTCTTCGCGCCATTGCTTCATGCCATTTTCCACAGTCTGACCCTTGAACTGATTCTTCAATTCCAACGCCACAACGGGGATGCCGTTGAGAGACAACACCATATCAATTGTATTGTGGTTGTTATCGGTATATGAGAACTGGCGGGTGCAGGTCAGAATATTCTGATTGTATTTCTCCACCAGGTCTTCATTCAGCGATGATGCCGGAGCAAAATATGCGAACTTCAACTCAATTCCGTTATCCTTCACTTTATTACGCAGCACATGGATGAGTCCCATCTGTGCAACATTCTGTTGGAAGATATTGTACAGTTGATTCTCGGCATTTGCGCCATGTACATTCTTGAAACGCTGCCACTTCTTGGGCTGCGTCTTCTCCAAGAAAGAGATAAGCACGGGCATATCAATTGCCCGTTTTTTGTCATAGGTATCAAGATTTCCTTTGACATAGCCGCCTTCGTTAAGAAGGTAACTCTCAATGTCACTCTCAAATCTTTTTTCAGAATCTTCCATATTATGAATTGATTTCTATTCTTCTACTGTTTTTTCTTCTCCTCGTACTTCTTCACATTGTAAACCATATACTGTACAATACTTCTGTCGAAGCATTCGCTGATTTCTTGATGAGTCATTCCTATCTGTTCAAGAATACAGCAAGTCAAAAGGACTTTGCACTTCTGTGTAAGTATTATCAGTTCATTTATTTCCGTCACAACCGATGGACTATCATCAATATACAGATGCGAATACACATCCCTCGTGTCCTTCAACACATCCGCATTGATATTGCATTCCTTTATCGCATCAATATCGTCGAAACGCTTAATTAACTCTTCCCACTTTCTGTTGCCAACGCCCTCTGTTCCTTTAAGGAACCGCTGATAATACCCTTCCAATGCCTGGGCCACAATCACAAAGTCTGGTGCATCAAATTCATTGACGTTCAGCGAAGTCAACAGATACTTTGTCAGCGTGGATATTTTATCATATACGGAATGATAATTGGCATAGAAAGTAGGTATTCTATCCACCAATTTCCTTAATGGTATCAGTGGCATATCAAATGGTTTGACCGACGGTGAGGCCACAAAAACCAGTTTATACGATTCGTCATCCCCGTTCCTTTTGTAGTAGATTTTTGATGGCTGTTGCTTGCTGAACATGGCCAACGACAAGAACTGGGCAAACTCACGGATTTGATTATTGAAAGCTCGTATAGACAACGGCTTATCCGAGACAATGAGGTATTGAGTCTCTTTTTGAGCGGAAAACACATCTGTTGACTGCCGGCACCAAGTCCTATCAGCAATTTTGTATGTTAAGCCATCTCCCAAATCTCCCTGAACATACACATGGTCTTTCCCATATTCGATGGTAAAGACCTTGTTTTCCTCATCCTGCGGAACCCACATCATGGATGCTTCCGTCCATTTTTGAAAGTAAGGAAACTCCGCATGGCACTCATCAAAGAATGGTTCATCGAGGGATTGGATGTGTGCGCCTTCAATGACATATCTTACATTGAATGATACGGAAGAACCGACAACCCATTGCTGCAAAGTGAGGCCAAACAGAGTGATGGGAGTATCCCACTTAATTTGCCCCCAATAAACCGCAACACTCTCGAAACGACTATTACCATTGAGATCTCCTTGCAATGTCAGAACACAATGGTTATTCTCATCAATAGTCAGAGTACCCTCATGTCGACTGGTCTCATTCCCAGTCGGCAACCACCACGTGCCTTTGTATGTCCTTGGTTTAGCCATCTACTTCCTTTTTCCCTGTCACATACTCGTATATGATGCTCTTCTTGTATTCTTTCAACTCCTCTATCTTCTGCTGCTTAATAGCGATAAGGCTATCTATCTCCGCACATTTATTGTCAAGGTAGTCGGCGATTTGGTGCTGTTCTTTAGGCGACGGAATACAAACCGCAAAATTAGTAAGCATAGGCAATCTAACAGAGGGAACCGTTGATTGAGCACTTCCCATATCCATTACCTTTCCAAACAGATTGCTTATGTAAAAGAAAAGATAGTTGGAAAACACTCCTTCAATCTCAGACAATCTATAAACTCTTTGATGCACGGCGTATTTGCCATAGGCGTGGTGAAAAACCCTTCCTGCTCCTGCTCCGTCACCAGCCATCAATATTCCTTCTCCTTCAAACGTGGCCTTATTACTTCTCTCAACTTGTGGTGAACGTACATAGAAAGGATACTCTCCATCAGGAACTGCATCTTGGGTGTCTTGATTGCCGGTTTCTATCTTGCACAGATATTTAAGCCGTATTAACTTCCACCCTTGGGGTATCTTACCAATCCAATCAACGCCACTATCTTTGAACTTCACATTGGGATTGAGTCCACGGGTGACGGCTTCGGTGATAACGGACTGCTTATAGGCTTTCAGTTCCTCGATGAACTCTTCCTGCAAGGCTATCGCCTCGTCAATCTCACCACACTTTCTATCCAAGAACTCAGCGATACGTTGCTGCTCTGAAAGAGGCGGTTGCAAAGTTGGGAAAGTATAAAACTGCTCTGGATAAAGGCGTAATCTACTGTCAATGATTCCCCGTGATAAAGTCTTAAATGCAGCTTGATAGCCGTTTATTCTCAACAAATAGTGATAATACCTTTTATTGGAATCATCACGAAAGTAGTAGACACAGTATGCAGGACTTATCATTCCGTCATAATCTGAAACAGCATAGCTACCATTCCACGCAAGCATTATGTTCATTACAAAATCGCCTTTATGTACGACTTTGTATCCCTCATAGTTTGCAGCGATATGAGAGTCTGCGATTTCGGTCTCTGACTTGGGCTTTATACCTGTATACTGAGAGAGACTTAGCAATGTCTCTTCCCCTGTAGTTGACTTCTCTTCTCTTTCCCGAAAAACGCCTTTCAATAATGGGGTATCCCAGTCTTTGGGTATCTCACCAATCCACGGTATTCCGCTATCTTTCATTGCCCTGCTCATACGCCTATCTCCCCATTATTATAGTCATCAACTCTTGCTCACGATTGTCAAGCTCTTGCAAGTGGGCAAATATATCTTCACTCTTGCGGGGGGTAACGTACTTGTAGAACTCCCGTGTGAAGGGTATTTCGTAACCTATCTTGGTCTTCTTGGGGTCTATCTTGGCTTTGGGCAGGTAGGGATAGACATTCCGCTGCATATAATCTTCAATGTCTTCTTTCCAAGGGATGGTTTCGGTGTCTTTCTCCTTGCCGTCAACCACCGTTACCTTGCGGAACTTGAAATCATCGTTGTCTTTTATCTTGACTTCGACCTGCAAGTCACCATCTGCATACACTCCGTCCTTGAAGGCCAGATATGCTTTCCGTACAAGTGCAATGCAATCGTCTGTGAACTCGTTGCGTTTGTTGCCGATGGGCTTACGGCGTTTGTGGCTGCAATGGCTGGCCTCGATTAGTTGTACCTTGCCGACACGCTGGGTTGATTTGTTCTTCGTTACAATCCAAATGTATGTGGCAATACCCGTGTTGTAGAACATATCGTTAGGTATCTGCACTATGGCTTCCAGCCAGTCGTTTTCCAGCAGAAAACCCCTAATCTCACTTTCACCGCTGCCAGCATCACCCTTGAACAGTGGCGAACCGTTCTGAATGATAGCCATGCGGCCAGTGTCTTTCAGCTTGGCCACACCATTGAGCATAAAGAGCTGTTGGCTGTCGCCGATGGCAGGAAGACCTGGGGCGAAACGTCCGGCAATACCCATCTTGTTTTCGTCTTCCACTTTCTTCCGCTCGTTCTTCCACTCTATACCGAAAGGAGGATTGGAAATGATATAGTCGAAGGTGTAACCAGCGAACTTGTCATCTGACAGAGTGTTACCATGACGCATATTCTCCGCATTACCGCCCTTGATAAGCACATTTGACTTGGCGATAGCATAGGTTTGCTCGTTCAGTTCCTGGCCGAACTCCGTTAGTTGTGCGTCAGGATCAATCTCCGTCAGTTTCTCCGTAAGACAATCAAGCATCTGACTTGTACCCATAGCCATGTCATACATGGTGGCAGTAATACCGTCCTCGGCCAACTGGTCTCGGTTAGGAGCCACAAGCAGTTCAGCCATCAGATAGATGATGTCACGAGCGGTGAAATGCGCTCCGGCCTGCTCGTCGTAACTTTCAGAGAATTTCCGCACCAGCTCCTCGAATATATAGCCCATATCCACAGCAGAAATCTCATCTACTCCCATATAGGCTTTCTTCGTACAAAACTCACTGACTACATTGTAGAGAATATTGTTGTTGTCGAGCTTGGTAATCTCCTTCTCAAAGTCAAACTTCTCGATGACATCGATAACATTCTTGGAGAATCCCTGCAG
>Ga0326511_10000089_pt1 | contig 67225 bp, 97 predicted proteins | sample 0_2496_0518_D_FD_203701 | JGI IMG/M metagenome (GOLD analysis project Ga0326511, IMG submission 203701) | Bovine rumen microbial communities from UC Davis, California, United States - 0_2496_0518 | ecosystem: Host-associated > Mammals > Digestive system > Stomach > Rumen | place: USA...
CTTGATGGCGAGTCCGTAGAAGTAGGCACGTTTCTTGTCGCGCTCCAGAATTGCGTCGGTCTTCTGCTTGACGGTCATACATCGGTAGTTGATACAGCCCCAAGTGAAGTTCATTTGCGATGGTGCGCAAAAATAGATGCACGGGAAGAAAGCCATGATGAAGTCGTCTGGCGTGATGTTGTCCCATAGGCTCGGCTTCCCATCGTATGCCTTCTCAATCTCGGCAAACAGGTCGTCGGTGTGGTCGGTCTCTCCGAAGTTGTTCTGAATGTCGTAGTCTTCGGCAGGTATGCCCAGCTTGATGAACTCTCGCTTGAACGTGCCCGACTGCTCAAAGAAGCAATGCACTTTGCCTTTAATCTCCATAATTCGTTTAATTCGTGAAATTCGTGGTCGTTTTACAAGCCGCGGCATAACCACGGCCTGCGGAAAATTTATTTGCGTAGTGACGGGCCGCTGAAACATACCGTCGTGGTGATGGCACGCAGGCGGTCGAAGGTGCGCTCTCCGTAGCGTTGGCGCAGCTCGTCGAGGGTGAGGTTAGTGGAGACGATGAGCAGCTTCTGGTCGCGCTCTGCCGCATCCACCAGCTCGGAGAAGCGCCAGTGACGCTCGCCGTAGATGACCGACTCGGGCTCCGTGCCCACGTCATCGACGGAAATGAGCTTGCATCGTGATATGTCGTCGTAGATGTCGTTGAGCTCTACCGCCGTGACGGTGTTGAGGTACTTACGGTGATAGTGTGACAGGAGCGTCGGGAAGATGCGCTGGGTGATGAGTGTCTTGCCTCGGCCGCAGTTGCCGAAGCATAGCAGTCCTCGTTTGCGGTTGTCCAGGAGCCATTGACTTATCTTGTCGTACTCTTGGAGCCACTGGGCGTGTTCGCAGAAGTGGGATAACGCACGCAGCAGAATCTCTTTTGCGTTGGGGATGCTGATTTGGATGCGCTCGTCGGTCGTCGGCAGGTTGCTGGCGATGCGTCGGAACTGTTGTTCCAGATTGTCGTCGAATGTTGTCATTGTTGGTTACCATCCTTGTTGGTTAAGATATTTATCGGGTGAATTGTCGGTGAGTTGTGTAGAGAGTGTGGCCTGTCGGGTATCGTCGTAGAATCCTTCGATGAGCCGTGGCATTTTGCTTGCCGAGAAAACAAACTCGATGTCGGCCACCCATCCTCGGTTGTTATCTCCGTTGCAAAACCGGCTGTTAACGGCCTTGGTGATAGCCTCGAAGATTTGCTCGGGCTTATATTCCTTTAGCCGTGCGTTGATGAGTTGTCTACGTCGTTCGGTGAGTTTTACGCAGCGCACCACGCGCGCGCCCTGGCTCTTGATGGTCTGGTTATAGAACTCTACGATGTCTTTAGCCGAAATTCTCTTTTCTTTTTGTACCCACGATAGTGGGTCTTTTTCTTTTATCTTTTCTTTTTCTTCTATAGGGGTTATAGGGGGAATATCTTCTTTTTGGCCGTTTTTTGATTCAAACAACGCTTTTGAGGGTTTTTGGTGGCTAGGGTTGTCGCTAACATTGTTAGAGGGGTTGTTAGAGGCTTTGTTGCTAACAAGGCTAGCACCTTTGTAACTTGCTAAGTCACAAACTGTTATCACGGTTGCTTGCTTTGTTGCTAACATTGTTAGATGCTTTGTTAGTAGCTTTGTTGCTAACAAGGCTGAAAGTGCTGTTCTTGCCCGTTGCAAAGATAAGCCTGTGCGCTTCGTGATGTCGGCGTAAGAGGTATAGACGACCCCGTTCTCGTCGGCTTGCAAAGACAGCCAAGTATATAACCCAAGCGTCTCGATGGAGAGGTGCTTGTCCTTGATATGCGTTGGAATGGTAGTGTATTCTTGCATGTTGACTTGTTTTAAAGGAAAGGAGGTGGCCGTGATACAGCCACACACCTAACCTCGGGGTAGAACTATCTGGAGCCTCAGAAGGGGAGGCCGTCGCTGCCTGCCGGCGGAGCTGATGCGATGTCCTCGGTGGTTACTGGCTTGTCCTCCTTGGGGACGTAGGTCTTAAGGTCGCCGCAGATGTAGTTGGCATCTTCCCTGCGTTCCTCCTTGCGAGGCTCACAGGAAATGAAATGCGTGTGACCGTAGGGGCTGGGGTTCTTGCGCTCAACGATTTTGATGTTGAGGAAAATCTTCTCCATCCCGTTTTGCGTTGTTACCTTTTTGAAAAGCTCTTTGGGTACGTCCGTGAGGCAGATAGAGCCGTAAAGAAAATTTGCCATAGTTGTGTAAGAATTATTTTATTATCGTTTGAATGTTGTCGAGCTGCTGCATGCGTGTGCGGTAGTACTCTTTGGCGAGTGCTATTCGCTGCATCAGGAGGCTGCACATTTCCTCGTCGCGTGGTATGCGCAGAATCTTTAGCTGCTTGGAGGGAGAGGTGCGAGGGTCGAAAGCTACGAAGTCGCAGAAGGTGGTGTCGGTGACGAGCATGTTCATCTGGCACTGACAGTAGTACTGCAGGTTGTACTCGCGCAGATCGTCGGGAGCGGTGAAGAGCAGATAGTCCTGGTGAACATCTGCATTCCACGCGCACTTAATCTCGATGATGCCCGTTTCCTCGCGTATCATTCCGTCGGGTGAGCCGCCGCAGAAATTCTCATAGCCTTTAAGAGGGATGAAACCAACCTCGTAGACCTCGTAGTTCATGGCCTTGGCATACTCGTCGCGTGCCTTAGACTCCCAAAACTCACCGTGTTGTACTGCCTTGGAATTGAGTTGTTTAAGCTCTACATCTTCAAGAAACGCTTCATCGGGCATGTAATACTCGGCGACCTTACGGTTGAGCCATGTGAACGTGCCATCGGAGAAGGGTACTTCCTTGGTGGTGACGCGCGACTTGGGGTTGGCGGCATGGTGCGCCGCCAGCTCCTCGTCGGTCATCGGCTCCTTGTGATTACTTAGGAGCAGGTATATCTCGGAGGCCGACATGCGACCTTTTCGAGACAAAAACCACTCACGGGTTCGTTGTAGTTGCTCCATCTGCGAAAAGGTCATTAGTGGGTTTTACTTCCTCTGCGTTGGCCTCGGTGGGCATTGTAGAGGGATTGTCTACGTATTCCACCTCGACAGCATCCATGTCGTCGGGCGACTCGATTTCCTGCTGAGTGAGGTCGGTGCTGACCACGGCCTGGTCCATGCGGATTGCACGCTGCATCTCGATACTGAGGATGCCATACTTGGAGAGAAGCTGCTTAAGAACAGTCTTTAGACACATGGCCTCTTGGTTGTCGCGCCACGGCCCTGACGAGAATGACTTGGAGTAGCGTCTGCCGTGTGCCAGGCATTCCTCCTTAGTCATGTAGTAGTATTTCTCGAATCCTCCTGCTAGACGGAAGTAGGCCATATAGCCAATCACCTCGTCGGACTCGCGCTTGGAAGCGTCGAACTCGTATTCATCACGGAAGGGGTCGTACTTGACGAGCTCTCCCTTGTGAACTACGGCATTGGTGATGCGCTCGTACTGGCCGCTGCGAATGGCGAGCTGTACAAGGCCGCGCGTCATTATCTGGAACTGCGAAACACGCCCGTATGGTACGATGGCGGCAAAGCCTAGGTTAGGATTTATCGGTAGCGAAAGCGATGCCGCTACCATTGCCGATGAATAGATGGATGCCGGCTCGGAGTTTTGCAGCAGGCGGTTGTTGTTGACTACCGACAGGACACTTGTGGCAAAGCCTTGTGCATTTTTTCCGAGCATGGCCTGCAGGTTGCGCTTGGCAGTCTCATTATTGAAATAGCCTTGCAGCTTGACGATGTTTGTATTTGCCATATTCTTAATTGGTTGCTAGATTTTGAAAAACATTTTGTTTACCTCTTCCCAGCTGGAGAAGGCAGGGTCGAGATAGGGCTCTCCAGAGGGTGCGTCTTCATCGAGAAACTGCGACTCGTAGTCGTTGAGCTCGTCGTAGTATTCCTTGTAGCGACGCTCGTAGTCTTCGTCGTGGAGAGGATAGTTGTTGGTGTCTTTGTTCATAATACCTCGATGAATGATGTCTTTTCAATTCGTTCGCACTCCATATCATCGAGACCTTGCGCCATATACTCGGATGTGATGCGGTTGGCCTCGGTGACGCTTTTTGCGTAGAGCGCGACCTTGTACTTTGTCTTTGTCTCGCTGCCATCGTCCTTGACGAAGATGTCAGCGATGGTGGCAATGTAGATGGCCTCGTCGGGTAGTCCTGACGGGCTGTTGGCGAACTCACGGATGGGGCTGCGCTTGATGGCTGTGACATCGCACTCATTGTTGAACTGTTCGAGCATGCGCGCTTCTGCCTCGGCAAAGAGCTCGCACTTGTCGCAGATGTATTTCTCTGCTACTTCCTTGTCGTTACCGCGCTTGTCGGTGATAACGCGCTTGATGGTTGTTTCGTAATACATTTTGTTATGGATTTTGATAATTGTTTATCTTTTCTTTTTACACCAATTAGACAGGCTTGTGAGATAGCCTGCCTCCCATGCTTCTTCTATTGTCGCATCAGGGTGGCCGTCGAGCCATTGCTGACATTGTTCGTGGTAGCTCATTCTCGGTTGAACTTTAGGGTGTCACCGTCAACGATTACTGAGTCGTAAGCCTGCATGAGACGGTCGAGAGAGTAGGACAGCGAGTCGGCTGTATGCTGGGCCGTGACAGTAGACGTGCGCCCGTTGACGAACGTGTAGAGCCATCCTGCCGACATGAGAGCGAACACCAGGGCGATGATCACAGCCGCAATGGTTTCCCTACGGCAGAAAGCCTCTATCTGCTTGCCGCAGTAGATGAAGACGCTGGCAATTCCGAAGATGACGCATGTGACGATGCGGCAGATGCCCCATGCGGCTTTCTGAATACCGCTGACGAGGCATACCTTCCATTGGTGGAAGGATGAGAAAAATGGGTTTTTGAACATATCTTTATTTTTTAAAGGTTTTCAATAAAGGAGGAGCGCGGCTTGTCGCAAGTGACGCTCCCGTAACAATGAGATTCTTCTTCTTATGCTCTTTCACACACTAGAACATGAAATCTGGTATTGCATAAGCCTTCACTAAGGCTGCGCCTGTGGAGGGTAACGCTCCCTCGCTCACGCAAGTTTTACTTGCCCGTTGCTCTGTTTACGGGTCTTTCGCCGGCGGATACCGTGCGGCTTTCACAAGAGGCACGGGTAAACAAATTCAACTCAAGAAAATTATGAATTTTACTTTACCTAAAGACAGCACGGCCATCGCTGGAGACGCTGCCGAAACAAAATATAAAAATAACGTTCTATTATCGCGTGACGGAGGCAGGAGTCGAACCTGCGCTCATGGGACTATTACCTTCCTGTTGCACCGTTACAGGTTTTCTCCGTCGGAAAACACACTCGGACCATCGCGGCTGGAGTGTGATGACTTATGGAAATAAAAATTTTAAAAGTGAAAACAAACGAATGCTAAACCCTCACGGGCATAAACAATTCAAAATTAAAATCATCCAATAATGCAAAACAATTTAATGATGAATTTTCGAAATACAAAATAAAACATCTAAATCTGGGTGTGGCGGCAGGAGTCGGACCTGCGTCGTCTCGGCGAAATAACCAATATGCACTTTAACTAACTCTAAATTATGGCAAAAGAAGCCATGCCAAGAATGCTCTGCCGTCTGAGCTACACCACACTTTTTCGCATACGTTTTGATTTTAGTCGCACTGCCGTATGCTTCTATTATGTCGCTTTTCCGTTGTGTCAATAAGTCAAAGATCTCGTCGAAAGGTTGCACGGTCGCCACCCGTGTTCGTTGGGTATCCCTAATGGCGGTTCGGGGCTTTCTTCGTGCTTGTCAGCTTGTACCTTATGTAATTCTCAACCAATGTGCTTTCCGGGAACACCCAGTGTGCGCTTTTCGTGTTGCTCCTTACACCTCCAAGGCTGCTGGCAATCTCGCATACAGTCTTTCTTGTCAGTCCCAGCCTGTCTGCAGCTTGCGTTGACGTAAGCATGCGTTCCTGCTTGGGTAGCATCTTTGCCATTCGCTTAATAAAGCGATCGTCGTTGACGAGCTTGTTGACGATGGCAGAAGACAGGCGCTGTATGTCATATTCTGAGAGTGGCATGATTTCATCTTAATACTTTCGGCAGATACTTGTCGCGCCATCTGGCACGAAGGTCTTACTTATTCAGGATTTTAACATCGTCAGCGCATAGCGCACGTATGAGCAGGATATTAGTGTCGTAGAACTTTTGCGTCTCGTAGTCCACAACACCTTCGGGCATGCCAACTCGCTTTACCCGAGTGACCAAAGAGCATGCTGTATTCATAGCAAGAGCGTCTTTGCAGAGGAATGGTCTTACCGTTCCTGGTTTGATAGCCTTGATGTCGTCCGTACTTACGTTCATACTTTAATTAATTAATATAACTTAAATTTTCACCTTAAAGCATTGCAGGTTGCGAACAAATCACTATATTTGCAGTGTTCAGATGCGAAAGGTGCGATTTAGTTCGCTCCCTGCTATTGCTTTGTTTGTTTAACCGACTACAAAAGTATAGTATTTCTCTGAAATTACAAAACATTTATCCATTAAATGTGTTGTATTTAACATTTGTTAGTATTTGGATACTAATTTTGTATTGTATGGAAGAAGATTTTAACAGTTTATCAGGGAGGGTCGAATGGCTACAGAAGAAGAGCGGCATGACCAAAAGGGAGTTCGCGCTCGAAATGAATCTCGATCCGGCCAATTTTAGCAGGAAGGTCAAAGGCGTGCAGGTTTGGACTGAGAAAGATTTTCAGAAGTTTGCAGAGCGTGGAGTGAATGTTGAATGGCTTAAGACGGGCGATGGTGAACCATACGAACCTATAGAAGAGATAAATGCGGCCAAGAATGTTGAAACGAGGCCAAGGATGACTGTTTATGCGAATGCGGGACAGCTCACTGAAGAAATAGGCGCATATAAGGAGCGGATGCCAGTCGTGGCCCAATTCCCCAAATATGACTATACGATCGTCGTACATGGTGATTCGATGGAACCCATTTTGTTTAGCGGTGAAGAGGTCGCGTGCAGAGACGTGACAAAATCATCGTTTTTGCAATGGGGGCAGCCACATGTCCTCAACACTTCGCAAGGAGTGGTGCTTAAGCGAATATATCAGGGCGATGGTACGATTATATGCCGGTCAGAGAATAAGTTGTACCCAGAGTTCGAGATACCGATGTGTGATATATATACCATTGGGCTTGTTGTGGGCAAATTACATATTTATTAATCATGGAGAAGAATGTGAACAGGCCAGTCGACAGAATTAAGCAGTTGGCGCAATGGTATAAGGCGAAAGGTGTGATTTCAAGCATTAACATGTTTGAAGAGGTATGTGGTTTCTCGAAAAACTACATTAAGAACCTGCATGAGACCAAAATTGGCAATCCAAGCGTAGATGTGATAGCCAAGATATATAAGACATTTAGCGGTGTAAGCCTTCATTGGCTGGTACTTGGCGAAGGAGACATGTTTACAGTCAGCGAGCTGGAGGTTATTTCTGCAGGGAACCAGGCTGTGAAGGACTGCGTAAAGTCGAAGAAAGTGCGTAAGTTGCTTAATAATAAGGTGTTGAATGGCATGACGAGAGAGGAGAAGCTGGAACTGATAGAAAAGCTATTGTGATACTGATGTGTTACCAGCTATATTTATTTTATAGCTAAAGTATTGATATACAAAATATACGTCGATTCCCCTATCGACTACAAAGGGGAGTTTAATGCTCCCCTTTTTTATTGCTTTAAACTCAGTGAGTTACATTGTACGACATTGAAAATAAGGCAGATAGAAGGAATTGAAACCCTCGGAAAGCTCGTTACAAAGTGGCGGAAAGTGGCAGAAAGTGGCGGGTGTTGTAATACCAAATGTGTTACCAAATTTAGGTTTGTGTTACCAAAATGAAAATTCCTACAATCAGGTTTACCTTCGCACGGAAGGGGCTGCAGAAGAAAAACGGAAAGGGTACTATTGAAATGGTCATTACGTATGACAGGCAACGGAAATACATCTCAACGGGCATCAGCGTCTATCCAGGAAACTGGGATGACGCTAAAATGGTGGTTGGCAGCGGTGAGGATATGGAGCTCAACGATATTCTGTTAACCATGCGCAAAAAAGCGCTTAAAGAGATTTCAGAGATGGTGGAGAACGGAGAAATAGACCTCTCTACCCTATCGGAACGCCTGAAGGCCAAAAAGGTAGATATGACGTTTCTTGAATATGTCTACGATAGGATGAGCAAGAAAAACGTAGTTGACTATACGCATAAGTCGTATGTGAGCTTCTACAATAAACTGTCGGAGTACGGGGAAATAGTCACTTTTTCGGATATTACGGATAAGGCCATCAGAGATTTCGACGAATGGCTACATGCCTACAAGTGGGTCGAAAAAGACAGATATGGCAATGATGTCACTAAAAGTTACTCACAAGCCACTATCGGCAGCTTCCACAAGAATATGAAAAACTTTATTGCTGACGCTGTGGTTGATGGCTATTTACATGAGAATGTGTATAAGGCAAAAAACATCAAAATAGACAAAGGAAAAAGCAGAATTGATAAATTCCTCACCCTTGACGAAATTAAGCGCCTAGAGGCCGCGAAAATGCCTACCAGGGGGCTTCAAGAGGCCAAAGACCTGTTTATGATGCAAGTATATACAGGTTTGGCCTATGTGGACTTGATGGGATTTGATTTTAAGCGTTTCAGTGAAGAAAGCGGCGAGATTGTCTATACTGGTATCCGCCATAAGACGGGTGTTGAGTTTGTTTTTGTCCTTCTGCCGGAGGCTCGTGCGATTTTGCAAAAATACCGCTGGCAGTTGCCAAAAATGCCAAATCAGAAATACAACATGCGTCTGAAAATGGTGGCCGACGCTGCAGGCATTGATAAGCCGATTACGAGCCATGACGGAAGGCGATCGTGCGGATATATGCTCCTGAACGCTGGTGTGCCTATGGAGATAGTCAGTCGTGTTCTTGGCCATGAGAGCGTGAAAATGACTGAAAGCGCATACGCGAAAGTATTGAACCAAACTGTCGTGGCGGCTATCGCGAAAATGGGAAAAGCGACAAAAGGCGGCAAAAAGTGACAAAAAACGGCAAAAACACTTCCATTATATCCATAGGCAGTCTTTACCCATACTAAAATGGGAATGACCTCGGCGGCATCTACTTTTTATAACCATCTACCTATAAGAAGGCGTTTTTGCCGCGAAAAAGCCCGCTTCGGCTCGCGCTTACCCTACGTTACTGTTCACCATTCCGACGGTTTACTTGTTTTGTATGGGTGCCTGTTGTTACTGCCGGAACAGAGCAGGACTTACCGCCAAAATGGAATAGCCGAACGGACAAGAGCACTTTTATATACGCGGTGATGGTGGCCGCGAGAGGAGTGCACGGATTCAACCTCGATAATATAATTCGAGGCAAAAATAAGCATATATTTCCGACAAAAAAAATAAGTTAAAATATGTAAAAACACAATCTGCCACTTTCCACCACTTTCCGCCACTTTTTGCGGAAGGTGGAAGTTGTTTTTTATGATTTTTTAAATACAATAGATAGATTATAATACCTCTTTGTGGTATATAGTAAGGTACTCTCCTATCTCGCGCAGAATGGTCGCTGTGTCCATCGGCTCGGGCGGCAAATCGAAAATCGGTGTTATCTTAGCTGTAGAATTGAACCGGCCTTTTGCGAAAATGATAACAACGTTATTTACTATGTCGGTTACGACATAGTAACCTGGTCGCTCGTTGCTTTCCTGTAGAATATAGTTGTCTGGGTTTATGGGTGCGGCAGTTCCCAAAATAGTGATTTGTAAATCCTTGATGGGCGTGTTTTTGACAAAATCTTGGAATTGCTCTGCAGCTTCCAATCTTGCGATCGCCTCTTCCTCGGTATCTCCTACCGATTTGGCTTCCACACGGTCGCCAGTTGCCAAAGTGATAATAATTTGGTATTTGTTCATGCGATAATAGAATTTACCATAAAAACGAAAAACGGGCAGTTTTAGTATTTAAACTGCCCTAAAAATTGCAAAGATTAGTATAAACAAGTTTTGTAACTAAAACGATTTAAAATAGTTCATTGCGCTCTCGGTAAGGCTCTCCATGCCACAGCAGATATAACGCTCTGTCATCTTCACGTCGGAATGGCCTGCCAGCTTTGACACGAGAAGAATATCACGGCAGCGCAAATAAAGATTCGTGCAAAATGATCTGCGGCTTGTGTGGCTGCTGACGGCATCACATTTTTTGCCAGTCCAGAACGCGCCATTGCGATAAAGCGATATAACATTGTCGATGTCGCTAAAATAGCATATACGGCGAATAGTATCGTTAAACGTGGTGTCGCTGACCTCGCGTTTATAGGCTCCAGGAAACGTGCGCCCTGTCGCGAAAAGGATTTCACGGGCGATTGGTGATAATGGCAGCTCAGCCCTGATATGCGTCTTTTGCGATACGTACACTAGATTGCCTTCCGGGGTGATATTCGACTCGTTAAAACGGCTGTAGTCGCTATGCCTTGCACCTGTCAGGCATCCAAGAATGAACTGCTGCTGTACGGTGGCTTCGGTAAGCGTTTCCGGCTTATACTCGATTAGCCTTTTAATCTCCGACTCGGTTAAATAGGTGTGTTGCGACTCGTCGTCCTTCACCGTTAGGAATCTGCGCCAGTCCTTCGGCAAATCGGCCTCGTCGGTATATGGCTCGATGACTGCTTTGAGTTTTGCGCAGTATTGCCGCGCTGATGACTTGGCCATATCACTGCACAGCCAGTTCGCAAAACGGCTCATATTAGGCTTTGTAAGGCTGTCCCACGTAAACGGTGCGCCTGTTGCCATAGTCCATTTCTCTGCGATTTTTCCGTTTTTCGGGTAACGCTCTAAAAGTGCATCTAATAATGTGCTGGTCATAGTCCTGCCTCCTTCCTGATAATGTCGTTAATAAATGCTGTGCGCGACTTGCTGCCACGGTTCTGGCAAACCCATTCATATAGGTCTTTTTCGATATGAAAATTAATGGGTTTTACCTCCTTCTCCTTCTCGGGTCTTCCTCTTCTTCTTGATTCTGCCATGATTTTATAAATTTTTGGTTAATATTATGCTGCTTCAATCAGTTCGCAAACGTCGCTATTCGACGGGCGGAACTTTTGCAAAACGGTTGTTATATTGATGTCAAAGTAACCGCCGTTTATCCATTCGAAAATAACGAAATTGTCAGTAACGGACGCGATACGCTGTGATACGCTGCCGTCGGTGATTATGCGGCCTGCCTCCAGCCATGTCGGGAGGGTCATGCGATGGTCTGCCGTCGCTTTCAGCTCTGACAGGGAACACCATAATTTTATGCCGCCTTTGCCGGATAGATACGCGATCGTGCGTTTTATCTCATCCACATGGCAAATAATCACCTCGCCTGAAAGCGTCTTATATTCGACATAAGAGCCTTTTTTGACTTGCTTAATACAATCATCCATGATAAAAAGATTCTCAGCTGTACGGGCTTTATTTGCGCTCTGGACGGCTTGTTTTTGCTCCTTGGTGCTGCCTTTCGCGAAAATGGTCTTCACATCGTTTAATATCTCGGCTTTCGTCTTCACTCCAGACGTGCAAAAAATATCTGTCTGCCCGTTTGATGCGTCGTTTGCCTGGTGGTTATAGACGGCAATAATGCGTTTTAACGCGGTGGCCCGGTCGTCGTTGATGGCATCGGCCAAAATCATGATAACAGGGTTTTTAAAGTCGCTGACAGTCTCGGCCGTGAATGCGTCTATCTGCCTGGCGTAGTCGCTTACTCTCTCGCCTGCCTTGTAACCGTGCGAGCGTGCCACGTAAGCCAGTTTTACGGCCTCTGTGAGCTCGTTTGTTAGTGCGTAGGCATCCGACAGGGATAGACAGTTTACAAGCTCAGAGAGCGCGAAAACAACTGATTTTCGTAGGCTTTTATATTCCGTTATCATCCGCGCACAATCGGGGAAGGATGCGAACGCCCGGCCGATTAAGACATTTTCCAGCGTTTCACGCCCTTGGCCGCTGATCGTGTCGCCGTCAAACATGGCCGCGTAGCTCATCGCGTCAACGATGCCAACGCCGCGCAGCTCATTAATACATTTTGTCGCTGCCTCGGTACATGCGTAAAAATCGCCCAGTGTTTCGAAAGCGTTAATAATTGCAAGAATACGGCCGAATGTCGCATTATCTATCAATTTGCCGTATTTTACGGCCTGTTCCGTCTTGCTCTGGCTCTTCTGCTCTGCCTGGTTGAAGCGTGCGAAGGTGGCCGCGGTGTATGGCATCGCGTCACGGGTGACGAACAACAAACGAGGATGCGCGAAGGCTGTCACCTGCTCAGGCGTGAACCCGAACAAAGCACAGCAGCCGCGCAAATGGTTAATGTATGCGCCATCCGTACCGGCTTGGGCTGCCAGCTCTCCGGCCATCGTGCGCCCGTTGCCGCTCATTACCACGCCATCAGGCGAGACGATGACGGGATTTTGAAGGGCCCGCCCATCATAGCCCGACGCAATTTCACGGGTGATCCGCTGGGCATCCTGGTCGCGCTGGTAGTCCCTATCGTTGACACTGCCGCCGTTCTCATCCGTCGGGAACCCATCAGAAGGCGCAAAGCCTTGGAGCGCGTTATGTGATGGCGTGCAGCTTCCGCACTCGGTCAATATATAACGGCCTGCAATCTGTCCACCGTCGGCCAGTATTACAACGTTTTCGGCTCCTTCAATCTTCCGGGCGTTTGCCCATCGTGTTTTTATTGTGTTCATCTTATTTCTCGTTAAATATTATAACCGCTATTAATGCAATTGCAAAGGCAGGCAGCACCCACCACGGGAGGAGGGCGAACCCTATTATAACTAACAGGATCGCCCAGAGAATTAACCCTAACATATTATTTTATCATATAATAGTCGTTACTATAGCGCAAAAAGTTTTTAATGTCGCTTTCGGTCCAGTACTCCGAGAAGTCGCGGCCCTGTGGGTTACTCCTATATTTGGCCGTGAGTTTGTTGTTGTCATAACGGCGGATTGTGTATGTTTTCCGGCTTCTGTTTAGTCTGATAGTATATTTAATTTTATTCATAGCTTTATAATTTATGTGATGTTGAAAATACTTTTTTCCCTGTTTCGAAGTTGTAAACCTCGGCATCCGTCGGGCGGCCTGCCATCCTGAAGGCCTCGGACATCCCGCAAGCGTAGGCGCGTGCCTCTTTTGTTGTTGCGGTAATCTCTACCCGGTGGCCACCTGCAAAAATTTCAAATTGTCTTACCATGGTTTTAAAAAATATTTAATGTTGAATTATGAAACATAGTAATTATATAAAGATTGCGCCATTATTCCGGCTGCATTCGTCGGTAATTCGTTTAAACCTTCAATCGTGTTACCGTTCACGTCTTCACGTTTATCGTTAATTTCAAGGTTCATCCGCGTGATATTAATAAAATCTTCACATTCGGAGTAAATATCGTTGATGTCGGTAATTATCATGTCACTATCTTCGCCTTTGTAAAGGCTTTCAACGGGATCGCACCAACAAAGAAGCACGCGCCCGGGGGCATCGGTATTGATAAAATGCCATTCGTAATAAGTTGGGATAAATGCGTAATTTGCCATAATTATTTATTTTATTTTGTTGTTACTTCGTCTTTCGCTCTCTGTCATTTTATGCTGGTCGCGCCGAAGTTTGCGGCGCGGTAGTTTGCGGCGTCCTGGTCGTTGTCAGCAGGGGCGGCGGTGGTGTCTTTGGCCTCGGTGGTGGGTTCGGGCTGCTCATCCTGAGCAACTCCGAACCACTGGCGCAACTGCTCCACGGCTTCGGGCGTGGTGGCTTGCCACTGCTGGGCGTCGCGGTTCCATTGCGCGCCGTGCGCCTTGATGGCCTTGCGGTTGCGGTAGGTCGTGCGGCTGTCACCAACTACGGCCACGCCGTCGGCAATCTCTACCAGCTCCAGACCGTCGGCGGGGGCGTTCTCGTCGATTGTGGCGGCCTCTGTTGTGTTGGCCTTGCCGTTGGTCGGGTCGGTCGGTGTCGTGGGATCCTGGGGCTTCTGTGCGGAAAAGTCGCAGATGTAAAAGGCGATGCTGGCAACGTTTGAGGCGGTGAGCGTCTGGCGGTAGTTGGCCAGGCGGTGGGCCAGTTCGTGGGCATCGCAACCCAGACGGGCGGCCACGGCTTGCAGTTCGTCGGCGGTCCACTCGCGCGGCTCGTTGTCAGCTGCTGCCGGTACGGTCTCGACGATGGCGGCCAGCATTGCGGCGGCGTTTTCGTCGCTCTGCTCGCGGTCAACCTTCACGCCGCCGTAATTGCAGGCAAAAAACTTTTCCGAAAATTCGGTAAATTCGTGTCGGTCGAAGTCGGCGCAATCGGTCATACCGTCGAAGGTGTAGGCGATGGCCTCAAACAAATTAAGGTCGGTTTCTTCCTCGAAGCGGTCGCGGGTGGGGCCGTCGTAGTATGTCAGATCGTAGGCACTGCCCCAACCATGGTTAACAGTCACCGAGAGACGAAGGCCGGGGAAGGCTGCGCGAACCATTGCCGACACATTGCCACGGCGGGCGGCCTGGAGCTTGCGGGCGGCTGCCTTGGCTTCCTTGCTGCGGTAGCCGTATTTGTCGGCGGCTGCCTTCTCAGCGGCCACGAGGGGGCGTAAATCGGTCATCAGGTGCGCCCACTTGTTGCAGCGCTCAACGTATGCGGCCAGACGGTCGGCGGCCTGCTGCTCGGCCTCTCTGCGCTCCTGCTCTTCGCGGTCGGCTTTCTTCTGCTCGGCGGCGGCCTTCTCGGTGGCGAACTGCTCGCCCCAGTTGGTCGGCATGAGGATGTAACGGGCGTAACTGTAGCCCTCGGCGTCGATGAGGAACCAACGGCCGGAGGGGTCAACCACGGCGGCGGCTACGGTGTACCATGTTTTGTAATTGTCGAAGAAGTCCGTGAAATTGTCGTCGTCGTTGCGACTGCCTCCGGGGAACTCCTCGCCCTTCTCGGCGGCGGCCTTTACCAGTTCATCAGCCAGCGACGGGCGCAGGAAGTCGGCGGCGGTGGCGTTGATCACTCTTTCCACGCATACGAGGCGGCGGCGGACGTCGTAACCCTCCACAGCGTCGGCAATGACACCGGCCACGCCCTGGCCGTCGTTCTTTAACCCTGTTTCTACGGCCCAGACAAACGAACCGGCCACGGGGGCGGCGTTGCGCTGCTCGTTTTGGTTAGCTTCTGCCACGTGGGCGGCGTGATGGGTAGCGGCGTATTCCTTCGCCTTGTCAGCCATGCGGCGGCGGGCTTCCACTTCGGCGAGTGTTACGGTTTGGGCTCCGAAGTCCTCAACGAAGGCGAGACGGTTAACAGGCGACATGATGCCGCACCAACCGCAAACGCCCTGTCGCATTGTGCCGCCTTGCGCGTTGTATTCTGTTACTCGTGCTTCATTGCTGAAAATGTTTACTAACTCTGCTACAATCTGGTTAAATGTTACATTCGTTTTCATAATCTTATATTTTTAGGTGGTTAATTACTCGGTTATATCTTTAAAAATCTGCTGCCACTCGTCAGGTGTTAAACCTGTGAAAATAACGATAGCGATTGAAATAAACAGAAATAAAGCCATAATTTAAGAATTTATTTGTACCTTTGCAGCCGTAACGCCGCAAAAGGTGTTATTTATTAGTTTTTTATGTGCCCGCCGTCCGCGATGGATAACGGGCGCTTTTTTTACTTGAATATACAAAGGGCATCCCACATTTTTACGTTAACATATCCCCACACAAAGCACACGGCGAAAACACACGGTACAGTAATAAAAAGGAGAGGAAAGACACCGGAACCAACGAGGCCGGAGACCGTGTTACCAGTGAGAGGCACCAGAGCGAAAGCGCCGGCGGATAACAAGACAATGAGAAGCACGCGCAACATTATAACGTTAAAACGTACCAGTAGCGCCGGAACCTTCTTAAATGCGGCTTTTATAGCATCTACAGCAGCAGGAACGACAGCGGCGGAAGACTCGGCGGCTGTCTCGTTGGCGCTCTCTTTTCCCTCGCTGACATTTTCGGCAACTTCGCGGGCCTCGATGACAGCAGCGGCGCGGCCTTTATTTAGACAGGTGTCAACTATAAGGCCAGGCACATAGTTAACGCGGGCGTGGTCGGGATCGTTAAAAAAGTCGCAAGAGGCTTCCCAGGCTTCGCGCGGGGTTAAACCATAACTTATAAACTCGGCGTAAATAACCGCTAAATCCCAGTATAAAAACATCGTGCCGCCCCGTGCGTCCTCTACAAAGTAACCACCGGTCGAACCCTCGTACAAGTTCCCGTTTTCGTCCTTCTTTATTTCCTTGTAAAAAGAAGCGTAAACTTTTACGCCGTTTACAATCTTAAATAAATTACTCTTTTTCATAATCTTCTTTTTTTAAGTGTTATTTATTAGTTATTATTTTATACTGCAAAGATAATACTATTTATTTAATGTACAAAATATTTAGGCTTAAATTTTCACCGAATATTAAAAAAATCGTCGTTTTTCTTGCAAGTAAGGAATTTAATGCTAATTTTGTAATCTCAGAATTTACAAAATTATACTTTTATGGAGTATTCAGGACAAACCGAACTTTACAAAGCAAAATATAACCTGTCATTTAATGATGTGGTATTTGCCTACCTTCTTGCAGCTGGCATGGATCAGGCAGACGCACACCGCGCCGCCTTCCCATCCAAGGCACCAACAACCAGGCAACGAGAAGAGGCAACAGCCGCGGAACTCATCCGGGCAAATCCTTCAATTCAATTATTAATACAGGAAATAAAACGGAAGGCATTTAAAGCCAGACAAGCACCAGCGGCAACACAAGCCCAGGAAATTTCAGAGGAAGAAAGAGAGAAATTTACAACGCGGAAGGGGCTAATTAACGAGCTGATTAAAAATTCTTTGACGCTGACGGGGAAAGAGCTCGGAAATAGCCTGCAGACGCTTGCAAAAATTCAAGGCTTTGACAAGCCCGACGACGGGGAAAATGAGGAGGAAAGACGGCGCTTTGTGCTTCGATGGCTGTCGAAGTGCCGAACCTGTAAGTTAATGCGGCTTTATATGGAGATCAGACAGGCCGAAGGGCTATAAATGCAAACACGATGGCCCGGAAGGCTTTAAAAAGTGGCTTTGCATGCTATTTTATACCCATAAAATCAAGCGTGCCCGGCATCGTGCCCCCCTCGGGCTATAGGCCCACCCCCCAAAAGTGTATATATAAAAGGAACATTCGTCTCTCCTCGAATTTTTTCCCAAAATTTTTTTCTTTCAGATTTTTCTCCGGAATTTTTCCGTTATTTTTACATTTAGTAGAAATTAACGGCGATTTGTTGTAGATTTTTACTAAAAATAAGGAAAAATTCTGGTAAGTTAGGATTTTGGGCAGTTTGGTAAGGTGTTGTTGAGGGTGTTATTGCCAGTGGTTTTGTTGCAAAATTCATGTTATTTTAGTCGTAAGTATTTGTCTTGTTGCAAGTTAGCGATTTTTCATGAATGAATGTAGGGAAAAAGTTAAGCAGGGAAAAGTATTTTTATTTTTACAATAACTATGTTTATAAGAAGAAAAAAAGTGTCACAGGTCTTAGTTTTTTCTTCACACTTTTCATCATTTCTCGCTAACTTTTATCTATCTCATTGTTTTTCAGAGGGTTGCGTTTTTCTTGTTAACATATTTTAATGAATTTTGGATGAAAAGTTGTGGTGTTTTATGTGTATATTTATGTGAAAACAGTGAATTTTTGGTATAATAAAGTTTAAATCTTGGTGCTATTTGTGTATTTAGTGCTTATATTTTCTTATCTTTGTAGTGAATATTTAAGCACAAGATTTTCATTATGGTTCATGAGTATGTAGTACGAGGTCAGATACCTTCTAAGAGCAACTGTTATAGGATTGTGACGATAGGCGGTCATGCTTCGTTGGCAAAGACGAAGGCGATGAAGGACTACGAGAAGAGTTTCTTCTTGCAGTGTGGCTGCAGGGGCAGGATGATTGATGGTTTCTTTGAGTTGTATGCTGATGTGTATTTTCAGAGCAACCAGCCAGACTTGGATAACTCGTTGAAGGGTTTGCTTGACTGTCTGCAGGGTTGCAAGGCTATCAAGAACGACCGTTACTGTGTGAAGGTGGTTGCGAACAAGTTTATTGACAAAAACAATCCTCGGATTGAGTTCAGTTTGGTTGAGGTTGGTGCTGTTGAGCGCAGGGACAGCCGTGAGCCTGAGTTGTTTGGGTGATGAGTCGTGACGCAGCCACGACCTACGTAGAATTAATTTGATAGAGAGATGATTACGTTTTATATTACTTCAAGTGTGTGGGAAAATCAAGATGTGGAATTTCTTGATTATTCTATCTTGACAGAGGCTGGTATTGCGAAGATGATTCATGATAACCCTAACGGGTTTATTATGATTAAGCCATCCCCATTTTATTGTGCTTTCATAGAAAAGTTCATAGAACCATTTCTTGATAAGAATGGTTTTATATGTGAAGGAGTATATAAGACCACTTTAAGCGGTGAAGTAGTTTATTTTAGGCTGATAGAGAATATCAATATGAAATTAGCAAGAGAAAAAAGGATGGAGGGCTGATAGGATGAAGAAAACCATAAAAGCCAGATGCACGCAGAAAGTGTATGCAGAAGACACCTTGTTGTTCTGTAGTGGAGAAGTATATCAGTTTGAGGTGACTGAATTTCAAAGTTCTATATTTGATTGGCATGAGCAACCGTTGTATAAGGAGATAGATCAACCGTTAGAACCACGGATGTATCATTATCGCAGATATGTAAACAAGCGAGGCCATTTCTCCTTCACATTCTACGATCGTTTCTATGCCGAACAATGCGGCGAACCGTGTTTTAAAGAGTGTTTTAATGAAATAAATATGGAACTGACTTCAGAAAATGTTGAACGGATATTCAAAGAATGCCTGTCCGACGAAAGAAAGGGCGACAATGTGCGCCTCGTAGAAGCCGTGCGTGCCAATGTAAAGATGGCCATGCGTCGTGACAAATTGAAATTCTATCAGGAGGAAATACAGGGTATGCTCATGCAACTACCTAGAAAATTTCGCGAGACGGACGGTGGCGGTTGGTCGTTTTTGAACCTTTGCACACGTGAGGACGGGGTGCAGTGGACGGGCAGCCACGCTATGATGGAGCAACTGGTGTGCATCGGTATCGGCTCTGGCAAGATGAAGTATCTGCTGCCGAAATCAATGTGGAACATTCTGCCTGGCGGTATGCCGTATTTGGCTGTGTTAGAAAATGTGTAAGATATGATGATTTACGTAAGACGTTTTTTGGTGGTGTTGTTTTTCATACCGCGAGTGCTGTTGGCTTTATGCGCCATGATAGTGCTGTTTTATTTCGATTTGGCTGCTTTTCCCGTTTATTACATTATGACTGGACGGTATTATGTTGACGATTTCAGTCCGCTTGGTATAGAAGTGGCAAAGTGGTTGTGCGGATATGGTTTCAAGTGGAAGGATAGGGTTTAGGAGCGATACGGTGCTGAGATGGGTGTGAGAAAGGGTGTTGCTGCGACACAGCCGCAGCCTGCGAGAAAGAAGAAGGAGGTGGTGCTGGTGTGCTGCCGTGACTGCAAGGAGTGTGTGGCTGTGATGGAGTTCCATACGCTGACGGTGCACGGGAGGGAGCCTACGCTGGGCAGATGCCCTTACTGGACCGAGAGCAGGAGCTTTCTGCTGAGCCAGAGGATTGCCTGCGGGCATTTTCAGAGTGAGATGGAATGATTTGGGAACGGTTTGGGAAAGAATTGGGAACGAATTGGGAACAGTTTGGTGAAAATGGGGAACAGTTTGGTGAAAATGGGGAACGGAACGGTGAAAATGGGGAACGGAATTAAATTTAAGATAAATGGGCCTATGAGCGGAGAAGAAAGATGTTGCGGCGACTGCTGCTGGTTTAAGCATGAGGACACGGACGGCTATGGTATATGCTATCAGCATGACTGGACTTACCCGAATTGCGGGAATGTGCCTTGTGAGGATTATTTGCGTGAAAGGCAGATGCGTCACCACATGGCCGTCTTGTTACAGGCTAACAGATATAGGCGCGACCAGCATGTGCCGAGCATCTATAAGATGCCTAACCCGAAGGAGCTGGGCAAGGCCATCGACTTTGCTGTGGAGTATATGAGAGTGTTTGACAAAATATAGATATAAAAACGGATAATATTTAAGATAAGAACCTTTAGCGACATGAAGATAGAAGCATTTCCAGGAGTATTGACCGCGCAGATGGTTGAGCGTCCGTTTACGACGAAGACGGGGCGCAGCGGCTGTCAGCGAGTGCGTGTGTACGTGCTGACCGACGATCAGAAGGAATGGCTTTGCCGTTGGTTCCCTGAGGTAGAGAACAGCCGTCTGGCAGAGCTGAGCGGCATGAGCCTTGCTACGCTGCATCGTTTTGCCCGAGAGTTCGGGCTGACCAAGAGCGTTAAGGGTATGCGTGGTATCAAGAAACGTCAGGCGGCGCACATCAAGAAAGTGTGTGAGGAGAACGGCTGGTATGACAGCCTGCGTGGCCGTGCGCCGTCGGAGGCTACAAGGCAGGGCACTGCCCGTATGTGGCAGGACATCCGCGATGGTCGGCGCGAGCATCCGGCTCGTATCATGAAGCGCAAGAATCCCCGTAAATACCGCAAGTGGATGGAGCGCAAGAGCGAAGCACGCAAGGCAGCCGTGCGACGAGAGCGTGCTCGTGCCATCTATGGTTTGGAGCGCAAGACTAATCTTCGTATCGTGCTGCAGAAATATACCCGCAGGCAGACCGCTCATCGCTATAACGCTCTTCGTCGCGGTTATTTTGTGATGAAAGACTGCTCTGAGGGCAGCGGTGAGCGATATAATATCTACTACGACGGTGACACCAAGCGCTCTGTAGCCTTTGAGCGCAACCTTGTCGCTGACGGTTTTCGTGTTATCGACTGGGCCAGTGTTGGCTGAGAACCTATAAAAACGTAATGAAATGAGGAAATTAAGTTTAGAGGAATTGTCTATCGGCGCATGGCTGAGGTATTATATGGATATGCCTAACCGTTATAGCGAGCCGATGTATGTGTTTAGCCTGTATCAGAGCGGGAGCGTTTATCTTGCCACTCGGTCAGACGGCTATGATGCTGTGAGCGCTGAACTTGCCAATGTTGCTCCTATCTCCATTAACGAGGCTGTGCTTCGTGGTTTCGGTTTTGAGAAGGCGAAAGGTAATGACGTGTTTCTGAAGGTTATCGGTGACATGCGTATGACGGTGAGCCTGCGTTGGAAGCACGGCGAGCAACAATGCAAGCGTGTGGCTCTTACCGGCAAGACGACATGTTGGAATGAGGAGATACGCTATGTGCATGAGCTTCAGCGTTGGTGGACAGACCGTGTGTTGCTGCCATTCGGCATCCCCCTGGTATTGGAGTGGCGCGGTAAGAGAAAGGAAGACGAGCATGATGGATGAGAGCATTAAGAGGCTTACGCGAGAGTTGTGGGACTTGATAGTGAGTGACGGTGGCGAGTGTGTCAGGTCTTTGCTTGCCATCAAGAGCCGTGAGGGCCGCAGGGGCAAGACGAAGCGTCTTATCTGCAAGGCCATTGACGGCAGCAGCCTTGGTGTGTTTGGCGGTAGGATGTATTATTTCGGCGGCAGGGTTTACGTGCCTATTGACCGTTCGACGTTTCACCGTGTGCTGTATGACATTCTTGCCAACCGCATCAATGTGCCTGACGGTGACTTGGTGAAGTTGTCGGACTTGTATATGGACAGCTGTAACGTGGTTTACTCGAAGCCATTGCAGGTGAGTAATAACGTGATGGTGTTTCATAACGGTGTGCTGGACGTTGAGCAGGGTGTTTTCTCGAAGACTTTTGACAAGCGTTTTGTCCAGATGTGGAGCGTGGACTATGACTATACTCCCATGGCGAAGACATTCTTGTGGCATCAGTTCATTAACCAGGTGTTGCCCGACAAGTATTGGCAGGACGCACTTCAGATGTTTCTCGGAGCTACGTTCATAGACCGCAAGAAGGTGAAGATAGAGCACATCATGATCTTGCTCGGCAAAGGCAGTAACGGCAAGAGCGTGATACAACAGGCCGTGTGCGGTGTGCTGGGCGAGGAATATGTGTCGCAGCATGAGATTGGCCGTCTGTGCAGCCGTGGCAACGACGGTGACATGGCCGTTGCCGAGATAAACGGCAAGCGCCTGAACTATTGCACCGAGATGGAGGAAACGGACTTTTACAAGAAGTCAGCCCGGCTGAAAGCCATCGTAAGCGGTGAGAACGTGACCGCAAGGCAGTTGTACGGCAATCCTTTCAAGGCTACGAACATCCCCTTGCTGATGGCAAACGCCAACCGGCTGCCCATCTTCAACCAGAAGGACGACGCGCTGTTGCGCCGTATTTATGTGATACCTTTTAATGTGGTGATAGCCGAGGAGAAGCAGAACCGCACGCTAGGCGACGAGCTGGTGAGTGAGTACCCTGCCATCCTGAACTGGATATTAGAGGGCCGTGACAAGTTCATCAAGAACGGCTACCGTCTGCCGAACGACATCAAGGTAAGCACGATGATTAAGAACGAGCGCGTATCGTACAATAGTGCGCTGACGTTCATGAAGAAGCAGAACTACAAGCCTCGTCTGGAGGGAGTGACGCTTGCAGATGACGTTCAGATGACGCTCTCCGACCTTTATGCCCGTTATTCTCGCTGGTGCCTTGCAAACGAGATCAGCGTTATGGGTAAGACCGTGTTTTCCACGACGCTTGAGAACAACGGTTTCAGACGTGAGCGCAAGAGCTTCGGTGTGATATTCCATGTGTTCTGCGACACCGTAGCAAAGCTGGAACGGCAGCGTAAGAAACAGGAGAAGGAGAAAGAGGTAGGACTGGTGTGGTATAACGGCAAGGCGTATGCCCAGACCATCAAGCAGCTGATGGCCGTAATAGGCGTGAGCAGGCATGTCATTATCAAGATGAAGGGCCAGGGCAAGATGGATAATCTGATTAAAGGCTATAAGAATCACCTATTCTATGACGTGCAGGGATGCTATGATTTCTTTAAGAGCTTGCATGTCATCGCCAGCGACGATGAGCGCAAGTATCATAAGCGCCTTGACAATGAGCATAAGAAAGCCCGCGACCGTTTTAATGCCCGTATGGCTGGCCGCGGTTGGCCGTACAGGAAATACGCCACGGGCTTTCAGCAGATAGAGGAAGGGCTGGTTGTTGTCCCCGACGACACCACAGAGCGCGAGGTGATAGAAATGGCACAGCTGGCAGGTTATGATGTGTCGCATCTATACAGCAGCCTTGTCATTAAGCGAGAAGAAGAGAATATTAACCAATTAAAAGAGATATATGGAACAGAAAAATCAGACGAAGTGCCCAGTGTGCGGAAAGTTCACGACGGAGGCGAAGAAGAGAGCGTATGACGAGATGGTACGCAAGGTAGAGAACTTAACGAAGAGCCTGGAGTATCGCGACATGGAGAAACATGCCGACGAGGAACTTCTGGAGAAGAAGCGCAAGATCATCAAGGAGCAGGCGAAGCAGATAGAGCTGCTGCGCAAGAGCTATGAGGAACAGCGCAAGACTTGTGAGGCCCTTGCCGACGAGAATGTGGAGCTGAGGGTGGAGAACGCCCGTCTGCAGAACAGGGGCCTATGGGAGCGGATTGTGAACAAGTGAGCTTTTTAGCCACGGCTGAGCCGTGGCCTGCGGAGAAAGTGAATTGTTTTCATTTTATTGGCGAAAAGGTTAATTTATTGAAGGAAAGTTGGACTTATTGAAGGAAAGGAGAGTTTTTGAAATGGATAATAGAAACGACGGAAAGACGGTGAGGGGCGGTTTGCCCTTAAAGGTTGTTGTCGGTAATTATGTGCTGAGTGCCACGGAAGAGGACGGTGTGAGGAACATTATTGCCAGTAGTGCTGATGGCGGCTGGCAGGTGCGTTGGTACGAGACTAATGCGATGTATGCGACCATGTGCGTTCTGATGGAAGGCACGACAGGGAACGAGGGCGCAAAGGACTACTTGCACGCGCTGTTGGCTATGATGCACTACAGCACTTGCCACCCACACGACTTGGTGGCAATGGCGACGAAACAGGAGATGCCTGTGATTAGCGGCTTCTTTGAGCTTATCAAGGCGCAGAGTGACTATGAGCTGTCGCAGCTGACGGAGGCAAGCAAGGACGAAGACGAGGAGGCTATGAGGGAAGTCGGCGAGGCGCAGGCCATAGCTGAAGAGCTGGAGAGGCTGGATGAAGACGAGGCTGGTGTAGAGGTTGCTGTGATACAGCAACAAACGGGACAGCAACAAACAGGACTGCAGGAAGAGGAACAAGCGGAGCAACTGACGGAGCGGCAGGCAGAGCGACAGGAGTGCGGGACGGTAGAATGAATGGCGGTATGGATGAACGATATTATACTGACGAGGAGCTGGAGGAGGCGAAGGCTTACTTGCGTGACCGGCTTCGGAATGAGCGGAGCATGAGCGCAGATGTGGAGCGTCTGCTTGTGCTTTGGGCAGGCTATCTGCTGCGTGCACTTTGGAACGGTGCCAGCGACGATGCGATTGAAGAACTGATAGCAGACCTAGTGGCGCAGCTGCTGGGTGACTGCGAGCTGCTGGCCGTGGATGAGCACGACAGGGATATGGACGTGCTGTTGTATATGAACGGTGAGCGGAACGGAGATACGCTGGAGGGGCGTGTCAGGAAACGCGCAGGCACTTTTTTTGACGAGGTGTATGCCGTGTTTATTGCCGGACAGTTGCTTGGCAAGGGACGAGAGGAGCTGCTAAAGAGCATCCGAGAGAATCTGAAAGCGCCCTGGGAGAACGATGTGCTGAAAGAGGCCCGATCGCTTCAGCAGAGCGGTGAGATAGACGCAGACTTCTCGTTTGAAAGTCCGCATTTCGGTAAAGGAGTTGAGATTTCGTCGCTTGGTGCCTTGCAGACCATTACCAGTTATGCCGTTGCTGATGCCTGGACTTGGTGGCAGCGCGAGGATGCCTTGGCGCGAGGAGCGAAGGGGTACTTTGTGGTGAGAGGTAGCAGCTATCCGTGCGAAGAGTGCGACATGGCGGCCAGCGTGTTCCACCTGATGAGCGACACGGAGCATCTGGTCCCGCTGCATTTGCACTGTGTGTGCATGATTGTTTATAGCTATGTGGAGAGGGTTTAGGTGTTTCGCCACGGCACAGCCGTGGCCTGCGGAGAAAGGGTGATTAGAATGACGAAAAAGATGGAGGATGGCAGAATGGCGAAAAAGATAAAAGGTGAAAGAATGACGGAGAAAGAGATAAGTGTGGTGTTAAGAGAGATGGCAAGAGGCCAGCGTAAGCCGTTGTGTGACGCATGGTACGGCGAGTGGAAAGATGACAGCAGCGTGGATGAGTTGTTGGACAAGTTTGTGAGGGGCATGGACTTCTGCGTGGAGAATGACTACCCTCCCCTGCCGTTTATCCGCAAATTCTTTGATAAGGACGACTTGCACCGTCACCGTATCTATCTTGACGAGGAGGTGGCACTGGACGGGAATAACGGTTCTTACGTGTTCCTTGGCGAGTGCAGCGGCGAGATTGTATGTGACGGGTATATGACCGTGAACATTGTGGTTCGCCATCGCAGCAAGATAAAGGTGGTTGCCATGGGCGGCTCACGCGTGTATGTTGACGTTTATGAGGAAGGTGATTGCGCCGCGAACATTGAGAGCGGTAGCACATGCAAGGTATATGGCAGCAAAGGGAAATAGAAAACCCTGCTGATGTACAGCAGGGCTCTTGGCTGTTGATGCCTGTTGTGGCACAACAGGGTACTTAACCTTATGACTGTTATTGAGCTGTTGGCTGCTTGATGCCATTGCGAAGCTGGTATAGGCGGTCGGCAGCCTGTTGCTGTTTCTGCTCTTTGAAGATTTTGTCCGGCTCTGCGTTGGTTGTGTATGGGTTATGCTCCGCTCCTGTCTCCGTAGACATCAATCCGGCGTTTTTGAGCGCTACGAGATTTGTGACGAGCTCTTGCGTGTTCTCATGCACGAAAGGAACGATGTAGGACAGTATTCGGTCGTTGAGGCGCATGTACTCCGTGATTTTCCCCAGCTCCATGCCGTAAGCCTCGCAGAAGAGCTCGCGCACACCGTTGATAAACTGTTGTTCCTCTTTAGCCTGCAGAATAGCGAGGTCGAGGTTAGGCGAGTAAATGAGCTTGATGGCCGCAGCCGGTGTGTCGCCCGACTTCAGTTGTGGCGGTTCGACTGTAAATGACCCACGGAAGAACTCTTTGAAGAGCCTTTCGACGTAAGCCTGGTAATACTCACCACTGGCTTTCTTTTCGAGGAGTGATATTTTATCATCCTTTCCAGCCGTGAATGCCCTGACACGTCCGTATGGGTCGCCTTTGATTTCGATGTCGTCTCCCTGGAGGACGTAAGCATCGTTGGCCGTTGATGCACAAGACTTAGCCCAATAGGACAGTGCGACCTCAATTTCGTCGGCAAGGTATTGCACATCATTCCATCCTGGGCCGTTGAGCGGGCTTCGCATATACTCTACCGGGCAGCGTGAGAATCCGTGCGGCTGTCTGAACACCAGTTCGTAGCCGTCCATGCCGAAGTAGTTTTTTATTCTATTGACAGCGCCGGCGAGTCCCAGTTTGTTTTGCTTGTATCTGGAAAGGTAGTGGTCGTCCCACACCTCAACCCATGTGACAGTCTCGCGGTTGTTCTCGTCGTAGGATGAGAACTTACGCGCCAGTGACGAGAGCTTTCCCGTGATCATGTCATAGTGAGGAAAGAGCGTATCGCCTTCAAGGAAAGAGAGCACTTTGGTGTATGCTTTCCCCTTATACATATAAAATACAATGGCCTTATCGCCCGTAATCTCCATTGATTTTCCGGCCTCGTATAGTGCGATGTCGATGTTCTTTGACAGCCATCCTGTCTGGAAGTTGAAGAACTGCTCGTTCGTCGCGTCGTCCACTTTAGCGTCGGACAGCTCGTGGTGCAAGTCATTGCCATAGAGGTGTACGAGATGCTGCACCGCCACGACGCGCTGTAACGGCACGGTGACACGGAACGTCTCTTCACGGTACATCGTTTCCATTTTCTCTCCCGTCTCTGTGATGACCTCTCCGTAGTTGTATGACTCTGGGAAGAACAGCTCGTTGGTGATTTTATGTCCTGAGGGGTAGTATTCCTCCAGGAAGTCAGTTTGCGTGAGCTGCATGCCCATGATTCGCTTTTCCTTGTGCCGCATTGTGTCTACAGGTGCTTGTGAACGCAATGACAGTCCGCTGTTTTGCACCCTATAGAACGGCTTTTTCGTTAATAGTTCGTTGATGCTCATATTACTTTGGGGTTATGATGGGGTTAATGGGGTTAATGGGTTTTTCCCATCAGCGCCATCTTCCTCCGTAGTTAAACATATTATTACCTAATCTCTGCTGCATCATCTTGGATGAACCCGTAAGAAGCCCGAGGTTTTTGGGCTTGTGATGCATCTGCTTGATATTGAATATCTCTCTGATAGTCGCTCCCTCAATGAAGTCGGGAGAGCGGTGTATGATGCGCTTCATGACACGTACTTTGTCGACAACCCTTGTCGGGTCATCCTCGCGGAACCGAATGCATCTGCGTTCCTCGTTCAGGATGTCGCGAAGCCGTTTGTTGCGGTAGCCCTTTCCCGTGAACCTTCTTTCCAGCAGTTCGGGCTCTATAGAGTAAGTGCCATCCTTGATATGGTCAGCGAAATAAGCGAACGCCTGTGCCTTTGTGTTGAAGAACATTCCGCTGAATTTCTTGTCCACTGCATCTCTTGGGTCGAACGGTATTGCTTTCGGGAAGAACCCTTTGAATACCTGTCCGACACCCGGCAGGTCGTATGCAAAATTCTCTTCTCTGACGCGCCACCTTGCCAGTAGCGCCTCGGTGAACTCGATAGTCTTTTTTGCATCCTTCTGACAAACTGCGATGTCGGCGATATGGTTTCCTTCCCACAGCCAGAATACGCATTGGTCTCCTCCGTCGAAAGCCGCGTCGCAACTTACCCGACGGATGCCGTCGCCTTTTTGCGGCGGATTGTCGTAGAACCGCTCCATGTGTTCCGTCTTGATGATGTCAGAGCCAGCAGCCTTGTACTTCCAGTTTCCTTCGAGGAATCTTGCCTTCGTCTCTTCGTCCTGATTGAAGAGGTTGGCCAGGTAAGCCGGGTCGGAGTTGAGCAGCGCCTTGTTGTCGGTGAGTTTGGCCGGTACGAACGCCACTGACTTGATGAAAAGCTCCTGTGGTGAACCAAACTCGTTGTACTCTTCTTTCCATGATGCCATGATGGCAGCCTCGCACTTCTGGAACACCTCTTCGCGTGTGTCGCCCCAAACGACATCGGACACATCGTCGCCCATCATGGTGCAGTATCGCACCTTCCCTGCCCTTTCAGGTATTGGCAGTCCCGTTTCCTGGTCAATCCACCATTCAATGTATTTTGCCACCCACGAGTCGGGATCGGGGTTGCATGAGCCTACGATACGGTTGCGGATGCCATAAGCATTACGATTAGACATGGTAAGCACTTTGAACTTCTGGTAGGACATCTGCGTTACCTCGTCGATTCCGATGTATGGGTACTGTTTACCCTGGTATCGGTCGTGGAATGCCATTGGCTCCATGTTGTGGTATGTAAACGTGAGCCATCCTCCGTTATTGAAGTTCCACGTCATATCGTTCTTGGCCTTGTTGTATGTGCCGTATGTGTCGTATAGTTCGTGTGACGTGTCGATGATGTCTGACAAGTCGTCGAGGTCTTTACGGAATATGATGGCCCTGAAGTTCGGGTTTGTGATGTCGTATAGAGCCTGCATGAGCAAGATGTATGACTTTCCTCCTCCACGCGAGCCTCCCACAATGGAAATATCGGCAACGGAAGAAATCATGTCGTCCTGTCCTCCCGGTTGGAAGAAGACGGTGTTTTTTGGCTTTGTCGCACGTTCGGCCTCCCACTCCTCATCGGTGATGATGCGGAGCGAGTGCACCAAATCCGTCATTCTCTCCCTAAGTATGGGTTCGATGCTTTGTGGTATGTACTTAACCTGTTCGTACTGCATGTATTATGCTGAAACACAATCTATTTGCGGCCAAAGATATTGAAAAAAGGTATATTTTTAAATTTTTAGATGAAAATTTAAGCATAAAGTTTGCAAATATTCAATATTTATATATTTTTGGCGATGCAAATGAGTTATTAAGGTTTATACGGTGATAAAGATTTTCTTTCTGGTGAATAACTAAACTATGGCACTGTTTGCGAAAATGGTGCCATTTATCAAAAAGGGATGACATACAAACTCAAATATATTTAGGATATGGAAATCGAAAAAATCGTTTCTAGCGTGCAGAGCAAAGTAGGAAACACCGACTTTAGCGCACAAACCATCCAGAAGGCCGTGGAATTGTACCCCGTGGCAGACGGGCAAGAGCCTGACGAGGCTTATTTCTCGAAAGTTGCAAACTTCTTACAGGGTATGCAGGGTCAATACAACCACGACTTCTCAACCAAGTTTTCGGAGGCGAAGAAAAACTTGCTGACGGAAAAAACCTTCAAGGACATGAGTGCTGAACAAGTGGCACAAGTGAAATCATGGCTGGGCATTGCCCCTTCTGGAGCGCCTACACCTCCATCTGGTGACAGCGAGACCGTGAAGCAGTTAAAGGCAGAGCTGGCGACGCTGAAAAACAGGCTGGACGACGGCGACAAGGCCAAGCGACAGGCAGAGCTTCTGCAGAAGGTGAAGGCAGCAATGAAAGAGCAGAAAGCCAGTGACGACTATGTTCTTGAAAACACTCTGAAAGGAGCAGTCATGGACGAGAATAAGAGCGTCGAAGACTTGACTAAGGAGTATCTGGTGAAGTATGATGCCGAGTATCTGAAATGCAGAGGCGGCGGGACACCCCCACGCCAAAGCTCGCAGAATAGTGGCAAAGGCGAAAGTGCCGCCGACCGTTTCTTTGCAAAGAAGGCGAAGAAAGAGGGTTGGAAAAAATAGGTCTTTGGAGGTGGCTGTGGTACAGCCACATACGGGACTGAAAAGATTGTGAGTAAGGATAACATTTTTAACAAAAAAAAGATTGACACATGGGAAGAATGGGTAATACATTCGGAAGCCAGACGGTAAGCGCAGGTCACGCCCGTAAGGTGTGGCGCGAGGTGAAAGACCAGTTCCCCGCAGGTGGAGTGGTCGCAAATCTTAGCGACTGGCTGACAGGTGGCGTAGGCAAGATTCCCGCAGGTACTTTCTGTAAGTGGGAAGACCTTGGCGCGAACGGTGGCAAGAAGGTGACTTGCTACAAAGCCTCGCAGATTACTGGCACAGCCGACGCTGCCGCCTTGGCCGCTCTCGGCATCAATGGTGCTACTCTCTATGACATTGACATTGAGGCTGGCGAGACCGTCGGCACTGCAACTGTCATTTACGCAGGTGAATACTACTCTTATATGGTTGACGCTAACGTTCTGGCCAAGGTGAAGGACATTGCGGCTCTCAGTGAGATTAAGTTTGTGTCTTGATTTGTGAGCGGCGGCACAACCGCCGCCTGCGAGGAAAGACGAGTAATTAACAATTAAAGACAGGATAACATTATGAATACGAATCCTATTGGACTATTTTCGGTGTTTGACAATGGTCTTGGCGGTCTCGACTGGCAGTCGTGGGTGGACAGATACGAGGAGAAATATGATGCCGTTCAGATTGACGGTTTCGAGAAGGCTCCCACCACTCTGAACTACACCTTCGCACAGCTGATTGCGAGCACAGGAGCCAAGGCATTGCCCACATGGGTAGACCCTGAGTCTCCAGGCTACGAGGCTGCCCTGAACCAGTTGAGCGGTCAGACTGGTAACATTCCTACGGGTAAGCGTTACTATCGTTTCAACCGCACTATCATCAACGAGCAGCTGCAGCTCATCCAGCGTTACGGCAACGTGGCTCTCACTCCCGACATGGAGGAGATTTTCATGGGCTTGAACGACGAGGGTACTGACGGTCTGATTCAGATGTACTACAACGCCCTGACGCACATCCGTAACCAAGTGGTGTCGAAGGGTAAGTTCTCTTTGACCAGCGTGAACAACCCCCGTGGCTTGCAGGGTATTGACATTGAGTTCGGTATCGCACAGAACCACTTTGACGTGCTGACCGGCACTGCCCGTTGGTGGACGAATGACGGCCATACCACTGAGGGTAGCGCATCAGACCCGATTGAGTATTTGAAGCAGCGTGTGAAGACCATCCGCAAGGTGTTCCACTATGTAGGCGGCTTGAAGATGGAAATCTCGCAAGACTTGTGGGATGACATGCTGGGCCACTCTAAGGTGCTGAGCCGTATGGGTATCTACTTCTATCCGACCACCACTGACGCGCAGACCCGTCTGAGCGCCATCCAGGACAAGGACGAGGATGCCTTCAAGGAGGCTATCCGCAGAATTATCAAGGTGGACGAGATTGTGGTGCGTGACACCTATGCCTTCGTAGATGCTCCGGGCAACAACGCCGACGGCGATCCCGACATCATCACTACTCGTATTGAGAACTTCGACTCGAAGAACGTGGCCTTCATTCCTACTGGCCGTATCGGTGACATTCAGGGCGTACAGCCTCTGAGCATCGGCTACGATGCAGACAAGGTGGCCTACTACGATGGTGGTCGTCTGCTGCTGACCCAGCGTGCGAACCCGAAGACCAAGAGCGTGTATATCGAGTCTGAGTTTGCTCAGATTTGTGTTCCTAGCGTTCCACAGTGGATGTTTATCTCGACTGTGACGGCGTAAACCTCTAAGACGTGGAATCAGATGGCAAGCAGCTACACGATACGTACATTCCTGATGGGCATTTCTCCGCTAGTTACGGAGGAAGCCCTAAGGTATGTATGTGCCCGTCGCGACATTGACGAAGACGCAAGCGTAAGCAGTGTAAGCGAGCGTGACATGGACTTGGCCGAGGGCACGATGTACTATTGGCTCTCGAACCTTCCTGTCGGCGGCTCTACGGAAAAGGTTGCCGACGGCGGATGGAGCCACAGCGAAGGCGGCTGGACGGTATCGAAGGCAAATATTGAAGAATGGATGCGTAAGTACCGCCAGTTGTTTGCGAAGTGGGACGAGGCCCTGCTTGACCGCAGCCGAATCAGGATTATCAACCTCTGATGAGCATGGGCAGACTAGGCAAGACATTTATCCGTTTTCCGCACCAATGCGAGATCTACTACTACGAAGGCTATACCGGCTACGAGGGAGACGATGAGCTGGCAACGCTGAAGCGAGTGGTATGGCGTGGGAAATGCCGTAAGGAGAGCAACACCAGCGTCCGAACGTTCAAGGGCTCAGACTCGGTGCTGAAAAGCGACTACCGCGTTCAGCTTGGAACGGATTCTTGTTGCTGTGATGCGGCTCCAGACGGAGGGATGAACGGAGAGTGCGGCGCTATAGTTGGTGGTATCATGGCAGGAATGCTCATAGACATCACCGACGGCAACGGCACTTTCACCGGTCTTACCATCAGCGATGCCTACTGCGGGCAGCTTGGTACGACAGTTTATTGCGACGATCCGAAGAACTAATGACGATATGAGTAACAGATATAAGCGCAAAGAGGTGATGATGGCACTGGAAGGCAAGGCTTCCGCAGCCAGCGGCCACGTATTCCGCAACAACCGGCCTACCGCGAAGGCAACAGAGCGGATGAAGGACTTTGTTGTGGTGCGCCTGCCGCAAGGCATAGACCCCTATGCCGACACTCACAACATTGCCTACGTGCAATTTGTCTGCTTTACGAAAGACCGCCAGGAGGGCATCGAGGACATTGAGAAAACGGAGTCGATGATAGAGGCCATCACCGCTCAGATACCTTTTGACGACGCACTGATGAGCTGCAACCAGAAACCATCCGTGCTGAATACGACCAGCGACGGCATGGGATTTCACTCGACGATAATACAAACAAAGATTGTAATTAAGGTATAAAGAAAGGATAACGATTATGGCAATAACAATCACAAATAAAGAGACGCTGAAGCAGATTTTCGACAAGGTGAACCGCGTCTACTATTTTTCAGAGGCTAATGTGGCCCTTTCTGCTCAGACTACGGCCATGGAGCTCCCCGTGCTTGAGGACGGCGTGACCTTTGACACTGGTGAGGCAGAGATTTCGGAAGTGAAGCTGACCGACGGAACCACATGGACATCTAAGACCACTCAGGGAGAGAGTGACATTGCATTCCAGGTGAGTTCGGTACACGCGACCGTTAACGACCTGCTGATGGAGAAGAAGACCTCTTCGGCGATGAGCGCCAGCTTTGACGGCATGAGCTATACTGGCCATGGCTACTCTCTTGCTCCGAAGAAGGTGACCGGCGCATTGCTGATGACCAGCGAGGACAAGACCACCGCCATCTATCTGCCTAACGTGGAGATGCACGCCTCGTTCAACGGCGAGGGCGGCGATGACTCTACCGGCTACTACAATGTGGCAGTGACTCCGCTTACGGACACCAGCGGCGCAGCTTTCTACCCGTTGGTAGGCACAGCCACGAACGGTTAAGGCTTTTAGGGTAAAAAGTGTTAGGATAACGGCAGAGGGGCGGGCGGATATTCCGCTACGTCCCTCTATTATTAAGATGCTATGGCAAAAAAAGAGAAAGTGATTAAAGAAGCTACCTCCGAAGACCGCAAGGCGCTCTTGTCGGTGACTGAGAACCAGAGTGACGAGGTGACAGTGCGTGGCAAGACATTTCGTGTGAGATGGATGCACCCATCGACTACAGACTGGATTTCGGCCTTGATGGAGAAAGACGGCAACGACAGCAAGGTGCTTGCTCAGTGCGCAGCTCTGATAGTGCTGAACGGTTTTTGGCGTTCTCATCTATTCTACTGGCTGTTGTGGCGTTGGTTCTACTATGTGAAGCAATATAATGCCGAGGAGCTGACCCCGCTGTTTGACATGGCTCAAAAAAAAACGGCGCAGGCGGCGGCTCCGGCATACTTGAACGCTATGATATTACTAACCGCGTTGAACACTCTGAAAAAGCAAACGACAAAAGCGGAAGCCGAGCGTACCCTTCGCGAACTTCGTATGGGCAACGATGGGAAATCGCCCAAAAGCACGGCATAGACACCGGCCCCCTGAAGCTGTTCGGTATTCCGATTAGCGGGATGATGTACTATGTGAACTGGGTGCTGACGACGGCTCAACTGGAGTTGCTTGCTGCCGACGTGAGCGTGGTGGACTATGATCACGGCAATCATAAAGACAAGAAACACAAGAAAGGTGAGTTTGACGATAGCGATGCTGACGCTGGCGCGGTGAAGCGTGCCAATGAGAAATGGCTTGATAAGTACGGAAGCGGCGACGGTGCCGGTTGGAGCAGCGTTAGTGACATTCTAGGCAAAGACATACACACAGACGTTGGATTGAACTTAAAATGACAAAAAGAGAAGCTATATGGAAGATAGATATACGTTGCTGATGCAGAAAGAAGGCGGCAGTGTGGTGAACAGCTACACCGAATGGGGTATTGTGTGCTGCAAGGTGCCGTTCAAGGCAGGCGGCAAGACGAAAGAGCTGGCAAAGAGGGACTGGAAGGACGAGCATGGCGAAGATGTGTACATTCCGAACCAGCTTCGGATGGAAGGTTATGATGCCGAGTTCGAGCTGGCATATAAGGGTGAGGAGTTGTCGAGCAATGCGTTTAACCTCTCGAAAGCGGCCCGCCAGATAGATGATTTCAAGAAATGGCTCTCGGGCAACGACACGGAGAATGGCAGTGGTGCTTCGCTAGTAGTGTATTCCCCCTACTCCACCATTGGGCGGAAATGCTATCTGCTGGAGATCAGCGATGAAGACCCTTGTCTGATGGTCAAGGGAGAAGGCGGCAATATGTATAATGAGAACGTCGTTACCTTTAAGGTGACATTCCGTGTGTATGACCCTATGACAAACATTGCGCTGTATGAGGGGTGATAATGCCAAGACGCTGGAGAACGGTTTTGCGAAAGGTTTGCGGATGATAGAGGATGTGCTCTTCAACTCGCTTGCCGACTCTGCCGACGCATTGCTGAGACGAGTAGCCACGAACCGACAGTTTATCGGTTTTACGGGTAACACGCAGACGAGCTACGCCTGCGGTGTGTACGTGAATGGCAAACTGGTGCATGTGGCCGTGCAAACGAACTGGACCGAACCTACAGTGCGTATGAAGGTGCAGAAGGGGAAGGTGGTGTTTCTGAACAATCCCTATGAGGGTGTACCGAGAGCCGTGAAAGGCCGTGTTGACATTGAGGAAAACCACGGTCTTGCATTATCTCTGAAACAGCTGGAGGAATACCGTGCTCCGCGGAAAGGTCTTGCGCTGATGATGACGACAGGAACGGAGTATTCGGTATATATAGAGCAGTCGATGAGCCTTGACGTGCTGACAAATACCTGGAAGGAAGCCGCAAAGGTGATAGAAAGGAACTGGAAGAAGATAGACGCATAGTATAAAATAATCTAAAAATACGGTGCCGGATAAGGTCTTTTCTGATGTATTTTGTACATTTGCAGCAAACAAACAAATACAGCTATGAAGAAATTACCTTATTTATCACTGCGTGTATTCGCACTCATTTTGTTTTTTGGCGGTATTATTCTAGCCATTTATTGTTCATATTCAGCTTGGGATTTCAAGATACATCACTACCATAGAGACTCCGTAGGCGAGTTTTTATGGAATGCCGGAACGGTGGCATCGATAGCCGTCTCGCTGAGTTCCATTGTTGTGTGCGGTCTGTCTTATGTGGTGGAGGCTGCATGTAAATACATAGAGCGTGTGGACGAGGAGGAAGAATAGTTAATTGCCTTATAGATAATATTTTGCAAAGATACGCTTGGCGGCGTATCTTTTTTTTGTCCCATTTTGCAAATAATCAGCCATAAATTTACTAATATGCTCTTTTTTACTATTTTTGGCGCAAAAATAGTATATATTATAAATTCGGGATAACAATATGGCAAACTTGGGTACATTGTGGTTTGGTGCGGATATTGATTTGGCCAGACTCCAGCAGAAGATAAACCAAGGCAATCAGAGCCTGCTGAATGCCTTGAAGATGAACTACGACCCTCAGAGCTACCAAGAAATGGTGAACCGGCTTCGCAGCAATCTGGCAAGAGAGACGTTTGAGATAAAGATACAGGCAGACACACGTCGTGTTGTGCAGAACATTCAGAATGCCACCAAGGTTCCACAGGTAGGCCAGTTGCCCAGCATGGACGCGCTGAACGAGAAGATAGCCAGGCAGAAGGCTCTTGTCAATGCGCTGACGGAGACCGTGGAAAGGCACCGCATAGCGTGGCAGCGTCTTGGCGGCAATGACCGCAAGAACACCTTTTTGGACTCGAAGAAAGAGCTTGCGATGGAGAAGCGTGCTTTGGCTGACTTGGTGTCTCGCCGCGAAGCGATGCGCCACACAGCGCAAGACTCCATACTGAGTCTTCGGAAGGAAGCCGCAGAACATCGTAACGCAGCCCGGGCGGCGGCAGAAGCGGCCAAGCAGAAGCGCGAGGCCATCAGGCAGACAAATGCAGATCACATCAGACTGAACCAGACGCTTGCTGGCGGCATACATATCTCGACACAGCTTGGCAGCGCTTTGAGTTCTCTCTTTGCCGTTCACGCAGCGAGACAGTTCCTCGGGAACGTGATAGAGATAGGCGGTCAGTTGGAACGCCAGCGTATTAGCATCGGCGCTATTCTTGGCGATACGGTGAAGGCATCGCACCTGTTTGAGCAGATTAAGGGTCTTGCATTGAAGTCGCCTTTTGGTGTGGTAGAGCTTGACCAATATACCAAGCAGCTGTCGGCCTACGGGTTCAGATATAACGAGCTGTTTGACATGACAAAGCGCCTAGCGGACATCTCGGCAGGAGCCGGAACGGACATTGGGCGACTGACCCTGGCTTTGGGACATGTGCGTAGTGCCACCTATCTGACTGGTATCACCTTGCGTCAGTTCTCGATGAACAATATCCCCATGCTGAAGATGCTAGCCGACTACTACTCAGAGGTTGAGAAGAAGGCAGTGAGCACGGCTGAGGTTCAGAAGCGTATCTCGAAGCGTCAGGTGAGTTACGAGGACGTGATAGAGCAGATACGCAGGCTGACTGACGAGGGCGGCATGTTCTACAACATGCAGGAAAAGATTTCGGAGTCGCTATCAGCCAAGTTCAAGAACCTGAAAGATGCCATGGACATCATGTATGGCGAAATGGCAGAAGGCGGTATTGGTGACATTCTGAAAGATACTGCCGCAGGATTGCTACAACTGACAAGACACTGGAAAGAGATAGCTGCTGTGATGAGTGTCGCAGCCACGGCATTCTTGCTGAATAAATCCTATATTGGATTGAATGCTATTGCCATGCAAGGCAATACTGCCGCGACGCTTAAGCAGATTATGGCCGACAAGAAACTTGCCGCCAACCAGTTGCAAGCAGCATCAAGGTATCGCGCTCTAACGGCAGAAGAACGAATCCGCGTGATGTCGGCAAACACGCTGACAGCCGCAAATTTACGGCAGGCGCTTGTATCGGGTAAGCTCACAAAGGATGATTTACTCAGACTGGTGGCCTTGAAGAAAATCAATATTGCACAGGCTATGCACATCGTCGGTGTGAATGGCATCACTGCGGCCGAGATACGTGCCGCAGCCGCAGCCAAACGCTGGAAGGTAGCTTTGGATAGCGTGCGCATGTCGCTGAAGAATGCCTTTATGGGCATGGGCGTAGGTACATGGGCTACTCTTGGCGCGATGGTAGGTATGGAAATCTATACGGCCTACAGCTCTTGGGTAGAGCGCATTGAGGGCAAGGCTAATGAGATGAAAGACCTGATTAAGTCGCGCATTGTGGACTTAGAGAAGTTGCAGAAATCTCTTAATGCAGAAGGGAAGCCCAAGGATGACGTAGGACTAAAGAACCGTGTTGCCGACATGAAGCAGGTGCTTGCCAACTCGGAGGTATACACCAAGACGCTTGATGACCAGCTGAGGAAAGCTGGCAGCATGTCGGCCCAATATGACATCCTTTCCAAGACTATCGGTGATATTGCCGAGAAGAACCGTAAGGCTCTAGACTATCAGGACAGGGCAGCAGAGATGATAAAAGCCAGCTCGTTCCTTCACCCCGGAGACAAATGGGACAATATGGTCTGGGGATGGGCAGACTCCATTGTGAATGATGACATCGGCGAGAACCTGTCGCAAGCAATGGACGCATACAAGAACCTGAGAGCGACGATAGACGGCTTGTGGGAGTATCGCGAAGCATTGAAGAGCGTTATAGAGGAGATGGTGGCCAGCGGCGAGGTGAGTGAGGACTTTAAGCGCCAGCTGGACGGAGCCTCTCTGGAGGAGCAGATACGCATATTGGCAGACAGCGACTACTGGGAAAAGATAGTGGCCAAGGTGACAGGCCTGAAACCCACGTTTGCCGACTTCGCAGACGACCTGAAAGAATCGTCGGACAGCGTTACGAGACGCTGGGAAGAGATAGCCGATGACGACATCCCAAGGATGATGGAAAAGGCCGCCAAAGACATGAACATGAGCGAGAAGGACTTGCGAGAGTGGGCAAACACGAACGTTGACGACTTCAAGATGATGCTGGAGGGCATCTTAGACCAGCTTGACGCTAAAGAACCGTGGATAAGGAAGCAGTTGAAGCGGATAGCCTACGACTATGTTACGTTTGGCAAGATAGACCGTGCCATCATCGAAGGTGAGCAGGTAGGGCGCAGTATTTTTGGTGACGACGACGTGCTGAAGAAGCTGCTGGACGAAGACGAGAAGGCCGACATCAAAGACGATGCTCCTGGCGCAGACAAGGGCAAAGACAAGAACAAGAAAGACACAGCGCTGGAAGCTGCCAAGACCAAGCTGGCAGAGTATAAGGCATTCCTGTCGGAGTACAAGAAATACCGCGAACGCTATGACAAGGAGAGTGCCATCAATCTGCTGGAGAAACTGTTCCCGAGCCTGAAAGGGCAAGGCGCACGCCTTGTTGACGACTATACCAACATGCTTGACGAGTTGCGCAACTCGCTGCCAGCCACAACCGAGGCACGCAAGAAATTCATCAATGAAGTAGACAAGACGAAGACGGACACTCTGTTTGACAGGGAAACGGAGGCACTGAAACGCAACGTCTCAGTGATGGAAGACTACATCAAGAAGATGGAAGACCAGTGGAAGTTGTACCGTAAGCTGTTGGAGAAGTCGGGCGGCAACAGGGACTTCGCTTCGATGGCATTCAGGACTGGCGAGATATGGGACGAGAGCGCCAAAGCCTTGCTGCAGCGTTTCAACGAGCGTGGAAATGAGTTAGGCGTGATGCCTATGAAGTTCAGCTGGGACATGAGCGAGGAAGAGATGAAAGACGCTCTGCGCGATGCCAAGGGCGTAACGCAAGAGGAGCTAGTGAAGCTGGCGCAAGAGATACAGAAAATCATCAGAGGCAACTATACGCAGTTCTTGGAAGACAGCGCCGAGGCATACAACAAGGCACTGACAGCCGTAGACAAGCTGATGGAGCTGGAACGCCAGCGAGACGATCTGGCCAAGCGCCGCAGACAAGACAACAGCGGTGACCCCAATATTGCCAAAGGCTATGAGGCCCAGATGGCTGCTTTGGATAAGCAGATAGCCAACCAGCGCTGGGAGGCATTTAAGGAAAGCGAGGAATGGGGCCGCATCTTCTCAAACCTCGATGACCTGAGCACTTCTACGCTGCGTAACATGCTAGACCGGCTGAGAGAGTTTGCGCCGACCATCAAAGACAGTGTGGAAGCGACAAAGGCCCTCTACGAGGCCATGGACAAGATAGAGGACATGGTGAGCAGCCGCAACCCGTTTGCGGCCATGGGTAATGCCTTGATGAGAAGCAGCCAGATTAGAAAGCTCATGAATAACGGTCTGAGCGACTACGGCTACAGGAACGCCAACGGCAAGTACACGATAGGTGCGCAAAATGCAAGGAAGCTCGGGCTGAACGTGCGGAAGAACGGAGAGTATAGCGATAACGACCTGCAAGACGGGCTGAGGAGAGCTGAGAGCGATTTTGTGACTGGCCTTAACGGAATGGCCGAAAAGTTCAAGGCCGTGCAGGATGTGCTTCAGCCCGTTATCGACCTGTTTGACGAGCTTGGCAATGAAGGACTGAGCACCCTGTTCTCGATGGGCAGCAACGCATTCGGCTCGGCTGTGCAGGTGGCCGGCGGACTGAACACGCTCGGGCTTGGTAGCCTTGGCCCCTATGGTGCAGCCGCAGCCGCAGCCCTCAGCGTGACCACCTCGCTGTTCGCCCTTCACGACAAGTCGATAGAAGCCGAGATAGAAGCGTCGGAGCGCAGACAGAAAGAAATGGAAACGCTCTCTAAGAACCTTGAAACGGCGTTGAAGCGCAGCCTTGGCGGTGCTTATGGTTTCAAGATGAACGGTGACCAGATGTCGAAACTTAATGGCGCTACCAAAGCCTCTGACGCTCTGGACTATTTGTTTGGCGCAGGGTACATGAGCAAGGGCACGAAACAGGCCATTAACGACGCGAAAGCCTCGCGGAGCTATTATGATGCCACGTATGCAAGTCTGATGGCCCAGCGTGACGAGGCCCAGCACCAGCTAGACTTGGAAAGCAAGAAGAAGAAGCAGAATGCGGACAAGATGGCTGACTATGAGCAGGAGATAGCCGAACTTGACGACCAAATCAAGAACTTTGCCGCAGACATGGCCAACGCCCTTTATGGCATAGACTTCAAGGCATGGTCGGAGGATTTGGCCGGTGCGCTTGTCGATGCCTGGGCAGCAGGCGAGAGCGGCGCGGAGGCATACCGGCAAAAGGTCAGCGAGATATTGCGTGACCTAGGCACGAAGATGATAGCAGAGCGTTTCATTGCGAACGCCATTGAGCCTATCATGGACGAGTTCTTGAAGCAATACGAACAAGACGACGGTGTGTTGACTGAAAAAGGACTGGGTATCATCGCCAAGATGTATGATGCCGGTGACGAGATGGAGCGTCGCACTAACGCTTTCATGGACGGTCTTAACGAGATAGCCAGACAACGCGGTGCAGAGCTGAGAGACGAAGAAAGCGGAAGCGGTTCGACATCGAGCGGCATTAAGAGTATTACGGAGAGCACGGCTGACCTGTTAGCAAGCTACATCAATGCCATCCGCGCCGACGTGAGCGTGAACAGAATGGTGATGAGCACTACCCTACCCTCGATTGCTACTGCTGTTGAGCGTGTGAATGTGTTGGCGGAACAACAGGTGAGCTACCAGCAGCAGATTGCGCAGAATACCCTCAGAAATGCGGAAGCCGCAGAAATGATCTACAACATTCTGCACAGAGTGGAAAATGGCGTGACGAGATTAAATGTGAAATAATGGTTTATATTTTCATCTAAAATTTTGCAAATATTGAAAATAAAAATATATTTGCAAGCAAGATATTGAGATATGAGCAGATGGACGATATATAGTAAGTGGAAGGACCAGGCTGGACGGGCAGTGGCGAAGGAAGTGGTTGTTGATGGGAACACCGACGACGCAGGACGGTACGCGCTGCCCGAGCTGGAATATAACGGCACATGGATGGGCGAGACGTTCGTGACGCTGAACATCCGATGCTCCGAGCCTATCAACTTCGAGATTGGTGACTATATCGTCTATCGTGGTGAGAAGTTTGTGATGAACTACGACCCGAGCGTGGTGAAGAAGGCCCGCAGAGGTACGTATGGCGAGGGCTTCACGTATGACAACGTGAAGTTCAATGCGCTGAACTACGAGCTGACGGACGTGAGGATGCTTGACTACGTGATTGGTGACAACGGTGTTCACTATTCGGGTCTGCCCACGTTCCAGTTCTTCTGCTCGACGGTGGATGACCTCTGCGACCGCCTGCAGGTGAACGCTGACAGGTATTGCGAGGAGAACGGTATCAGCGAGGACGAATGGTGGGTGTTTGTGACACCTAGCGAGACGCGGACGCAGCAGCGGTGCAAGACTAACGCTATTAAGAGCCGTGCTGCGGCTCTATACAGTACGTACTTTGGTGACAATATGGGCGACACCGCGAGCGAGAAGGTGAACCAGAACGTGAGCATCGACAACATGAGCGTGTGGGATGCTTGTAAGTTCATCAAGGAAACGTTCGGGCTTAACTTCATCAGCAGGGAAAGAAGCATCGTGGTGGGAGCCATCGGTGTGCCGACGGAAAGAGAGTTCAGATACGGGCTGGGCAACGGCTTGTATGAGATAGAGCGTGTGGCCGACGAAGAGCAAGCCGTGATTACGAAGCTGTATGCCTACGGCAGCGACAAGAACCTGCCGACACGGTACTATGCCAATATCGGCGTGGAGTGCTACGGATATGTGGCGAAGTGGATGCAGGGAGAGGTGAAATACCTGCTGCTGGACATTGAGTACAGCGGTAACTACTTCACGCAGAATACCACGGTGAACGGGCAGGACTGCTATGCGGTGAGATTCACGCATGGTGGTGTGACGTATGATGCCTACGTGGGAAGCACGGACGTGATAGAGGGCGTGACGCTATCGGGCTTTAGCGTGCTGTTTACTGACGGCGAGTCCCTTCCATTTGACGGGCAGGAGCAGCTGACCTTCATCGGCGGCGTGAACAAGGACGCATGGCCTACGGACAATACCACGCAGATACACAAGGTGATACCACAGAACCTGCCAGACAACATGGCGGTGAGCCACCTGATGCTGCCTGGATTCCCCAGTGAGAGCCTTTACAGCTGGGTGAAATCGCACGGCGCGACCAACAGTAACGACTCGACGGGACTGGCCACATGGCGCGGTCACACTGCATACTTCTCGCAGGACAAGGAGCGTCCGTACATCCTGTCGCAGTATCACACGGAGCTGGGCATCAGAGAGGCCACGAAGATGTTTGACGGCAGCGACGGCACGAACGAGGTATACCCGACGATAGAGAACACGGAGGCAGGCGTGATATACGCAGCCGAGACCATCAAGGACAACGGTGTGGGCACGGAGATGAAGAACTTCACCATCACCCTGCCCGACTTCGGCAGTGACTTCGACCTGAAAGAGCTGTTGCAGAGCGACACGGCCATTGAGATGACGGACGGCTACTGCGGCGGCAGGAGCTTCAACGTGAAGAGCGTGAAGAAGGAGGACGGACGGTGGGTGTGCACCTGTGAGAGGGAGCACGACACTGCGCTGGACTTGTGGTTCCCGTATTCGTACAGCAAGAGCATCGGCGGGCAGGAGCGTGCCGACGAGCCGTATCAGGTGCGCACGGGCGACCGCTATGTGCTGACGGGCATTGAGATGACGAGCACGTATGTGGAGGCTGCCGCTACGGTACTGCTGGAGGAGGCTCTGAAATTCCTGGAGGCAAACGAGTACGTGAGATACACCTACGTGCCGAGGGTGGATGAGATATTCATGGCACGGCAGCACGACGGGGTGAGTAGCGGTGATACCGCTACATACGGGACACGGAGCTACCACGACACGCTGAAAGAGGGCGACACGCTGCTCTTTGCCGACGACGACCTGCACATCACGGGCTCGGTGTTTATTGACACGCTGCGCATCAAGGAGTATGGCAACGGGCAGATACCGACCTACGAGCTGACGCTGCGCAACGACAAGCAGGTGGGCACGATAGAGCGTCTGCAGGAGCAGGTGAGCAACATCAGCTCGACCATTAACAACGGTGGCGGCGGCGGTGGCGGCGTGAACATTCCGCTGGTGCGCCAGCTGATACAAAGCTACGGCGGCGGCATGTTCCTCTCGAAGACGAACGATGACACGGCCAATGGCGTGATTACGTTCGTGCGGAGGGTACTGGCACGTATGGGCGTGCAGTTCGGCCGCTATACGGGAACGGCCCTTGTGGGCACGGGCGGTGTGATAGACGAGAACGGCAACGCCGTGCTGAACAAGGTAGAGATAAGAGAGTCGCTGACAGTGCCTACGCTGGTGTTCAACAGGGCCGAGGTGATAGCCGGCACCCAGACGCAGACACCGTTCGGCGGCGAGATAGCCGAGGTGGTGAAGCAGGAGAACGGCTACGGCTGGGCACGGCTGCGGCTGGAGGACGGTGACGTGGGGCGCATCAGAGTGGGTGCGCTGTGCATGGGTTTCTTCCATAACTACGGCAGCGATGCGAGCAGCACGAATGCGACGGCAGACAGCGACGACCGCCGAGGCGTGATGACATGGAAGGGATTCTCGACCGTCTATTTCGAGGTGATAGAGATTCCTGCCACGTATAACGACGAGAGCAATGCTGACAATGCGTGGTTCAGATACCAGCTGCGTGACACTGAGAGCGGCGGCAACGGTGTGCATCCGTTTGTGCACATGTCGTTTGCTGGCCGCGGCTATGTGCGGCAGACGGGCGAGGCTTACGACAGCATCAAGCAGTATCAGGCATTCACCATCAGGACACCGTTCTACACGGCACGGCTGGTGGATGTTGGCGGCTGGGAGTGGGACATCGCTAACTATACCTATGTGAACGGTCTGCTTGACGGCTTCGGCGAGCTGGTGAACGACCAGACGCTGACTGGCTTCGGCACGATTGACATGTCGATATGGCTGAAAGGCCACATCATACAGGTGGATGACGTGCCCGACTACATCAGCATCCAGCAGAGCGCACTTGGCTTGCTTGGCGAGAACGAGACGGAGACGGTATGGGTGAGGGTGTATGACGGCTACCGGCAGAACCACACTGATGCTTATACCTTCACGTTGAAGAAGAACGGCACGGCGATACAAAAGACGATAACGGTGGCGAACGGCGAGGCATGGTTTACGCTCTCATCGAGCGAGCTTGGTACGGAGGTGACGACGTTCACCGTGACGGCGACGCTAAAGAGCGACGTGACAAAGACGCTGGAAGAGGACTTCACTGCGAAGAAGATATTCGACCCGACGGTGACCGTTCCCGACCGCCACGAGATAGAGCTGAGCGACACGGTGTTCCATGTAGACAAGGACGGCACTGTGACCCCGAGTGACATTCACGTCAGAGTGAGGAATATACATGGTGACGGAACGACGAGCTATATGACTGATGATGACGTTGATGCTCAGATACTCTATGTATGGCCTGACAGCACGATGCAAAGTGGCTATGCCTTTGCATTGGCCAACGGTATTCCAAGTGGGCAAGGCTATGCGTCGTTGGTTGATGATGTGATGGAACCCGAGGGGTATGTTGTAAAAGACATCAAGGCTATTAAGGCTTATCTTTGCAGCGGCGCGATTGAGGAGTGGGATGATACAGCAGACTGGCAGGACCTTAAGGGGTTCATGGACATCAACGAAGTGCCGCTTGACATCTGGGACATCAAGACTATTCCCGTGGTGACTGACGGTGAGGACGGCAAGACGACGCTGATTGCCGACTTTGATGACGAGATGGTGAGCGTGCCTACGGATTCTACGGGTAAGGCGCAGGTAGACACTAGCTGGAATTGGCAAACAACGGCGCACCTTTACTATGGTACAGAACAGCTAACGCTCAGTAGCACACGATGTCGGATTGTTGAAGCAACAAACAATTTGTGGTATAACGAATATCTTACTATCTCATCAGACGGGAAGACGGCCACTTTGCAGGTCAACGGATTCGACGACATGCAGCAGGGTTCAACGGTACAACCGAATACGAACAACTGTAAGATTACCATTGAGCTTGTTTCTGCGGACGGGAAGAGCAGCGGCACAGCCACTGCCTACGTAAACAAAATACCTGCTGGCGAGGGCGGTGACGGTAAGAACGCGGTTATATACTCGCTATGGACGAGCACAAGCACTATTAAAAAAGACGGTAGTACATTCACGCCTGCTGGGGTGCAAGTAAAGATAGCCAAGACCGACGGTGACGAGACTACCTATCATGCGTACAACACATGGGGCTATGCAAGCAGCAGCCCACGTCTCTATATCAGATACAAATATAACGCTATGGTGGCAAACGTTAACGACGGCAACACCATGAGCAGTGATACCATTTCGCCAGCTAATGATACGGAATACATTCACATTGCCCTTTGCACGCCCGATGGGAATAACGGCGCAGGCTATATCGTGGATGCAGAGACCATTCCCATTGTCCGAGACGGTGCGAAAGGTGACAAAGGTGACAAAGGCGAACAAGGAGAACCTGGTGACAAGGGAGATAAAGGTGATAAAGGCGACAAGGGTGATAAGGGTGACAAAGGCGATAAAGGCGACAAAGGCGACGACGGTAAGGACGGCAAGGATGCGGCCTCGTATGAGTATGTGCGTTTCTCGGACAATGCTACGCTGGTGGATGGTGTTTGGACGGGAACGTTCACGGCGGCAGACGCTACGCAGATGACGAACAAAGAAACGGCGCAAGGGGACACGAAGAACTTGATACCGTATTCGGAGTTTGAGATGTTGAACTCTGAGAGCAACGTGCCTGTTGGGTGGGTGCGAAACAACGACTCATCTCTTGTTATCAGCAAGATAGTTGACGAGGACGGTGTGGCATGGGCGCACTATGAGATTGCCAACGGGACTAGCGGCGTTGTCGGCCTGTCACAAAATCCGTATGACACAGAAAACAAGGCGGCAGAAGGATACTTTGTGCCTATCTCCCGTAATCAGACATACACCTTCACCGTGCGCTATAAAGGCTCAGGGTATGTTTATCTTGGAGCGCAGTATTACAAATACAATAGCGGTAGCAGCCCGTCGTGGACGTTCCTAGAAGAAGATGGCCAAAACAATAATCAAAAATGGTCGTCATTCCTTGCGGAATACGCCGACGGCAAAGAGCATCAACTGACAACGACCTTTCAATGCGCCCTTTCTGGCGTTACGCATGCAAGACTCTTTTTGGCACGTTTCAGCGGCAACACTGTTGGAGGTGAATACAACTTTGCTCAGCCGATGGTGCTTAAAGGAGACCAAAGCAGTGCATTGCCATCATATCTGCCAGCACCGTCGGAGGACTTGCTGGGAACGACAAATGGACTATGGAAGGGTGTTATGCGATGGAGCCATCCGTATGCAAGCAGTGACTTTTCGCAGTATGAGTGGAATAAGGTAAGGGATGCAGAGCCGAGAATGAATACGTGGAACTCGGAGAGCTACGTAGTTCCTTTAGGCGCGCCAACTGACTTGCAGTATTTCTATTGTGGTGCTTACGGAGAGCCGTATTACGATATTGTGTATGATGGCGCACACTACTGGATATGCAAGCAAACCTACCAGCGTAATATCGAGTTTGAAGACGAAACGACGCAAGAGGTACGATATGTAGTGCCTGAAAATACGGATTTATGGTCGATATACTGGGAAATGGCAAGCCAGTTTAACTTCCTTATGGCAAAGACATTATATGCCATCAATGCCTTCGTCGAGAGGTTGGTAGTGCGAAAATTACAAACAACAGCCGAGTCGGGTTCCTGTGTCGAAATCCAGAACGGGATCATCAACCTTTGGGCAGATAAGAGCGACGGGACTACCAATCAGTCGCGTTTCGAGTTTGGAACCACAACCGAAGGAAAGGCTGTGCTACGCTATTACGACGAAGACGGCACCCAACTCTACGACCTAGGGCCTAACGGCATCACACAGGAACTTTCGTCACGTAACAACGTGTGGACTACCAAGCGCCTTTCGCTCATCCGCACCGATTATAATGACGGTCGGCCTTATCCTACTGGCTATATCGTCCAAATTCGCACTAATTCGTATACCGTCAGTGATTACCACGAGTTGACATCCGAGGGTTATGCCATGCTCTCTAATAACGTCAAGAGTTACTATTTCAGTGGTGGGACAGCTCCCTCCGACTATGAGGGGCGCACATTCCTTAGAGAGTTCACCAAGACCGAGGCCAACCCTGGTTATATTCCCGACGGCTGGTACCGTGCAGAGAATACGTCGGGCGAGACCTTTGGCAACGAGCAGATACTTGACGACGGCCATGGCACGACAATGACGGCCACCGTCTACACTTTCCAAGCATGGTACTATACCAACGGAAAAGTCACACACCAAAAACTCGTGCAACTCGAACTACTGTCCGATGGCACAGGCATGGTGACCAACTGATAAATAAAAATTAAAGCAATATATGACAGAGCAAGAAAAACGAGAAATAGTACAAGCGGTGTTGGACGCTATTAGCTCTAAGGCACAGGACTTAGAGAACGTGACAACACTCACGACGCTGGACGGTGTTACGTCGTTGCCCGTGCTGACCAACGGCCGCGTTGTTGCCGTCGTAGCCTTGTCTGCGCTGACAAGAAACGTAGATGCTGCCGTTGCGTCGCTCGACACAGCCATAGACGGAACGAGAGGGCAACGGCACAGCCGATGCCTGCTGAGAAAAAGGGACGAGATAAGGACGAGATAAAAAGATAAAGAATTAAAAGGTAAAAAGATAAAGGCATGGGATGTAACTGCAATAAGAGCCAGACGACACTGGCATTGAACGAGAAACCGTGGCAGGGAACGACGCTAAAGTTCTACCTTAACCCCACGGCAACAGGCTTTGACGCTCAGACTGACGACTGGGAAGTAGAGATACGCTACGGCTCGTCGCAGAGGACGTATAAGACATTCAAGAAAACGGACTTGAAAGAGAGTACGGACGGCTGGGTTCTGCCTATTGACACCACTAACATGAACGGACTGGTGAGGGCTATCGTGCTGGCCCGTCTGAACGACGATGACTGCGACGACGGCATCCGTAAGGAAGTGTGTGTGGTAGACTTGTGCGAACTTAACATATACTAGAGCGATGGGATGCCTGTCACTGACATACAAGGTAGATGCTGGCGACCTGAGAGTCAACGGACGGCTTGACTGCGGCGATTTGCAGCTCAACGGGCGTGTGGATGCTGGCAACCTGACAGTTACCGCCACGCTGGTATGTGAGGTATCTATCGGCGAGAACGGTGAAGAGATGTGGTGGTGCGGCAACTGGCGCGTGACATGGAACAATGGTTTACCGACATTATGGAGGAGGAGTTAAGATATGGCGAAAGGAACAGCAATAGGTGACGTTGAGAATATCCTGCAAAGCGAGGATATTACCGGGCAGGAGAAGATACCTGCCATGAGCAAAGGCGACGAGGAACCACAAGTGGTGACCACGGAGGAGCTGAAAGAGTATGTGCTTGGCGACATGGAGATACAGGTGATGAGTAACCTGGATATAGACAGAATTTGTACAATTTAAAAAACATAGAGAGACATGGCAACGGAAAAGAAGTTAATGGATGAGAATGGACTGGCGCACTTGTGGCCTAGGATAAAAACATTGTTTGCGTCGATGTTCAAGTGGGATAATCTTGCTGACAAGCCCACTATCGGCGATGGCACGCTGTCGGTATCGCTGAATGGCGGTGCTGCAAAGACATTTACAGCCAACCAGACTGGGAACACAACGATTGAGCTGCAAGAGAGCGACCCTGTATTCGCGCAATCCCCTGCGCACGGTATTACATCGAGCGACATCACCGCTTGGGATAACAAATACAATAAGCCATCGACGGGAATACCTAAGAGCGACCTCGCCAGCGGCGTACAGACGATTCTCGACAACACATCGGCCATCACGGGCGTAGACTCATCTATCGCATCGGGTTCTGCATCGACGAATGTGCCCACAAGTGCCGCGGTGGAGGCAAGAATATCGGAGGTGGTAAGCGCATCGCAGATTGGTGCTGCCATGTTTAAAGGGACAATAAGCTCTGACGCGGAGTTGTCGGGTCTTACGGGATATAAAGCAGGATGGTACTGGCTGGTAGATACGGAAGGTACTTATGCCGGTCAGCAATGCGAGGCTGGTGACTTCATCTATGCCATCGAGGACTATGCCTCGTCGTATAAGGCAAGCGACTTCAAGGTGGTGCAGGCTAACATCAGGCCGCTGACCAATGCCGAGATAGACGCTATTTGTACAATCGAATAAAAAGACGTGAGCTATGGGGTATGTTGACGAGACCAGGCTAAGCAGGGTCTGGGAAAAGATAAGGACGTGGTTCGCTACGAAGGCTGATGCCGCCTCCGTCTATACCAAGGCGGAGGTGGATGGCATCTTGGAGGACATGGTGTACCTCAGTGATGATGACGGGCAGGCCACAACTGCTGACTTCGACCCACAGAATGACACGGTGTGGAACACACCGCAGGTGCTTGGTGCTTCCCAGCAGGCGCAGGCTAGGAGCAACATCGGGGCACAGGAGGCTCTTGTCAGTGGCACAAACATCAAGACTATCAACGGGGAGAGCATTCTTGGCGGGGGTAATATCACTATCAGTGGTGGCAGTGGTGGAGGTGGCAATGTCAGCTCTACTACCATCAATACGCTTGTCAGTATCTCTGAGGCAGATTATGAGGCATTAGCCACAAAGGACAGTTCAACGCTTTACATTGTAACAGAATGATTACACTGGACAATGAAATGACAAAAGCCTTTCTTGGCTCAACCGAGGTGAAGAAGATTTGCCTTGGTAGTGAGCAGGTGTGGCCAGTATCTACACCCTCAAGACTACCTGTTGGCTATAATGAGATTGAATATATAAGTTCCAATGGTGCACAATTCATTGATTTAGGCTTTACTCAAAAATCCAGGAATTTTATTTTTGAGATGAAGTTTAGATGGACAGGGACTAATGACGGGCTTTTTGAGACCTTTATTGGCTATATGGCAGAGTCAGGAACAATACCTCGATTTGGTTTTCATAAGTATCAAGGTAAGTGGATGTATGGAACTAATGCAACTAACATATCCAGTATTGCTGTCGACCATGACATACATACAGTAAGAATAGAGGGTAAGGCGTCTAGCAACAAAGAGTCTTTTTATTTGGATGATGTCTTAATATCTACCACTTCAACATCATCTACAGGGCTTAGCGGTAACACTATTCCAATGTATCTATTTGCCAGAAACAGAGTCAGCAGCAAAGATAATCCATCGTCTGTCGATGTATATAGTGCTAAATATACTGTTTATGATAGCTCAACATACACCAATATTTTACATGACTATGATTTTGTACCTTGTACGGATTCAAATGGGAATTATGGTGTTTATGATATTATCAACAACGTTTTTTGTGGAGTTCAAACAATATAACAATAAAGATTATGACACAGATAAAGAAAGTAAAGACATCAGAGGGTGTGCAGTTCTATCCTCAGACTCACACGAAGGCTGTGATAGATGACAATGGCTATACTGCTGAGAGTAGGCTGCAAGCCATGCAGGATGAGATAAACCAAAAGCAGTTGGAAGTAGGGGCTGTACCAAGTGATTTGACACCAACAAAGGATAGCAGTAATTGGGTGACAAGTAATGGGGTATATTTGCATGAACCATTAATGAAGACTATAGTGCAGATTGATAGTTCCAAAATGGAGTCTTTCTCATTTTTCGTAAATAGTGGCGGTAAATGGGAATCTGGTGGTGGTAGTATTGTAATCCCTTGTACGGAAGGTGATGAATTTAGGTTAACTTTGACATCTTCAAGTAATGGTAATTGGCAAACTTGGCTTAATAGTTCTTACACATCTCCTTCATCTGGCGCTAATGTACCTTTTGTCTCTGGATATAGTAGAATATGGACATCCCCATCAGAAGTTGTACTGACTGCGCCTAAAGGTGCATGCTACCTATTACTGGGTACATTGACAGGAGACAGAAAGACGGGAAAATGGGTTGGAGACGCTACTGTAGTAACAAAAATATCTGATGTGGTTAACACCAAAACTACTTCAGAATATGTTCAAAATGTAAAAACAGAAATTGAAAAAGATATTGAAAAGTCAAAATATCACATGACTGAATTTTCTGATGTATGGAGTACAACAAATGCCTCTATAATATCTTATGAAAAGGATGGGGAAGATGCCGTTATAACTGTAACATCTAAAACGGCACTACAACGGTGTGGATTTAGTATTGCTGATGTAAAAGTAGGTGAAAAGATATATGTCGATTTTTCATCTAATATTGGCATCCCATTTGGTGTTGGGGAGACACTTAGTAGTACTTGGGTATGGTTAAATGACCAAAGTTATAAAAGTTCATTCTATTTCACTAAAACTTCTTCTACACAAAAGTATATTTACATAGCGGCGAATAGTTTTGATGTTGGAACTGTTATCAGATTAGTAGGCTTTAAAGTCTATAAATCTATAGGATTCCAAGAATTGGACACAAGAATGACAAAACTTGAAAGCTATGATTTTTATCCGAGTTCATATATTCCTATTAAAGAAAACTATGAAAGATATATGAGCATTTCTGGCACCCAAGGTTCTACTATATATGGCAACTACTTTGTGCAAGGTTTCTCAGAAAATGCAAAAATCAGCATTTATAATTTGGAAACAAAGACAAAGGTGCAAGATGTAACATTGCCTACTTTCGGTAATACAAGATTCCACGCTAACACTATTTCTTTTAGTGGTACGAAGTATGACAGTGGTGACGATTTCCCACTGCTTTACATTTGCGCTGGATATGTAAACACAAACAATCCCACCATAAGTGAAGTTTATGTGGTGAGAATCGTGGGTACAAGTGGTGAATATACTTCTGAATTAGTTCAAACCATCAATCTTGCATTTAGTACATGGACTGAATTTGTATGCGACCCTGTAAGAAACAGAGCATGGATTAATGGTAGTGGTATTGCAAGATATATATGTGTGACTATTCCAGACATCACTGAATCAGAGGTCACAATAGATACAAATACAGCTATTATAGATAAGTTTGACACTAAATCTTTTGTTCTTGGAACTACAACAAAATCAAGTGGTCAGGGAAGATTTTTCTATCATAATAGAGTGTATTATGTTAGCGGGGTTCCAAGTTATGCAGGAGAAGGTGTGGAAGCCTTGTATGTAGTGGTTGACAATGTTCTTACACACTGCACCGAAGCTGTTGTCCCTCTAATGAACTTTGGCTTAACAGGAGAGCCAGAAGGATGCTTTATCTGGAAAGATGAGTTCTATGTGGCTTATAGAGGTTCTATAGTTAAATTAATACAGAATTAACAACTAAAATATATACTACAATGAATTTATATCAAAAAATAAAAAGTTTGTTGGCAAAACCAAATATTTAATAATACAGCTTATGAAACAGTTTCTAGAAAATTTTTTGAAAGGCCATCTAGTGTGGCTGTTTGGCAGCATATTTGCTGCATTTGTTCTTTGCTTCATCAGCAAGGACATGCCTAATGAGACCGCCGCAGGGTGGTTTGTGTGTGGCTTGGGTTCGCTGGCAGCTTACTGTCTGCAGGCATGGTATCACAACGAATACAAAACGGATCGGTTCGACTGGTTCAACTTCGGGCTGGCGTTCGTGGTGTTCGTGTTCGCAGGTGTAATCAGGGCATTCGCCGAGTAGTAGTAAAAGATGGACGGTATCACAACAACGACGGCAGGGAAAGGCGCAGTGGTGTGGGCAGTGATTGTGAACGAGATAACAGCCGTGCTGTTCGACTTACGGTGGATGATCGTAGCCTGCGCTTTCCTCATCTACATGGACTACCATTTTGGTTGTGCGGAAAGCAGGAAGCGGCACAAAGAGGCTCTGGAGAATGGGAATCTCATATTAGCCAAGCTGTATGAGTTCCGATGGTCAAGGGCTGTCAGACGGTCGCTCAACAAGAGTGTCGATTATTTAACCTTGTTGCTGGCTGGCACGCTACTGGGATTGTCTGTCTGCGAGCCGTGGGGCATCTGTTCGCACGTGATAACGGCTGCGGCTGCGGTGCTTTTGGCGTGTGCGGTAGAGATAGTTTCGGCGGTCGGCCATTTCTTCTATCTTCGGGGTATTAAAGTCCCGAAGGTGAAAGTGACATGGAAGAGCTTTTTCGTGTTTCTAGGACGGTTTGCAGCTGGGTTCGCACGGACAAAAGACGAGGACTTGGGCAATGCGCTGGACGAGACGATAGAGCAGACACTGAGAGACGATGGAAAGGATAAGGAGCGGCACAACCGCTCCATGCAAGAAAATGACAGGACGCAAGACAAGGACAGCAACGACAAGGAGGAGCAAGGATGAAGATAACGAAAGTGCAACTGCTGAGAGCAGTGCCGACGCTTAACAAGTTTCGGCTGGAGGAGTTTGTGGAGACGTTTAATCAATACGCTGACACGTTCGGGATAAATACTCCATTGAGAGCTGTGCACTACTTGGCACAGGTGTTTCATGAGAGCGGAAGCCTGCGATACGTGGAGGAGATTGCCAGTGGGCGACAGTATGAGGGACGCAAAGACCTTGGCAACACAAGGAAAGGTGACGGAGTGCGATTTAAGGGACGTGGCTATCTTCAAATTACCGGCCGTGCCAACTATCAGGCTTATGCCAACAGCGGCTATTGCGTAGGTGACCTGATGCGCCATCCCGAGTGGCTTTGCAAGGCTCCTGGGAACCAGAAAGCCTCGATGTGGTTCTGGAAGACCAACGGACTGAATGAGCTGGCCGACAAGGACGACATCAACGCTGTGACGCGCAGGGTGAATGGAGGTCTGAACGGGATTGTTTCACGAAAATATTACTATCAACGGTTTAAAGACGTACTGCTATGAAGAGAGAAAAATGGGATAAGATAGTGGAATGGCTGGTTGCCTTCGGTGTTGACAAGTGGATGCACATTGTCATCATTATGGTGCTGGCATGGGTGGCATCGCTGGTATTGCTGCCATTCGGACTGCATCGGGCCGTGAGGGGGCTTTTCGGGGTGATGGCAGGTATAGTGTTCAGCATTCTGAAAGAGGTGTATGACGAGAAAACGACAGGGATATTCGACAACAGGGACTTGGCTGCTGATGCTATCGGCTTGGCCTTGTTCTACGCAATGTACACGCTATGAGGAAATGGATTGAGACGTGGTGGCCGTTGGTGCTCTGCATCGCGTTTTGGGCGGTGGTGGCCTTTCTGCTCTACTCTTTTCGGACTGGCTTGCAGAAGGAGAATGAGCAACTGAGACAGGAGCTTGCTCTAGCACAACAGTACGTGCCGCTGAAACGTGACACCATACATGATACTGTAGAGGTGGTGACGCAGAAGGTGGTAGAGGTGGAGAAGATTAAGGAGGTGCTGACACCTGATGACCGACTGCTGCTGAAAGAGCTTGGCATGAAGGTGAAGGAACTGGAGAGCCTGCAGAAGACATCCGTTGTGACTAGGGACACCGTGGTTCTTGCAGCGGCACAACCGCTGCCTGCTGAGAAAGACGGACAGGCGGACAAAAACGGCGGACAGACGGACAACAAAGACAGCGTGCTGACGTATAAGGATGCTTGGACGGACTTTACATATTATGTGGAGACGGGGAAGCTGGCATACGCGGTGAAAGACTCGCTGGCCATCGCTGTGAAGCAGGAATATAAGCACAGGTTTCTGTGGTGGAAGTGGGGGACGAAAGGCTACGAGGTGAAGGTGGCGAACTTCAACCCTCATGCAAGCGTGAGGTATAACACCTTCGTGAAGCGACGACGATGAATGGATGTTGGTTGTGGTACAACCACATACAGGACTGACGAAGATTGACGCTAACAGGCTGTTGGGAAACAGCGGCATACGATAATGGATTTTTTGTTTTCATGTTTTTAGTTTTAGGATGTGTTAGTTAGTATTAGTGTGTTTTTTCATAGTTTGATTATTAAGGTTTGATTGTAAGCGTACAAGATAAAACAGCCCATCTGCGAAGACAGGCTGTTTCAATATCTTAGGGGTGAATATTCAAAAAGAATCCCCCGACAAAATAATAAAAAGTACCACCAATTTATTATAGACTTGCCTACATACAAGCAGCCGCCGGGGGAGTATTTTCCCAGGCTGCCAGTATGTAGGCATTGTCGTTTTGTTGGTGGTACAGGGGCAAAGGTAAGAATTATTGTTGGAACGACAAAATTTTTTGCAAATGAAAATAGTTGAAGCGTTAAAAATGGGAGCTGAATTGTTAAAGTTCATGTCACGTAATGACATTTACCTTGACGACTGGAAATATATTGATGCTTACGAGCAATTCTGCAGGATGAGGGAGCTGGGCGTGAAATATGACAATGCCATTGACGAGCTTGCCAAGAACGGGAAGGTAGGCAGAAGGACGCTGCAACGGGCATTCAAGAGGCTTGGAAGGAATTGTTAAAAGGTGCCATCGCGTGACACTTGAAATGTGGTGACGACGGGACGGGGAAGGATGATTTCTGCTTAACTTTGTTGCTGTCGATGCGCAGAGACGATGGTGGCCGTGCTACGGCCGCAGACAGAACAACTTTATTAACTTTATGAAATTACGATTATGGCAGAAATTTATTCTGCTAAAACTAATATTTTCAAATAAAATTCTTTGTTTTTTTTATTTTTATTTTGTATCTTTGTTTCAAAATAAGTGATATGTATAATACAGAGAAATTTATCCAAAAAGCAAGGCTTATTCATGGTGAGAAGTACGACTATTCAAAGGTAGTATATGCAGGATCAACAACAGACGTGTGTATAATATGTCCTACTCATGGTGAGTTTTGGCAAAGACCAGTTGAGCATATAAGAGGAAAAGGCTGCGTTAAATGTGGTCAAGTATTATGTGGCGCGAAACAGAAACAAAAAGCAAAAGAGAACTTTGTAGAAAGATGTAAGAAGATACATGGAGACAAATACACTTACGAAAAAGCTAAATACAAAGATTCGCACTCAAATGTTATAGTCACTTGTAAACAACATGGTGACTTTGAAATTAAACCATACAACATATTAAACGGAAGAGGCTGTCCTAAATGTAAAATAGATAATTTGCATAAGGCATTTTCAAAAAGTACGTCGAAGTTTGTAGAAGAAGCAAGACGTATTCATGGCGATTTGTATGATTACAGTATGTGTGAATATTATAATACCCATACAGAAGTTACAGTAATATGCCGTGAACATGGTGCTTTTAAAGTTAAAGCCGGTGCACATCTTCAAGGCTGTGGTTGTCCTCTGTGTAACGAACCGCTTGGCGAAAAAAGAATCAGGTTGTATCTAGAAAAGCATGGTGTTTCATTTATCGGACAATATTCCGTAAATCACAATGCCCATAATTATAGAGTTGATTTTTTTGTCCCATCAAAAAATATTATTATAGAATATAATGGAGAACAGCATTACAGACCAATAAAGCAATTTGGTGGTGCAAAAAAGTTTCACGAACAAAAACAAAGAGATAATAACATTAGGGATTATTGCAAAGATAATCATATAAAATTATTTGAAATTTCGTATTTGCAATACCAAATAATAGAGCAATTACTTGATGCCGTTTTTCTCTAAAATACGATGTGGCATTCTCACAGCCTAACACCGGTTACACCTATACGGACTACGACGGTCATTACACGCTGATGTTCATCAGCAAGGCAACGTCGTATGCACAGATGTACGACACGCTGACGCATGAGCAGAAGCATGTCGTGGAGCACATCAGCAACTACTATGGTGTTGACCCGAAGAGCGAGGAGGCGGCTTATCTTGCCGGTGAGATAGGCAGGCTGATATTTCCTGCCGCCGCCTTGGTGCTTTGCCGGAACAATGACGAATGAATGACGGCCTATGACCATGAAGATGACTCCTATAGACGGTTGCGTGAATCTCCTGGAGATAGGGGATGTGGGCTTTAGTGACCTTGAATCTGTCAGCGCGTGGATGTTCGCTTGCGACATGAACACATGCGAGCGTCGTGACGGCTGCAAGGAGCTCATGAGCATAGGTCGTTATTCATTCAGCAACATAGAGCACAGGGTGACGGTGCGGATGACACGGTGAGATGTCACTCACCGGCGACGAGTTCGAAGCGTCCTCGCTGTGACGACTTGAAGAAGGGGCAGACGCTATCTTCCTTTGTTGAGATGCGCCTACGCATGCACCACCCTGTGCGTTTCTTATAGTCGTGTGTGGTGAGGAAGTTGGAGCGTGAGAAGCTGCGGCAGTTCTCGCATGCCTCCAGATCGGGGTTACGTGGTTTGCGTGGCATTGTTGTCATGGATGTCTTTTCGGGTTAATACTGTGCTTTTTTCGATGGCGTTTAGCTGTGCCTCGTCGAAGATGCCACGGCTCTCTACGATGTCGAGCACCTCATCAAACGCATTCTCTATATGTTTGTCGGAAAGCGACGTGGTGACGTAACGAGGAAAGAGCCGTCGGATGATATTATCTGTCTGCTGGGCGACGGATGCCATGCTTGCATAGCCAAAGTACGCTGAGAAGTCGGCGTGACGCGCCTTGTAGAAGTCGATAACTTGTAAGTAGAGATGTGATGCCGTAACGAACATCATGCGTGCGGTGACTAGCCTTGCAAGGAGCGTGTGGTCAACAGTTGCCGTCTTTCCATTGGAGAAATACTTGCGTAGCGCGTCGCAGAGGGCATCGGTCTTTGGCTCCAGCATCTTATACACCTCATTGCAATAATCGACGTAGAAAGCGTGATAAGTCATTCGTGCATTCTTAGACAGGAATTGATAATACTCGTTCCAGAGCCTGTTGTACTGTTCGATGTCGCGCTTGATGAATCGTCCTCGGTTCAGCTCTTCAATCATATCGAGTGCTTTGAGCATTTCCTCGTTTCCAGCGTAGTTGATGGTGTGCACGGGTTGAATACGGGCGCAGGCATCGCTGAACAACTGCGCTTGCTCTGGCGTTAAATCTGCTATCTTTACTTTTGGCATGATTGTTATTTTTGTGTGTTCCCGTCGAGCAGGAGATTGCTTGAATACTGGTACATGGCTTTCACCACTTCTGTGTTTGCCATGCCACACTTACGGGCTATGTCAGGAATAGCCCTCTGAATATAGCCAAGGAGTTCTTTATTATCCATTATCTTTTTCTTTATATTCAGCAGATAATATTATTTCATAAAGAGAGCCAGCAAACGTAGAGACAAATATTTCGTCTTCACTCAGTTCACTTCTTCCCATATTATCAAGGATGGTGTGTACCATCTCATGCAAGAAAGTATTGTTTTTGCTGGAGTCTGATTGCAATTCGCCTCTAAATGTATCGGCTATCTTTATGTATCCTGATGCCAAGCAACATTCTCCAAGTTTGCCCTCTAGATTAGGGACATTACTAATAGTAACTTCTTGCCCTCCAACCCTATACTTAATAGGTATTTCGAATTGTCTTGCTTCCATCTTAGTCCATTGTGTTTAGAATGCTGTCTTGTACTTCCCACATCATCTGCCTCATACGCTGCTGGCAGAAGCGGCAGTTGCCTTTGTGGACTATTACGCACCCATAAAAGTTTTCGTTGCGTATATATTCGCAGCTATCAATAATGACTATATCATAGCCATCTACACTACTTATAGATTTATCGCACCCCACCATTATCATGGCTGAGAGTGCCAGTAATACTAGTTTTTTCATTACTATTCTTCTTTAATCAATTTAAGTTGTTCTTTCGCATTGTGGGCAGTATTCTCTACCCATTTCTTACAGTTGTTCTTTGGTCTCAGATATTCCTTAGAACGCTTGCCAGCTACGCAGATTACTATATCGGGCATTGCATCTACATAGAACAGACAGGTTTCACAAGTATGTTCCATTTCAGTAGTCCTTTATGTTCAGGAAATACTCACAGCCCTCAGTAACAGGTTTCTCTGGATAGTAGAAACTTGCTGTTGTCCAGCCGCTATTCTTAATCTCTTTTCCTAACCAATACCGATAACATTGGTCTTTCTTCTTGCAATGATGTTGTGAACAGTGCATGTAATCTCTACAATATGTTGGCATAATATTATTTCCTTTCCTTAATTAAAGCACTACAATCTACTGGATAAGCCGCATTTCCTATTGCCCTTATATTCATGGGAGAATAGTCCTCTCCTGCAAATAGCTTAATGAGTGCAATAGCCTCTTCTATTGTATCTGCAACAACTAGCTTGTTGTCTATTTCCCATACTTTTGTTATTGTCCATCCGTCCATAATCTATTCCTCATTTGGTAAACCTAAATCAAGCCAAAACTTCACATCTGGTATGTTCCAACCACCTTTGTCATAGGTTTTCGGTGTATAGTGTTCAACCTTACCAGTTGTAACACTCTTGCCATCCCAACCATTAGGGTTAGGGCGATGAGCTATAGCCACTCTCATCATATCAGCAGTTTCGGGAAAGTCCTGTATGAATACTACGACTTCACGTTCATACTCTGGGAGATAGTCACCATCGGCAGGATGCCATAGGTTACTTTGTCTCCATTCAGCACCTGCTTCAAATGCCAACATTAACTCATACTCATCATTATATAAAGGATAATCGTCTACTGACAATCTTTCTCTTGCATAACTTACCGCTTCCTTTTCTTCTTTTGTCATAGTTTATTTCCCCACTGCTTTCTTAAAACGTTCTACAAACTCTTTAGTACCCAACCCTATACTCTCATCATAGCGATGGAGATTGGCTGAGAGCCATTCAGTAGCCTTGATAAGCCACTTATCATCATTTACCTCTTTCACTTCAAGAGTGTCGAGGAAAGAAAGAAAGTCTTTTAACTCAAACTTTACAGCAGTCTCTCTTTCATTTAGTGTTGAATGAAGTGCTTTTATCCTTCTCTTCATCTCCGCCACTACAGCGGATTTGTCTATGTATTGTGCCATATTAAATCAAATTTTCAAGACAAAACTTTAATGCTGCTTCAACTGCATCTTCATAATCAGTGTGATGAGCAATCTCATTTGGCACTATTATTGTTGACGCATGACTATATATGTAAATTTCAAAAGTATCTATATACCCCTCCCAATGGTCTGCATGATAAGCATCAATAACAATGAGTATTTTATGTACTTCTCTCAACCAAGCCATTGCCATTTGAATAGTTGGTGCGGAGCATAAAAATCCCTCATCCACAAAATCATTGTTATAGGGTTGGGCAGTCCACTCTTCAAGCATAACAATAGGGTTGTTGTTATCATCAAATTCATAATGATAGCCACCTCTGCATTTCTCATTAAACCCTTTTTCTTTAAGCAGCTTTGCTACTTCATAAGAACAATAATCTTCCGTAATCATAACTTATGATTTTTATTTATACATTCCTTTTGGTGCTTCAATTGCAATATCTCTTTCAATTAAACCTCGATAGTCAAAATGATATTTATTAAGCCAATCTATAGATTTATATGTGTACTCACTATATCCTGTTTCTTCATTATATTGCAGTGTATTTTGATAAAATAATAGCCTTTCTTCCTCAGTCATACTTGACATTGGACGGAGATAGGGTTTGCCTTCTGCACTATCAAACATTATATCATGTAGACTACCTATCCCCATTTCTCTTGTTATAGAGGTATTCTTATCATATTCTAGATGTACAATTACTCCATATGGAAGTCTTGCACATAAATCCCTAATTAACAGTTCCTTATCATTCTGTCTCATAATTTATTCTACTTTATTCAAACTTCTGTCCTGTCAGTAATTCCCAACAGGTTTTAAAACCTTCTTGGTAAGCATCCATAATAATATGTGTCATATCAGTTACTTTCGGAGTAATTTTATTGTACCCCTCTTGCATTTTCTCTCTTACTTCTTCTTGTGTCATATCTTATTTATCCATCTATTTAATAGTTCCTCTAGTTCCTCTTTAGAAAAAGATTTATTAATTTGTTCAGCTTCCACACCAGCTAGAAAAGCTTGCCCTTCCATCTCTTTAATTGTTTCAAGAGAGTGGAGTGCTTGCCAATGAGCACCTGCTTTAAATGCATCTCTTACAGCATCAACTGCTGCCTTAGAAGCAATACTGTTTGAAAAATCTGGTGCATATTCTTCTGCTGCTTCTTCCAAATCCTCGTTAACAGGCTCTTCTTCCACCTCTTTCACTTCAAGGGTGTTGAGGAAAGGAACGAGTGCTTCCAACTCTTTTATCTGAAGGTAATTAAAATCCCTATCATTGTTTAGAGCTTTTAATCGTTTCTCTATCTCCGCCACTACAGTGGCTTTGTCTATGTATTGTTTCATACTTTCATCCATTTAATTATATCTTCTTGTGGTATCCATTCCTCAAAATATACCTTATAGTTCCTTACAATAGATATGAGGAATTTGTTATCAGAGTAGATAGCCTCAAATATATACCCCATATCCGTCATAACTATGAGTCTATATGGGGAATCTGGTTTAATGGTCGTTGAGTACCATTTCTTTCGCTTTAGTTTCATAATTAAATAAATTTTTCAAGTGTATATTTTAATGCTGCTTCAACAGCTTCTTCGTAAGAATCAACATATATATTACTTATATAATAGTTTCCATTATTATCAGGTGTATGATTATATATTTCGTATCTAAAAACTTCTCCTGTACAAGCTTCAATTATTCGTATAAAAATTCTTTTTTCTTCTCTCAACCAAGCCATAGCCATTTGGTGAGTAGGCGCTGGATAAGCGTCTTTATGCGGTTTTGCTCCATATAAGGTATTTATAGTTTTACCATTCGGCGAATATTCTTTATGTATTTCAGTATTACTGCCAAAAGAACCATCACCATATACATCAAAACCCTTTTCTTTGAGAAGCTTACTAACTTCAAAAGAACAATATGCTTCTTTAATCATAATTCATTCTCCTTTCATATAAGTTTTGAAATCTTCTGCTAATTTTACGAAGTTAATATCGTCTTCTCCAAATTCGAAAGTTAGATACCAATCACTACCACCTTTACGAAGCCAATCGCAAGCCTTCTCAATAAAGGCATCATAACGAGTATACTCAACATCTGTCTCCCAAAACTTATGTTCATTGAATACAACAAGTTCGCTATATTCGCATAGCTCTTTATAGTCTTCCTTTTCAAATCTCTCTTCGGACATTTCATCGAAACTGAGGTAGATTTTATCGGGTAGATTCTTCATAACTTTATCCTCCTATTCTTTGTTTGAGAGATTTGAGCCAATCAATACAATCTCTTACCTCGGTAATATCTGCATAATATTTTTTGGCTTCATTCAAATACTCGCATATTTTTTGTACCTTAAACATATCCTCTTCACTCCAAACACAAGCAGGTTTATCATACATTGCTTCCTTTGCTTCTGCTGAAATCATACGCTTTGGCTTTTTCTCTGAAAACACAACGGGCTTAGTAGGATATGGAGAACCATTTTCTTTTATAGCATAACCACTAATTATTTCACAACTATTTGCCTTAACGTAGTCAATATGATTTGGTTCATCTTCTATTCCATACCATATTATCCCCATGTTTTCTTTTATCTCAAGAACATTATACTCTCTGCCTGCATATTTAATCTTAAACTTTGGTTCAACCTTATCAGCAGGCTTCTGTTCGCTGTCTTCTATTGGCTCAAAACATTCATAACAGAGGTTCATCAGGTTACAAAGAAAGTTATCTACAGGTTTGTATATGTTCCCTCTCCTAAACGTAGAGTATCTTGGTGAAGCAATACACTTATATTTTTTGCCAAGCTGAATTTTATCAATAGGTTTATGATTACCTTGCTTTTCAAGCCAAACAAGTACATCCCGATTAGTTACACCATTTCTAAGTTCTGTATCTTCTGGCATATCGCCAAGATAGAAGATTAATTCCTTCTTTATTCTCTCATCCTCTGACTCTGCGAGTTCGGGGAAAAGGTCATATACAACACAGCAAAAGCGTTCATCCTCACATTCAGGGTCAGATGCTGCTTTTTTCAGTACTTCCATTACGTTCTTGTATTTTTCTTTGTATTCCATAATCACAACATTTTAAGTCCGTGTAGTCTATAATTATTTTATTTTAAGATAAATTACTCGCACCCGTACTTGTCGCACCAGGCTTGTTTGTCGTCGCAATATCGACGGTTATCGGCAACCCACTTTTGGTCGGTGATTTTCACTACGTCGTACCACGGCGCATTTGGTTCGACTTCAATCTCCACGTCGCCGTACTTGGTGATGAGTTGTTGTTTGACTTCTTCTAGCATCTTCTCATTGCGGATAACTTTCTGCGCGTCTGATGCGTCGTAGTGCATGCAGAAGTGGTCTGCGCCTTGCTTCAATGCCATGCTGAATGTTAGTTCTGATAGTTTCATGATTTACGCGTAATTAAGTTTTTTAATTCTTCCAGTTCACTCTCGGTCAGCCATACATCTGCATCCTTGATGTAGAGGTGGTACAGCCCAGCGTCACGAATGAGGCGAATATCAGGTTTTATCATTGCGCCTCCTTTCGTTTTCGTAGTTCATCAGTATGGCAATAACACTTGCGGCACGCTCGTATGTGCTTGCGCCTTCTATCTCATTCCAATGTTGTGACAGGTGGTCGGCGAGTTTCTTCATACCGCCTAACTTGGCGATGGAAACGTTCTCTATATCGCCAGCCTTATAGAGCTTGAAGATATATTGTAGGTATTCTGCGGAAGTCCACGAGTTGGGTTGCAGTGCGCTGTGGTTCTTTGTTACCACGAACACACCTTCCTGCCACGAATGAGCTTCAAAAATCATTTGCACAGGCTCATATCGCTTTCCAACCCTGCGATAGAGTGCGTTGTCGTACTTCGGACGCTCAGGCTCTTTCCATTCCTGGTATCTGCCATTTGGCAGACGCTCATAAAGTTTTGGTCTGTCTTGTTTCATCTTATTTAAAAATTTATTGTTAAAGACTTATCTCTTTCCTTTTTCCGTTGTTGCGGATAGTGTTCTTTCTTATAAGGACAGTCGGCTTTCTGCGTTGCATCGTAAGTTCGTAGGCTTACCGGTTCATTCCCGTAACCCATCCATTGTGTCCCAATCTCATCGAATATTCGGCAGCGAGAACGTGTATATTCCGATGAGTTGTCTGATTTGGGGCGCGATGATTTAATGCACTTGTCACAGTTTCGCTCCATCCACCATGCGGCTTCAGAACCGCAGGAGAAGCAGGGGCGTGTCGTTTTCATTTCGTCTCCTTCCTTTCTAGCATTTTGTCTATGAAGTCACGGATGTGCAGGATTGGGAACTTGTAGCCGTTGATGGCGCATAGGTCAATCTCGTGCTCTATCATGCGGAAGGCTTCGGTCATGCCCTCCTTGTATGCTTTACCCTCGGAGATAACCTTGTCAAAGATGTCATAAGTGTGGCCGTACTTAGCTATTCTCTCCTCATACCTTTTCCGCCTAAAGGCTTTCATCTTTTGATTTATCGTTTTCATACTGTCCGAATGGTTTATCGTAGTGTAATAGTTCGTATGTTTCTTCTTTGGGTATGCCGCGCTCCCGATAGTCGAGGTCGGCAATCATGCGGATGCGTGCACGGGCGTTGAGCCTATGCCGCATCTTGCATTCAAACCAGAGCTGGCGCATAAGGTCAGCCCTGCGACGTGTGTAATGGTCGATGTTGGTCATTGTTGTTTCTTTGTTTTTAATGAATAATTTTCAGTGCGATGGTATCGCACCATACAGGACGGTTAGAGGTCGTGCTCCACTTGCTCGATGGCCTCCTGCTTCTTGTAGGGTTGTTATAGGTCGAACAATGATGTCTGCTTGATGACGTGACCGTCTTTGGTGACGATTTCGCCCTTGCACTCACGATTGAAACGCTCGCAACCTTTGTCGAAGTATTCCTTGTCGAGTTCGCAGCCCACGTAGTCGAAGCCCATCTTGTAGGCTGCGATACGGCTTGACTGACTGCCCATCATGGGGTCAAAGATGCGGTCGCCCGGCTTGGCGTAGTTCTTCAGCAGCCATGCGTACAGGGCGACAGGCTTTTGAGTGGGATGGATGCGGATTTCTTCAGCGTTCTGTTTCATTGGCGAATAGCGGAATATCTTGGCGGTCTTATCGTCGAAGTTCGACAATGCCAATTCGCACATCGCAAACGATAGGGCTTCAGGTTGATTCTTGTCCCATACTACCCACGCTTTCGAGCAGACGGGGATGCGGTCGATGTAATGGTTTGCACCCCATAGGATGAAGTGGTCGCATACACGTTGTAACTCGTCGAACCATTCCTTATCGGGTGCCGACGTGTCCCATTCTTTGTATTCGCGTCCCTTTTCCTTCACAAGTCTGCCCGATGAATTGATGTCTATCCCATACGGCGGGTCGGCAATCGCCAACTGAAACGCCTTGTCGGGCAATGTCCTCATGTATTCGAGGCAGTCAGTGTTGAATACTTCGCTTGTCATATAATTCGTTTAATTCGTTTTACAGGCCGCGGCATAACCACGGCATACGGGGAATTTATTTGCGTAATGACGGGCCGCTGAAACATACCGTCGTGGTGATGGTAGTTGCTTAATGGTTAATCGCATCCGTACTTATCGCACCATGCCTGTTTTTTGTCGCAGTAGGCTTTGTGGTCGGCCTGCCAGCGTTCGTCGTTGATGGTGACAACATGGAACCAGGGAGCGTCTGGGTTGACGATGATGTCTACGTCGCCGTACTTATCCATGAGCTGTCGCTTCACTGCGTCGAGCTGTGCTTGGTTGTTGACTTGACGCTGACTGTCGCTAGCGTCGTAGTGCATGCAGAAGTTGTCTGCGCCTTGCTTTAAGGCCATGCTGAATGTTAGTTCTGATAGTTTCATAGTTGTTATAAATCAAATAAAGTTTTTTCTGTGTATGATTGCTCTTTGCCGATGATGAAGTCGCAGATGAAGTTGCGGGCATAGTCGGGCGAAATCATGCTGCGTTCTTCGGAACATACACCCGCCACGCTGCTGCCCTTGCTCGTCATGTGCGTTTTCTTCTCTTTCAGTTTGTCGAACTGAATGGAGCGTCCGTGTGTCGGCTCGCAGTTGACGAACCAATAGGCGGTAGGCTTTACCCGATAGTCACCACGCAACATGCGGTTGTTGTCGATGAGCGCAGGCGGTATGATGAAGTTCGCCTTCAGGTAGGTGTTCTCGCTCCACGGGTTCTCCATGACAAGCCGCAAGCCTCGCTCCTGAGCAATGGCGAACATCTTGATGGCGAGTCCGTAGAAGTAGGCACGTTTCTTGTCGCGCTCCAGGATTGCGTCGGTCTTCTGCTTGACGGTCATACATCGGTAGTTGATACAGCCCCAAGTGAAGTTCATTTGCGATGGTGCGCAAAAGTAGATGCACGGAAA